>Ga0302326_10002014_pt1 | contig 50471 bp, 46 predicted proteins | sample Palsa_T0_3_FD_202264 | JGI IMG/M metagenome (GOLD analysis project Ga0302326, IMG submission 202264) | Peat permafrost microbial communities from Stordalen Mire near Abisko, Sweden - Palsa_T0_3 | ecosystem: Environmental > Terrestrial > Soil > Palsa > Peat permafrost | place: Sweden: Abisko...
GACCGCGGTGGCCGGACGGGTCGGCGAGCATCGACCGGGCGCGGTGGCGGCCTTCGATCGGATGTTCCTGACCGACGTCCTGCCCTTCTGCAGCACAAATTTCTGAGGGCCGGTCGGCCGGCCGTGCTCAGCTGGTTGCCGGCCGGCGAGTCGTAGCGGCGCCGTGGGCGCGACCGGTCGTCCACTCCGAGCGCGCCAGCCTGATCGCCGGGCGGGGGTCGACCAGGTCGAGAAGGCGCCGACCCCGGTCACGCTCACGGCCGAGGAACGTGCTGATGGAGGCCGCGGCCGTCTCCGCGGTCTTGGCCTCCTCGTCGTCGGCACCGTCACGCGCGAACGCGGCGAGCTCGACGATGGCAGCCAGGCTGACGATGCTGGCGCTCACGGCAGCGCTGAACGTCGTACTGCGCGACGCCCGTCGACCGAACTCGGTCGCCGACTCACCGCGACGCACCCCTTTGCCAGCCGCGCTCAGAGCCTCCTCGGCCGATCGCCAGGCCAGGGCCACCCGGGCATCGGCCGTCCGGTGACGGCGACGACGACGGAGGGTCAATACTGACGTCAGCACGGCGAGGCCGCCGACCCAGACGGCCAGGGCGATGAGCGCGGCCAGGCCGGCGATCAAGATCGATTCGAGGACCGAGCGGCCATGATGACCGGCCGGCTTGGTGGTCGGCGTGTTGTTGCCGAGCTTGACCGGTTGGGTCTTGGGCGGCAACGTCGTCGCCGAGCCGCCTCCAGTAGCCGTCGTCGTCGGCGTAGTAGCGCCAGCGGCGCCGGGCGGCGGAGCCGCCTGCCCAGGCGGGACGCCCGTGATGCGTTCGGCACTGGGGTCCGGCGGCCCGCGGCCGGGGGTGGGCTCGAACGCGATCCAGCCGATGCCGGCGAAGTAGACCTCGGGCCACGCGTGGGCGTCCTCGTTGGTGACGTGGTAGAGGTCGTCGGCTTCCAACTGGCCCTCGGTGAAGCCGACAGCCACGCGAGTCGGAAGGCCGAGGGTCCGGGCGAGGACGGCAAAGCTGGCGGCGAACTGTTGGCAAAACCCGGCGCGCGTCCGGACGAGAAAGTCGAGTAGGGCGTTGGAGCTGTCGTCGGCGGGGACGTTGAGGTCGTATCGGAACGACGGGCCCCGCAGCCAATTTTGGAGCAGCAGGGCTTCGTCATAGGGCGACGTCGCGCCTGCCGTGTGCTCGAGCGCCAGCTGGTGGACCTCGCCGGGCAGGCCGCTCGGGAGTTGGAGGTAGGCCGAGTACAGCGGGTCCGACGTGGCGATCACCGGGCTTTGCGCCAGGGCCGTCAGGCTCGGCGCCGGCACCTGGGACGTGACCCGGTAGCTGAGCCCGTCCGACGTCGCCCGACTGGTGATCAGGCTGGCGGCGTCGGTGCTGTAGCTCAAGCCGCCGACCCCAACCACCTGGACGGGTCGGTAGGCGGCCGGCAGCCACAGCGACTGCAGCCCGCTGACCCGGAAGCTGTCCTGCAACGCCTCGTGCGGGCCGGTGTCGGCCGGAAGGCCGTCGGTGCTCGACAGCGCCAACGTGGACCCTGTCCGCCGGTAGGAGTCGTTGAGGGACCAACCCGACCCGTCGAAGGTGTCGAGCGAGGTCAGTCTCCAATAGGTCGGCTGGCTCGACGCGACCGTGAACACCTCCTCGGTGCTCTCGTTTTGCAGGCGAGCCTTGATGTCCACAAGAGGACTGGACGTGCTGCGGCCCTGGGCCTGGCGACCGGCGTGGCGCCAGTTGACGACGGGGTGCGTCGTCGCGCCCGGGAGGTGGGGTCCGACGATGGCCGTCATGGCCACGGTCAGCCCGCCGATGACGGCACCGGTGGCGAGGATGCGACCGGCCCGGCGTGGACTCCGACTCGAAAACCACGCGGACGCCAACCCGTCCGTCGCTGGTTGGCGCATGAGCAAGAAGCAGAGGAGGGCGGCGAGCCACACGGCCGACGCCGGTACGAGACCATGGCCCTGCGCGAGGGTGCATCCGAGGACGAAGAGTCCGAAGGAGGGCAGGCACGCCTCGATCGTCGTGCGCATCCGGAACGCGGCCCAGTCGCTCAGGAACGCCGCCGCTCCCACACCGAAGGCGCCGGCCAGGACAAACCCGACGATGACCGGGGTCGGTGCCGCTGCCGTCCGGTAGGTCGTCCCCGCCGCTCGGAGCGCCGGCGCGATGGCGTCAAGGGTGGCCCGCCCGGGCAGGCCGTAGGTCGTCGTCTGCGGGAGGGCGACCTCGAGGGTGGCCACCACCCCTACGGCCGCGGCCACAGCCCCGGCGGGGAGCAGCCTCAGGCGAACGCGCCGGCACCACCACGCGGCGAGGTGCACGGCGAGGCCGACCACGGCGACCGGCTCGAAGAAGGCCAGTGGGTTGGTGAAGAGCCGGGCCAGTCCGACGACGGACGCCAGCGTGAGGGCGACGACGGCGGGGTTGGCGAGGCCGCCGGCCGGGTTGGTACCGGTGGGCCGCGGCCACCCCCGCCCAGTCGGGGGGCGGGCCGGCCCGGCTGCTCCGGCACGCTGGCCAGGACCGGCGCTGGGACCGGCACCGGCGCCGGGCGCCGGCGGGTGAAGCGTCGTCGTCACGTCGTCCCCGCTCGAGGCCGGCGGGCCCCCGTTGCTGATCGACGGCCGGTCCGGGCACCGGGCGGTCCGGCGAGGGTGGCCCAGGCGACGGCGAAGGGCTGCGCGTTGTCGACCCGCACCGTGGGGACACCGGTGGGTGGCGCAACCGCCGACGAACGGTCACCCCACGCCGAACGTTCGACGATCACGAGAGTCACGCTCGCAAAACGGCCCCGGAGGCCGGCGATGGCCCGAAAGTCCGAAGCCGGCGCCAGCGCGGTGGTCAGGATGACGAGCGCCCCGCCGGCCTGCGAGCGACTGATGGAGCCCAACACCGGGATGAGATCACCGGGGCGGCGGCCGATCCCCGCGAGATGCTCCAGGATGGTGTTGACGTGGCTCATCCCCCCCACCGAACGGGAGTCGTAGCCGTCGGTCGTGGTGAGTCGCTGAAGACCGTCGTGGTGCGCGACGGACACCACCAGGCTGGCGGCGGCCGACACGAGGATCTCGAAGGCGTCGCTGGGCCCGACCTCGGGTCGGGTGTCAAGCAGGACCGTGGAACGGGTCTGCCAGGGCATCTCCTCCTGGCGGATCATGAGGTCGTCGGCCTTGGCCGTGGACGGCCAGTGCACACGGCGCAGGTCGTCGCCGCGGACGTAGGGGCGCAAGGCGTAGAAGTCCTCGCCGCCTCCACTGAGCCCCCGCGGATGGTCGGGGCCGGCTAAGGGGTCGTCGCCGTGAGAGCTGGGGGGTGGCGCGACGGCGTCGATGCGCGGATACACGGTCAGGCGGGACCGGGGGACGACGTCGACGTCGACGCTGATCAGTCCGAACGGGTCGCTCACGCCTATCTGCAACGGGCCGAGGCCAAAAACGCCACGCTCGCCCGTCGGAAGCCGGTAGGCGGCCCGCGCCGTCTCGCCCGGGAGGAGCGGGGCCACGAGGAAGCGGGCCCAGCGGGCGCCGTTGTCAAACGGGTCCCGCACCGACAGCACGGGCGAGCTTCGCGGTGACCGGTTGGTCAGGGTCAGCTCCACCCGGCTGCTGGCACCGGCGTGGACCCGGCTGGGTAGGACGCGGCGGGTGGCGGCGGCCCGCGGTTGCACGGTCCGCACGTACAGCGCGCCCACAGCGATGACGAGGAGCAGCCCGACGCCGAGAAGGAAGAGGTCTTCGAGGCCGAGCAGCCGCCCGAGGATGATCGACGCGACGGCTGCGGTGCCGATGCCCCAGCCCCGCCCGGTGACGGTCCACTCGCCGTCACCCAAGGACCGAGCCCGACGGGCCGCGGTCGGCCCCCCTGTCACGTCTGCCGCGTGCTCGGAACGGGGATCGACTCCAACACGTCGGCGAGGACGTGGGCGGGGGTGATGCCACCCAACTCCGCCTCGCCGGTCAGCACCAGGCGATGTCCGAGGACGGGCCCGGCCAGCGTCTTGATGTCGTCGGGCACGATGTACTCCCGACCGATCGAGGCGGCATAGGCGCGGGCCGCCCGCTGCAGGGCGAGGGTGGCGCGAGGGGACGCGCCGAGGGCAGCGGCGGGATGCAGCCGGGTGGCGTTGACGAGGTCGACGAGATAGCCCTTGAGCACGGGCGCCACGTGGACCTGTCGGCTCAGCCCGATCATGGCGTCGACGTCGTCGGCGCTGGCGACGGCCTCGAGCCGGTCGACCGCCGATGTCGCCGAGTGGGCGTCGAGCATGGCGATCTCCGACGAGCGCTCCGGGTAGCCCATGTCGATGCGCATCAAAAACCGGTCGAGCTCGGACTCGGGCAGCGGGTAGGTCCCCTCGTGGTCCACCGGGTTTTGGGTGGCGATCACCATGAACGGCGTCGACAGCTCGTAGGTCGTCGCGTCGACGGTCACCTGGCGTTCGCCCATGGCCTCGAGCAGCGCCGATTGGGTTTTGGGCGACGCCCGGTTAATCTCGTCGCCGAGGACGATGTTGGCGAACACGCCGCCCGGCCGAAAGTCGAACGACCCGTTGGCCCGGTTGTACACGAGCACCCCCGTCACGTCCGACGGGAGCAGGTCGGGCGTGAACTGGATCCGATGCCAACTCAACTCGAGAGACGCGGCGAGCGCCTTGGCGAGCGATGTCTTGCCGACGCCCGGCACGTCCTCGATGAGCAGGTGGCCCTCGGCCAGCAGGCACACCATGGCCAGCCGCACCGCGTCGCCTTTGCCCTGGATGGCCAGCTCGATGTTGGCCACGACCGTCTCGAAGCGGTCGGCGAACACGGCCACCTCGCGAGCTACAGATCGTTGTGCGGCCAAGCCGCTGCTCCTCCTGGCTGAGCGGCCGGGGTGCCGCAACTACGGGGTCGTCCTCTGCCATCGAGCGTACCGCTGACACCGGTCGTCGGCGGCTCGACGCCACTAGGGTCTCCGGACTGTGGCCGACACGGTGCTGGCGGTGGACATCGGTGGCACCAAGATGGCCACGGCGCTCGTCGGGCTGGACGGCTCGATCACCGATCGGCGGTCGGTAGCGACGCCGCACCCGGCTGACGGCGAGGAGATCTTCAGCGCCCTCGAAGGGCTCGTCGCCCCGGCCTTGGCCGGGGGGACCGGCCGCGCACTCGCCGTCGGCGTCGGCTGCGGCGGGCCCATGGACACCGCCGCCGGCCGGGTCTCGCCGCTCAACATCCCGGGCTGGCGGGGCTTCCCGCTGCGGGATCGCCTCGGCGCCCTGACCGGCCTCGAGACGCATCTCGACAATGACGCCAAGGCCCTGGCCCTCGGCGAAGGCTGGTTGGGAGCAGCCGCCGGTGTCCGCGACTTCATCGGCATGGTCGTGTCGACGGGCGTCGGCGGGGGCATCATCCTCGACGGGCGGCTCCTCGATGGCGCGGCCGGCAACGCCGGGCACATTGGACACGTTGTCGTCGAACCCGATGGGGAACGTTGCGTTTGTGGCAGTCGAGGGTGCCTCGAGGCGCTGGCCTCAGGCCTGGCTATCCAGCGCATCACCGGGCAACCCGCAGCCTCGGCGACGCCCGCCGTGCGCGCGCGGACCGGCCGGCTGGTCGGTCGAGCCGTCGCCGACGTCGCCAACTTGTTGGACCTGCGTCTCGCCGTCGTAGCGGGGTCGGTGGCGCTCGGCTTCGGAGCCGTGTTTTTCGAGGCCGCACAAGCGGAGATCGACGCGTGCGCGCGCCTCGACTTCTCGGCCGGCACGCGCATCATGCCGGCCGGCCTCGGCGACGCCGGCCCGTTGATCGGTGCGGCCGCCGTCGCCCTCCGCGCCCTGGGCCGGAGCGTTTTCGCATGACGTCGTCGTGGCACTTCGCCGATGTCTGGGAGGTGGTCGCCGAGACGCTTCCCGAGGCACCGGCCACCGTCCACGGTGAGTGGCACCAGACCTGGGCCGAGCTCGATGCCCGGGCCGACGCGCTGGCGGCCTGGCTGCTCGATCGGGGCGTGGCGCCGGGCGAGACCTTCGCCCAATACCTCTACTCCACCCCGGAGTACATCGAAGCGCTGTACGCGTCGTTCAAAATCGGCATCCCGCCCGTCAATACGAATTATCGCTACGGCAGTGACGAGCTGGCCTACCTGTGGGACAACGCCGATTGCAGCGCGGTCATATTCCATGGAGAGTTCGCAGCGCGCATCGAGGCCATCCGACCCCGCGTGCCCGGCGTGCGTCACTGGCTGTGGGTCGACGATGGGAGCGGACCGTGCCCGGCCTGGGCCGTGGACTACGCGAGCCTGCCGCCGGCCGCCGGACGGACGGTCCCGCCCTGGGGGCGCAGCGGCGACGACCTTATGCTGATGTACACGGGCGGCACGACAGGCATGCCCAAGGGAGTGATGTGGCGGCAGGACGACTTGTTTGCCTTGTTCAATCGCACGGCGGCCCTGCGCTACCCGGAGGACGGCGGGCTCGACGACGTGCGCACCATGTTGGTGAAGCCCGGCCCCGCGCACCTGCCGGGCGCGCCGTTGATGCACGGCACGGGGGCCTTCACGTCCATGGCGATCCTGAGCAGCGGCGGCAGCGTGGTGCTGTTGCCGAGCCGACACTTCTCGGCAACCGAGTTGCTCGACACGGTCGAGCGGGTCCGGGTGACGAGCCTGGCCATCGTCGGGGACGCGTTCGGTCGCCCGATTCTCGCCGCCCTCGACGCCGAGCCCGACCGCTGGGACATCTCGTCACTGCGGGTGGTGACGTCGTCGGGCGTCATGTGGTCGGCGGCGTCGAAGGACGGGCTGCTGCGCCACCATCCGAGCCTGATCCTGGTCGACTCGCTCGGCTCCTCGGAGGCGCTCAACATGGCGGCGTCCGTGACGAGTGGTGAGGCCCGCGGCGAGACGGCGGCCTTCACCCTCGGGTCGTCGACGCGCGTCATCGACGACGACGGCCACGACGTCGTGCCCGGCTCCGGACAGGTCGGCATGCTCGCCCTCGGGGGCCGCACACCCGTCGGCTATTACAAGGATCCGGAGAAGACGGCGCGCACGTTCCGCGTCATCGACGGTCGGCGTTGGTCGATCCCCGGTGACTTCGCCCTGGTCGAGGCGGACGGGAGCCTTCGGCTCATGGGCCGCGGCTCGCAGTGCATCAACACCGGCGGCGAGAAGGTGTATCCGGAGGAGGTCGAGGAGGTCATCAAGACCCACCCCGAGGTGGCTGACGCCGCGTGCGTCGGCGTCCCGGATGAGCGGTTTGGTGAAGCGATCGTCGCCCTCGTCGAGCCGGCCGTGCTCGGGACCGGTCGGAGCCTCGACGAGGCGTCGATCATCGCCTACGTGAAGGATCGGCTCGCCGGGTACAAGGCACCGAAGCGGGTCTTCACCCTGGAGGGGCTCGGGCGGGCGCCCAACGGGAAGGTCGACTATCGAGCGCTGCGCGACGCTGCGGTGCGCGCCCTCGCCGCTCAGGCTCCCGACAAACCCTCGCCCTCATAGGAGCCGCCGTAAAACCCGGCGAGCATCTCGAGGAGGCCTTCGCTGCGATCGTCTCCTTCGGCGAAAACACCCCACCCCGGCAACGGGTCTGCGCCGGGCGGGACGATCTCGGCGGTCAGGCCATCCTCGTTGAGAACGGTGGCGAGCTGGGCGGCGGCCTCTTCGGCAAATCCATAGAAGCGGTAGCTCCGCACGTCGGTAGTTTCGCTCAACGGCCAGTAGGGTCGCCGTCGTGCTCGAAGAAGACGACGCCTCCCGCATTCTGGTGATCACCGCCCACCCCGATGACGTCGACTTCGGGGCGGCCGGCACCATGGCCACGTGGGCCAAGGCCGGCAGGGAGATCACCTATTGCATCGTCACCGACGGTGACGCCGGCGGCTTCGACCCTGCGGTCGATCGCTCCAAGATCGCCGGCATCCGGCGGGCCGAGCAGACGGCGGCGGCGGCCGAGGTAGGGGTCAGCGAGTTGACGTTCCTCGGTTACCCCGACGGTCGGTTGGAGATGAGCATCGACCTGCGCCGCGACATCTCGCGTGTGATCCGCCAGGTGCGACCCCAACGTGTGCTCTGCCAGTCGCCGGAGCGGTCCTGGGAGCGGATCTTCGCCAGTCATCCCGACCACCTGGTAGCCGGCGAGGCGGCGATGTGCGCGGTGTATCCCGACGCCCGCAACCCGTTTGCCCACCCCGAGCTGGCGCTCGAAGGATGGGAGGCATGGTCGGTGCCGGAGGTGTGGGTGATGACGCAATCGGGCGCCAATGTGTGGGTGGACATCACCGACGTCATCGACCGCAAGGTCGCCGCCCTCCAGTGCCATGCCAGCCAGATCGCCGACCCGAGCGGGCTGGGTGATCGCATGCGGGGCTGGGCCACCATGCAGGCTCGCGCCGGCGGGCTGCCGGAGGGGCGGCTCGCGGAATCGTTCATGAGAGTCGACACGGCCGGCTGAGCCGTGGCCGTCCTCGTCGACGCGTCCGGTCTGGGCGCGCACCGTCCGGGACGGGCGCTGTTTGAGGATCTGTCCCTGACCGTCCGGTCGGGGGACCGCATCGGGATCGTCGGCATCAACGGCACCGGCAAGTCCACGTTGTTGCGCGTGATCGCCGGCCTCGAGCCTCCCGAAGTCGGCGTCGTCCGGCGGGGGAGAGGTGTGCGCATCGGCTTGCTGGGACAAGCGCCCGTGCTCGCCGCCGGCACGGTCTCGGCTGTCGTCGGCGCCGGCGCCGCCGGTGCCGTTGACTCCGCCGTCTCGGACTGGGAAGCGGCGGCACTTCTGGAGCGGGTCGGGATGGGCGCCTTCGCCGACACGGACACGGCCGTGCTGTCGGGCGGGCAAGCCAAGCGCGTCGCGCTCGCCAGCGTCCTCGCCCGGCCCGCCGACCTGCTCATCCTCGACGAGCCGACCAACCACCTCGACATCGACGCCATCGCCTGGTTGGAGGGTTGGCTGGACGAGTACCGGGGCGGGCTCGTGCTGGTCACCCACGACCGCCACGTCCTCGACCGGGTGACGACCAGGATGATCGAGCTCGATGGTGGTAGCGCGTTCACCCACGACGGCGGGTACTCGTCCTACCTGGAGGCGCGGGCCCTACGTCAGACCCAGGCGGCCACCGCGGAGACGACTCGTCGCAACCTGGCTCGCGCCGAGCTGGCGTGGCTCCGGCGAGGCGCGCCCGCCCGGAGTCGCAAACCCAAGGCCCGGATGGAGACGGCCAAGGCCACGGTCACCGGTGCGGAAGTAGCGGCGCCGGCCGCTCGCGGGGAGGGTCTCGAGCTGGCCGCTGCCAGCCCGATCCGGACCCCTCGACTGGGCGACAAGGTCATCGAGCTACACGATGTCGGCCACCGCTTCGGGTCCGATGAATGGTTGTGGGAGCACCTCGATCTCGACCTCGATCCCCGCGGTCGCCTCGCCATCCTCGGCGCCAACGGCACGGGCAAGACGACCCTGCTGGACTTGTTGGCCGGTCGCTTCGACCCCGCGGCCGGGACCATCTCCCGGGGTCCGACCGTCGTCGTCGGCTACTACGACCAGAAGGGCAAGCTCCTCGATCCCGCCCAGCGGGTCAGAGACGCCGTAGCCGGTCCCACTCGCCAACCGGGGTGGGAGGACGCCGCGCTGATGGAGCGGTTTTGGTTTGACGCCGACGCCCAATGGGCGCCCATCGGGACGTTGTCGGGAGGCGAGCGGCGGCGACTTCAGCTCCTGCTCGTCCTGGCCGCCGCGCCCAACGTCTTGCTGCTCGACGAGCCGACCAACGATCTCGACCTCGACACGCTGCGGGTGTTGGAGGACTACCTCGAAACCTGGCCGGGGTCGCTCGTGGTGGTCAGCCACGACCGGGCGTTCCTCGAGCGGACGGTCGAGGATGTCCTCGCCCTCGACCGGGGGGCACCGGGTAGCCCTGGGCTGGTGCCCGGCGGGTATGTGGCCTGGGAGGAGTGGCGGCGGCGTCGGCGGCCGGGTCGATCGGCGGCGGCGGCCGCCGGCTCGGTGGCCTTGCCTTCCCCGGCTTTGTCTTCGCCGGCTTTGCCTTCGCCGGCTTTGTCGGCGATCCCCGCGGCCGGTCCGGCCTCGCCGGCGGCCAGTCCGGCCGTCGCCGCCGGCGGGCGCAAGGTGCGTAGCCCGAGCACCCTGCGGCGCCTCATCGGTCTGGCCGAGCGCGACATGGAGACCTACGGCGCGGCGCGCGCCGCGCTCATCGATCGGCTCGGCGAGGTCGCCGCCGACCACGTGGCCCTCGCCAAGGTCGGTGTCGAATTGGCCACGGTCGAGTCGCAGCTTGCTGAGGCGGAAGCCCGGTGGCTGGCGCTGGCCGAGGAGCTCGGCTGAGCTCTCCAGGGTCCGCCGGTCGCTGTTGCCCGCCGCGGCCGTGTGCGCGGTCGCTCAAGTTCGCGCTATGTAAAGGAATCCGGGCCGCATTCCTTGACAGAGCGCGAACTTTGGCTAACGGCGGCCCGGCCTAGGGCTTCGTTTCGGCTTTCGCCCGGGCTTGGGCTTGTGCCTTAGCTGCGGCTGCGGCTTCGCCTGCGCCTGCGGCTGCGGCTGCGGCTGCGGCTTCGGTGAGCTGGTCGTCGTCGAAGAGGGCGGGCGGGCTTCGGCAGGACGCGGGCGGCGTCGTGCCCGGCTTCGACGATCTCGGCCTCGAGCTCGTCCAGGCGTTGGTGCATTTGGTCCAGTCGGTCGGGTGAGTTGGCCATGTCGCGGTGATACCCCGTCGCCGCTCTGCTCAACCCGGTGGCGGTCCGGGCAGGTCGCTGGCCTTGGTAAGACTTGAGGGCATGCGGGTCGAGCGAAGCTTCGCCTTTCTCGATCTGTGTGGTTTCACGAGCTACACCGCGATCGAAGGGGACGAGCGGGCGACCAACGTGCTGGCCGAATTCCGCGGGATCATCCGCGACATCGCCAGCCGCCGGGGTGTGCGAGTCGCCAAGTGGCTCGTTGACGGAGCGATGATCGTGTCGGTCGAGCCTGAGCCATTGGTCTCCGCGGTCTTGGAGATCGAGCGGCGGGTCGACGACGGCCACTCCGCCCTCCCGATCCGAGCCGGGCTGGGACAGGGCGCGGTCATACCCTTCGATGGCGACGACTACATCGGGACGCCGGTCAACCTGGCCGCCCGGCTCTGCGACGCGGCCGGCCCCCGTGAGGTCCTCGCCGTGCCTGACTTCTGCGAGAGCTGCCTGCCCTGGGCCGAGGCGGGCGAGCCCTACGAGCTGCAGGTGGCCGGATTCGCCGGCCCCGTCCAGGTCATCCGCTTGGTGGTGAGGTCGCCGGGACCCGCCACCGTCACCGACCCGGTGTGCGGGCTGGTCCTCACCGCCGAGTTTGCCGTCCGTCGCGAGACCGGCAATGGCGACACGCAACTGTTTTGCAGCGAGTCGTGCGCCCTCGCCTGGTCCGGGTCCGCCTAGGAACCCCCGAAGTAGCCGCCGGCTCCGCCGGTTGCTGTTACCCGCCGCGGCTGTGGGCGGTCGCTCAGGTTCGCGCTATGTCAAGGAATCCGGCCCGTATTCCTTGACATAGCGCGAACGTGGTCAACGGCGGCCGGCAACCCCCTCGAGTACTTCAGCGGCCGCCCAGGGCGCGGGCGGCAGGACGCGACCTTCGATCCGGTCGATGTGATCGGGGACGACGCTCGGTGGGGGAGACAACGACATCACGAGAGCCGAGCAGGCGGCGTCGAAGGCGTCTTCCGACGCACGTGCCAGCGTGGCGAGGTGGGCCGGGAGGTCTGGCCATCGGGCGTCGAGGTGGGCGACGCGCTCAGCGGCGCGTGACTTGCGGACCGGTCCGGTGCACCACCGGGGATAGACCTCGGCGGCCACCGGGCCGTCCCCGGGCGCCGGCCACGGATCCCACGGCCAGATGGCCACCCCATGGGCTCGCAGGCGGAGGAGCGCCGGCATTCCCCGGATGGATCCGGTGCCGACGGAGCCGGCTCCACCGATCTGGAACACGCTCTTCGGCCGGTGGGCCCCGGGGATGTCGGACGGGACATCACGCTCCGTGCGACGCCACTCGCCGAGGTTGTCGCGGGGACGGCCCCGGCCGGGCCGTCCCCAAAAGGGTGGTTGGCAGGCGGCCAACCATTCCTCGCCCAGCTTCGTGGCCATCTCCCAGACAGCGGGGCCGTCGGCACACGCAATGCGACGCATCCACCACTCGGGGAAGGAGAAGGCGAAGTCGAGTCCGATCAGCGTGTCCGGATGATGGGCCGTCGCCTCCAGCAGGTGGTCGACGGTCTCGTCCCTGGTCCGGCCGGCGGCGAGGGACAGGAGGGAGCCAGCCAAGGCCTCAGCCACCCAGATGGAGCGGCGTTGTTGGGACGGCGCGAGCGCCCCTGACCAGTCGACGGCCAGGACCCGCATGGCGCCGTGGAGCGGATTATCGGGGCGCCAGCTCGTAGGCCATCTCGGCCCCGCTGCCCTGGCGCTCGGCGAGCCCGGCGAGGCGAAGGTGCTCGAGATGGGCGAAGGTCTCGGCCTCGGCCATGGGTCCCCAGTGGTCTTGCCGGAAGAGGTGGTGGCTGAACTCCTCCACGGTGGTCGGGCCCAGGTCCTGGGACAGGTCGCGCAGCTTGAGGAGCCGCTCGACATGGTGAGCCCGGATGGCCTCCGTCCTCCCCCGCAGATCGGTGAACGGGTCGCCGTGGGCGGGGAGCGCCAGCCTCACGCCGTCCATACCGCCGACCTTGACCAACGACTCCTCGAAGAGGTCGAGCGGGTCCCGCCCACTACCAAGGCCGGAGATGTGAGGGGTGATGGTCGGAAGGACGTGGTCGCCGGAAAACAGCACGCCTTCGGAGGGGTCCGACAGGCAGATGTGGTCGAGGGTGTGACCGGGCGAGTGCACGACCCACATCTCGCGGCCGGCCAGCCGCACGGCCTCGCCGTCACGCACGTAGCGCGTCGTCTGCGGCCGCTCGAACTCCATCGGCTCGACCCCCGGCGGCGGGCCCCACACGCGGCCCCATGGCGTCTCGCCGATGAACGGATTGTCGATCGGGATGTCGTCGATGTCGACGTCGACGAGGAAGAGATCCTCCCCCTCGCCGCGCCGCCAGTGGCTGGCGAACGCCTCGTGGGTGATCAGCTCCACATCGTGGCGGCTCTCGCGGGCCAGTCGCGCCGCGAGACCCCAGTGATCGATGTGGCCGTGGGTGATGAACACGGTGTGCACGTCGCCGACGGCCAGGCCGACGGAGGCCAGGCGGTCCACCAGGGCGGCCCAGCAGTCGGCTCCCGGCACTCCAGGGTCCATCAGGGCAATGCCTCTGGCGTCGACCAGGACGTAGGTGTTGACATGGCCGAGCCCCGGCATCTGGATGGGCAACTGGACACGCAGCACGTTGGGTGCGACTTCGGTGACCTCGCTCGACGCCGGCCGCTGCTCTTGCTTGGGAGGCCTGGGCGGAGCCGCGGAGCCCGCCCCGGACTCGGCCGCAGCGACGGTGTCAGTCATCGAAGCTACGGTACTTGACCGCACGGTCAAGAAGGTCCGTACCGTCGGGGAGGGTAGGCATGAAGCTCAGCATGCAGGTGCCATACGGGGGGACGACGGCGGAGTTGGCCAGCGCCGTCGACCAGGTCTGCAACCTCGAGCGAGCCGGCCTCGACGTGGTGTGGGTGGCCGAGGCCTACAGCTTCGACGCCCCCTCCATGATGGGCTACCTCGCGGCCAAGACCGAGACGATCGCCATCGGGTCGGCGATCCTGCCCATCTACACACGCACGCCGACGCTGATCGCCATGACCGCCGCCGGGCTCGACGCCCTTTCGGGCGGGCGATGCCTCCTCGGCCTCGGCGCCTCCGGCCCCCAGGTGATCGAGGGCTTCCATGGCGTGCCCTACGACGCGCCGATCGGCCGGACCCGAGAGATCATCGACATCTGCCGGCAGGTGTGGCGACGGGAGCCGGTCGTCCACGACGGCACCTACTACCACCTCCCCCTGCCGGCCGGGCAGGGCACCGGGTTGGGCAAGGCCCTCAAGCTGATCAACCATCCGGTGCGCTCGCAGATCCCCATCTACGTCGCCGCCCTCGGCCCCAAAAACATCGAGATGACCGCGTCCGTCGCCGACGGATGGCTGCCGCTCTTCTGGGTCCCGGAGAAGGCGGAGGAGGTGTTTGGCGAAGCCCTTGCCAAGGGGGCCGCCAACCGCTCGGGAGACCTCGGACCGTTGGACATCGTGGCCGGCGGACTGGTCGCCATCGGTGATGACGTGACCCATCTGCGCGACCTCATGCGGCCCATGGTCGCCCTCTACATCGGTGGCATGGGAGCACGCGACAAAAACTTCTACAACGCCCTCATCCGCCGATACGGCTACGAGGCGGAGGCCGAGCTCATTCAGGACCTCTATCTCGACGGCAAGAAGCAGGAGGCGGCGGCCGCCGTCCCCGCCGAGTTGCTGGAGTTGATGACCCTGGTGGGGCCGGAGGGCTACGTCAAGGAGCGGCTGGCCGCGTTCCGCGAGTCCGGCGTCACCACCTTGTCGATCACGCCGATGGATCCTGATCCGGTCAAGCTCATCGCGCAGCTCAAGGAGTGGACGAGCTAAGGACCGGGGGAGTTAACGTTCGGCCATGTACGCCGCCGAGCACGCGAGAGCCAAACCCGACGAGCCCGCCGTCATCATGGCGACGAGCGGCCAGGTCGTGACCTTCGGCGAGTACGAAGCCCGGTGCAATCGGCTCGCCCATCTCTTGCGCGACTCGGGCCTGCGTCGCGGCGACCACGTGGCGTTCTTCATGGAAAACACGCCGCGCCTCCTCGAATGCGAGGGAGCCGCAGAGCGGACGGGCCTGTACTTCACGTGCATCAACTCCTACCTGGCCGCCGAGGAAGTCGCCTACATCGTCGACGACTGCCTGGCCAAAGTTGTCATCACGACGGGGGCCAAGCGAGCGGTTGCCGCGCAGCTCCCGGCTCTGTGCCCCAACGTCGAGCGCTGGCTGATGGTCGACACCGATGGGGAGCCGGAGGCCGGCTTCGAGACCTACGAGGAGGTCGCCGCCGGCTATCCGGTGACCAACATCGACGATGAGCAGCTTGGCCTCGCCATGCTGTATTCCTCTGGTACGACGGGGCGCCCCAAGGGGATCTTGCGCCCGATGTCGGAGAGCGGCCCGGACCTGCCCCTCTCGGCGTTCGCCGGCCTCATGGCTCTATGGCGATTCCGGCCCGGCATGACCTATCTCTCGCCGGCGCCGCTCTACCACTCCGCCCCCCAGGCGAGTGTCGCCATCTCGCTTCGCCTCGGCGCGACGGCGGTGATCATGGAGCACTTCGACCCCGCCCAATATCTGGAGTTGGTCGGCAAGCACCGCGTCACTCACTCCCAACTCGTGCCCACCATGTTTTCCCGGATGCTCAAGTTGCCCGAGGACGTGCGAGCAGCCGCCGACGTGTCGTCCCTCGAGGCGATCGTCCACGCCGCCGCTCCGTGCCCGGTCCCGGTCAAGGAGCAGATGATCGAGTGGTGGGGGCCGATACTCATCGAGTACTACGCGGCGACCGAAGGTCACGGGTTTACGTTTTGCGACTCGGCGCAGTGGCTCGCCCATCGGGGCACCGTCGGTCGGTGCGTGGCCGGCGAGCTCTTGATCCTCGACGAGGACAACAACCCGTGCCCCACCGGCACGCCGGGCACCGTGTGGTTTCGCGGGTCGACCCAGTTTGAGTACTTCAACGACCCGGTGAAGACCGCGGAATCGCGCGATGCCACCGGTACCGCCAGCACCGTCGGGGACGTCGGCTACGTGGACGAGGAGGGCTACCTCTACCTGACCGATCGGAAGACCTACATGATCATCTCCGGCGGGGTCAACATCTATCCGCAGGAGACGGAAAACCTGCTCATCACCCATCCCAAGGTGATGGACGCCGCCGTCATCGGTGTGCCCGACGACGACCTCGGTGAGGCGGTGCTGGCCGTCGTGCAACCGATGCCCGACATCGAGCCGGGGCCGGAGCTCGAGCGCGAGCTGATCGCCTTTTGTCGTGAGCATCTCGCGCATTTCAAATGCCCGCGCACCGTCGATTTCGAAGCCGAGTTGCCCCGGCTCCCGACAGGGAAGCTCTACAAGCGCGTCCTGCGCGACCGCTACTGGGCGGCTCACGAGACTCGCATCCTGTAGAGGCGGGGCGGTCCGATAGGGTCGCCGCCGTGGCCCGGGTCGCCGGCATCGACTCGTCGACCTCGGCGACGAAGGTTGAGGTCCGAGACGCTGACACCGGCCGCCTGTGGGGGAGTGGTCGGCGTCCGCATCCGCCGACGCGCCCACCTCGAAGCGAACAAGACCCCGGCGCGTGGTGGGCCGCCCTCGTCCAGGCCTGGCACGACGCGGGGCGCTACGACGTCGTCGCCATGTCCGTGGCCGGGCAGCAGCACGGGATGGTCGTCCTGGACGACGCCGATCAGCCGCTGCGTCCGGCGAAGCTCTGGAACGACACGGAGGCCGCCCCGGACGCCGCCGCCCTCGTCGACACCCTGGGCTCGCAGGAATGGGCCGACCGATGCGGGTCCGTGCCGGTGGCCGCCTTCACCATCGCCAAGCTGGCTTGGCTCCAGCGGGTCGAGCCGGACAACTTCGCCCGCCTCCGCAAGATCCTGCTGCCCCATGACTGGCTGACGTGGCGCCTCACCGGGCGGATTGTGACCGACCGCGGCGACGCTTCGGGTACGGGCTACTGGTCGCCGCGGGAAGGTCGCTGGCGCACGGACCTCCTGCGCCTGCTAACAAACGACGGCGCCGTCGACTGGATCGAGCGGCTCCCCACCGTCCTCGCGCCCAACGAAGCGGCGGGCGAGGTGTCGGTCGAAGCCGCCCTGCCACTCAACCTCGAGGCCGGATCGGTACTCGTCGGACCAGGCACGGGGGACAACATGGCCGCTGCCCTGGGCGCTGGGCTGCGGCCGGGGGACGTGCTCGTCTCGATCGGGACGTCGGGCACCGTCATGACCGTGTCCGATCACCCGACCGCCGATGCGTCGGGGTCGGTGGCCGGGTTCGCGGATGCCACCGGGCGTTGGCTGCCCCTCGTCTGCACGCTCAACGCCACGAAGGTGACCGACGCCGTCGCCGGGTGGCTCGGCATCGCCGACCACGACGCCTTCGACGCCCTGGCCTTGTCGGCTCGGCCTGGTGCCGGCGGCGTTGTGTGTGTGCCCTGGTTTGACGGCGAACGCACCCCCAATCGACCCAACGCCTCCGGCGCCTTCACCGGCTTGCGCAGCGACACGACGTCGGCGCAACTGGCACGGGCCGCCTTCGAAGGCGTCGTCTGCGGTCTGCTCGACGGTCTCGACGCGTTGACCTCCCTCGGGGCAGGACCGGGAGGCGGTCGGCTGGTGCTGGTCGGCGGCGGCGCCCGATCGGCTGCCTACCGTCAGGTGCTGGCCGACCTGACCCGCCAGCCCGTCGTCGTCCTGCCGGCCGACGTCGAACCCGTCGCCCTCGGCGCCTGCATCCAGGCGGCCGCCATCCATCACGCCCAACCTCCGGAGGTGGTCGCCGCCGCCTGGGGAGCGACCAACGACGACGGCGATCGCAACACCGCACCAGACGACTCGGTCGATGCCGCGGCTATCCGGATCGCCTACGCCGCCGCTGCTGACGCCACCGGTGGGAGTGCCGACTGACGCCGACGTCGGCCCGGTAGCCTGGCGGCCCATGGGTTCGGAGCTGCGCATCGCCTTCCATCGAAACTTGGAGGAGATCGACAGCAAGGTCGGTCGCTTGTTTGCCCTTGTGAGTGAGGCGCTGGCTGCCTCGACGGAGTGCTTGCTGAGCGACGATCGGGTCAAGGCGGAGGCGCTGGTCCAAGGCGACGATGACATCGACATGTTGGCCAACGAGATCGAGGCCTTGGCCGAGCGACAGCTCTCGCTGCAGACCCCGATGGGCCGGGACCTGCGCTATCTGCTCTCGATCCTGCGCATGGTCCCCGAGCTGGAGCGTTCGGCTGACCTGGCCGAGCACATCGCCGCCCGCGCCGCCAACGGACTGACGCCGCAGCTGACCCCCCGCCTGCGCGGCCTCGTCGAGCAGATGGGTCGGGTCGCGGTACGCATGTGGCGTGATGCCACCGAGGCGTTCGCCGATCGAGACGCGGGGGCGGCCGAGCGGCTCACGGCCGCCGACGACGAGCTCGACACCCTCCACGACTACCTCACCGCCGAGCTGGTTTCGGGATCGGTCGGCGTGTCCGTCGCGCTCGAGATGGCCTTGGTCGGCCGCTTCTACGAGCGGCTCGGCGACCACGCCGTCCACGTCACCGAGCGGGTCAGATTCCTTGCCGGCGAGCTCGGCGCCCAAGTCCCCAGGTCGGGCGGGGCCGAGGTCTCTCAATTCGGCTAGCCGGGTTGGCCGCTCGGATCGGTCGGCGGGCGGAAGATGGTCTCGCGGTAATAGCGGAGCTCGGCGACGCTCTCACGAATGTCGTCGAGGGCCCGGTGGTTGCCGACCTTCGGCGGCGCGGCGGCGAGCACGTCGGGATACCAGCGGCGGGCCAACTCCTTGATCGACGACACGTCGACCGAGCGGTAATGGAGCCACTCCTCGACCTCGGGCAGCCACGTGGCGAGGAAGCGACGATCGGTCCCGATCGAGTTGCCGGCGAGGGGCACCGTGCGCGCCGTCGGCACGTGCTCTTTGATGAACGCCAACGTCTCCTCGCCGGCGGCTGACAGCGACAACGTCGAGCGCTCGATCTCTTGGAGCAGCCCGCTCGACGTGTGCATGGCCCGCACCACCTCGGCCATCGCCGCGAACGCCTCAGGCGCCTGGTGCACCACCAGATCGGGACCTTCGGCGACGATGTTGAGATCGTCGTCGGTGATCAGCGTCGCCACCTCGACGATGACGTGAACGCTGGGGTCGAGGCCCGTCATCTCGAGATCCATCCAGACCAGCACGGCGGCCACCCTAGGCCCACCCGCTACTACGCTGGCCGCCCATGGGCGAGGACGTCACCGTCAAGGTCCTCCAACTCGATCCCGATCTGGAGTTGCCGGCCTACGCACGTGACGGTGATGCCGGCGCCGATCTGGTCGCTCGCGAAGGCGCCATCATCAAGGCGGCCGGCGGTCGAGCGCTCGTGCCGACCGGTATTGCCATCGAGCTCCCGGCTGGATGGGCCGGGCTGATCCTGCCTCGCAGCGGGCTGGCGCTGCGTCACGGCGTGACATGTCTCAACGCGCCCGGCCTGATCGACAGCGGCTACCGCGACGAGCTCAAGGTCATCCTCGTCAATCACGATCCGTCGGCTGACTACGAGGTGCACCGCGGTGACCGGATCGCCCAGCTCGTCGTGCAGCGGGTGGCGTCAGTGTCCTGGGAGCCGGCGGTTTCGTTGTCGAGCTCGGAGCGGGGAACCAACGGTCTCGGCCATTCGGGCTACCGATAAGGGGAACGTGTCCCGTGCCCGAGTTGCCCGAAGTCGAATCGCTGGCTCGGTTTCTTGCTCAACAAACCACCGGCCGTGTCATCACCCGAGCGGAGCTGGCGTCTCTGTCGGCCCTGAAGACCTACGACCCGCCGCTGTCGGCCATCGTCGGCGCCACGGTTGTTGGCGTGGGCCGGCGCGGCAAGCACCTGTTGATCAGTGTCGGTGACGCGACCCTCGCCATGCACCTGGCCCGTGGCGGGTGGGTCCAATGGCGTCCCGCGTTGAGTGCGATCAGACCCAAGCCGGGGAAGGGCCCGCTTGCCTTGCGCGTCGGGTTTGACGACGGCACCGGTTTCGACGTGACCGAGCAAGGGCACGAGAAGCGCCTCGCCATCTGGGTGGTCCGCGACCCGGCCGACGTACCGGGCATTGCCAAGCTCGGTCACGATCCGCTCGAGCCCGGCTTCGAGTTGGGGCCGCTGCTGGAGGGTCGACGGGCGCAGGTCAAAGGGCTGCTCACCGACCAATCGGTCATCGCCGGGATCGGCAACGCCTACTCGGACGAGGCGCTGCACGTGGCCAAGCTCAGTCCCTTTAAGATGGCCAGCTCGTTGACGCCTGATGAGGTGGCGCGACTCCAAGAGGCGATCGTCGCCGTGCTCGACGACGCGGTGACGCGCTCCACCGGTCTGGCCGCGTCCGACCTCAAAGGCGAGAAGAAGTCGGGCATGCGCGTGCACGGCCGCGCCGGCCAAGCCTGCCCCATTTGTGGCGACATTGTCCGCGAAGTGTCGTTCGCAACGTCGAGCCTCCAGTACTGCCCGACCTGTCAGACGGGGGGCAAACCCCTGGCTGATCGGAGGCTCTCCAAGCTCTTGAAGTGACCCTGCCCTAGACGGGGTGCGCCAAGAGCGCGAGGCTTCGGAGTAATGCAACGACTGACCGGCCTCGATGCCACATTCCTCTATCTGGAGACGCCGACCAACCACATGCACGTGGCCTCGACGATCATCCTGGATCCGTCGGAGGTGCCGGGGGGTTACTCGTTCAGCAAGGTGCGCGACCTTGTCGAAAATCGGTTGCCGCTGCTCCCGCCATTTCGCCGGCGGTTGGTCGAGGTGCCCTTCGGGCTGCACCATCCGGTGTGGATCGAGGACCCCGGCTTTGATCTCGACTACCACCTGCGGCGCGCCGCACTCCCGGCGCCCGGTGGTCGGCGGGAGTTGGAGGATTTCGCCGCCGAGGTGATGAGTCGACCGCTCGACCGCACCCGGCCGCTGTGGGAGATGTACGTCATCGAGGGTCTGGAGCACGGCTACATCGCGTGCGTGACCAAGATGCACCACGCCGCCATCGACGGTGTGTCGGGTGCGGAGCTGACCGTCAATCTCCTCGACCTGACGCCGGAGCCGGTGATCGTCCCGCCGCCTGACCCGCCGTGGCAGCCGGACCGGATGCCGACCGATGTGGAGATGGTCGGCTACGCCATGAACTCGTTGTCGCGCACACCGGTGCGCGCCGTCAAAGCCGTGCGACGTACGACGGCCATGGCGCTCACCTTGCGGCGTCGCAACCGCGAGCCAAACGTGTCGCCGCCACCGTCGTTGTTGTCGGCACCGAAGACGTTTCTCAATGCGGCGATCACGCCCCACCGACGCTTCGCCATGACCGAGGTGACCCTGGATGAGGTCAAGGCCGTGAAGGAGGCGCTCGGCGGCACCGTCAACGATGTGGTGCTTGCCATTTGCGCTGGCGCGCTGCGCAGTTGGATGGCCGACCACGGCGAGCTTCCCGACCAAGATCTGGTGGGCATGGTGCCAATCTCCGTGCGCACCAGCGAGGAGGCGGGGACCATGGGCAACCGAGTGTCGAGCATGCTCATCCAGCTCAGCTCGTTGGAGGATCCCGTCGAGCGGCTGGCGGCGATTCGGGAGTCGACCAAGGACGCCAAGGAGCAGGAGAAGGCCATCAGCGCCCAGGTCCTCACCGACTGGACAGAGTTCGCGGCGCCCGCCGTCGCCGCCCGCGCCGCGCGCCTCGTGTCCAATCTGCGGGTGTTGGACCGGCTCAACAACGCGTTGTTCAACGTCACCATCAGCAACGTGCCCGGCCCCAATTTCCCTTTGTACTCAGCCGGCGCTCGCGTGCTCGGGATCTGGCCGATGGGGCCGATCAACGATGGGGCCGGGCTCAACATCACGGTGATGAGCTACATGGGTGCCGTCAACTTCGGGCTGCTCGCCTGTCGGGAGATGGCCCCCGATCTGGATGCCCTCGCCGGCTACATCACCGAGGCCAAGGACGAGCTCCTCAAGGCTGCTGCCGCCGCCTAACCGAGGAGGCGCCTCCGTGACCCGGTGCTACGATCACCGCCGCAACATGCGGACGTGGCTCAGCTGGTAGAGCACAACCTTGCCAAGGTTGGGGTCGCGGGTTCGAATCCCGTCGTCCGCTCTCACGTGTTCTTCGCCTGGCGGGACGGGTGCTGTCGTCGTGCTGGGCCCTCCCACCGGCTTCGCTTCGCGACGCATCTCTCAGCCCCGAGGACATCACCGATGGTGACGTCCGGGTGCTCCGGTCGGATGCTGGAGTGCATCTCATCCACCTACTCCGTTGGGGGAGGTGGCATCTTGGGCGAGCTATGCGACTCCACGAGGTGGCCCTTGTGGGTCACAGGCGAGCGCATGGCCGCACAGGCTTTGCGCGTGCGTTGCTCGATCTCCGAAGGCTAGTGGTCGTTGCCTTGGCCCTCGGTGCGCTGGCCGCATCCGCGGTGGGCGTCCCGACGGCCTCGGCCGATACCGGCTCGGACCAGGCGGAGCTGGCCCACCTAAGCGCCGCGCTGCGCGAGGACGGCGAGCAGGTGCAACGCGACGTCGCGAGATACAACGCAGCGCAGGCGCGGGTGGCCCACGTCCAGTCGCAGTTGGCTGCTGTTGAGCAAGAGCTGGTAGGCAGCGAGGAGTCGAAGTCGACGGCGACCACTCGGGTCAAGCAGCTTGCCATCGACCTCTATATGGACGGCGGTGTGGAGCCGAGCGTGTCCGCCTACTTTGAAGATCCGATCACCGAGGCGACCCGACAGGTCTACGCCGACACGGTCGGTGCGAACTTCCGGGATGACATCGACGCCTTCAACGCGGCAACCGTCGAGTCGGAGCGCGCCCAATCGGACTTGAGGACCGACCAGGAGGAGGCCTTGAAGGGTGAGCAGGGGGCCGCAGCAGCTCAGCTGACTGCCGAGTCGATCCTCGATCGCGACGACGCCTCGTTCGACAGCGTGCAAGCCAACTTGCGGGCCTCTGTGGCGGCAGCCATCGCTCAGACGGAAGCCGAGGAACGTGAAGAAGAGGAGGGCGAACTCGCCAACGAAGAGTCCGCGACTCCACCAGGGTCGGTCGCGATCGTCGCCCTGCCCGGAACGTACGGGAACCCGCTTCGAGCCATCTCCGCCCTCGACCGGGAGCGCGTCGACCAAGGTGTCGACTACAGCGGCTACGGCCCCATGTTCGCCCTCGGTGACGGCGTCGTGCTGAGTACCACGAATAGTGGCTGGCCCGGTGGAACGTTCATCGCCTACCGCCTCGTCGATGGGCCGGCGCCGGGGCTTGTCGTCTACGCCGCGGAGGACCTCCTGCCCAGGGTCTCGACCGGCGAGCGGGTCACCGCCGACACGATCATCGGGTCCATGTACGAGGGCCCGGATGGGATCGAGACGGGATGGGCGGATCCGTCAGGTGATGGCGTCACGATGGCCGCCGATGCCCGGCAGTTCGATGGTTCCAACTCGACCGCGTTCGGCGCCAACTTCTCCCAGCTCCTCGCGTCGGTCGGCGCGCCACCCGGCGTCATGCAGAACGAGCCAGCCACCGGACAGCTCCCAGCCGGCTGGCCGAGTTGGTGAAGCTGGCGGAGCCGCTTACGCCGTCGCCGATCTACAGGTTGGGCTCGCTGCCTCTTGGCTGGTCCACCACGACGGCCTCCACGATCGCGTCTACCGAAACGGCTACCACCCCCATGATCGAGCGCAGTCCGCTGCGCCCCCGCGCCGCCCTCGCCTTTGCGCACAGGTCCTAGCCGAGTGAGAACTCCTCGCGCGACTCCCCAACTTCATCGTCATCGCCGTGCCGCAGCTTGCGCTGGGTTCTGTGGCGAGGGAAGCCCAGGTGAGTATCCGTTTGCGTCGACCATGCAAGGCGGCGCCGGAGCAAGGGTCGAAGGCGTGCCCCTCGGTGAGCAACGTATCCAGGGCGGCGTGCTCTCAAGCTTCTACCAGAAGTTCGGCATCGGTCAGGGCGATCCGTTCCAGGTGGTCGTCAACTGGGGCGACGTGTTGCCATGACGCTGCTTGGTCGGTTCCAGGTGCTGCCCTTGCAGGCGCAGATTGATATCCGTGACCCCGGTGGCTCGGACTACCCGCAGTGGGAGACGGGCGAGGAGCGGGCGATCGCGACGGCGCAATGCATCGCCGTGGCAACCCAAGGCGACATGGATGGGCGCGTGGCTGTCGAGGTGCGGCTTGGACCCAGCGCTGTGCCTTCGGGTGCGACGGTCGCCTTCGATGGCGAGGTTTTGCTGAGCGGGGAAGAGCTCGTTGTCGGCAACTACCTGGGAGGCGAGGAACACCGGCTTCCGCTCGGCCCCGGTTGGCACCACGTCACGGTGTACACGCAGCCCTCCGCGGCGCCAGCCGTCGAGGTGATTGTCGTTCTCCACGCGGAGCCGCCATCCTGAAGGAGTCTGGATGCCGTGAGGGGTGCACAAAATCGAACTTTGGAGGGCAGCTGCTTCTTTCCAACGACACCGAATCACCGGCGCCGGGACACGGTGCCGAGCTCGTACCTGCCTGACGATGTGCGTTGACGAACTGCCGCAGAAACAGAAGGGGCGGCTGCGGACGATGAGGCACCGCACTACGGGAGGTCGCAATACGGTCGGGCGTTGGCAGGTCTGAGGGGTGATGTCCTCAGCAAGAACCCGACATGTGTGTACTGCGGCGAGTCGTCCTCGAACCAGCTGGAGCACATCGACTCGTTGAGGCAGGACTGGGTGGAAGGTGGTTGGCAGGACGACTACGCCACTAGGACCGCACGGGTCAATGAGCCATCGAACCTGACGGGAGCCTCCGGTAGCTGCAATGCGGCGAAGAATGCGAGCGTCCTTGGAGAGGGCGAAGGCCAGTGGGTGGCCGGCTGCCTGGCCGCCTGGCGAGTGGTCTCGGTTGCCTTGTTGCACCAACACCAGCGCACCCGACAGCACACCACGACGCCGGACGGGCGGCGGGTGGCGTTCATCGAGGCGACCGTCGCCGACGTGGCACTGGCCAACCGGCTCGCCCACGAGGTGCTGGGCCGGTCGCTGGACGAGTTGCCGCCCGGCACCCGCCGCCTGCTCGACGTGCTCGACGACACCGTCGCCACCCGGGCCGCGGCAGAGGGGCTCGACCCGGATCAGGTGCGCTTCACCCGCCGGGCGGTGCGGGAGACGACGGCGTGGGGCGACATCCAGCTCAAAGTCCACCTGGGCCGTCTCGTCGAGTTGGAGCTGGTGATCGCCCATCGGGCCGAGCGGGGCGCCGGGTTCGTCTACGAGCTGGCCTGGGCGGGGCCGGCCGGGACGGGGAACGGTTCCTGACCGGCCTGGCCGACTCGGCCACTCTCACCGCCCAGCTACTTGCTCAGCAGGAGGTCGCGGATTTCGGTGAGCATGTCGGTATTTGCCTTCACCCGCTCGGTGAGGTCGGTGTTGTCCTTGACGAGTCCCTTGATTTCGTCGGTGTTTTTCTCCGTATGAAGGGCGATCTCTGAGGAGATGGCGTCAGCTCGCTTGGCCGCGATCAGTAGAGCCGCAGCCTGGACACCGGCGAGCATCGACAAGAACAGGTTGAGCAGGATGTAGGGGTATGGGTCGAAGCCGTGTTTGCCGTGCTGGCCACCCAGATAAAACACTGAGTTGACGATGGCCCAGAGGATCATCATCCCGAAGAAGGCGAAGACGAACGGCCAGGAACCCATCATGTTGCGCATGCGATCAGCAGCGCGCTCGCCAAGGGTTAGTTGCTCCCCCGAACGGACGCCGGGATGGAGATGCCAATGGGTCTGCCAGCCGTGTTTGTCCACCGCAGAATGGTCGCATCAGCCGACGACCGATAGGCGGACCCTCCCCCCAGTCGTTCCCAACCTGGCCGACGGCCTCGCGCCGCCCTGCCCTCTGGGATCGGTCGACAAATGCGGCCGGCCCACGCCAAAGTGGTGGAGAGGAATCCCGGAGGAGCGCGCGCCGATGGATGTGCTTGTGGTTGTCGGGGATGGGGCGCCGCCCGGTCGTTTGGTCGCGAAGGCTCGTCTTGTCGAACGGACACCCGGCGGCGCCGCTTCAGAGGCGCTGCTTGGCGACCTACGGGCCCGCATCCCGCGCCGGGTAGGCGTCTGGGGTCCGGTGGCTGACGCAGGCGCGGTGGCAGAACTTCTCCATGAGGGCGGATTGCCCGTAGAGCTTTTCACCGAAGAAGTGGTGCCAGCGGCGCTGGCGAGCCGGCTTCGCGGCGTGGACGTGCGGCCGGTCTTCGACGAACCGATGGATGTGGCGGAGTCGGTGGTCGAGCTCATCGGCCACACGCCGATGGTGCGCCTGGACCGTACCGCCCGCGATCTGGAGTGCACGCTCGTTGCCAAACTCGAGCAGTTCAACCCGGGCGGCTCGTCCAAGGATCGTCCTGCGCTCACCATGATCGAGACGGCCGAGCGGGACGGCCGGCTCCGCCCGGGTGGGACCATCGTGGAGCCGACCAGCGGCAACACGGGTGTCGGGCTGGCGATCGTGGCCGCCGGCCGCGGCTACCGCTGCGTGTTCACCTGTCCAGACAAGGTGGCGCCCGACAAGATCGCACTCCTACGCGCGTACGGCGCCGAGGTGATCGTGTGCCCAACGTCGGTCGCTCCCGAACACCCGGAGTCGTACTACTCGGTGTCGGACCGTCTCGCCCGTGAGATCGACGGGGCGTGGAAGCCGGACCAGTACCACAACCCGGACAATCCCCGGGCCCAGTACGAGTCGGCCGCGCCTGAGATCTGGGAGCAGACCCGTGGGCGGGTGACCCACTTCGTCGCCGGCGTCGGCACCGGCGGGACAATCTCGGGCATTGGTCGATACCTGAAGGAGCGAAACCCTGACATCGAGGTGATCGGCGCCGACCCGGAGGGGTCGGTGTACTCGGGAGGGTCCGGGCGCCCGTACCTCGTCGAAGGCATCGGTGAGGACTTCTGGCCGACCACGTACGACCCGACGGTCGTCGACCGCGTCATCGCGGTGAGCGATAGCGAGAGCTTCGCCGTAGCTCGCCGCGTGACGCGCGAGGAGGGGCTGCTACTGGGAGGCTCGGGCGGGACGGCCATAGCGGCGGCGCTCGCGGTGGGACGCGATCTACCCGCTCACGCGGTGATCGTCGTGCACATCCCCGACTCCGGTCGGGGCTATCTCTCGAAGTTGTACAACGACGGTTGGATGGCCGACCATGGGTTTCTCCGTGCCGCTGGTCCCACCGCCGGTGACGTCCTGGCCGGGCGCGATCCGGCCCTGCCCGCGCTCGTCCACACCCACCCTCACGAGACGGTTCGGGACGCCATCGCCATCCTGCGTGAGTACGGCGTGAGCCAGCTTCCCGTCGTCAAGCACGAGCCCCCGGTGGTGCTCGCCGAGGTCGTCGGCGCCATCACCGAGCGCGACCTCCTCGACAAGGCCTTCGCCGACCCGGCCGCTCTCGACTGGGCGGTGGGCGATGTCATGGGCCCGCCCTTCCCGACGGTCGGATCAGGCGAGCCCCTCGATGTGGCCGTCTCCCGACTCGAGTCGGCGCCCGCTGTGCTCATCGTCGACCGTGGCCACCCGGTTGGGGTGGTCACTCGCTCCGACGTGCTCGGCGCGATCGCCACACGGTCGTGACCGACCGTCTCGACGTCAGCGGCCTCGGCTTCGAGACGCGGGCCATTCACGGCGGCACCGGGCCCGACCCGGCGACGGGCGCGGTCAACACACCGGTCTACCTCTCGTCGACGTTCAAGCAGGACGCCGTCGGCGTCCATCGTGGCTTCGAGTACGCCCGCTCGGGCAACCCGACGCGGGCGAGCCTTGAGGCCAACGTGGCGATCCTGGAAGGAGCCGACTTCGGGCTCGCCTTCGCCAGTGGGCTGGCCGCCGAGGACGCAGTCATGCGACTGCTGAGCGCGGGTGATCACCTCGTGCTTCCCAATGACACCTATGGCGGCACCTACCGGCTGGCCACGCGGATCCACGCTCCCGCCGGGCTGTTGGTCGACACCGCGGACCTGACCGATCTCAGCGCCCTCGCCAAGGTGTGGCGACCCCAGACCCGTATGGTGTGGATCGAGTCGCCGACCAACCCGCTGCTGCGCGTCATCGACATCGCGGCCGTGGCGACGATCACCCACGCGGCTGACGCATTCGTGGTGGTGGACAACACGTTTGCCACACCGTGGCTGCAGCAACCGCTCGCGCTGGGCGCTGACATCGTCGTGCACTCGACCACCAAGTATCTGGCCGGGCATTCCGATGTGATCGGGGGCTTCGCCGCGACGAGCCGGCCTGACTTGGCTGAGCGCATCGCCTTCCTACAAAACGCCGCCGGGGCGGTCCCGGGACCGCTCGATTGCTATCTCGTCCAGCGTGGTCTGAAGACTCTGGCCGTCCGCATGGAGCGCCACTGCGCCAACGCGCTTGCCGTGGTCGAGCTGCTCCGCAGTCATCCCGCGGTGCGGGAGGTGCACTACCCGCACGCCAGCGGGCAGATGCGCGCCGGCGGCGGCATGGTCAGCTTCACCCTGACCGGTGGAGAGGCAGCCGCCCTCGCCGTCTGCGCCGGTACCCGCATCTTCACCCTGGCCGAGAGTCTCGGCGCCGTCGAGAGCCTCATCGAGCACCCCGCTCGCATGACCCACGCCAGCGTGGCCGGCTCCACCAACGAGGTGCCGAGCGATCTGGTCCGGCTGAGCGTCGGCCTCGAGACGGCCTCGGACCTCGTCGATGATCTGCGTCAAGCCCTCGACGGCACCGACTCGTGATACAAAGGGTGACCGGCGGTTGGAGCAACGGGAGGGCCTGAGATGCGCATGAAGATGCACGCGTCCCTTCGTCTAGCCCTTGGTGCCCTTTTGGCTGCCGCGGCGGTGACCGCGTGCGGTGGTGCGGGTGGCTCGGCGTCATCGGCCTCGGCTACGCCCGCGACCCTCGCGCCCACGACATCGGTCGCTACAACCACGTCGCTGGCACCAACGACCTCGGTGGCGACGACATCACCAGCCACGACGACGGCTCCGACAACCGCCGCTCCGAAGCCGACGGCCGCTCCGACGACGACTGCGGCACCGGCCGGCTCGGCGGCGTCAGTCGACTTCGCCTCCGCCAAGCAGCAGTGGGTCGCCGGCGCCAGCGCGTCGTCGGCAGCGCAGAACGGCTACTGGTCGCAGGCAGCGACAGACCTGCACGCTGCGATCGCCGCCGGCGCGCCGTCCGGGTCCTACACGACCGCGATCAACGAGCTGCAGCAACTGGAGTCGATCCCGGAGATGGGCGCGACCAACGCGCAGGTGGCCGAGGCGCAAAACGACACTGCCGCCCTCAACACCTTCTTCGGAACGCCCGGCCTCTACGACTGATAGTTCGTTGCCGGTGACAGCTGGGCACTGGGTTGTGAGGGCAGCGGATGCTGATGCGGTCGCGTACGCTGGAGTTCACCAGGAGGGCCGAGGCGTGGGATTCTTGGATTGGGCTGAGCGGTTGAACGAGGCTGGGAACGAGTCCTTGGCGCAACGCTGGCCGGGGCTCGGGCGCTTCGTCACTCCGCGCCCGCCTCGGGCCGCGCCGCGTCAGACCAGATGTTCCTCCGACGACACCCTTGGCTTGCCGCTGCGCTCGTCTGCGCCTATGGGGCGCCCGTGAGCATCCTGGTGGTCGCTCACGACCGCAGTTTGGCTTGGCTCCTTCTCGCGGTCTTCGTCGTGAACCTGGTCTTCGCTCGCCTCGTGACCCTCCCTCGGAGGAACTGGAGGTACGGACCCGAGAATGCCCTCCGAAACGACCTGGCGGCCAAGGCAGCCAGCGTCATGCAGGCCCCGACCTACGCGGTGTGCCTTGTCATGGTTGACGGAAGCAAGGTTGGAGCCAGGATTGTTGACGGCCGCTACCTCGGCACGACCGGGCGCCCGATCAGGGCCTGCGACGTGGTTGACGTGCTCCCCGACCAGCGGCTCGTCCCTGTCGGGTAAGGGTCGTCTTTGGCCTGATCCTGCCTTCATACTCGGGCTGGGTGGCGTGGCCACAGCCATCGAGGGGTGGGAAACGCCCAAACGACTTCCGAAGGGCGGGGTGAACGAAATCCGCGACCAGCGCTTCGCGAAGAGCGAGATCTGCGAGGCCGACTACATCCGAGCGAAGCATCTCCTGCTGTATGGCCCCCCGTTGGAGCTGCCCGACTGGTCGGAGTGACCGGCGGCGACAACTCGCGGAGCCCACGCTTGACCACCGGCTTCCGCACCCGGACGGGTTCATGACCGTCGTGCTCGCAACGCCGTGGTGTTCGGGAGCGCATGGTGGGAGTGAACAAACGCGTGGCAGCCGCCAGTCGTTCGCCCCACTGTTCGATCGAGGCGACGCCGATTGGCGGGCGGCGCACGGCTGCGTCAGTGACCGCCACGTGAGCAGCCGGGTAGCCCCATTGCGGCTTGGCCGCGCCTTCGGATGACACCCAGGGCGGATGCGATGATGCGTTTGTGGAGTCCAACGACCTACGGGACGCTGTGTGTTCTCCCTGTCGTCGACCGCTCCGCAACTCTTCGGCGACAGGGGCCACGAATTCGAGGGAGACCTCCGGGCGCTGCTCGCCCGGGCGTCGCCGTCCGGGCATTTCTCCGTGCCGCTGACCGACACAACAGTGCGCATCCGGCGGGCGAGGGCCGACGCCGCGCAGTCCTAACTGGGGGTCATGGTCCGGTGGGCGGCGCGAGTCAGGGACTCGGGCTCGTCATCCGCAGCCTGATGAGCGTCCCGTTCCGCACACGGCAGGTAGGAGCGTTCCGATGACGCGGTACGCCAGGACGGCTCAAGGAGGAGGAGATGACTGGCCTGCGGCCGGGCCGTGATCAGTACTCGTTCTTGAGTACGAAGAACGAACCGCGAATGGTTCCGGCCAACTTCGACTTCTGCCTCGCGAACTTGAACCGCGACGCGAGCTCCTCGGGGACCTCCATCCCATCGGACAGCTTGAAGCCGACCGCCCGCTTCTTGGGATCGTCGACGGTGTACATCACGTTGATCGACAGGCCGCTTTCGTAGAAGACGTAGGTCCATCGGATGTTTTCGACCTGGAAGGTCGCAGCCTCGAGAGGGCGAGATGAGATGACGATGTCGCGCTCTTCTTTGAGGACCCGGTGCACCCAGTCGATGGTCGTCTTGGCCCTGCTCGCAGGCTCCACCGTGAAGGCGTGGTCGTACTTGTTCTTGAAGTAACGGGCCTCGTTGGCCCTCAGACCGGCGAGCGCGGTCGCGACCGGCGACGACTCCAGGCCGACGGTCGAGACGAGGTTGAAATCCACGGTGTAGGACATGACTCACTCCGGAACGCCCGAGGTATGGCCCCTCGCGTCGGAGCAGACGCTAGCTCCCGAGGTATCGCGCCGCGGTCGGACCGGACCGACCGCGGTACTCCGTGGTGTGCACGGGCGTAGGGTGACTGACGTGGAGGACGGCGACCCCATCTCCTATGAGGCACTGACTCCCGGCACGCCCGTCGTGAGTGCTACGGGCGTGCAGTTCGGCACGGTCCACCACGTCCTCCAGGTGCCGGAGCTCGATCTCTTTGATGGGATCTCCGTGACCGTGCATCACGGCTTGCGTTTCGTCGACCGCGACCAGATCACGGAGATCACGACGACCGTGGTGCGGACCTCGCTCACCGACGAGGACGCTGCCAACCTCCCGCCGCCCGACGGCCCGCCAGTACTCGCGCCAGATCTGGCGCGGTTTGAGGGCTCGTCACTCAGCGCCCGGCTCGGACGTTTGTTTGGCCGACCGCATTGGAGGAACGTCGACCAGTAGCTGTCAAGCGCGCTCGGTCTCGCGACCAACCTAGGTTCTTCGGGAGTTTCCGGCGATGACAGGGAGGACCGACAGCGATGGTTGAAAGTGCAACGACGCAACCCATGCATGGTTGGACGAAGCTCGGACAGGCTGTCCACGCCCGCGCCTTCGACCACATGCCGACTCACAACGCCTACGCCCGCTTCAACAAGTGGCTGGCGATCAAGGTCACCACCGGAGTTGGGTCCATGACCTGCGCCTACATCTTCTCGGTGCTGGCTCTCGTCAGCCTTCCGGCGATCCTCAGTGCCTTCAAGGTGTTCCACACCACGTTCCCTGACTGGCTCGTCAAAGCCAGCCTCATCGCACTGGTGTCGTGGATCGCGCAGACCTACATCCAGCTCGTCCTGCTGAGCGTCATCATCGTCGGCCAAAACATCCAGTCGACAGCCTCCGATGCCCGCGCCGCCAAGACCTTCGAAGACACCGAGGTCGTCGTTGATCGGCTCGACGAAAAGACCGCGGGCGGCATCAAGACCATCCTCGATCGCCTCGACCAGATCGAAGCGCGCCTCACCTCCGCCTCATAGGCCCTCCGTGGGCCAGACGTCTACCTGCGCGCTCAGGCGAGGGCTTGGTGCGGCAAGCGGCGTGGGTGGGCTAGGCGTACGTGCAATGCCATGGCCCCGCTCGCGACGGCCGCCCATCCGCACCACAGCGAAGCGAAGCCGTCCATGGTGAGGTGGGCGAGCGTGGCGACGACGACCAGGTTCAGGACGCCGAAAATGGCGACGTCGCGGTACCCCGAAAACAGCAGCGACCCGCAGGTCGCGATGACGTAGAGGCCAACGATCAAGCCGCCGGCGCTCGGGTCGGTGCCGTAGGCGATGTGGTAGTGGCCGAGCGTCGCGCTGATCGGGCCCCGCAACATGTCGGACAACAAGACGCTCGACACGATCACGCCCAGGGCGACGAACGGGGCGATGATCCAGCGGCGTCGGCCGACCGACTCGATGAGCAGGACCGCCACGGGGATGAAGATGGGCAGCACCACGAACGCGAACAACAAATAGGCCCAGACCGCGACGCGCTCGACGTCATGGCTCACGTGGCCTTGCAGCCCCCACCACACGAAGGTCTCGTCGAGTTGATGGGCGGCGAACAGGAGCGGGAGCGACGCCAGCATCCGGTGGTCGTGCCACTGGGGTACGTGGCGAACGACATCGACACCGATGGCGGCGACGACCACCCCGCCGATCAGGTCAGCTTGGGGGGAGAAGCACATGAGGAGCGGAGCTACTCCGTCCTGCTCAGACCCTTGGTGGCAAGCGGCGACGGCCCTTGGCCCGTCTCTTGTCGGCGACGATCAACCCCCGCGTCTCCGCCAGCGCGGTGACGAAGCCACCGATGACAAACAAGCCGATCGTGGCGCCACCAAAGATGAGCATCACGGAGTACTACCCCGTGCGCCCGCCGTTCACCCCTACCACTTTGACGACCTCAATCACCATCGTTGTCCGACGGCGCCTGGTCTACCGCAGCCGGGAAGAGCGGAGGGTTGCCCGTCGGATCCAGGAGCGTGGTCGGGGTGTCGTCGTCGTCCCCGTCGTCGGCCGTCGAGGGGGTCCCCGTGATCGTGGTGGCCGTCGTCGGCAGGGGGGCGACGGTGGCCGCGACCGTCCCGAGCGATGGCGAGGGAGACTGGTCGATGGCCGGCGCGCCGACACCGTGACCCCTACTGCACCCGCCGATGGCGATGGTGGCCACGATCAGCCACACCAGGGCGAGACGCTTGCTGCGCCGACGATCAGGCGTCTTCATGCGCTGGTCGCCGTCAGGACCAGGCCGCTGTGGGGCGCCAGTAGCTCGGCCGTGCCGCCCGCAACCGAACGTCCCGACAAGTCCCGCCAGCTCCCTGCCGGGACGATCACGGTGACGGAGGTCGCCGCGGACGGATTCACGAAGACGCTCCCGCTCGAATAGGAGCGGGTGTAGCCGCCGCCCGGAAGTTGCCGCATGCCATCGGTCGGTGAGCCCACGGCGGCCGAGTAGGCGGGGACCACCTCGTTGACCTGGTCGTAGAGGAAGGGTTGGCCCGGCGCGCTGACCCCAGTTATCAGGAAGCCCTGCATAGTGCGGGCATCGCGGACCAGCAGGTAGTTGGCCAAGACCCAGTCGACGTCGGCCGGGTGGGGCGGGTCGGAGTCGTCGATCTGATACGGCTCCAACGCGTTGATCACGATTGACTTGCCCATGGACTCTGCCTCGCTGTAGTCGTTGACGATCGTGAGCCATGGGTTGGCCACGACATTGCTGGAGGTGGGCACGTCGGTGACCCACCCGGTGCCTCCCCCGTCCCGGGTGAAGCCGTGCTCGTCGAAGACCACGTCCACCGACGGCAACAGGTCGGTCCACCAGTCCGGTCTGACATCGAGGTCGGGGACGTCGTTGAGGGCGATGACAAACCGCGTGACCCCGTGCTGAGCCCCGATCGCACGGGCTTGGCGAGCGATCGACGCGAAGGCGCTGATCACGGCGAGGCGGTAGGTCTGGTCGGCGATCGCCCCGCTGTACTGCTGGACCCACTGTCCGCTGTCGTCACGATGGCCAACTCGGCCATAGAGGTTGAGGGTGGTTCCGTGGTCGAAGCCGACACCGTCGTATCCGGTCTGCACGGCGGCCGTGGCGCACGTGGAGGCAATGTACGCCTGAACGGCAGGATTGGCGATGTCCACCGGCACGTCATGCGTGTCCACATACCGTCCCCCCTGATCCGAGTACCACGCCGGCGTGACCCGGTCGCTGCGGTACTCGATCCAGTCCGGATGGTTGGCCTCGAACCAGGCGAGGGGACTCCCCGTGACCCCCTCGGGCGGGAGCACCTCTCCGAATTTGCAGTACCGGCCGTGGTCGGCCACCTGGGAGAGGTAGTCCTCGGGGTGCCCACCCCACATCACGTAGCCAATGGCCGGCAACGCAACACCGGGGTCGACTCGGCCGGACACGACACCCATGACGATCCCCGCGCCTTGGTCCGTCCCGGCCACGGACGCCGGAGTTGCGAGCAGGCTCGCGGGAGGCGCACCCGAGGTCGTGGTGGTTCGCGGTGCCGTTGGCGCCTCTACCCGGGCCGCTGCGGGCGTCGTCCGCGGCGATCCCGAGCAGGCGGCCGTGACCGCAAGAGCTAGGACCACGGCCGCGGCCGGTATGACCCGACCGCGGCGATCAGTCGCGAAGATAGAGCGTTGCACTGTTGCCCTCACTGACGGGAGCGAAGTTGGTCTGAAGGATGCGACGTTGCTCGGGCAGCAGGCTGCCCAGGTACGAGCTGTCCGACGTCACGACCCAAACCCGGACGTGCTCGTCGATGACGTCCTGGAGCTGTTGGCCGGACATGAGGGTCGGGATGCCGTACTCGGTGTCGACCGGCTGACCTCCCTTTTCGAAGACGAAGAGGAGGCGTTCGCTACGCCGGTAGGGCATCCAGTAGTTGGGCGTGATGCCCGAGTACTGGGCGGGGATGTTGGGGGGACACGCGGCGATCACGATGTCGCCAGGTCGGTAATGCGACTTGAGGTAGACGCTGACGTAGTTGAAGTCGATCTGGCGCTGCGAGTCGATGGAGCCCGTCAGGTTGGCCACGGCCACGCCGTAATCAGCGAGCCCCCCGGTCGAGGTGACCATGAGCGCGGCGAGGCCCATCGAGCAGGTCGCAGTCACCAGCCAGCGGGCGGACTGACCATCAGGCGACCGCGCCAAACTCTTGATCCCGTCGACGATGTCCATGAACCCGGCCCACGCCAGCGTGAAGAGGAAGGGAAGCAGGACAAACGCGTAGCGGGGCAACTTGTCGGGGAGTAACAGCGCGAGGACCGCAGTGGGAACGACGAGGAACACGCCGATCCAACATCTGACGGTGTCCCGGCGGCAGACGGCGATGATCATGGCGAGCACCGCGAGGCCGCTGATGGCGCTGAGCGAGCCTTGCCGCCCGATGACGGAGGTGAGGATCGGGCCTCTCCCTCCCGCGGGGAAGAACACCGAGTTGAGGTAGACGAACGGGTCCGGCGACCAGCGGATGAGCGGCCCGTTGCTCGGGTCGACACCGAAGGTCGGCGGGTGGGTCAGGGTGGTTGCCGCCAGCTGCAACACGATCACCGCGCCCGCCCCCGCCAAGGACACCAACCACGTCCACGATCGCAGCCACGAGAAGCGCTTCGACCACACCAGCAGGATCGGTATCACCGGCAGGATGCAGAAGGTCTCCTCGTGGGTCAGGTACATGGCGACGAGGAGCACGGCGCTGCCCACGATGAAGCGCCGCCGGTCCGTCTTCAGCGCGGCGATGAAGCACACGGCGAAGCACACGGCGACGAACTGGGCCATCTGGTACATCCGCACGTCGCGGGCCTGCACCAACTCGGGCGGCGCGGTCGCAAACAGCCAGGCCAGACCCAGGTGGGCCCATCTGCGGCCAGGCAGCACGAGCGGGCCCAGGCCGAGTGCTACCGCGACGATGGTGGCCACGAAGAAGACGACCGATAGGCCCCGCAGGACGGACTGCGAGTCGTGGGTGGCCCATCCGACGACGGCGATCAGGGCGGTGTAGAGCTCGGACTTGAAGTAGAGGAAGCCGGAGGGCCACTGGGGAAGTAGGTGGCTGCGCATGCCCTTGGCCGCGGCCAGGCTGTACAGCTCGTCCTGCCAGTAGGGCTGATAGTTCAACCGGTAGAGCTGCAGGGCTCCGGACGCGGCGGCGATGGCGGCGACGCCCCCCACGAACGCTCGCTTTGGGAGCACGCGGCGAGGGGCGGCGTCCGCCGTCACCCGCTGGTCGCGGTGCGCCAGCACCGTCGTGGCGACGGCGACCGCCTGGGTCGCAACCAGGATGGACAGGACGGCCATCAGCATCGGCCACACGTACGGGAAGGGCGGGAGCACGTCATCGACGTGCTGGAGCGCGGCGAAACCGATCAGGGTGACGCATCCTGGCGCCAGTGCCGCCGCCGCTCCGCAGCCGGCGAAGGTGATGGGGCGCCGCCCCGACCGGGCCAACCCGAGAGCCAGCGCACCGAGAGCCCACAACCCGACGACAACCAGCATGCCCCCATACCGGCTGGCGCGGGCGATGTCCGCGGTGGAGTAGAGCGCTCGCGGCACCCGGCTCTTGACGAGATAGCTGCCGAGCGCGGGCAGCGGCAACTCAATCGGTGCACCCCCGAGCTGGTCGAGCCCGGGCACCGGTAGGACGCGCCAGGAGCCCGGCTCGACCAGCGTGGCCGATCGGGCCCCGTCGAGATACCCGTCGACGTAGAGCATCGCCGGTTTGCCACCGGCCACGTTGACGACCACGTGGTTGGCGCCCGCGTGCAGATAGTGCGTCACGTCGACGAGGTCGAGCGTCAGCCCTTTGGCCGGCGTGCGCGTCGTCCGGCTGACATCGGGGTGACCGATGGGCACCGAGACGGTGCCCGGCTCGAGGACACGGCTGCCGTCGATCTCGAGCGTGAAGGGCCCGCTCGCACCGAGCCTCAACCACGCGTCACGCAGCTGGGGCGGCGGCGTGATGTCGGCCGCGAAGTACCCCTCCATGCCAAGACCGGACGGAGCGAGCACAGGCAGGAGTGCGGGTTGCTCCATCACCCACTGGGGGACGATGGCGCTGTCGATGACCGGATCGTCGCCCGTGCTCCGCACCGCCAGCGGCCATGCGGAGTCGTCAAAGGTCGTCTCGCTGTACGACGGTGCGCCGGTGAGCGGGCCGACGCGCACCAGGCTGATGTCCGACGTCGCCCGCCACAATCCAGGCGTCGACAACAGGTCCGTGATCGTGCCGCCCATGACGATGTGCAAGCGGGCCTGGATAGCGGCGGGGCGGCTGTCGAGGTTGTCGACCTTGATCCCGAGGCCGTTGAGTCCCTTCTGGAGCAGCGGGGTCAGGTCGACGGCGTGGACGAGCGGACGGCGCGGCGGGGCCACCACCGCGTCTGACTGCCAGGGCGCCCCCTTCGCTGACACGGCGGTGCCATCGACCATGACGGTCGCCACCTGGTCGGCGTTGAGCCACAGCGTCGCCGAATCGGGTGCCGCGGCCAGGTCGATCGTGGCCCGAAAATACGACTCGGGTCCGCTGACGGACGCCCGGATCCACCCGGCCCCGCCAAGGTCGGCGGGATAGGTCCGCAGGGCCACGGGCGCGGTCGTCGTCTGCCAGAAGTTCCCCAGCAACCACGCGGTGAGGATGACGAGCGACGCGGCCAGCAGGCGCCGTTTCACGACGGGACGGCCTCATACAGTCCCGTGAGGTAGGAGCGGGCCAGGGCGTTGTCGTCGGCGGTGTCGAGGTGCACGGCCCGGACCAGGTCGGCCCGACCCTGGATGGTCTCACCCATCTTCATTTCCGCCAGCCCGATGTAGGTGTAGACGGACGACGAGACGTTCCGGTCGGATGTCAAGGCGGTGACGGCGCGCATCTCGGGGATGGCGACGGCAAAGTCGCCTAGCGCGTAGGCAAGTCGGGCCAGGGTGTATTGGGCCACCGCCGAGTTGTGCAGCAACGCGGGCGGCACCAGCAACAACAACGATGCGTCGTTGGCCCCGATGGAGAGGCTGATGGCGACTTCGAGCAACTGCTCGCGCAGGTCCGCTGAGGTCGGGGCGAGTTGGACAGCTTCGACCAGATCCTCGACCTGGCCGCGGTGGTCCCCGGCGTAGAAGGCCTGCTGGGATTGGGCGAGGAGGGTGAAGGGCGTGTGGCGCGCGCCGAGGTCAAACATGGCCCGACCGATGGCCAGGTCGGTGTCGCGATCACCGGCCAAGGTGGGCACCAACGACTGGGCGTCTTTGAACGAGTCGAGGGCCGGCTGGAAGTTGCCCGCCGCCAACTGGCTGAAGCCGCGGCCGTTGACGGACGCGGCGTAGATCACCCGCCCCGAGGCGGCGGCGACGACCACGGCGGCTAGTCCACACACGACCACCCCAGTCCGGCTGGCCCGGATCAGGTGGCCGACGGCGACCCGACAGGAGACGGCTTGGATCACGCCGGCTGCGGTGACCGCCAGCAGTCCGACGCGGGCAAGCGACGCGATGAGGTTCCAGTGGGGGTCGAGCCCGAGCCCGAGCGCGGAGCTGGGTGGGGTCGTACCCACCGTGTACTTGAACTGCTTGACGAGCAAGCGGTAGTCGGCGGCGGAGTGGGCGAGCGCGCCGAGGGCCCCGTTGTTGGCGTAGCGCAAGTCGGTGAGATAGAGGACGGGCAGGGCTGCCGTAGCCAGACCGGCGAGGCCCATCAAGCCGCGACTCCAGCTCCGCCGAGCCGCCAGCGCCAGGATGGCGACCACCTGGAGCACGATGAGCAGGGCGCCGTAGCTGACGGCGCTCGGCGCGGTCATGCCGGCCGCCGAGACCCGCAGTGAGAGCGGCCCGACGTCGCCCCGCAGTGGTACCGACATCCACGGGATGACCACGAGGGCGGCGGTGGCTGCCGGGGCCAGAGCCGGCAGCATCCAGCGGGTAGATCGCGGCGCGACCGCCTGTCGACCGGCGCCGAGCGGGCGACCTGGTCGCCGGACGATCTTTAGCCGGTGGCTGACAGCCAACTCCTCGACGGCGGGGGCCGTGAGGACCACGTCATGTCTCGGTTCGGTGCACTCGTACGGCCGAGCCGTTGACGAGGGTCTGCATCCCGGCAAGGACAACCTCGTCGCCGGGCGCGAGGCCCGAGAGGATCTCTGTCCGATTCTCATCGGCATGGCCGATGACGACCGCCACACGGATGGCGTGACCGTGCCGCACCACGAAGACCTCGGGGTCTTGCACGGCACTGGCGATGGCGATGTCGGGGACGGTCACCTTCGCTGCGACGGTGGCGGCAACCTCGACGAGCGCCTGCGCTCCGAGGAGCACCTGGTCGTCGGGCCTGTTGGCTCCCTCGACCATGACCGGGACCTCGAGGCCCCCGCCCACGGCGACGTCGCTTACGGCGACGACGGTCGCGCTGATGGCCAGACCGGGCGTGGCCGGGAACCGAATGGTGGCCGGCTGTCCCGCGTGGACGTCACCCACTTCGGCAATGGGGATGTCGGCGGAGACCCGCAACGTGCTCGGGTCGACTACCTCGATCAGCGTCTTGCCGGAGATCGCGGCGTCGCCCGGTAGGACGTCGACGGCCGTGACGACGCCGGCGATCGGCGAGGAGACCGTGGAGCCGTTGCCTTGAGCGATGGCCAGTAGCTGGGTCTGCAGCGCCACCTGGCCTTGCTCGGTCGTGACCAGGGCCTGGGCGTCGCCCCGCCGCGATAGGGCCACGAGCTGGTCGGACGACAGGGCATCTTGGGCCCTTCCCAACGCCGCCTGAGCGCTCAACAGGTTGTCCTCGGCCTGGTCGATCGTGGCCGCGTTACCCGTCTGCTGAGCCTGGGTCGTCTCGTTTTGCAGGGTGTCGACGGACGTCTCGAGGGCGGCCAGCTGCGCCTGCATCGGATCGGCGTCGAGAGTCAGAAGCGCCTGTTGCGCCGAAGTCAGTGACTGCTGGGCGACCTGAAGCTTTGTCTTCAGGATGCCCACCTGGGCGAGGAGCGGCGTGGGGTCCAGTCCGAGCAGGGGCTCACCCTTCGTCACCTTGCTCCCGTCGACCACGTCGACGTCGGTGATGGCGATCCGTTGGGTGATGTCGAGGTCGTCGATTGTCAGGCGGAATTCGACGGCGGGCGAGACCACGCCGAGGCCTGAGGGCGTGTCGTCGATCGTCGATGGGCCGGCGACCCCCACCACCACACTGGCGGTCTTCGCGCCGACGATCACGTTCGCCCCAGCGGCGACCAGCGCGATCGCCAGCACCACGGCGACCGCTGTCAGGGCGCGCCGCGGCGTCAGCACCGGCGCGCCGCCGACCACGGGGCCGACCGCGAAGCGGGACCGAGGCCAGATGGGTGACGAGGAGCGGGCGATCAACGGCAGCTCACCTACGGGGAGATCCGCAACCGCCGACGGAGCCTCATCGCAGGGGACAGCCGCCATCACCGGGTCCGCCAAGACGGGGTCCGGCATCACCGGGCCTGGCATGACCGGGCCTGGCATGACCGGGCCTGGCATGACCGGGCCTGGCATCAGCAGCGTCTCGACCTCAGGCCGCGCCGCGACCAGTCCCTCCAGGCGCGCGACGTTGGCGGCCGCGGCCTGGACCTCGCGGGTCAGCGCGTCACGTTGAGCCCTGAGCGTGTTGTTTTGAGCCTTCAGGTCTCTGTTGCGCTCCCGGAGCTCGGCCATGCCTGCCTCGTGGAGAGCAAGGTGCGTGTCGGTGAAATCGGTGGCGCTCTCTTTCACGTTGGTGCTGTTGGTCGTCAAGCTGGCGCGAATGAGGCCGATCAGGATCAGGACCAGACCGGTCAGTGCCAGCCCGCCGTTAGGCGCCGGCGCCTTGTGGGGCGCGGAGCCGCTCCGCATCAGTCGTCGGGCGAGCGAGACGTTCCGGCGGCGCGATTGGTTTGACATGCTCATCGTGAAACGGCCCGTCCGATCCCCTCATAGGTGAAGCCGCTCCGGCGGTAGTCGTCGCCGTCGAGGGCGTTGCGACCATCGATGATCAGGCGACCTCGCATGGCGAAGGCCAAAGCCTCCGGCGCGAGAGCCAGGTACGCCGGCCATTCGGTGAGAAGGACGACCGCGTCCGCCCGCTTGGCGGCGGCCAACGGATCGACCTCGATCTGGAGCTCGGGTAGGTCACGGACCGAGAGGATCATCGGATCGTGGGCGGTGACAACAGCGCCGGCCGCAAGCAGTGCCGCGGCGATGGCAACGGCGGGAGCGTCCCGCAAGTCATCCGTGCCGGGCTTGAAGGCCAGTCCGAGAAGGCAGATGCGCTTGCCGGCCAGAGTCTTGAGATGGCGATGGAGCCGCTCGATGACCGATCGCCGCTGGTAGTTGTTGACGTCGACAACAGCCTGCAGCAGCGTCGGGACGTGGTCGAAGTCGTGGGCGGTGCTGATCAGCTCCAAGAGGTCCTTGCCGAAGCACGAGCCGCCCCAACCGACGCCGGCGTCGAGGAATCGGGGCCCAATGCGGGAGTCCAGGCCGATGGTGGCCATCACGTCCGAGGCATCGGCGCCGACCAACTCACAAATCTGGGCGATCTCGTTGGCGAAACTGATCTTGGTGGCCAGGAAGGCGTTGGAGGCGTACTTCACCGTCTCGGCAGTCAGCAGGGTGGTCCGCACTGCGGCCGGGCATCGATCCGGGTCCCCCCCGTCGAAGTCCTGCTCGATGATGGGACGGTAGACGGCGAAAACCTTGTCGATGGCAGCCGGCGTGTCGCTGCCGACGACGATCCGGTCAGGGTGGAGGAAATCCTCGATGGCATTGCCCTCCCGCAGAAACTCGGGGCAGGAGGCGATCGCCAGAAGTTCGTCGATGGGCTGCGGCCCGTCGTAGGCGGCCTCCACGACGGAGGCGAGCCAGTGGCCGCTCCCGATGGGCACCGTGCTCTTGGTCACGAGGACGTGTGGTGTCCGCAGGGCCCGGCCGATGGATGCCGCGGCTGATCGGACGGCCGACATGTCGGCGTGGCCGTTTGCTCCCGGCGGGGTGCCGACGCAGAGAAACACCACCTCGGACGAGTCCACCGCGTCAGCGATGTCCCGTGTGAAGCGAAGGCGGCCAGACTGGTGGGCGGCGGCGAGGAGTTGGTCGAGGCCCGGCTCGAAGAACGGGCTTTCGCCGGCGCTCAGCTGCGCCAGCTTGGCCTCATCGGCCTCTACCCCGACAACCTCGCGTCCGATGCTGGCGAGGCAGGCGGCGACCACGGTGCCGACGTACCCACTCCCCACAACGGCGACTCGAGCGTTCATGGCTGGTCCTTTCGTGCTCACTTCTTCACCACATGGAAACCACGTTCGGGCCGAACGAGGGCGTAGACGATGCCAGCCGCCTCGAGGATGGAGAACATTGGGACGCACAACCCCTGGATGAGGTAGAGGCAAGCGCGCCGGCGGCGGTTTTCCTTGCCGCGGTGCACCAGGTTGACGTGGAGGCCGACGAGGTATTCGGCGATGAATGCCGCGAAGGCGAAGGATCCGAGGACGAAGGCACCAGTTGGTGCAGTGACCTGGGTGATGCCGATGGCGACGGCCGCCACGATCGAGAGCCATGAGACCAGCCAGACACCAACCGACAGCATCAGCATCAGGCGGTGCCGCCATGACACGGGGACGTGGGTGACCACGTGGACCAGGCCGATGAACCACCGTCGCCGTTGCTTCATGAAGTCACGGACCGAGTGCGTCGACTGCTCCAGTACGACACCATCGACGCACCGGATCCGGCGGCCCGTGCCCATCTCGACCAGTGCCCAATAGGCGTCCTCGGTGATCGACCCGTCCGGGCCGATGTCGAATCCCACCTCCCGCTCGACGTCTTGGCGGACCAGGATGAACGACCCGTGGAGGCCGAACAGCGCCCGACCGAATCGTTGCTGGAGGTAGAAGCGACCGAGGTCGTCGCCCGTCCGCATGGAGTCGGCGAGCGTCAGGATCGGGTGGGCCTTCAGATCGCTGTGATACAGGATGAGGCCCTGGCCGATCCGAAGCTCGCCGCTGGCCTCCTCCTCCTTGACGGCTGCCCTGATGCCGACGACCGTGCTGCCCTCGATCCGGCTCTCTTCGTCGAGGTGGAAGACCCACGTGTCTTCCGGGACGAGCGTTGACTCGAGCGCGTACTGCAACGCGCGCGCCTTGAACATGGCCCCGGTGGCCGTCTGGTAGTCCGGCGGCACGACGATGACATCGAGATCGTCCGCCGGCGCGAGCGGCACGGCGTTGTCCGTGACGACTTCGATCAGGTAGGGGAACAGGGGAACCTCTTGCATGGTGCGTTGCACGGCGGCGACGGTGCGGGTCAGCGCTTCGATGTTGTGGCCTCTGGTCACGATCCGGAAGGAGACGAGCTGCGGGATGGGCACCAGATCGGCGGCCGTCAACGGCTTGCGGCGGGGATGGGCGAGCAATCCGACGAGGCCGAGGAGTGCGGGGAGAAGGTTGACGGCCCATACCCAGCAAAGATCCTTGAGGACGCGGGCGACGAGCAACGATGGCGCACCACCGCTCGGCCACACGAACCGCCCGAAGAAAAACATGGCCATGAAGGCGATCGCGACGATCAGAACGACCGACAGTTTCATCAGTGGGCTCCCTGGATCCGGCGTTCGGATCGGCGGAGCCTCCACAAGCGGCCTCAAGTCGAAGTTTGCCGTCGACTCCTCCAGGGTCGACTCGTCCGCGGTCGACTCGTCCGGGGACGTGATGAGCTCTAAGCGTGCGGCCATCGTCATTGTTGTCGCCTCTCGACTTACGCCGCGCGCCGGTTGGCGCGTGGGAACTTCACTACCGAGCTATGCCCGACCGACAGGTGGTCGTAGGCGCGTTGCACACCGGCTACGAACGCCTCTTCACTGAAACGTGCCCGCGCCCGCACCCCTGCCGCGCGCGCCAGCCGATCGGAGTCGCTCCGGTCGCCCACGCACCGTTGGATGCCGCCGGCGATCCCCTCTGCCGTCGGCTCCACCAGGACGGCGACGTCGTCATCGAGGACCTGGGTATGACTCTCGATCCGCGTGGCCACGATCGGCCGGCTGCTGTGCAGGTAGGAGAACACCTTGAGGGGCGTGTTGTTGCCCAACGCCCGCGGACTGAGCAGCAGGTCGGCGGCGTCGAGGACCGAGGTGATCTGTTCCTGTGGCAGCAACCCCTCAACCGCGATGACCTCGCCGAGCCCACGGGAGGCGACGTCGCGTCGCAGCAACTCCACCTGATCGGCCCGGCCACCGACGATCACGATCCGGCAGGCCGTGCCGCGCTGCTGGAGGAGCGCAGCCGCGCCGACGAGCAAGTCGACCCCCTGGTAGGACTCGAGGGTGCCGGCGTACACCGCAATCGGCATCCCACCGGCGGACCAACGAGCCCGGAACCGCGCGCTGAGGGCGGGGTCGGGCCGTGGCTCGATCGGGACGTTGTAGACGACTTCGACCGGCACCGCTGGGTCGGCGGCCGACGCACTTGCCGCGACCGCCGGGAAGTGGGCGATCACGACGTCGGAGTGGCGCACGATCGCTCGCTCGACGATGCCGGCAGCCTTGACCGCGACCCGGGGCAGGCCGTAGTTCGCAGCCACCGTGGCGAACTCGTTGCCCATGTCGTACACATGAGGGATGCGGAGGAGCCGCCGCAGCGGGATGGCCAGCACGCCCGCTTCCTCGTGAGTGTGGACCACATCGAAGCGGCGATGACCGGCCACCAGCCGTCGAGCGGCCCGGGCCAACACGGCCGCATCGAGGGGCAGCTTGGCCGCGGACGGGCCCACCTTGACGTCCCGGAGGCCCGGCACCCGGGCCCGGTCATAGACCAGTCCAGGGACGACGACGTCCTCGCCGATCGGGTAGGTGACCAGTTGGACCGTGTGGCCGAGGTGTGACAAAGCCTTGCATCGGTTGAGCACGCTGATGGGCGTGCCCCGCGGTGTGTAGACCGGATGGGGCGACACCATGAGGATGTGCATCAGATACCGACCCTCACTGGCAGGCCGGCGGTCACCGGCAGGCCGGCGGTCACCGGGGGAGTGTCGATGGCGACGGCACGCGACCGCGCCGACCGACGGCTCAACGTGAGGTAGACGGGAAGTCCGATCAACCCGAAGGCCATCGTCTGAGCCGTGACGCACAGGCCGACGCCGATGCCTTGGGCCACCGTGGCCATGCCGCCCACGGCGAGGAAGGCGCTGAAGCCACCTTCCCTGACGCCGTATCCGCCGAGGGAGATGGGCAACATCGTGATGGCGTTGACGCAGGTGATCACCGCGGCGGCGTACACGAGGGGCACGTGAATACCGACCGCCCGCATGTAGCTCCACTGGCTCAGCACGACGACCAACCAAAACACGGTCCCGCGGACGCACCCCGTGAGGATCGCCCGGGTCTGACCGCGGAAGCTGTCGAGCTCCCGCAGCACCTTGGCGAGGGACCGGGTGAACCCGGTTCTGGCCAGCAGCCGCGAGGAGCCAACCTTGGCCGCCAGCGGACTAAAGGCCACGGCCACCCCTGCGGCTCCCACGAGGATGGCGGCGCCGGCATAGGGCCGGATGCGCCCCTCGACGGCGTACGGCCAAGCGGCGATGAGGCCAGCGGCCATCACCACGATCATCCCGGGGAAGTTGAGGAGCCTGCGTAGGACGACTGAGCTGGCCGCGGTAACCCGCTCGGTGGGATCCTCCGAGACGAGGACGGCCCGCAAGACGTCGCCGCCGATCGAGCTCGGAAGCGCGGCATCGAAGACGTCGCATGCCCACTCGAGCCGGAAGCAACGCCACCATGAGCGGCGCAGCCCTGACGCCACGAGCATGGCGTGCCACTGGCTGATGGTCACCAGGGCGCCGATCACGCCGAAGCCGAAGCCGACGGCCAGCCATGTGCCGTTGGTGTGGGCAACGGTCGTGCTCAGATCGCGCACGCCGCCCGTGAAGACGAGGTAGCCAAGCAGGCCAGCCGACACGACAATCTTGCCGGCCGTCGCCCACCGGTGACGGGTGCCGGAGCTTGGTGTTGTGGGCTCGGTCACGACCCGCTGGCCCAGGCCGTTGGCAGCTGTGTCTCGCGGACGACGTACGGAGACCTGTTGCCGTTCTCGTGATACGTCCTCGTAATCAGTTCACCGAGCAGACCGAAGCACACGAACTCCACGCCAAGGCCCATCGACGCCAGTCCCATGACGAAGAGCGGTCGTTCGGCCAATCCGTGGCCGAGGAGCAGCTTCTCGGCCACGAGCCACGTCGTCACGGCCACACCGACGCCCATGGCGGCGAGACCCAGACGGCCGAAGTACTGCATCGGCCGGGCCAGATAGCGCAGGAGGAACATGACCGTGATGAGGTCGAGCACCACCCTCACCGTCCGGCTGATCCCGTACTTGCTCTTGCCCCGGGTCCTCGGTCTGTGGTTGACCGGGATCTCGATCACGTTTGCACCGACCTGGCTGGCCAGCGCCGGAATGAACCGATGGAGCTCGCCGTACAGGTTGAGGTGGGAGACGATGTCCCGGTCGTAGGCCTTCAGGGTGCAGCCGTAATCATGCAGGTCAGTGCCGGTGACCCGGGAGATAAGGCGGTTGGCAACTTTGGACGGAAACTTTCGGAGGAGGAGCTTGTCCTTACGATCTTTTCTCCAGCCGCTAACCACGTCATAACCCTGAGCAACTGCCTCCAAAAGTTTCGGTATGTCGGCGGGATCATTCTGCATATCGCCGTCCATGAGGATCACGATCGAGCCTCGTGAGGCACGGAAGCCGGCGTCGATCGCCGCTGTCTGGCCGAAGTTGCGCCGGAAGTAGACGACGCCCACGCGGGGGTCCGCGGTCTGCCAGAACCGCGCTCGGGCGGCCGTGCCATCCCGGCTCCCGTCGTCCACCAGGATGACCTCGGCCGAGCGGTCCAGGTGATCCAAGACACGCAGGAGCTCGACCATGGCGTCATCGAGGTTTTCGTCCTCGTTGTAGAGCGGGATGACCACGCTCACGGCCGGTCCGTCAGCGGCTGCGGGCCCAGAGGGCAGCAGGGCGAGCGGGCCTGTTGGGGCGAGCGTCATGCGACCACGACATCGCGTCGGATGTGGGCGGCGGCCCGGTACCAGGAGATGAAGTGGTCAAGTCCATCGGTCAGCGATGTCGTCGCTCGGTAGTCGAGCAGCGCCTTCGCCCGTGAGACGTCGGCGTACGTGATGGGGACGTCACCCGGTTGGTCGGGGAGAGATCTGATCTCAGCCTGACGGTCGAGCTTGCGGGCGATCATGACGATGAGGTCGATGAGACGGGTGGTCTGCGTCGTCCCGAGATTGAGGATCCGGTAGCCGTTGGACCGGTCGAGGGCGGCCAGGATCCCTATGACAATGTCGTCGACGTAGGTGTAGTCACGCCGCGAGGCTCCATCCCCGTAGAGATCGATCGGTGCTCCAGCGTCGATCAAGCGGACGAACTTGTGAATGGCCATCTCGGGGCGTTGCCGCGGCCCGTAGACCGTGAAGAACCTCAGGCACGTGATGTCGAGGTCATACAGATGGTGGTAGGCGTAGCAGGCCAGCTCGCTCGCTCGTTTGGTCGCCGCATAGGGCGACGATGGCTCAGCAGCTACCTCGTCTTCGGAGAAAGGGACCGCCGACGAGGCGCCGTACACCGAGGATGACGAGCCGAATACGAAGGATTTGATGCCCCGCCGCCGTGCCTCCTCGAGGATGCACGTGGTGCCGAAGACGTTGACCGAGTCGTACAAGAGCGGGTCGACGATCGACGGGCGCACACCGGCACGAGCGGCGAGGTGGATCACGCCGTCGACCTGACCGTCCCCGAATGCCTCCTCCAACGCCTGGGGATCGCGGATGTCGCCCTCAACGAGGCGGTAGCGCGGTTGACGCAGAGCCCACGCGACGTTGCCCCGCTTGATGGCCGGCGCGTAGTACGGGTCGAAGTTGTCCAGCGCGACGACCTTGTCACCGCGGTCGAGGAGCGCTTCACACACGTGACTGCCGATGAATCCGGCTCCGCCAGTCACCACAATGTGCTTCGGTCGACGGCCGTCGATGGCACTAATGATCTGGGGCACGCGCTGTCTCCTCTCGGGGGCAGCGACAATCGAGGCCCGAGCGCCGCTGTGCCACTCCTATTGGCTGAAGCGGCCACGACCTGAGGCCATTTCTGCTTAAATCTCGAAGCCCCGCGAGCCCGCCTCCCCGCCGTCAGCACTGACCAGCCAGAAGACGGCCCTATGCGGACCTTTCCTAACTAACTAAATGAGACATGGCGCCCATCAACCCCGTTTCCCGGACCTTTTAGATGAGTCAACTCGCACACTTGACACTCTGAACCCTTGTGCTTATGCTCAGCCTCGACGGGCCTCCAGCCTCTGGCACACGCCCTTTGAGAGTTGGTTCCCCTCCATTTCTCTGCAAAAGGAGCTGCCGTGGTCGTAGTTGGACCGCGTGGTGGTGAGGTCCTGGTTGGGCCGAATTCTCCCTTGTGTCTTCGTGCTGCTCGTCACCTTGGTACCAGTTGTGGTTACCTCAGCGCCGAGCCCGGCGAGCGCGGCACCCACTCCCGCGTTCGGTTGTCTCCCCTACCTTGGGTGCGAGGGCGGCACTTGCTTCGCGACAGGTTCGGCCAACTTGTACAAGGTAGTAGTGACAAATGAGCTGCTGGGTATAGAGCTCAGCACAGAGACTAAATCGCAGGTTGATGTCTCTGGAGCGGCGAATTGTCCCGCCTCCGGGTTGACCTACGTCGACGTGGATGCTGTCGCCAACGGCGATGCCGATGGAAGTACGAGCAGCTGCGAGGGTCCTATATGCGACGCGAGCGCCGTGGCCAGCGGACCTTGGACCGACGTCTACGAGTGTTATTACTTCGTTGTCGGGGCCACGTCATTCGAGACGGAAGGCATCGAGACGTATGACTCACCGGTGACGTGTGTCGGCGGGTAGCTGGTGCCACCGCCCGGCGGGCCTGTTACCAGGTGAGTGAGCCTGGAGTTGGGAGAGCGTTCATCGTGGCGCCCCGGATGAGGTGTGTTCGGTTGCGCCAGCGGTCGACCGCTTTGGCGATGCTGGTACCGTTGCTGCTGACGGCCTGTGGCCACGGGGTACGAGCCGCCGCCTCGTCTACAAGCCGGCCGGAGACGGAGACGACGCTCGGGCAGGCCAGTCAGTTGAAGGCGTCCGCTTCGAGCGGTTCACTTGCGGCCAGCGGCGAGGCGGCCCGACCCGCTCCGACGACGATGACCAGTCGGGAGCCTACAAGCACCTTGGGAACGGACTTGAGCGCCGGGACACCGGAGACGACCATTTCAACCCTACTTGTAACGACGCCTGGCAGTTTCTCTGACTCGACGTTCGATATCACATCTGAGGCCGACGCCAAACAGTGGGCGGCCCCTGCTGATCCGCTTACACTAACCGACTCCACGAAGACGACCTACGATATTTTTGACAACGAAGGCTCGGGCACGCCGCCAAGCAGCCATGCTGGGCTGCTCGATGTCGTCGCCATTCAACCCAGCAGCGATATTCGACAAATGGGGCCCGTCGAGGTAGTGAGCATGGGCGACGTGCAGCTCGACGAAGGTCTGACTCGGGATAGGCCGAGTGCGGACGTGCTCCCTGAGGCGGAGCCGGTTGTCGTTCGAGGTAGCGCTGGCGACGAGGCGGTCGTCGAGATGGCGGGGTCGCACCAGGAGGCCTGTCTCCTCGTTTGGAGCGAGTCCGCAGGAGGCCAGTCTGCATTGGAACTTCGCAGCCTGGAGCGACCCTTCGAGCTGCTCCAGCAACAGCCTGGTTGCATACATCGACGCGCACGCCACTATCGCCTAGGCCTTCTCCGGGTTCGAAGTTTCGACGACGTGACAGCTTTCAGGCCGCCGGTTGGAGCGGGGCGTTGGTGACGTAGTCGGCGACGATGTGGTCGATGGTGGCGAGGGCAGCGAAGGTCGAAGGGGCTGGGGGCTGGTCGGCTTCGAGGCGTGGCCGCAGGGGGGCGAGTGTCGAGCTTGGTGTAGAAGACCGAGCAGACCGGCGACGAGGCTCCGGAGACTCTTGTTTGTGAAGCCGGCGACGGCGTGGACAGACACGCACGGGGCGCCGGCCAGGGCCGTGGCGCCGATGTCCCCGAAGGGGAACGCCCCGGTCCTTTGCCCCGAAGTGACGGTCGCGTCCGGCTCGCTCCAAATGCGGTCGGACATGATCGAGCCGGCGGTCATCCCAGCGGGTCCGGTCCGGCTGCTTCAGGTGCATGACCGGAATGTTGTTGTCACGGGCGAAGGCGTCGACGTTGCGCCGGAAGCGGTCCCCGATCTTCTCGACAATGGCCGGCGACTAAGAGCGCCACCTGACCAGCCCGTGACTCAGGGCTGGCGTACGTCGACTCTCCCCGACGACCGAGCCGTCTTGGTCAGTGTCGTGAAACGGATT
>Ga0302326_10002017_pt1 | contig 50442 bp, 34 predicted proteins | sample Palsa_T0_3_FD_202264 | JGI IMG/M metagenome (GOLD analysis project Ga0302326, IMG submission 202264) | Peat permafrost microbial communities from Stordalen Mire near Abisko, Sweden - Palsa_T0_3 | ecosystem: Environmental > Terrestrial > Soil > Palsa > Peat permafrost | place: Sweden: Abisko...
GGCGATGTCCACCACGATGTTGCGGTTCTTCCTGAGCAATGGCACGAGGTCGGGGATCGGGTACTCCCACCAGTCCACTTCGCCGTTCTGCAGCGCAGCGGCAGCCGTGGCCGGGTCAGGCATCACGATCCATTCGACGCGATCGACCAGCATCCGCTTGCCGCCGGCGAGCCATGAATTCGGCTCCTGGCGCGGCACGTAGCCGGAAAATTTTTCGAATACGGCTCTCGCGCCAGGTACCCACTCGCTCTTGGCGAAGCTCATCGGGCCGCTGCCGATATAGTCGCCGATCTGCTTGAACGGGTCGGCCGACGCGATCCGTTCCGGCATCATGAAGCAGGCTTGCGTGCTGGTCTTGCCGAGCGCCAGCTTCATTTTGGGGTAGGGTTTTTTGAGAATCCAGCGGAAGGTGCGGTCGTCGACGGCGGTAAGTTCGTTCTGGATGGCCCTGATCATCAGGCCCATCTGCTCGCGCGCTGCCCATCGATTGAGGCTCGCCACTACGTCCTTGGCGAGAACCGGTTCGCCATCGTGGAACTTTAGTCCGGGACGCAGCCGGAACGTCCAGGTGAGGCCGTCCGCGGACACCTGCTCGGAATCCACCATCTGGCGCTGCGGCTGCAGGTTTTCATCGATGCCGTAGAGCGTGTCCCACACCATGGCCGAGGCGTTGCGCACCACCAGCGTGGTGGCCCAGACCGGATCGAAACTGGAGAGATCGGCTTGCGGCACAAAGCGCAGCGTGCGCGCTGCTGCGCGCTGCGAGATGGCCGGGGTCGAAAGGCCGCCGGCCACCGACAGGGTGCCCGCGCCGACCGCGGTCTTCAAAAATGTGCGTCGATCCATGATGTTTGCCCCGCGTATTCGATTGATCGGTTTCGACGCAATTTCGATGCAAACTTCAATTGCGCGCGGCAAAGGCGCCACGCCCATCTTTTCGATGCTAAGGATCATGCAAGACCGAAAAACGCTGTCGGCCATTCGAGCACGTGCCCGCCGAAGGCACTGTCGTTGCTCGTTCACCCTGCGGAGGCATCGGCACGCCCCGCTTCAAGAGCAACTTCCGCCAACGATACGCCAGAAATTTCCGCCCGCCAATCATCCGGGTGCGCGGCAGCGTCTCCATCAGGCGCGCCGCGGCGCTCTCATGCCGTCTTCGCTACCCCCCAGAAGAAGGGCAGGGGCCCCTTCACCACGCCGGACACGTTCTTTCGCCAAGCCTGATAGCCCAGGAAGAAGCCGGTCGGCGCGTAGATCACGTTGTCGAGCGCGGCCTTGTTGAGCCGCCGGATCGCGGCCTTCTCCTCGTCGAGGTTCTTGGCGTCGAACCAGGCGAACACCTCTGTTTCGACCTCTGGCACGTTGGGCCAGCCGAACCAGGCCTTGTCGCCGTTGCCGCGGATCGCGTGATAGGGCGCCGGATTGATGGTGTCGGCGCCGGCGTGCCAGGTGTGGAACATCTGCCAGCCGCCCTGTCCCGGTGGGGACTTCTGGGCGCGGCGGGCGCCGACCGTGCCCCAGTCGATCGCCGCGAAGTCCACGTTCATGCCGAGGCGTTTGAGGAGGTCGGCGGTGACGTCGCCCTGGGCCTTGGTGATCGGTTGGTCCTGGGCCACCAGGCAAGTGACCGGCTGGCCCGCATAGCCCGATTGCGCCAGCAGTTTCTTGGCGCCGTCGAGGTTGCGCGGCCCTTTGAGGATGTCGCCGCCCTCTTCGGTATAAAGCGCGGTGCCGGGCGTGAAGAAGCCCGGCAGCGGCTTCCACAGTTTGTCGTCGTCGCCGACGATGGCGCGCATGTAATCCTCCTGGCTCATCGCCATCAGCACCGCACGCCGCGCCCGCACGTCGTTGAAGGGCGGGTAGAGGTGGTTCATGCGGAAACTGCCGACATTGCCGAGCGGGTCGGCGATGTCCACCACGATGTTGCGGTTCTTGCGCAGCAGCGGCACCAGGTCGGATATCGGGTTCTCCCACCAGTCGATCTCGCCGTTCTGCAGTGCCGCGGAGGCGGTCCCGGGATCGGGCATCACGATCCATTCGATGCGGTCGACCAGGATGCGCTTGCCGCCGGCGAGCCACGACGCCGGCTCCTGCCGCGGCACATAGCCGGCGAATTTCTCGAACACCGCTTTCGCGCCCGGCACCCATTCGGACTTCGCAAAGCGCATCGGGCCGCTGCCGATATATTCGGCGACCTGTTTGAACGGATCGGTCTTGGCGATCCGCTCCGGCATCACGAAGGCGACCGGCGAGTTATTCTTGCCGAGCGCGAGAAGCATTTTCGGATAGGGCTTCTTGAGCGCCCATTTCACAGTGCGATCGTCCGCAGCGCTGAGTTCCTGCTCGATGGCCTTGAGCATCAGGCCCATCTGGTCGCGCGCCGCCCAGCGATTGAGGCTCGCCACCACGTCCTTGGCGAGCACCTTCTCGCCGTCGTGGAAGGTGAGCCCCGGGCGCAATTTGAAGGTCCAGGTGAGGCCGTCCGCGGACACTTCCTCGGATTCTACCATCTGGCGCTGCGGCTGCAGGTTCTCGTCGACGCCGTAGAGCGTGTCCCACACCATGGCCGCGGCGTTGCGCACCACGTATTGGGTGCCCCAGATCGGATCGAAGTTCGCGAGATCGGATTGCGGAACGAAGCGCAGCGTGCGCGCGGCGGCGCCTTGCGCGAAGGCGGGGGCAGCCAGCTTTTGCGACATCGCCAGAGTTCCGGCGCCGGCGACGGCCTTGAGCAGCGTCCTGCGATCCATGGTCGGTACCTTCTGTTTTGCCGGGGACGACCCTCCGGCGGAAAATGGCGGCCGTTTCCCGGCCGTCGACTATATTCCAGTGACGATATTCCAGAGACGATATCCCAAATAGAGAGCAAATGGCATGCCACTCGCTCAGCGCGGGTGCCACCAGCGGCCCGCGATCACGACGCCGACCGCGGCGATCTTGCGGTCGCCGGCGAGGTGCTCTCCGACCACGTCGACATAATCGAACCGTCCGTTCTCGACGGACAGGACGGTGGCGTCGCCGGCGCAACCGGGCTTCAAGCTGCCGAGTTCGGGCCGCTTCAGCGCGGTGGCCGCGTTGACGGTCGAAGCGGCGATCACGTCGGGGAGCGGCATGCCGAGGCAGAGGAATTTCGACATCGTGGTGACGAGGTCGAATGCCGGGCCGTTGATGCACAGCGCGTGGACGTCGGACGAGATGGTGTCCGGCAGGAACCCGTTGGCGAGCATCGCCCGGGCGGTCTTGAACGCGAACGATCCCTTGCCGTGGCCGATGTCGAACAGCACCCCGCGCGCCCGCGCCTCGATCACCGCGCGCTTCACCGTGCCTTGCGCGGTCGCCGGCGAATTGGGAAACGGCCGGAACGCATGGGTGAGGATGTCGCCTGGCCGCAGCCGCGCGAGCACTTCCTCGTAGCTCGGCGGCGGCTCGTCGATATGGGCCATCAGGGGCACGCCGACCTCGTCGGCGACCTGCAGCGCGATGTCGAGCGGCACCGTCCCCGAGCGTCCCGAGGCGCGGGCGCCGACCCGCACCTTGATACCGACGACGAGGTCGCGATTGGCGTTGGCGACCTCGACCGCGTCGAGCGGCGCCATCAGTCGGATTTCCTCGCTCTCCCCCACCATCACCCGCGGCGAAAACGCGTAGATGCCGGCGAAGGAGATATGCAGGTAGGCGAGTATGCGCACCTCGCTCCTCTCGATCACATGCTTGCGGAACCCGGCGAAATTGCCGGGTCCGGCGCTGCCGGTGTCGACCGCGGTGGTCACCCCGGAGCGGCGGCAGAAATCCTCCGCGTCGATGCCCAGCGAAGTTCCGCCCCAATAGACGTGGGTGTGCAAATCGATCAGACCCGGCGTCACGATCGCACCGGCCATGTCGCGGACTTCGGTTCCGTCGCCGGCTTTCAGTTCCGCCCCGATCCGGGCCACCTTGCCATGCGCAAAGGCGATGTCGGTCACGGCATCGAGTTTCTGCGAGGGATCGATCACACGGGCACCCCGCAGGATAAGGTCGTAGGTCACGGCAACAGCCTCCTTGTGGTCCGGCCCCGATTTGTCGTGGTCGAGGGCTGGCTTGCCCAAATACATGGAAGTCCATCGATTTGGGCCGCAATACGCGATCCCGAAGAGACGCGCTTGCTTAGAGACGCGCTTGCTTATCGAATTATAAAGTATGGCCCCCGTCGATCATTGACGCTTCGGATGCAATCGCCATTTAGTGTAGTGGGCAAGGGTAGCGCATTGTAAGCATAGTGAAGGGTGAGTCGTGTGTCGTGACGCCCGTAGATCGCGAACGCGAGTTCTACGGGTTGTGCGGTTTTGGGGGTGCAAAGTCCCCGCGAGAAGACCGGCCTTATTGGCCCAAACTGCGTCCGCCCGAGCGATTGAATTTGCCGAGGGAGTAAAACCATGTCGACGAACCAGCCCGATTTCAGTTCCGCCCGCCGCGCCGTGGTCGAAACGATGCGTGAACACTGGGTGCTGTTCCTGGTCGAGGGCATCGTCCTCGTCGTGCTCGGCCTGCTGGCGATCGTCATACCGCCGCTGGCGACGCTGGCGGTCACCATCCTGATCGGCTGGCTGTTTCTCATCAGCGGCGTGGTCGGACTGGTCACGACGTTTTGGGCGAAGGGCGCACCGGGGTTCGCGTGGTCGCTGGTCTCGGCCATCATCGCCATCGTCGCCGGAGTGGTCTTGCTGGTTTGGCCGATCAGCGGAACGGTGTCCCTGACCTTGGTCCTGATCGTGTTCTTCATCATCGAAGGCGTCGCCTCCATCATGTACGGGATCGAGCACCGCCGCGAAGCGACGAGCCGCGCGGGCTGGATCATCGCGAGCGGCGTCATCGACCTGATCCTGGCCGCCATCATCTTCTCCGGGCTTCCGGGCAGCGCGGCCTGGGCCCTAGGGCTTCTGGTCGGCATCAACATGGTGTTCGGCGGAACCTCGCTGGTCGCGATGGCACTGGGTGCGCACAGCCAGGCGGGCAGTTCCCCCACCACCGCGGCCCGCGCCAGTTGATACCGGCGGGCTTCCAGGCACCTCGTGGTGCCGCCCAAACCGATGGTTCGCGTCGGTTTTGGGAACGTCGTGCGACTGCTGAATAAGCCGGTTGCCGCAATATGACGGTGGCGCGCTGAATTGCCCCGGCATTTGGCGGCCAAATAACCGGGTCAGGCGCCCGAGCCAGCCTGCAGGCCATGCGTCGGCCACGATTTCCAGGCACCGCTGCTTGGAATACCATCGCTCGGAACCTATCGCATTAAACTTGACACATTTGCCCCAGATGTCATTCGTCAAGCGGGCTCGGAAGCGGTTTGCCCGCCAACTCCAGTCGAGCGGGCAAAACCCGTCACGGCAACCAAGAGCCCGGGGACAGTGGTGCGATTGTTCTCATCTGTTTGGATAAGGCGCCTCACTACTTCATTGCGTTGGTGGGCTGAATTGTCCCAACATCCGGGAACAAAATGTTGTTGGGGTCGGACTGCCGGGGCGTGGCTGCTGCGCCGTCCGGCTGTGAGGGGAGCAGGATCGTGACCGACGCGCAAAGGCATGCGGCACCGGCCGTGCCGCTGCCAAAGGTGGAACTTCTTCCGATGCCGGGGACCGAAAGTCCAGCGGCGTCCCTCGGCGCTTCATCCGTCGAGGCGGTCGACAGAGGGCCGTCGGCACCGCGGGTGCGAAGCGGCGAAGCGGTGTCGATGCCCACGGCGAGCCAGGGGCCGGCCGCGCTGCCTTGGAAGGCCGACCGCGTTCCCCTGATCATCGGCGCGGCCGGGCATCGCGATTTGCGCGAGGGCGACCTCCCCCGGCTGAAGGCAGCGGTGGCATCGGTCATCTCCTCGCTCAAGCGTCAATATCTCGGCAACGACAAGCAGACACCGATCATCCTGCTTTCCGCGCTGGGGGAGGGGGCGGAGCAACTCGTCGCGGCCGAAGCGCTCAAGCAGGGCTTGACGCTGATCGTTCCGTTGCCGCTGCCGCTCGCAGAATACCGGCGCGATTTCACCCAACGACCGCTGACGTCCGACGCCATCAAGCAATTCGATGAATTGCGTCTAAAGGCGACGGCGACGGTGGAGATTCCGCTCGCCGCGGGCAGCACGGAAAGCGGCATCAAGGCGTTCGGCCCGGAGCGCGACCGGCAGTATCGCGAGGCGAACCTGTTCATCGCCCAGCATTGTCACGTGCTCATCGCGCTCTATGACGGCAACGATGACGACATCACGGTCGGTGGCGCGGCAGAAACCGTCAGGTTCAACCGCGAAGGCATTCCCAGCGCCGTCCGCGCAACGGTGCGCTCCGTCCTCGACGGTTCCGAGATCGGGCCGGTGATCCACATCGTCACTCCCCGCCGGGGCGTGAAGACCACGGCGAGCGAAGTCGGGATCGTTCCTTGGGGATACCGAGTCAAAGGCGGATCGTCGGGCGGCCTCGGCAAGGCCTTGGCCGGCGCCGGGTTGAAAAGGCCCTTGGACCTGAGCATCGGGGAGGTTCGCATCGCGCGCGCGTGGGTCCAGTTTCGGGCGGTCGCGGCGCTCATCACCCGGTTCAATCGCGAGGCCAAGGCCGGGGCGCGCAAGCGCGAGCCGGCGATCGAGAAGAACATCGCGGGTCTGCTCGGCGGCAATTACGAGGCGCTGGCGCGCGCGGAGGCCATGGCGCCGCAGTGGTGCCGGTTGTACGGCTTGGTGGACGCCCTGGCGCGGGAACGCGAAAAGCGTGTCCGTGCCGATTGGCGGGACATGTTCCTGCTCGCCTTCGCGGCGCTCGTATGCTTCGCCGTCTATTCGCATCTGTTTCCGGTGAACCTGCTGCTGTTCGATTACGCCGCGATCTCGGCGGTGGTCTTCATCATCTTTTTGCGCAGCCGCGTCCGTGCGCACCGGGAGCGCTTCTACGACTATCGCGGGCTGGCGGACGCCTTGCGCATCGGCGTCTTCTGGAAGCTGCTGGGGGTCGGGGCGCAACCGAGTTCGCCGGCTCTGGCCCCGCCGCAGCAGAGGTCGGTGGCCGAGGCCTATCCGATCACGCAGCCCAACGAACTCGCCTGGGTGAAGGCCTCGCTGCGCGGGCTCGACCTGTTCGACCGCATAGGTCCGCCGGTCCAGGCGCCGCGGGTGGCGCTCGATGCCTATGGCTGGGCGCGCGAAATCTGGGTCGGGGGGCAACGCGAATTCTACCGCCTGCTCGCGGAGCGGTGCCGCGGGATCGCCGAGCGGCGCCAGCGCTGGTCGATGCGGCTCCTGATCGCGTCCGCGGCGCTGGCCGCCGTCCTCTCCGCAACCGACATCTACGATGAGATGACCGGCCGCGCATCGACCATCATGACCTGGGCCGACAGCGGCGCCGCCTTCATCGTGGACAACGCGACCTTCCTGCCGGCGGGAGTCACCGCCTTCATCAACCAATTCGCTGCCCAGACCTATCCCGTGCTGGTCTTCGTCATCGGCCTGCTTCCCGGTCTCGCGGCCGTGATCTTCGGCTACGCCGTGCAGATGGGATTCAAGGCGCAATCGCGCTACGGGGCGCAGATGGCCTGGCTGTTCGAACGCGCGCTGGCGATGCTGCCGGAACCCGAACGGGTCGGACGCAAGAGCATCATGGCCGGGGTCCTGGAGCCCGAACTGGCCGCCCATTGCCAGGCGGTCTTTTCCGAGCTCGGCACGGCGGCGATGCGCGAGAACGCCAATTGGGTCGCGATCCACCGGGACCATGTGGCCGGCTGAGCCCGGTCGCATCGCGGGACTTACGCTCTCAGCCATCGAGCAGCGCCCGGATCGCCATTTCGTCGCCATGCCCGCCGAAGGGTTGGAAGCAGGGCGCGTTGACCTCCGCGCCGCCGAGCCGAGCGCGGCTACGCCGCAAGCAAGACACGGCCCCGCCTGCTGCAGATCGAGGCACGCATCCCCACAGACAAATCCCCCGTTTTGTGCTGAAGTGAGCCATCGGGCCTTTCGGGCATAGGCGCCGGCAGCCCGGCGGGCGGACGCGCAAAACTTTGGCGGTGGCAACGGCGTGCAGACGACGCTGCTCGGAGCTGCGATTGCAATCATCCTGGTGCTGGTGACGGCACTGGTCGGTCCTTTGTTTGTCGATTGGGGACGCTTCCGCGACGCCTTCGAGGCGAAGGCCGCGCGCCTCACCGGCCTGGAGGTGCGGATCGCCGGCCCGATCGAGGTGCATGTTCTGCCGACGCCCACGATCAAACTGCAGGCCATCGAGATCCGCCGGCCGGGCGAGCCTGTGCGGACGCGGGCGCGCTCCCTGCAGATCGAGTTCGCCCTCGATGCGCTGATGCGCGGCGAGCTTCGCGCCGCCAATGTGACGGTGGAAGGGCCCGAACTCGCCTTCGGTCTCGACAAGTCCGGGCGGTTCGACTGGCTGGCGCCGACGATCGGCTTCGATCCCGAAGCCGTGTCGATCGACCATCTCGTCGTCGCTGACGGCCGCGTCGCCCTTTCCGATGCGGCGAGCGGTGCGCTCGTCACCCTCGAAAAGCTTTCCTTCAGCGGCGACGTGCGCTCCCTGGTCGGCCCCGCCAAGGGCGACGGCTCGTTCGTGATCGCCGGCCAGAGCTATCCGTACCGGATTTCGGCGAGCCGCCCCGCCGCGGACGGCGCCGTCAAGCTGCGCTTGCTCGTCGATTCCGTCGAGCAACCGCGCATGGCCGATGTCGACGGATCGATCTGGCTCGAGCGCGCCATCCCCCATTTCGAGGCGGCTGTGCAGTGGGCGCGCGGGCTCGGCCGCTCCGCCGCCGGCGCCGGCGACCCCTGGCGCGTCAGCGGGCATGTGCGCGGCAGCAGCACGGCGGCGGTGGTGGAGAAGGTCGAGCTCCAATACGGCCCGGAGGAGCGCGCCGTGCGGCTTCACGGCGACGCCAATCTGACGTTGGGCCAGAAGCCCGAGCTGTCGGCGACCCTGTCGGCGACCCAGATCGATCTCGATCGGATCCTCGGCCTGCCTGAAGCGGTCCGGCGCAAGCCGCTGGTCGCGCTGCGCAGCCTCGGCGATCGTTTCTCCGGCCTGCAGCAATTGCCGATCCCGGTGCGGCTCGCGATCAGCGCCGACGGCGTCACGCTCGCCGGTGCGGCGCTGGCGCGGTTGAGCGGCGAGGTACGCGGCGAAGCCGGCACATGGAACCTCGAATCGCTCGATTTCCGCGCCCCGGGCGCGAGCCAGATGCGGCTGCGCGGCCGCTTGAACATCACCCCGCAGGGCGTGGACTTCGCCGGCCCGGCGCGGATCGAGGCGCGGGACCCGCGCGCGCTGGTCTCCTGGCTCACCGATCGCAGCGACGCCCAGGCGATCGCGGGGGCATTCCGCGCCGAGGGTGACGTGCGGCTCGGCACCGAGACCGTCGCCATCGATCATCTCAAAGCGGATCTCGACCGCATGTCGCTCGAAGGCCGCTTCGCCTACACGTGGCCGAGCGCCGACCATCCGGCGCGGATCGAGGCGGCTCTCAGCGCGCCGGAGGTCGATTTCGACCGCGCCTATGGGCTGGTCCAGGACATGTTCGCCGGCACGATTGCCGGCACGGCTCTGGAATGGCCGCGGGAAGGGACGCTGGCGCTCAATGTCGCCCGTTCCTCGGTTGCCGGTGTCGCGGTCCAGCGTGCCGACGTCAATCTGCGCTTCGACGCCAGGGCGCTCGACATCGAACGGCTCGCCATCGCCGACTTCGGCGGAGCGAGCATCGTGGCCACGGGCAGCATCGATATCGGCGCGCAGTCCCCGCGCGGCACGGTCACCGTCGATCTCGATGTCCGCGCCCTCGACGGAGTGATCGCCCTGCTCGACAGGGTGGCCCCGCAGGCGGCCGGAGAGCTTCGCCGCGCCGGCGGGCGGTTCATCCCCGCCAAACTGCGGGGATCGCTCGCCGTCGACGCGCCGGCGGCCCGCGCCGCGCGAACTCCGGCGGGCGCCAAGTTCAAGATCGGCGGCAACGCCGGCACCTTCGCGTTCAACCTCGAGGGCGATGCGGGAACCACCGACGCCACGTTCACCGATCCGGCAAAGCTCGGCACCGCCAAGCTCGATCTCACCGGACGGCTGGAGGCGCAGGACGGCGGCGCATTGATCGATCTCATCGGGCTCGACCGGCTGGTGGTGGTGGACAAGGGCGCCGGCCGGCTCGACTTCAAGGCCGCCGGGACCGCCGACGGCCCGATGACGGTGGAAGCCCGGATCACCGCGGGGGGACTCGATGCCTCCACCAGCGGATCGCTGCGTCTGCCGCTCGGCCACCCGGCCGCCGCCGGTCAAGCCGTCGAGGTCACGAAGGCGGAGCTGCGGGTACCGCACGGTACCGTGCCGGCCTCCGTGAAGGCGCGGCTCGATCTGGCCGACGACACCGTGACAGTCAGCGCGCTGAACGGGCAGATCGCCGGCGCCGATATCACGGGCCGTCTCGCCATCGGCCTGTCACAGCCGACCACCCTCGACGGCGACGTCAGGCTCAGCCAAGCGGACCTGCCGGTCCTGATTGCCGCCGCCGCCGGGATGCCGGGCGGGCGCGGCGACGGCGGCACCTCGGGCGGCACTTGGTCCGCGGAACCGTTCGGACCCGGACTGTTCGCGGGTTCGACCGGCAGGATCGCCGTCACCGCGGCGAATACATCGCTGACCTCGCGGATTTCCGTCCGCGACCTGCGTGGCACATTGCAGATCGGGCCGTCGAAAGTGACCCTGGACGATTTCGACGGCGCCCTGGCCGGCGGAACGGTCTCCGGCCGGCTGGTGCTGCAAAGCGGGCCCGATGGTGTCGTCGCCGACAGCCGCGTGCGGCTCCGCGATGTCGAGATGGCCGCGTTGTTGCCCGGCAACGGCCAGCCGCTGTCGGGACGGCTCACCCTGGATGCCGCGATCGACGGCAGCGGGCGCAGCCCGATCGCGCTGATGGGATCGCTGCGGGGCAGCGGCACCTTCACGGCGGAGAATGCCGGGATCGCCCACCTCGATCCCGGCGCATTCGATGCGGTGATCCGCAGCGCCGAAGGTGGATCGCCGATCGAGCCGACGCAGCTCAGGGAGCGCCTCGACGCGGCGCTGGCCGAAGGCGCGCTCGCAATTCCGCATGCCGAGGGCACGATCACCGTCGCCGGCGGCGCGGCGCGGCTCGACGACACCTTGCGCAGCCGCAGCGCCGACCTCGCGGTCTCCGCCGATGTCGATCTCGGTGCCTATTCGATCGATGCCACGCTGACCCTGCGCGGTCCGACAAGCGCGGGGCTGCCGGACGTCGGCCGTCCCGAGGTCGGGATCGCTCTCCAGGGTCCGGCCGACAGCCCCAAGCGCACGCTCGATGTCGCGGCGCTGGCAAACTGGCTGTCGTTGCGCGCGGTGGCGCTGAATGCCAAGCGGCTCGAAGCGGCCGAGGCCGCGCGCAAATCGGCGAGCCTGCCCCAGCCGGCGAGGCCACAGCCTCAAGTCGGTCCGGACACCCAGGCAAGACTCGAACCTAAGGCGAAGACCGAGCCTCAACCGAAGGTCGAGCCTCAACCGAAGGTCGAGCCTCAGCCGAGGGCCGAGCAGCAAGTCAAGGGCGAGCCTCAACCGAAGGTCGAGCCTCAAGTCAAGGCCGAGCCTCAACCGAAGGCCGAACCTCAGCCGAAGGTCGAGCATCAAGCCAAGGTCGAGCCCGCGGCCACGCCCGGGCCGCGGGCCCAGCCTGAGACGGAGCCTGCGGTGCGCCCGCGCCGGGGCGAAGCCGTCGCCACCGCGAATGCCCCCGACGATCCCGCGATCAAGGCCCTGGATCAGGCGATCGCCGCCAATCCCGACGACGCAGCCGCCCTTGCAAGGCGCGGCCAGCTGTTCGTGCTGAGGAACAATTTCCCGTTCGCGATCAGGGATTTCGATGAGGTGCTCCGGTTGAGGCCGAGGGATGCGGTGGCGTTGAACAACCGGTGCTGGGCGCGCGCCGGACTGGGCGATCTCGAGACCGCATTGCGCGATTGCAACGAGGCCCTCGCGATCCAGCCAGGCTATGTGGATGCTTTGGACAGCCGCGGCTTCGTCAACCTGAAGATAGGCCAGCCCAACAGCGCCCTTTCCGATTATGACGCGGCGTTGCGGCTCAATCCCAGGCAGGCTTCCTCGCTCTACGGGCGAGGCTTGGCCAAGCTCAAGACCGGCAAAGCCACCGATGGACTGCGGGACATCACCGCCGCAAAAGCCCTCCAGGCCAATATCGCGGACGAATTCGCGAAGTTGGGAGTTCGCTGAGCCGCTGTGGGAGGGGCCGCTCTCCCGGCCGGCGAATCGCGGCGGGCGGGCTCCCCTCTTGTGTGATCTAAATCACAGTTGTCGGCCATTTCGCGTGCGAAGCTGCGGATACCGGGATTTGGAGCCGCGGAGCTCCCCGACTTGATGGAGGATCACATGACCTATATTCGCGACAGGATGACCCGGGCTTTGCTGACCGGCTCCCTTGTTTGGGTCGCCTTCGGCACGCCGACACTTGCTGGGGATCTTTCACAACAGCAGATTTTCGATGCGCTGATTCCACACGCGCCGCACGCCTTGACACGGAGCCTGACCGTGCCCGCGCCCGACCTCGCATCCGCACAAAACGGTTCGGATCACGAGGCCCTGATCGAAAGCCTGCGTCACCGCGGCACCCGCTCGCTCACGCTGCAAGAGCGCGAAGAGATCGCGGCGATGGCGAAGGAGCGGCCGGCGGTCGATCTGCAAATCTACTTCGATTTCAACTCGGCGGCGATCTCGCCCAAGGCAGTGCCGCAGCTCACCAACCTCGGCAACGCGCTGGTCAAGTCGGAGCTCAAGGATTCGCTCGTCACCATCAATGGCCACACCGACGCCAAGGGGTCCGATTCCTACAATCAACAGCTGTCGGAACGGCGCGCCGAAACCATCAAGCGGTATCTCGTCGACCACTTCCAGCTGACATCGGAAAATCTGGTCACCGTCGGCTACGGCAAGCAGAAGCCGAAGAATCCCGCCCACCCCCTCGCGCCGGAGAATCGGCGGGTCGAGGTCGTCAACTTGGCGACGCAGGTCCAGGCGCAGTACTAGGGCATGATCCCGAAAAGTTGCAGACTTTTCGGACGAGATCATGCTCGGTCCGAAGGGGAATTGAGCGCTATCCGATTCGATTCGAAAGGATGGCGCTCCAGCGGTCGCGTCAAAAGCCGGCCAGGCGCCCGCGGGTGAAGCCCACGCGGGATCGGGCCCGGGCCAGGTCGTCAACCCGGCGCCGCAGACCAAATCGCAGCGTTAGACGTTTGCCACGATCAAAATAGGGTAAAATACCGTTATGTACGCGATTGCCTGTTTGCGACCGGATGGGTAAAGTGTGCTGGGTTTCTTTCCGGTCGCTTGGAGTCCCGTGGTCGGGCACGGTTCCACAGGACAAACTCAGCGCGTCGGGCTATTGCCGACGGGTTGCAGGATGCTGGTCATGAAGCGCCTTGGTTTCATCGCCGCGGTGTTTATCGGAGGTGGGCTGATGCTCACCGTATCCGGCGTCGCGGCCCTGGCCGACAAGCGCGTGGCGCTGGTGGTGGGAAACTCTTCCTACCAGAACGCTGGCCGGCTGCCCAATCCGGCCAAGGACGCAGAGTCCGTCGCCCAGATGTTCACCACGGCGGGCTATGAGGTCTCCCTGCTGAAGGACGTCGGCAATCTGGAGTTCAAACGGGGGATACGCAGGTTCGAAGACGCCGCGAACGACGCCGACATCGCCGTGGTGTTTTATGCCGGGCACGGCATCGAGATCGGCGGCACCAATTACGTGATTCCGGTCGACGCCAAGCTCGCCAGCGACCGCGACGCCCCGGACGAGGCGATCGAACTCACCCGCGTCATTCAATCGGTCGACGGTGCGAAGCGCCTGCGCCTCGTGATACTCGATGCGTGCCGGGACAATCCGTTTCTGTCGACCATGAAGCGGCAACGCCAGGCGACGCGGCAGGTTTCGGCCGGCCTCGGACCGGTATTGGACGCCAGCTCCGAGACCCTCATCGCCTACGCTGCGAAGCAGGGCCAAACCGCCGAGGACGGCAGAGGCGAACACAGCCCATTCACCACCGCGATCCTGAACAATCTGGGCGAGCCCGGCCTCGACATCCGCCTCGCCTTCGGGCGCGTGCGCGACGAGGTTTTGAAGATTACCAACAATCGGCAGGAGCCGTTCGTCTACGGTTCGCTCGGCGGCGGCAATGTCGCGCTGGTCCCCGCGCCGGAAAGGCCGAAGGTCGTCGATCAGGACAAGGTGCGGGTCGACTACGAATTGGTGATGAGCGTATTCCAGGATGTCGGCACCAAGGCGCCGCTCGAGGTGTTCCTCAAGCAATATCCGGACGGATTTTATTCCGACCTGGTGCGTGCGCGGCTCAATCAATTCGAGGCGAAGGCGGCGAAGGAGAAGCCTCTGCAGCTCCAAGCCCAGCGGGGACCGACGCTGGGCCCCCCGAGTGGAGACCCGGACGGCAAGAACATACAGCTGGCGGCGGTGCCGCCGCCGGCGCCGCCGGCGCCGGCTGGACCGTCTCCGGACAATCAGGCGTGGGACGACATCAAGGATACCAGCGATCCGGACCTGCTGCGGAAGTTCATGCAGCGCTATAAGGATTCGCCCAGATACCTGGAAGCCCAGCACCGCTTGGAAATTCTGGTTCGTGCCACGAAGGAACGCGAGGACGCAGCCCGTGCCGAGGCGGCCGAAGCGAAGCGGCTGAAAGCCGAGGCCGACGCCGAAGCCAAGCGCCAGAAGGCCGCTGCCGAAGCCGAAGCCAAGCGCCAGAAGGCCGAAGCCGATGCCGAAGCCAAGCGCCTGAAAGCCGAGGCCGAGGCGGAAGCCAGGCGGCAGAAGGCCGAAGCCGAACTGGCCAAGGCCTGGGAGCTCGTGCAAGGCGCCGACGATCAGAACCGGCTGCGCGATTTCATCCGGCGCTATCCCGACTCCGAGCATATCGCGGAGGCGAAGCAGCGCCTCGAATCCCTGGTCCGCGCGGCACAGGAACGCGAGGAACAGGAACGGGTGGCTGCCGCCGAGGCCAAGCGCCAACAGGCCGCAGCGGAGATGGCGCGGGCGTTCGATAACGTGAAAGCGACGACCGACCAGGCGGTGGTGCGCGATTTCATCAGGCGTTACCCCGATTCGCCCTATGCCCAGGATGCCAAGCTGCGCCTGGATGCGCTGATTCTCGCTGCGAAGGAGCGCGAGGAACAGGCGCGGCTGGCGGCAGCCGAAGCCAAGCGGCAGAAGATGGAAGCCGAGGCGGCCTCGGCCTGGAACAGCGTCAAGAACAGCAACGATCCCGCCGAGCTGCAGAAATTCATCAAGCGGTTCCCGGAATCGCCACTGGCTCTGAACGAGGCCACCCAGCGGCTGGGCGCGCTCGACCGCGAAGCCAAGGACCGTGTCGCAAAGGCGCAGGCGGAAGCGGCGGCGGCGCGGTCGGCCTGGGACCGGATCAAGGACACCGGCGACATCGCCGCGGTGCAGAATTTCATCAAGCAGTACCCGACTGCGCCGATCGCGCTGACCGAAGCCAAGCAACTCCTTGAGACGCTCGATCATCGCGCCAGGGAGCGTGAGGCGAAGGCGCGGATGGAGACCGAGGCGGCTCAGGCCTGGGATCGGATCAAGACCACCGGCGATCAGGCCGAGCTGCGCGGCTTCATCAAGCGTTTCCCGGACTCGCAATTGGCGCTGACCGATGCCGCGCAGCGGCTCGCCGCACTCGAGCGTGAAGCCGCCGATCGCGCGGAAAAGACGCGCGCCGAGGCCGCAGCGGCGCGCGCGGCCTGGAACAATGTGAAGAGCACGAGCGACCCGGCGGAGCTCCGCGACTTCATCGCGCATTACCCGGATTCGCCGCTCGCAACCCGTGACGCGAAACTGCTCATCGAGCAGTTGGAGCGGCAGGCGAAAGAACGGGAGGCCAAGGCTCAGGCTGAGGCGGCGGCACGCGAGGCCAAGGCCCAGGCTGAGGCGGCCGCACGCGAGGCCAAGGCCCAGGCCGAGGCAGCCGCGCGCGAGGCCAAGGCGCGTGCGGAGGCCGAAATGACACAGGCCTGGAACAACGCCAAGGATTCGCAGGATCCAGCCGACCTCAAGAACTTCATCAAGCGCTACCCCAATTCGGCTTTCACCTCGGACGCGAAGCAACGCCTCACTGCGATCGAGCCGAAGCCGGAAACGAAGCCCCAAGTGACGGCGAGCCCCGAGATCAGGGTAACACCCGAGATCAGGACGGCGCCCGAGATCAGGACCAGGCCCGAAATCGAGAAGCGGCACGACATCGCCAGCCCGCCTCCGGCCAAGGAGAAGCCGGCGGTCGCGAGCCGTCATCGCGAGGAGCCCGCCGAAGCGCCGCGGCGGCAAAAACCGGAACGCGTGGAGCACGCGGAGCGGGCCGCGCCGCGACCGGCTGTCCATTACGAAGCGGTGATGTCGCACCCGGCGTCGTCGTCGCATTCGGGCACCATGAGCGGTGTCGGCTTCTGATTTCGAATGATTGTTTAGTTGCTTTCAAAGATGGCACGGGGATTACTGGACGCCCCACTTTCGCGGGGCATGACACTGACCCCGAATGAACCGTGGTTTGGCTGTCGTTTGGCTGGGGCATTGGCGGTCAGAAACGATCGCTGCCCGAAGACGGTGAGCAAAAATCCGACTAAGTTTATGTATTTACTACGGAAGTTTTATTTCACGGGTGCTTTTTGAGGCCGTTTTCGGATCCCAAATGGCTGTTGCCGAAACAGCACAGATGCGGGAAAAGCCGCTCGCAACCGTGATTGATGGGAGAGACCGCTTCAAACGGAAGGCCGGCCGCCGTAGTGTATGGCCGGGCAGAATCGTGATTGCCTGGGGGATGTGGGGCAATGAATTATCGGGGTGCTGATTGCAGGCGGGGTCGCACCCGCTCTTGGGCATTGGTCGCAGGTGCGGTTGCCGGATCGTTCGGGCTGTTGGACTCGTCAGGTGCAATGGCGCAGAATTGCGCCCCCCTGACGCTGCAGGGCAATTTATTCGGCGGACCTAAAATCGTGCCCGGCACTATTGGGGCTATGGCGTCAGGGCTCTCGGGCGCGAATGCAATAAGCGGCGCCGTCACTGCTGCAAATACCGCCTTCTTGACCCAGAGCACTGCCTTTGTCAGCGCGCCAGGAAATCCCAAGCCGGATTCAGAGGGTGCGGGTATCTGGATCCGAGGGGTCGGTGGCGATCTGACCTTGAAGTCCAGCACGCAAGTCACCGGAACCTTGACTCCCAATCCGACCGCCGTCGGGAATCCCGCGACCGGGGCCACAACTTGCAATTCCCAATTCCACCAGACATTTGCGGGCTTCCAATTGGGGCAGGACGTCGCCGATCTGAATTTTGGCTCGGGTTGGAACCTTCATCTCGGTACCACGGCTGGATATCTGGAGACTTCCGGCAATATCACCGAAGGCAACATTCAGGGAGGTGCGTTCAACTCGACGACCGAGGCTCCCTTCGTGGGAAGTTATGGGGTCTTGACCAAGGACAGCTTTTACGTCGACGGTTTGCTCCGCTACGATTTTTTCGAAACCAACCTCAATAGTCCGAGCGCCAATATCTTCAATCAACAGGTAGACGCCAGCGGTTTTACCGCGGCTTTCTCGACCGGTTATAATTATAAGCTGCCGAATTCAAACTGGTTCGTCGAGCCCAGCCTGGGAATGGTTTGGTCTAGAGAAACGGTGGGTGCCATCAACGTGGCCTCGCCGCTTGCCGCTGTCCCGACAGGGGGCGGCACCGTCGGCTATGGCGCAGGAAATTATTCGGGTTCGACGCAAGTCAATAATATCCAGTCCGAAGTCGGGCGCGTCGGCGTTCGGGTCGGGACGACATTGGAAACGAGCAGTCTCGTGTTGCAGCCGTTCGTCGCGGCGAGCGTTTGGCACGATTTTGCCGGCGACATCACGGCCCACTATTCGAGTTGCCCGAATTGCTTTTTCACCGGCGGCTTGCCTTCAAACCTGTCGGCAAATATGTCCACCAACAACATCGGTACATTCGGGCAATACTCGGTCGGCCTCAGCGGTCAGCTCATCAATACCGGTTGGCTGGGCTTCGTGCGTCTGGATTATCGTGAGGGCCCGCAAATGGTGGGGCTGAGCGGGACCGGCGGCATCCGTTACCAGTTCACCCCCACCGATACGGGGCCGGTGATGCCGGTGAAAGCGCCCGTCTACAAGGCGCCGGTGCAAGCGGTCAACTGGACGGGTTTCTACGCCGGTGCCATCGGCGGCGCGGAGACCGGTAGGGGTTCCATGGATTTCCCGGTGTCCAACAACACATATGTACTTGGTTTGTTCGCGTCGAACACAAGCGTCGGCGGTTCAGCGGCCGATATGCGGCCGGCAGGCCCCCTCGGCGGCGGTACGCTTGGTTATAACTACCAGGTTGGTAAGTGGGTCTATGGCTTCGAGGCGGATGCCGCATGGACAAATACTCAAGGCTCGACGCAATGTGCGCCACTTTCTACGCCGCTTGTTTTTGGCGGGTCGGTCAACAACGCATTGTTCCAAGCGACCTGCCATGACACTATGAATTGGACGGCTACGGCGGAGGGTCGGCTCGGCTATGCCTGGACCCCGCGTACTTTGCTCTATGCCAAGGGCGGTGCAGCTTTTGCGGACGAGAAGTTCTCCGAGACGTGTAATCTGGGGCCGCTGAACGGCACTAACAACGCAGGGGGATCCCAAAATTGCGTCAACGGGAGCCTTGCTTTCGTCAACCAGGCTTCGACAAGCGCTACCGCGGTGGGTTGGACGCTGGGTTACGGCACGGAATTCGCCTTCACGGAGCACTGGACGGCAAAGGCGGAGTTCGACTGGATCGATTTCGGCCACAAGCAACTGACGCTCTCGGACGGCACTACGATCAGCACCTATCAGCGCACCGCGCAGGGGAAGGTGGGAGTGAACTACAAGTTCTAGGCGGGGTCGGATGATCGTGCTCCGGCATTGCCATTGCTCATTGCGGCGATAGGGTCGATCGAATGAGGTTCCCCGCCGGCACATGGAGACCGCGAACTGGCATACCGTCGCGTGACTTACATTCGGCAAAATGCTAGTAGATAGTATTGGTGGAGTGCCGTCAGAGAAGGAAAGACGATGCGCAAGCTCATGCTGGGAGCCGTGGTGTGCGTTGCGTTCGGATTGGCCACGAACGGGGCTGATGCAGCCACCGCGTCGGTCAACCATCCGGCCAAGCGACTCGCCTGCCACTGGGTGACCGCCGACCATACTCTGAGATTGCTCCGCCAGACCCTGGGGCCGGTCGACAGAATCGCCGATGCGCCCGCCAACCGACCGACCCGACATCTGAGCGCCGCCGCGACGCCGGCAAAAAACAGCATCAGGGAGCCGGCGGTGCCGACCAGAGCCGAATTCGCAAGCATCGGGCGGCAGCTGGGTCAACGGATCAGCCTGATGGTTGGGGTTGGATACTAGCGTTGTGACTCTGACGGTTCATTAAGTGTCAGAGTCACGCCCCGCGAAAAGCGGGGCATCCGGTAATCCCTGTGCCATCGGCGGAACTCACGCTGCGCGCAAAAAACGGCGGATTCTTTCGAGCGCGGGATTTCGGCGTCGGACGCCGTGTGCGTGCGGTCGAAAAGTGTGATGTAAGTCACATAAAGTTCCTTCAAAGGCATCTAGGGTATCAAGGTCGATCCCGGATAACGAAGGAAACGTCCATGAAGACTCTCGTCACCACGCTCGTCACCACACTTGCGCTGGCCTCTTTCGCCGCGACCTCCGCCGTCGCCAAGACCGAGACCTCGGCCGTCGTCAAGACCGAGAAGGTCCGTCTCGCCGATTTTGGCCGGCAGCCGAGCCAACGGGTTGCCCTGATTCTCGGGGTTGCATACTGAGGCTGTGGGCGCCGCTGCCGTCTTCTCGATGGCGGTTCGGCCATTCATCATCTTGATCTTGCTCGCGATCGAAAATCCGACATGCGCCGCATGAACGCCGCGCTCAGCGCGGCACGCAGCACGGCTGGCACGGCTTTGTGACTTCCGGCGGCGGTATGGCGCCGCTAACATCGACCACATGACTTGGCCCGGGTCCGGGCCGGTTGCCACCCTGCGCAGCCAGACCGCGCAGGGCATTTCGAGCGAAGTGGAATGTCATCCTTTTAAGCGAAGGAAAATGTCATGAAACCGATTTTCAAGCTCGCCTGTCCTCTGGCACTCGCAATCGCTTTGGCTCTGCCGTCGGCACCCGCCAGTGCCCAATTGGGCGGCGACCAGATGAGACAAATTGCGCCGATGATCGGGATGATGAAGAAGAAGATGGGCAGGAAACGCTACGGTCAGCTGATGCAGACGGTCGGCCCGATGATGTCTCGTATGATGCAGCAGGGGGGCGGTTTCAGCGGCCTGGGCGGTGGTTTCGGCGGCCTCGGGGACCTCAGCGGACTGATCGGCGGTTACGGCTTTGGCGGGTTTGGCGGCGGACGCAATGGTGGCGGCGGCAGCCGTTACTGAAACGCCGGCACGGGCTGCTTCCAAGAGGATGTCCGGGACGGGCCGGACGACCTGGACCTTGAGCAAGCCCGGCGAGCCCCCGGAGGTTTTTGCATGGTGCCCCGCCGCCAGTGTCCACGGGCGGGTGGCGGGCGTTTTTCCATCGGCCGAATCTCGCGTCACGCCCAAAATGCCGCCGTGAACCCGATTGCCTGTTTGTGCCCAAATTGATAAGTGTAAGTGCGCGTCGGGCTGCGGCCGGCGGGTTACAGGATGCTGGTAATGAAGCGCCTTGGTTCCGATGCCAACGTGCTCGCCGGAAGTGGGCCGATTCTTGCACGTTCCGGCGCGATGACCGTGGCCGGTCAGGGCGTGATGGACCGAGTGCCGGACCGCCGGCGTATTGCCCAATCTGGCCAGCGGAGCAGATGCCGCCGCTCAATCGATATGAAACCCGACATCGAGATGAAGCCTGAAGTCGAAAAACGGCGCGAGTTGGCTGGTCGGTCTCTGTCCAGGGCGACGCTGGACGCTGTGAGCCGCGGTGTGAAGGCAGCCAAGTTCGATCCCGCGCCGCTGCGGCAAGTCGAACGAGCAGGATGCAAGGCGCGCCCGTCGAGAGGTGACGGCATCTTATCCGGGCAGCTGACCGCCGAGCGGAGCAGGTTTTTGATATCCGGGTGAGGGTCCCGTGAGCGCGCCGGAACTGCTCGGGGGCCTTCTGCGGCGAATGGTAGCCGGCTTGTTGTTTTCGGCCGGGGGAACACGCAAGCTGCGCTTCCAGGTTAGGCCGCCGGCCGAGTGCCAGCCCCTTGCTGGTCAGGTCGCGCGGCCGGTAATATGCGTTTTGGCCCGCATCGGGGACATTTGAGTATGCGCCTTGTACTCGTTTTCTTTGTGACCTTCATGGTTGCGGCGATGCTCCGGCCTGCGTCCGCTCAGCAGGGCAACGGATCGTGCGCGGCCCTGCTCATCGGAAACGGCGACTACATGTGGGGTGGTGACCCTGCGCTGAAGGAGCCCTTGAACGACGCCCGCTCCCTGGGTGACGAGCTGAAGCGGGCTGGGTTCGATGTGGATGTCAAAGAAAATCTCAGCAAAGACGAGATGCAGCGCGCCATCAATACCTTCTATGGCAAGCTCCGACGGGGGATGACCGGCCTGATCTTTTTCAGCGGCTACGGCGTCCAGGCGAACCGGCAGAGCTATCTCATTCCGGTCGATGTGGATATCTGGAATGAATCCGAGGTGCAGCCCAAAGGCATCAGCCTGGACAACGTGCTTGCCGAGATGAACAAGAGGGGCGTCGCCGTCAAGATCGCGATCATCGACGCCGCCCGCCGCAATCCGTTCGAGCGCCGCTTCCGCAAGGCCGGCGCAGAAGGCCTGCCTCCGGTCAGCGCGCCCTTGGGCACGCTGGTCCTGTACTCGGCGACCGCGGGCACGCCGGGCGGCCTCGTGAAGGACAGCAGTGCCCAGCGGAGTCTGTTCGTCGGCGAGCTGCTCAAGGAAATACGCGGGCAGGGGGTGTCCGCGGAGGAGGTCTTCAACCGGACCCGCATGGGGGTGTCGCGGGCATCCTCCAACGAACAAAATCCGTGGATATCGTCTTCGTTGAGCCAGGAGTTCTCCTTCTCGAGCTGCGGCAAGTCGCTTTCCGCACCGCCGGCTCCTCCCGGACCTTCCGCTCGTGTGAGTACCAGCACCAGCACCAACTCCAACTCCAACTCCAACAACAACTCCAACAACAACTCCAACAACAACTCCAACAACAACTCAAACACCGTGATTGCCGCCATTCCGCCTGCACCTTCGCCTCCGTCTCCACCCCCGCCGCCGGCATGTGTGGTGGCCAACGTGCCGCCGCCGAAGCCGACAGCCAGTCCACCGAGCGATGAGCTCAAAAGCCTCGACGAGCGGGTACGGCGCAATCCTCGCGACGCGGTGGCGTTCTACCGGCGCGGCCAGTTGCATGCGCGATACGGCGAATTCAGCCGTGCCATTGCCGATCTCGACGAGGCGATCCGGCTCAAGCCGGACGACCCGGAGGCGCTCAACAACCGCTGCTGGGCCCGCACCATGCTGGGAGACACGTCGAGGGCATTGCAGGACTGCAACAGCGCGCTGCGACTTCGTCCCGCCTATGGCGACGCACTCGACAGTCGCGGCCTGATCAACCTCAAACTGTGCAATAATGCCGAAGCGCTCTCCGATTACGAATCGGCGGTGAGGTACAATCCGCGACAGGCATCTTCGCTGTTTGGACGCGGCATTGCGAAACTGCGGGCCGGCGATCCGAACGGAGGCAATGACGACATCGTGGCCGCAAAAGGCATTGCTCCGAGCATTGGCGAGGAATTCAAGGAATACGGCGTCACCGCGGCCGGCAACGAGTTGTCGGCGCGCTAGAGCATGATCCCGAAAAGTCGCAGACTTTTCGAACAAGATCACGCCCAAACCAAAGGAGATTTGAGCGCCGTCCGATTCAACTTGAAAGGATGGCGCTCTAAGCCGCGGTTCGGTCTCGGGAGACCGGGATTCGGGAGACCCCGATCGAGGTTCGCTGCGGGCGGCGGTTTGGCCGCGCCGCCGTCAGTCGAGATGCAGATAGTCGGGATGCAGGTAGTCGAGAGGCAGGTAACGGTCGGACGAGTTGGAAATTGTTTTTCAGAGGGAGAATAGCCATGTCGACAGTTCGAGGAATGCTCAAATACGGCGCAGCCGGAGCCGTGCTCGCGGTGGCTCTGCTGGCCGGCAACACGAACGCGCCCGCGCAGAATGCGGATCTGGAGCAACAGATCCTCAAGTCCTTGTCTCCAGTCGCCAAGCCGACGGAGCCGTCGCGATCCCCGACCCGCAGTCTCACCGCCACGCCGGTCGATACGGTCCCGACCGACGACAACAAATTCCTCGACTCCGTGAAGAACCGGCCGAGCCGCTCGCTCACGGTCGAAGAGCGCGAGCAGATCGCCTCGATCGCCAAAGATCGGCCCAGCGTCGACGTCGAAATCAATTTCGACTACGGATCGGCAAATATCGGACGCGCGGCCGCGCCGTCGGTCACGGCGCTGGGAAGAGCGCTGACGAGCCCCGAGCTCAAGGGCAGCACCTTCGTCCTCGCCGGTCACACCGACGCCAAGGGCAACGATCGCGTCAACCAGGAACTCTCCGAGAAGCGCGCCGACTCGGTCAAGCGCTACCTCGTCGAACGTTTCCGGATTCCCGCCACGACCCTCGTGACCGTGGGGTATGGCAAGGCCAAGCTGAAGAATGAATCGGATCCGATGGGCGCCGAGAACCGCCGGGTCCAGATCGTCAACATGGAAGAAAAAGCCGTCAGCGAAAGGTGACGGCCGGCAGCAGACCACGAAAACACCGCCGCGCGTGATCGGCCGCCGGACGGCGGCCGATTTTCTCGGTTTTCAGCGTCACGGGTTTTGCGTCTCGAGTTCATTGCCTGCCGTCCCTGCGACGGGTTGCGGGAGGCGAGGTTCGGATATGGCAAGGTATTGGAATGGTGGTACGTTGAAACCATGAATTCCCCAGTCCTGCTCCGGACCATCAAGGCCGTCGCCGCATTCCTGATCGGTATCGCCGCCGGCGCGCCGCGTGCAGATGCCGCGCCGCCCGCGGCGCCGCAATCTTCGGGTGCCGAGGTCATGGCGGTGCAGGCGGTCACCTACTGCTTCGCCGACACGATCGGCGTCACCGGATTCCTGGTGCCTCGCGAGGAGGCCATCGTGAATCTCGATGACGGCTACCGCGTTTCCGAGACGCTGGTGAAGGAAGGCGACACGGTCACCAGCGGTCAGGCTCTGGTCCGGCTGACCCGGCTGGGCGCGGACGGCCAGAACGCCGCGGCGCCCCCGGGGGCGCGGCCCGGTCCCGTGACCTTGACGCTTCGCGCTCCCGCTGCCGGCCTGGTGACGCGAAGCACGGCGATGGTCGGCGCGGTCGCCTCGCCGATCCCAATGCCGCGCGCCGAGCCGCTCTACCGCATCATGATCGATGGTGAAATCGAGCTGGAAGTCGACGTGCCCAGCATTCACGTGCCGAAGCTCAGGGCGGACGGACGGCAGACGGCGCGGGTCGAAGTCGAGAACGGTACCGAGCTGTCCGGGCGCGTCCGTCTGGTACCCGGCGAGGTCGATCAGATGACCCAGCTCGGCCGGGTGCGTTTGTCGATCGACCATAACCCGTCGCTGCGCGTCGGGATGTTCGCGCGGGCGGCGATCGATGCCAGCCGCAGTTGCGGCGTCGCAGTCCCGCGCTCGGCGGTCAGCTATCGGACCGAGGGAACCAGCGTCCAGGTGATCCGCAACGGCGTGGTCGAAACAAAGCGGATCGTCACCGGGCTCACGTCCGACACCGACATCGAAATCAGCGACGGGCTCAAGGAAGGCGAGATCGTCGTCGCCAGTGCCGGCACCTCCCTGCATGACGGCGACGCAGTGACGCCGGTCTACATCAAGCGGCCGGACGAGTGAGAGAGCGGTAATGGCGGTCAACATTTCGGCCTGGTCGATCCGTCAACCGCTTCCCGCGGTCGTGCTCTCGATCATCCTGCTTCTGCTCGGCTGGGCGAGCTTCATGAAGCTGCCGATCACGCGGCTTCCCGCGGCCGACATTCCCGTGATCTCAGTGGTCGTGTCCCAGTTCGGCGCGGGACCTTCGGAGCTCGAGTCCCAGGTCACCAAATACATCGAAGACAGCGTGTCCGGCGTCGAAGGCGTCCGCCACATCGCTTCGCAGATCACCGACGGGCTGTCGGTCACGACCATCCAATTCAGGCTGGAGACGAACACCGACCGCGCGCTCAACGACATCAAGGACGCGGTGACCCGGACGCGGGCCAATCTGCCGCGAAACATCGACGGCGAGCCGATGGTCCAGCGCGTCGACCTCGTCGATCTTCCCATCGTCACCTATGCCGCGATCTCGCCGGGCAAGACGCCGGAACGGCTGTCGTGGTTCGTAGACGACGTGGTGCAGCGGTCCCTTCAGGGGGTGCGCGGCGTCGCCCAGGTGGAGCGCATCGGCGGCGTCGACCGCGAGATCCTGGTGTCGCTCGACCCCGACCGGCTCCAGGCGGTGGGCCTGACCGCGGCCGACGTCAGCAAGCGGCTGCGTGGTACCAATGTCGACGTTGCCGGCGGCCTCGCGGAGATCGGAGGCCGCGACCAGGCGATCCGGACGCTGGCCGGGGCCAAGACGCTGAACGAGCTTTCCGGATTGATGATCGGCCTGCCGATGGGCGGCGAGATCCGGCTCGAGGACCTCGGCGTCGTGACCGATACCGTCGCCACGCCGCGGACCTTCGCCCGGCTCAACGGCGAGCCCACCGTAGCGTTCGGGATCTGGCGCTCCAAGGGCCAGAGCGACGTCGTCGTCGCCGCCGCGGTGCAGAAGAAAATCGACGAGATCAAGGAGGCTTACCCCGACGTCGAGCTCAAGCCGATCGACACCTCGGTCGATTTCACCCGTGGCAATTACCACGAGGCTATTCAGACGTTGTTCGAGGGTGCCGCGCTGGCGGTCATCGTCGTGTTCCTGTTCCTGCGCGATATCAGGGCGACCATCATCGCCGCGGTCTCGCTGCCGCTTTCGATATTCCCGGCGTTCTGGGCGATGGACATTCTCGGCTTCTCGCTCAATCTCGTGAGCTTCCTCGCGATCACGCTCTCGACCGGAATTCTGGTCGACGATGCGATCGTCGAGATCGAGAACATCGTGCGCCATATGCGAATGGGCAAGACGCCCTACCAGGCCGCGATCGACGCTGCCGACGAAATCGGCCTCGCGGTCATCGCCATCAGCCTGACCATCGTCGCGATTTTCACGCCGGCGAGCTTCATGCCGGGCATCGCCGGCCAGTTCTTCAAGCAGTTCGGCATCACGGTGTCGGTGCAGGTCCTGTTCTCGCTCCTGGCGGCGCGGCTCATCACGCCGATGCTGGCGGCCTATTTCCTGCGCCATCACACCATCGAGGAGAAGCCGCCGGGGATGGCTCTGCGCGCCTATACGCGGCTCGTCACCTGGTCGGTCAGGCATTATCTCGTCACCGTCATGATCGGCTTGCTGCTGTTTGCGGCGTCGGTATGGAGCGTCGGCCTGTTGTCCAAGGGGTTCCTGCCGGCCCAGGACAGCGCGCGATCGCGGCTCGCCATCGAGCTGCCGCCGGGCTCGCAGCTTTCCGACACCGAAAAGGCGACCGAGGAAATCGTCAAGCGATTGCGCGGCCGCTCGGAGATCAAGAGCATCTTCGTCGACGGCGGACGGGTGCCGAAGGGGGCGAAGGAGATTCGCCGGGCGTCGATCTACATCAATTACACACCGAAAAATGAGCGCTCGACCTCCCAGCACGACCTCGAGCTCGCCATCGGCCGCGAGCTGGACGACATTCCCGACCTCCGCTACTGGTTCGTCGACGATAACGGGCTGCGCGCGATTTCTCTGGACGTGACCGGCGCCGATAGTGCCGCCGTCGCGAATGTCGCCGAAGAGCTCGCAACCCAGATGAGAACGCGGATCCCGCAGGTCGCCGACGTCATCTCGGAAACCTCGCTGGAGCGGCCGGAGCTTCGTATCCGCCCGCGTACCGACATGCTGGCGCGCCTCGGCGTTTCCACCGAGGGCCTTTCCGAGACGATCCGGGTGGCGACGATGGGCGACATCGGCCCGGCGCTCGCCAGATTCGACACCGGCGACCGTCTGGTGCCGGTCCGCGTCCAGCTCGACGAGAAGGCACGCACCAACCTGCAGATCATCGAGCAGTTGCGGGTGCCGATGGGGCGCGGCGGCGGCGTTCCGCTCGGCGCGATCGCCGACATTTCGCTCGACCAGGGGCCGACCAACATCGACCGTTTCGATCGCAACCGCCGCGCCGCGGTGGCCGCCGATCTCGTCGGCAAGTCCTCCCTGGACGACGCGATGAACGCGATCTTCGATCTGCCGGTGATGAAGAGCCATCCCAAGGGCGTCAGCGTCGGCAAATCGGGGGATGCGGAAAACCTCGCGGAATTGTCCGGCGGCTTCGCCGACGCCATGCGCAACGGGCTGATCATGGTCTACGCGGTGCTGGTTCTGCTGTTCGGCAGCTTTCTCCAACCGATCACCATCCTGTTCTCGCTGCCGCTCTCGATCGGCGGCGCGATCATCGCGCTTCTGCTCGGCGGCATGCAGCTCACGGTACCGGTGTCGATCGGTATCCTGATGCTGATGGGCATCGTCACCAAGAACGCGATCATGCTGGTCGATTTCGCCATCGAGTCGGTCCACGGCGGCATGGATCGTAACGAAGCGATCATCGACGCCGGCAAGAAGCGCGCGCGGCCGATCGTGATGACGACGATCGCGATGATCGCCGGCATGATCCCGAGCGCGCTCGCCTTCGGCGACGGTGGCGAATTCCGGGCGCCGATGGCGGTCGCGGTCATCGGCGGTCTGATGTGTTCGACCGTGCTGTCGCTGGTCTTCGTGCCGGCGGTGTTTGTTCTGATGGATAACGTGTCGCGATTCTCGTCGTGGCTGGGTGGCCGTTTCGTCGGCAAGCCCGGGCCGCAGGCGAAGCCGGACGCTGCCGGGCAATCGGCCGTTCATTGATGGGGCGCCGTCGGCTCGCGCGGAATTGAATTGAGGCGGCGAAGTCGGCGACGTTCGCGAATCACGGCGCACTGCGCCGTGGTGCCGGCCGTTTGCAACGGCAATCGTTCATAATCACTCCCAACGCGCCTCGACGCTCAATTTGTTCATCTTGAGCAGCGATATGCGGTTGCGCCCCATCTCCAGGATTCCCTGCCGCCGCCATTGCTGCAGCTGGCGATTCACGGTTTCGCGCGCCGCGCCCACATAGATTCCCAGCTGCTCCTGGGAAATGTGGATGTCCGATCCGAAATCGGTCGCCAGCGCACACAGCCGCCGCGCCAGGCGAACCGGAAGCGGCAACAGGACGGCTTCCTCCATCCGGTCGCTGATCCAGCGGACCCGCTGGCACAGCAGCGTGATGAATTTCACCGCGATTCGGGGCTCGCGCTCGAGGAAGCCGAGGAAATCGTCGCGCCGGATGACGAAAAGCTCGGTCTGTTCCTCGGCCATCGCATCGGCGGTGCGCGGCTGGCCGTCGAGCGCCGCGATCTCGCCGAACAGATCCCCGGATCCGAGAAAATTGAGCGTCAACTGCCCGCCGCCGGCGGTGCCCGTCTCGATGCGAATCTGGCCTCTGCGGATGCCGTAGAGCGCGTCGCCGCTGTCGCCCTTCTGGAACAGAACCTCGCGCGGGGAGAGATGCTGGGTATGGCACAGCGCCGCGATCTTATTGAGTGCTTCGGCGCCCAGATTGGCGAACAGCGGATTCAACCCGAGGATGACGGCAAATTCAGACTGTTTGCTCATGGCGGAGCGGCTACCGAATTCACGGGCACAGGCTGCCAAGGATATCGACAATTTGTGATGCTAGTCACATAATTCGACTATTACAACGTGCCAGTTGGGCGCCGCAATGGCGATCGGCTGCCGCGGTAGCCTGTATCGCCTTTGCGGTCCACGATCGTTTGGTCCCACACCGGCTCGCGAGGATTGACATGAAGGCATTGAAGATTGCGGCCCTCGGATTTGCGGCTTTGCTGGCGGCGGCATCTCTCGTGCTGGCTTTCGGCGTGCCCGCGGCATTCCTGGCGAAGCTCGCGCAAGATCAGGTTGCGAGCCGTACCGGGTACCGGTTGCGTATCGACGGCGATACGAAATTGGCTTTCCGGCCGTCTCCGACCGTGACGCTGGGCAACATCAGCCTGGTCGACGGCGGCGGGAGCAATTCCGCGACCAGCCTCGCGGCGGAAAGCGTACGGGTGTCGCTCTCTCTTGCCAGCCTCGTCTCCGGCCGGCCGGCGATCACCGAGGTGGCGGTCGTAAAGCCGGCGCTGCGCGTTGCGCTGGTGCGCCAGCCCGCGAGCCGCGCGGGGAGCGTTCCCGCGCGCCCGCACAACGCCGGCACTCCTGCGCCGACGCCGGCCTTCACCGTCGACCGCTTGACCGTCGAAGACGGCTCCGTCGTGATGTCGAATGTGCGGGATCGCCTGGAGATGCATATCGACCGCATCGGTCTCACCGGGTCGCTCACAGCAGACGACGGCCGGCTGGATGTTCGCGCCTATGTGGGCGATCAGCCGGTTCGGCTGCAGGCGAACGCCAAGACGCCGCTCGCGGGCTTCGACGGTTTGAGCGTGCCGGTCGAATTGTCGTTCGAAGCGCCGGGCCTGCTGGAGGATGTGCTCACCGGCACGGCCGATGTCCGCGCCGGCGCATCGGTCCTGATGATCAACGGTCTCGCGGGCAAGATCGGTTCGAGCAATTTGAACGGGTGGGCCTCGGTCGATTTTTCGAGCAAGCCCCTGGTCAAGGCGGATTTCGACGTGCAGAGGCTCGATGTCGCGGTGTTGCATCCAGCGCCCGGCGGCGCTGCTTCGGCGCCCGGCGTGGCGCAGCCGCGAGCGGGCGCGCCCTGGAGCAGCCAGGAGGTCCGCCTCGTCGGGCTCAATTACCTCGACGCCGACGTGCAGTTTTCCGCTGCCGAGTTGAATGTCGGCTCCTTCCGCGCTGCGCCGGTCGCACTCCATGCAACGGTCGCGAATGGGGTCCTCAACGCCGCGATGTCGCGTACCGGCCTTTATGGCGGGCAGGCGGAAATCGCGGCGTCCGTCGATGCCTCCGGCGACACTCCAAATCACACCCTCCGCTTCGACCTCACGGGGGCGCGGGCGTTGCAGCTGTTGTCCGATGTCGCGGATTTCGGGGCGTTCGACGGGCGGCTGCAGGCGAAAATCGATGTCCGCGCTTCCGGCGCAAGCGAACGCGCCGTGATGTCGAGCGTTTCCGGATCGGCCGATGTGCGCATCCAGGATGGCCAGATCCTCGGCATCAATGTCCCCAAGATGATCCGCACCCTGACCGCGAAGACGTTGACGGGCTGGCAGGAGAGCCGGACCGAGTCGACCGACCTGAGCGATCTCAGTGCGCGGTTCCAGATCCAGAACGGCCGTGCCGCCACCTCCGATCTTCGCCTGCTCGGACCACTGGTCCGCGTCAACGGCTCGGGCGCCATCGACCTCGGCGCCAAGACGCTGCAGTTCAAGCTCGATCCGAAGTTGGTTGCAAGCCTCGAAGGTCAGGGCGGGGCCGCCGATCCCATGGGCTTCGGCGTGCCCGTGACCGTCGAAGGAAGCTGGAGCGATCCGCGCATCTATCCCGATGTAGCGGGTATCCTGTCCGATCCCGACGGAGCCTATGCCAAGCTTCATGCGCTGGGACAGGGCCTGTTCGGCAAGGGTCAGGGGCAGGCGGGCGGCGGGCTCGATACGCTGATGCAGGGTCTCGGCACGGTGCTGGGCCCCAGGAATGACGACAGGGACAACAACAACCGCAATCCGCCGGCAGCCGCAAAGCCATCCGATCGGCCGAGTGGCAACGGGTCGGTCGGCGATTTCCTTCGCGACCTGTTCGGCCGGTGACGTCCACGAGGATCGAATGGAGGACACCCGAATAAACTGGCTGCGACGGCGCGGATTGTTCGCCAAATACGTCGTATCCTTCGTCGGGCTGGTGGTGTTCGTCCTCGCCGTGAACGTGGCGCTCGAAACTTGGTCCATGTACCGCGAAACCACTTTCACGGTTGCGAACTCCGAATCCGAGAAGGCGGAAGCGACCGCCCACCGTGTCGATCAGTTCCTGTCGGAGGTCGAGCGGCAGATCAGTTGGGTGACGCGGGCGAGCGTAAACACGCTGGAGCAGAGGCGCGACGACTACATGCAGTTGCTGCAGCGGACGCCTGCCATCGAGGAGCTGTTCCAGCTCGACGGCGACGGCCGTGAGCAGCTCCGCGTGTCGCGTTTCGATGTCGCGATGCGCCGCGGCTCCGATTATTCCCGTGATCCCTTCTTCACCCAGGCGATCGCCCGGGGCAGCTGGTGGTCGCCGGTCAGTTTCCGCGGCGACACGCCGTTCCTGATGTTCGCCATGGCTCATCCCGGCCGCAATGCCGGCGTCACCGTCGCCGAGCTCAACCTGAAATTCCTCTCCGATTTCGTCAACGCGCGAGACGTCGGCAAAATCGGATATGCCTATCTGGTGGGGCCACAGGGCCGCCTGCTCGCGAGTTCAGACACCAGCCAGCGGGTCGGCGCCGATCTCTCCGGCCTGTCGCAGGTTGCCGCGATGGCAACGGCCGGAACCAAGCCGGCCGCGATCGGCGAGGATCTCGGCGGGCACAAGGTGCTGGTCGGCGCCGCGGCAATTCCCAGCGTCAGCTTGTTCGCGTTCTTCGAGCAGCCGCTGAACCAGGCGATCGCGCCGATCTACGGTTTCCTGGTCCGGATCGGCGGGCTGTTGGCGCTCAGTCTCGCGGTCGCCACCCTCGCCGGGGTGCTGCTGGCGCGCCACATGGTGGTGCCGATCCGCAAGCTGCAGTCCGGCGCGAGGCGGCTTGCCGCGAACGAATTCGATCACCGCATCGAGGTGCACACCGAGGACGAGATCGAGGACTTGGCGGACCAGTTCAACCGCATGGCCGGCGAGCTCCATGAATCCTATTCGCGCCTGGAGCACAAGGTCGAAGAGCGCACCCGCGATCTCGCCCAGTCCGTGCGCGAGCTCGAGGGGCTCGAGGAAATCGGGCGCGCCATCGCTTCCTCGCTCGACCTCAATGCGGTTCTCGCGACCATCGTGACCCGTGCCGTCGAAATCACCGGCGCCGATGCGGGGGCGATCTACGCCTTCAATCCCGCCCGTGGAGTGTTCGAACTCGCGGAATCCTCCGGCATCGAGCGCTCCGGTCTCGATGCGATCAAAGCCGTCCACATCGGCGGGGACGACCCTGTATTCGGTCTCGCCGCATCGGGACGCGAAGCCATCTCGATCCCCGATGTGGAGAATGCCGCCGATTATCCGCTGCGCGGCGCGACGCTCGCGGCCGGGTTCAATTCCGTTCTGGTGGTGCCGCTGGTGGGCCAAAAGGAGGTGCTCGGCGCGCTCATCCTGCAGCGCAAGATCCGCGGCGATTTCCCCGCCAGCACGATCGGCCTGATGAACACGCTCGCCCACCAGTCGGTGCTGGCGATGAACAATGCCGGGCTGTTCCGCGAGGTCGACCGCAGGGGCCGCGAGCTCGCGACGGCACATGACACCGTGCAGCGGCAGGCCGCCAAGCTGAAGGAACAGACCGAGCAATTGCTGTCGTGGAACCGTCTGCTGGAGGAGCGGGTCGCGACCCAACTCACCGAAATCGAGCGGATCAGCCGGCTGCAACGCTTCCTGGCGCCCCAGGTTGCCCAGCTCATCGCGTCCTCGGACGGCCATGAGTCGCTGCTCGCCAGTCACCGCCGCGAGGTGACGGTGGTGTTCTGCGATCTGCGCGGCTTCACCGCCTTCACCGAAAGCGCGGAGCCGGAAGAGGTGATGGCGATCCTGCGCCAATACCACGCCGCGCTGGGCGAACTCGTCTACCGCTACGAAGGCACGCTGGAGCGGTTCGCCGGCGACGGCATATTGATCCTGTTCAACGATCCGATTCCCTATCCCGACCACGCCCAGCGCGCGGTGCGGATGGCGGTGGAGATGCGCGACAGCATCGGCAAGCTGACCGAGAGCTGGCGCAATCGCGGCCATATGCTGGGCTTCGGGATCGGCATTGCGGTCGGCTATGCAACGCTCGGCCAAATCGGCTTCGACCGGCGCCTGGAATACGCCGCGGTCGGCAGTGTGACCAATCTCGCCTCGCGGCTGTGTGACGAGGCGGCGGCCGGTCAGATCGTGATCAGCCAGCGGGTGTTCGGCATGGTCGAGCCCTGGGTCGAAGCGGCCCCGATCGGTGCTCTGACCTTGAAAGGCTTCAACCGGCCCATACCGGCGCTCGAGATCCTGGCGTGGCGGGACAAACCGGAAGACATCATGGTTGCCGCGCCAGTTGCTGCGGCAAGGCAGGCCTGACCATCGGCCATCGGCCGTGCCGCCCGCAAGTGTGCTTCCGACAAGCTTCCGACCCTTGGCCCCGGTGGCGCCATCCAATAAGCTTGGCTGCGAGGCCGCGATACTTGGAACGCGATAGTTGGAAGTCGAGCCCACCCGGGTCACGAGCGTCCCGAAAGAACCGCAGATGTCGATGAAATTCCAGATCGCTGGACTTGCCCTGGCCGCCGGACTTGCCCTGGCTGCGGGACTTGCCTCGGGAGCGGGTCTCCTGACCGCCGCGTCCGGCGCCGAACCGCTGATTGCCAATCCCGTCGGCGCAGCGGTGTCGGTGATGAAGGCCAAGCGGGCATGCTTCAAGGATTCGGTCGACGTCACCGGCGTCTTGGTTCCGAGGGAAGAGGTGCTGGTGCGCCCGGACCGGGAAGGCCTGCAGATCGCCAAGGTGTCCGTGGAAGCCGGGGACACCGTGAAATCGGGACAGGTTCTCGCCCACCTGGAGCAGCCGGGCGGCGGGGCGGGCGTCGATGTGCAATCTCCCGTCGCGGGCCTGGTGACCCGGCGGTCGGCCATCGTCGGCGCGATGGCATCGGCGCGGGCCGAGCCCCTGTTCATGATCGTAACCCAGGGTGAGCTGGAACTCGCGGCCGAGATCCCGGCGAAGCGCTTTTCGTCCATCTCGGTCGGGCAGGAGGCGGCCGTCAAGATCGTCGGTGTCCCCGAACTGACGGGGAAGCTCCGGTTTGCCTCCGCCTCCATCGACCCGACCACCCAGCTCGGCCAAATTCGCATCTCCCTCGGCGACAGTCCGCAGCTGCGTGCCGGCACCTTCGCCCGCGCCGTCATCGACGTCATGCAGCGTTGCGGCGTCGGCATTCCGTTCTCGGCAGTGCTTTACGGCTCCGGCGGCGCCATCGTGATGGTGGTGCGCGACGGCCGCGTCGAACCCCACCGCGTCGCCCTCGGCCTGCAGTCTGAGGGAACGATCGAAGTCCGGGAAGGGATCAACGAAGGCGACATGGTGGTGGCGCGGGCCGGCTCGTTCGTTCGCGAGGGTGAACGGGTGAGACCGATAGTGATCGGCGAGGACCCCCCGCCTAAATAAGCCACGACCCAGCCGCGTGCCGGGGGCGACACCAGGGGTTTTGTCATTCGGGGTGCGAACCGAGGGCTTTCGGGTTCGCGCGAGGCGCGCGTCTCCAGAGCGAACTGTGATCTCGGTCACATATCTCCGGGCGCCGACCCGCTAGGTTCATCCCCGCAAGTTTCAGTCCAAACCCTTGAGGAGATGTTCGCCATGAGGACAGTTTGTATCGCCACGGCTCTCGCCCTGCTCGCCGGCTCGGCCGCCCATGCCGGCTCGATCATCGACTCGTTCATCGGCGGCAGCGGATTGAAGCTCGGAGATTGCGGCACCGAGCGTTGCGACATTTCGTTCGGTAAGCAGAAATTCGTCGTGAAAAAATCCGATTTTCCTTCCGCTTTCAAGGATTTGGACCTCGGGGACAAGTTGTCCTCGGTGAAGTCTTCGGTAAAGGCGCGTGACAAGGCCGCGGCGGCGGCTGATCAGGCGAAGCCGGCCGAAAGCGTGCCGGCGATCCACTCCGGTGACCGGCCCGCGGAACGGGTAGCCAGCCGTGCCGACGACCATCCGGTGCCGCCGCCCAGCGAGCGGGCGAGCCCCCCGACCCCGGCAAAAGAAGCCGTCGCGCCTGTCGACCAGAAGGTCGCGGTGGCCGCGCCTGCACCTGCACCTGCGCCCGCCGTTTCGGATCCCAAGAGCCCAATCGGGGAATGGATCACGGAAGACGGCAAAGGACACGTGCGGATCCACTCCTGCGGGGAGGCGCTTTGCGGCGTCATCTCCTCCGCGGACCCCAAAGACACCGACCGGCACAATCCGGACGCCGGCAAGCGCAACCGGCCGCTGCTCGGAACGCCGGTCCTGATCGACATGAAGTCCGTGAACGACAAACGCTGGGAGGGGCAGATCTACAACGCGCAAAACGGCAAGACCTACGCGTCGAAAATTGCACTGAAGGACCCCGACGTGTTGCGGGTCGAAGGCTGTGTCTTCGGCGGGTTCTTCTGCGGCGGTCAGGATTGGACCCGGGCCAAGGACGCCCCGCAGGGATAGCGCCGGCTTTCACCGGAACCGCCATGGTCGAATGCGTGGGGGTGGCCTCGGGCCACGCCCACGCCGCGCGTTTGCGCGGTCATTGCCGGGCTGACGTGAGCGCTGCCGCTATTTCTGCGTCTGCTTGAAGTAGCGCAGGTCGGGCGGCGGCTGGTTCTTCTTGATGGGCATCAGATAGCCGTCGGGGCTCATGAAAAAGGCATCCTCGCCGATGCGCACCAGCGAATTGTCGCCCGCGCACGCCGCGGAGTGCCACACCGGCTCCTTGACCTTGGGATCGCGGCGGAAGGTCTTGGTCACCGTCCATGGCTGGGTCAGCCCGTGGTCGATCGTAGTGATCTCGTCGCGCAGGGTGTTGGAATCGGCCTTGTCGAGGTAGATGCGCTCTTTGATGACCGCTTCGCCGTCCTCGTGGAAGGGCAGGCCGGTGGCGTCATAGGCGTGGGGAAGCTTGATGCTTCGCGTTTCGATCTCCAGCGCATCGAAGCGGCCATCGCCGTTGTCGTCGACCCATTTGCCGATGGAGTAGCCGGCGAAGGTCGGCTCGATCTCGGCGGGCCACTTGCGCCCGTCGGTATAGATCCTGCGATAGGAATCGTTGACGTGGCTGATCAGGATGTAGGTGATGTCCGGCGTGACCACCATTTCCATGGGGTCGTAGCCGTTCATCATCATCGGCATGCCCTGCGGCAGGCAATACCATGACGGCACATTGCCTTGGCCGCCCGCCGCCATCTCCGCGAGATTCGCGGCGAACACCTTCTGGTATTCCGGCGTAAGGGGGGCCTTCTGGCCGGCCTGCACCCAGCGCGGGATGCCGACCCGAACCCACTGTCCCTTGAAGTCGGGGTATTTGGAGTCCTCCAGGGCCGCCGCGCCGCCGATGGTCGCCAACAGCGCCGCCGCCAATCCGAACGCCCCGATCGAGCCTCTCCTCAACATGTCTGTTCTCCCTTGTCGCCCGGTGCGGCTCAGTTCGCGGGGACACGATCGCTGGCCGTTCCGGAGTTTTACTAATTTTATCACCCCGCTGCGCCGCTTTCCAACGATGGCGCAGCGCTATTTCTTGGTCGCGAGATAGGCGACGATGTCGTCGCGGTCCTTCTCGGCCACCCCTTGAAATATCGCCATCGCGGTGCCCGGTACCATCACGCCGGGAAACATGATCCAGCTTCCGAGCGCGTCCTCACTCCATTCCCATTTCGCGGCGGCCATGAAGGCGCGCGAATAATCGTAACCTGCGACCGATCCAGCCTTCTTGCCGACGATCCCGGACAGGTTCGGTCCGAACCGGTTGGGATCTCCCTTCTCGATGGTGTGGCATAAGGCACATTGCCGGACGAACGCGGCCTTGCCCTTCTCGGCGTCTCCGGCCGCCCGGCCGGCGCCGGCACTAAAGCAAATCGCCGCGGCGGCGGCCGCCGCGAGCGCATTCCTGGTGAACCGGGTTGGCAGATTCATAGGGCTCCCTCCTGCCTTCTCATGATGGAAGGTTATGCGCGTTTGTATCGCTTCTCGTACAGATTGCTAGTGTGGCGGACGCGTCGTAGCATGCCGGAACAAACCAGCGGGCTTGGCACCGCGGAAATTTCGAGGGAGACTTAACTTGCGCGCGAAACAAGCCCTTTATGCAGGCACGGCGCTCGGCATCGTCATGCTGGCTGCGGCGTTGCCGGTACCGGCCGGCGCCCAGCAGAGCGCGGCCCCCCAGCCGGCGGCTGCGTCGGCGAGCGTCGAGATCGACGACAACGACATCGGCGGTGTCGTCACCAGCCGGTTCGGACCGGAAGCCGGCGTATGGGTGATCGCGGAGACCACCGAGCTCGGCACGAGGTTCGCCAAGATGGCGGTGACCGACGAATCCGGGCGCTACGTGGTGCCGGACCTTCCCAAGGCGACCTACCGTGTGTGGGTGCGCGGCTATGGGCTGGTCGATTCCCCGAAGGTCACGACCGCGCCGGGCAAGACGCTGAACCTGACCGCGGTGGTCGCGCCCAATCTCGCCGCCGCTGCGCAGTATTATCCGGCGATCTATTGGGCCTCGATGATCCGGATTCCCGACAAGAGCCGGTTCCCCGGCACCGGTGCCGACGGCAACGGCATCAATGTAATCTTCAAGACCCAGGATCAATGGCTCAATTCCGTCAAGACCAACGGCTGCGGCAACTGCCACCAGATCGGCAATTACGCGACGCGGTATATTCCCGCGGCGCTCGGCCATTTCGACTCCTCGATCGCCGCATGGGCGCGCCGCATCCAGTCCGGGCCGGCCGGCCGCGGGATGGTGAGCTTCATGGCCCCGATGCTGACGCCGGATGGCGGCCACCTCGCCGCGCTGGCCGACTGGACCGACCGCATCAAGGCCGGCGAGCTGCCGAGCGCGACCCCGCCGCGGCCGACCGGGTTGGAGCGCAACATCGTCGTCACCGTGCGGGATTGGTCGGACCCCAAGCACTATCTCCATGACCTCACGCTCACCGACAAGCGCAAGCCGACCGTCAACGGCTACGGCCTGATCTATGGCGCGGCGGAGCTCTCCACCGACAACCTTCCGATCCTCGATCCCGTCCACAACACCAAGATGGTCATGAAGGTGCCGGTGAAGGATCCGAAATACGCGCCGAGCTCGGCGCTCGCCAATCCGGTGCTCGCGCCTTCGCCCTATTGGGGGACCGAGCAGATCTGGGACACCCAGGTCAATGCCCACAATCCCATGATGGACCAGGACGGACGGGTCTATTTCACCGCGCAGCAACGCTCGCCCAAGGACCCGCCGGATTATTGCAAGAAGGATTCGCCGCTGCGGTCCGCCCAGCTCTACCCGCTCGCCGGGACCGCCAACGGCTTCGTCCAGAACGCGCGCCAGGTGACCGTCTACGACCCCGCCACCAAGAAGTTCTCCTTCATCGATACCTGCTTCGGCACCCACCATCTCAACTTCGCCGAGGATGCCAACAACACGCTGTGGCTCAGCAACAACAGCCAAGGCAACTTGGCCGTGGTCGGCTGGATCAACACCAAGATGTATTGGGAAACCGGCGACGCCGCGAAATCGCAGGGCTGGACCGCGATGATCGTCGACACCAACGCCAACGGCAAGCGCGACGAAGGCTACAACGAGCCCGGCAAGCCGGCCGATTACACCAAGGACACCCGCATCCCCTATGGCATGTACGGGATCTCCTACAACCCGGTCGACGGCTCGCTGTGGGGCTCGAACCTCGAGCATCCCGGCTACATCCTGCGGATGGCGCCGGGCGCGAATCCGCCGGAAACCTCGCTTGCGGAAATTTACCGGATTCCGCTCCCGGGATTCGGCATCCGCGGCATGGATATCGATCGCAACGGCGTCGTCTGGATGCCGCTCGACAGCGGCCACATCGGCAGCTTCGACCGCCGCCTGTGCAAGGGTCCGCTCAACGGCCCGGGCGCCGAGCAGGGCAACAAATGCCCGGAGGGCTTCGCCTTCTATCCGATCCCGGGGCCGGGCTTCCAGGGCGATTCCGGCGCCGAGGAAAACCCGTATTACACCTGGGTCGACCAGCACGACATCCTGGGCCTCGGCGCCAACACGCCGATCGCCACCGGCAACCAGTCCGATTCGCTCCACGCTCTCGTCGGCGGCCGCGTGATCGAATTGCGGGTGCCCTATCCCATGGGCTTCTTCGCCAAGGGGCTCGACGGCCGCATCGACGATCCCAATGCCGGCTGGAAGGGCCGCGGCCTGTGGGTGACGTCGGGAAACCGCACGCCGGTCCACATCGAAGGCATCGATGCGCCGGCGCCGGGCGCGCCGGGCGCCACCCCGGAAACCGCATCGAGCCCGCTGGTGGTGAACTTCCAGCTGCGGCCGAATCCGCTGGCGCATTGATCAGGCCGCCCCGCGGTGACCAGAGCATGATTGTGTAAAGTTGCACGCTTTTCGGACAAGATCACGCTCAAAATCAAAGACTTTTAGAGCGATATCGGATTCGACCTGAAGCGATAACGCTCTAAGCAAGTTTCGAGGGAGTTGACCAGCGGATGGGCTTCCGATGCTGCGTCGGCTGCAGACGTGTCGCGGCACAAGCCCTGGGCAGCAATGGACCAATTTCTGCCGTTGCGCCATTGCCGGCTCAGCTCGTATGGACGATCACGTTGAAGCCCTCATCGGCAGTTGGAAGAACGAAGTAACTCATGAAGAGATCGTATGTCGCTTCGTCGACCTGGTACTGATGTTCACCTGACGTATTGCGTTGGCGAAGTCTCGCCCTGCATATGGCGTCGGGCAAGTCCAGAACGTGCAGTTCATGCGCGACGTTGGCCGCAGAAATAATTGAGCGCATCCAGGCGCGCCATTTCACGGTATTCGCTGGAAAATCAAGCACAACGGAAATATCCCGAAGCAGAATGTCTACAACATGCGGTCCCATTGTTTCGCGAAGCCGCGCGGACAGGCGTGCGAAATCCTCAATCGTCCTGTTCTCGGTGGGATACAGGATAGACATCCAATCATCCATCGTGATCAGCAGGGTCGCAGGCCGCACAGCAAGTCGGCGCGCAAGCGTCGACTTCCCAGCGGCGATCTTTCCGCAGAGGAGGTACAAGGTGGTTGGGCGAGTGGCTTCCATCCCAGCAGTCTTTAGGGGTATCGGGGTTCAGCGCCAAGTTCTCCCCATCGGCCGCAGGGCAACTCACAGCTGCCTACTGAACCAAGGAACGCGCAAATGTCGGGGCCCTTCCCCCACATTGAACCATACGGGAGCGGTATGCTTGATGGGGGCGACGGGCATCAGGTCTACTGGGAGTGCTGCGGGAATCCCGCTGGCAAACCTGCGCTGTACCTGCACGGTGGTCCCGGTTCAGGCTGCGCGGCAGGTCAGCGGCGGTTCTTTGATCCTCACCTCTACCGTGCCGTGCTGCTGGATCAACGCGGGTCAGGGCGCAGCCGACCGCTGGCGAATGAACCCGACGCCGACCTCAACAGCAACACCACTGCCCACCTGATCGCCGACATCGAGGCATTACGTGAGATGCACGACGTGGATTGCTGGACCATTTTGGGTCTGTCCTGGGGCACTACCCTCGCCTTGGCATATGCCCAGGCTTACTCCCACCGAGTGAACGCTCTGGTGCTAGGCTTCGTAACCACCACCTCCCGCCGCGAGGTGCAATGGATCGCCGAGGATGTCGGACGCATCTTTCCACAGGAGTGGGACCGTTTTGCCAACGCCGTCCCAGACCACCTGCGGTACCTGCGGCTGGTCGATGCCTACGCCACCACGCTCGCCGACCCCGACCCCACCGTCCGCGATTACGCTGCCCGCGAGTGGTGTACTTGGGAGGAGGCCCATGTCTCATTGACGCCGGGGCGCACGCCAAACCCGCGTTACCAGGACCCAGAGTTCCGCCTGCGTTTCGCCCGGCTGGTTACACACTATTGGCGGCATGCGGCCTTCCTTGAGGAGGACCAACTCATCCGCGACGCTGCTAAACTGAACGGTATCCCCGGCGTGCTGATCCACGGACGCCACGATGTCAGCGGACCATTGGTGACCGCTTGGCAACTCTCCCAGCGATGGACGACCAGTCGGCTGCGAATCCTTGACGACGCTGGACACGGCGGTGGCAAAGAGTTCATGCCGTTAGTTCTCGGTGCCTTGAACGAGTTTGCGGGACGGTAGTCACGCACTAAGATTGTGGAGAAGCGACCCCTCCATGCACCACAGAATCCGCCCTGCCCGGCGGCAGGTTAGGGTCCAGCCCGTGTGAAAACTCTACGAGGTATAAACGCACCCTGAATTTTGAGGCTTGTGGTCGCGCGCAGAGCAAAGAAACGCAAAAATTCGTCCTCCGCTCGACCTTACGACCAAATCAGATTTCGTTTTCACACAGCCTGGGTCACTTCCGGAAATCAACTACCGCAAAGTCACGCTGCAGTGGTTCTTCACTTTCGTGGGCGGCTTCGCAACCGTACACACGGTATTAATGAACAGCAGCGCGATCGGGCTGAGCGTCCTATTTTTCAACGAGACGACCGCCATCATGCGCCGCGTCGCCGGAAGACGAACGGGCAAAGCCACGAGTGAGAGGCTTTTTGCCATAACTTGTACCATCGATTTGGGAAGGACGGTGATATACCGTCCGGTTGCAACAAGGTTATGCCGGAGTATGGTGGAGTAGGTGCTGACGATTGTTTCGGGAACGGGTAAGTCGTTTGTCCGAAAAGCATTCCGAACACAGGCGCCCGCTACTGTGTTTGCCGGCGGCAGAGCCCAAGCTTCATTCACCAGCTCGGCAAGTTCAACATTGCGCCGGCGCACCAATCGATGTTGCGTATCCGCCACGACGATCAGGGGGTCGTCGTAAAGAATTTTCGTGTTGAAATCATTGTCGCTAAGAGAATTTTCCAATATTCCAACAAAGAGCTCAATGTTTCGGCCTCTCAGCTCGCGCCGTAGCGTGGGTCCATCGGCTGACATGACATCGAATGCAATGCGAGGGTACTGACCGGACATCCGATCAATCGCCACACCAACCGAGCCCGCCGCAAAATCAGAGCACCCCAATCGCAATTCCCCCGATGTCGGGTCGGCCAGGAACGCGACATCCTTGATCGCATATCTGAGCTCGTCGAACATCGCCGTTCCGCGCTTGATAAGCGCGAGACCGTACGTGGTTGGGTCGACACCCTGAGGGCTGCGATCGAGAAGACGAACGCCGAATGCATGCTCGAGGTCCGCGATCGCTTTGGAGACATTCGGTTGTGAGATGCCGAGTGCCACTGCGCCCTTCGCCATGCTCCCGGCCTTCACCACGGCAAGCAGGATACGCAGCTCGCGCAACTTCAATCGTCGTTCCACCTGATCCGATTGCACGGCAGCCCCTATACCGAAGCACGTATGCCTATATCACATCATTGTATTAGCGATTATACCCGGAAATCAGTAGTTTTTCGCCATCTGCCGAGGGCGATCGCGGCAGCAGCAATCCGACGCAATCGCGGACGCGGGCGAGGAGCCAACATGCAAAATCTGCTTTTCACCATCGTCTACGCCACGGTATTGGGAAACGTCGCGAGTGGGGCGGCGCAGGTCTATCCGTCACACCCGATCACCATGATTGTGCCGTTTGCGGCTGGTGGAGGTACCGACGTAGCTGCCCGCATCGTCGGCGAGCACATGTCACGCACGCTCGGTCAGCAGATCGTCATCGAGAACGCCCCCGGTGCCGGTGGCACCACCGGTTCTGCCCGGGCGATGCGTGCAAGCCCTGATGGATATACGATCGAGATGGGACAAATGGGAACGCACGCCGCCGCAGTCGCTCTCTATCCGAACCTTGCCTATAGACCGGATATCGATTTCGCCCCGATTGGTTTGGTCGGCTGGGTGCCAGTCACGATCGTTGCAAGAAGGGACTTTCCGCCCAAGAATCTCAAGGAATTCATTCCCTATGTGAAGGCAAACGCCCAGACACTAAACGTCGCCCATCCCGGAGTCGGTTCGGTCGGGTTCACCTGCAGTCTGCTGTTCAACTCGATTATCGGCGTTAAGCCGACTTTGGTGCCTTTCAGCGGCGCCGGCCCAGCCATGAACGCTTTGATCGGCGGTCAAGTCGACTACATGTGTGACGCGATCAACGACGCCGCACCGCATGTGCCGAGTGGTACGATTAAGGCATATGCGATCGGATCAGAGCAGCGCAGTGCTGTCCTCCCAGACGTGCCGACGTCAAAGGAAGCGGGGCTTCCCGAGTTCCAAGCAATGTCGTGGCTCGCCCTGTTTGCTCCCAAGGACATGCCAAAACCGCTCCTCGACAAGCTCACCAGCGCGCTCGACAAGGCGCTTGATGACGGCAATTCGCGCAAGCGACTGCTCGACCTCGGCAACGAAATCCCGGACAAGACGAGCCGCGGCCAACATGTGCTGGCTGCCCTGGTGAAAAGTGAGATTGCCCGCTGGACGCCAATCATCAAGGCGGCGAACATCAGGGGGGAGTAGTCGGGTTGCGGTCGCGACATCCTGCAATTCCACTCCTTAATCCTGCTTGCCGCGACGTCTCCTGACGGGTCAAAACCCTCCCCCCTCCAGCGCTCGTATGCCGACGCGGGCGCCGTCCATACATGGCCCATGGGGTTCATTCACACCTCATTCCAAAGCCTCTTGCCCCACATCCAGAGGTGGTGTAATTATACCGATGAGCTGCCCAGCGGGAATATGCCGAAGTCTCCAGGGGTGAACGGGCAGCGCGCATGCCGTCGGCAGGTTCAGCAACCTTGAAAATTCGGGAACGACCATTTCGCGGGGGCAAGCCGTACCCGCGATTCTGAATCGGCTAAGCGTTCTCAGTCTGTCTACTATGATGACCTTGGGACTGGCCTTGTTGCCAGGTAGTACCGTTGCTCAACAAGAGTCGCTCAAACAGCAACAGCCTACAGGAGAACAATCATGGTAACCAGAATCACGCGGAGATCGTTGTCAAAACTAATTGTTTTGCCGATTGCCTCCCTGGTTTTCCCCGCCCTGGCGCAAAACGTGGCGCCGAACATGACCGGAGTTCCGCGGTTGGCGATCGGTGGATACGACACGGTCGCTTATCACACGGTCGGTCGGGCAGTGCCCGGTACGTTGGATAACCAGGTGGTATGGCACGACGCCCGTTGGCAGTTCGCCAGCAAGGAAAATCTTGACCTTTTCACTCACGATCCCGAGAAATACGCAGCGCAATATGACGGACATTGCGCCATGGGCGTCGCGTATGAGAATGGACACAAAGATACTGTTGACCCGGAAGCTTTCACTATAGTGAATGGCAAGCTATATATCAATCATACGAAATACTGGGCGATTGAGTGGCGCAAGAACGCCGCCGCGAATATTAGTCGGGCCGATAAGAACTGGGTTACGGTAAAGGAAACGCCGGAACCCGAAAAATAGCGTCTGGGACAAGCCGGTTGGAATTAGATCGAGAATGGCCGGCGAGCGAGTATGCCGGCCATTCTGCCGCGCCGGCCTTATGCCGGCCCGTGCGATGCAGGTCACTCGCTGGCCTTGATCCCGGCGTCCTTGATGAGCTTCGCCCATTTCACGGCTTCGGCCTTGAGGGCGGCGGAGAACTCCGCGGGCGAGTTGCCGATCACCACCACGCCGATGTCGGCGAAGCGTCGGCGCAGGTCGTCTTGCGCCAGCACCCGCGTGGTGTCGCGGTAAATCTTGTCGATGACCGCGGGCGGGGTGCCGGCCGCGACCATCAGCCCGAACGACGCGGTCACGTCGAAGCCGGGAAAGCCGGATTCGGCGACGGTCGGAAACTCCGGCGTGAGGGCGAAGCGATCGAGCGACGTGACGGCCAATCCGTGCAGCTTGCCCTCGTGGACGAGCGGCAGCAGCGGCGCGATGTTGCCGAAATACATGGTGATGCGGCCGCCCAGCAAATCCGTGATGACCGCGGCCGCGCCGCGATAGGGGACGTGCTGGAGGTCGAGCCGCGCGGTCGCCTTGAACAACTCGCCGGCGAGGTGCTGCGAGGTGCCCACGCCCGCGGAGCCGAAGCTGTATTTTCCCGGCGTCGCGCGCACCAGCGCGACCAGTTCCTGCACGTCATGGACCGGCAGGTCGTTGGGAACGGTCAGCAGGTTGGGAGTGGAGGCGACCTCCGAGATCGGCACCAATTCCTTGAGCGGATCGTAGCTCATCCGCTCGAACAAACTGGGATTGACGACGATCTGCGATGAGTTGGCGAGCAGGAGAGTGTAGCCGTCCGGCGCCGCCTTGGCGACGCGATCGCCGGCGATGTTGGCGCTGGCGCCCGGCACGTTCTCGACCACCACCGACACGCCCCAGGCTTGCGCCAGCTTGTCGCCGATCGCCCGCGCGATGATGTCGTTCGGCCCGCCCGGCACGTAGCCGACGATGATGCGTACCGTGCGGACGGGAAATCCGGTTTGCGCGGCCGCGGGGCGGACCCCCAGCGGGGCGAATAAGATCGCGATCAGGACGACAACCGTTTTCATGATATCTCCTGAAGATCAGCGTTGAAACCGGCGGATGCCCCTTGCTTCGGCATCGCGCCAAAATCGTTCTGCACACGATAGTGCATTTCCCTGCGCAGTGGATACCCGTCCGAATCTGCGTTAGAAGCGCGCGGATGAACGCACCGCCCCCGGACAAGCGCGGCTTCGCCCATGTGGAGACATGGGTGTTCGACCTCGACAACACGCTCTATCCCCATCATCTCAACCTGTGGCAGCAGGTCGACGACCGCATCCGCACCTACATCACGAATTTTCTCGGCGTCCCTCCCGACGACGCCTTCCGCATCCAGAAGGATTTCTACAAGCGCTACGGCACCAGCCTGCGCGGCCTCGTGCTCGAGCACGGGATGGAGCCCGACGCCTATCTCGAATACGTCCATGCCATCGATCATTCCCCGCTCGAGCCCGATCCCGCGCTCGGCGCGGCGCTGGAAAAGCTGCCGGGCCGCAAGCTCATCCTCACCAACGGCACCAAGGCCCATGCCGACGCGGTGATGCGCCGGCTCGCGATCCATCACCATTTCGAGGACGTGTTCGACATCGTCGCCAGCGAGCTGCAGCCCAAACCCTTCCCCGAGAGCTATGACCGCTTCCTCGCCCGCCACGGCGTCGATGCCGCCACGGCCGCGATGTTCGAGGACCTCGCCCGCAACCTCGTCGTCCCCCATGCGCTCGGCATGACCACGGTGCTGGTGGTGCCGGAGAAGAGCTATCAGGTCGTGCGCGAAGGCTGGGAGTTGGAAGGGCGCGAAGCGCCCCATGTGGATCACATCACCGACGATCTCGCCGGCTTTCTGGAAGCGGTGGTCGCGGGGCGGTGATTCCGAAACGCCGTCATTTCGGGGCTGGCCGCAGGCCAGAACCCGGAATTCAGGCTGCCTCACGTCGAAACCTGGATTCCGGGTTCGATGCTTCGCATCGCCCCGGAATGACCCCATGGGGGCCCGTTGACATCGACCGGCCGGTCCGCGACACCAGCCTGGCAAACCGGGGATTTCCATGTCGCACAGCGAACTCGCCAAGATCATCGACGACGCGTTCGAGCGGCGCAACGATGTCAGCCCCGCCACCAAGGGGCCGGTGCGCGAGGCGGTCGACCACGCGCTCGATCTGCTCGACGGCGGCACCGTCCGCGTTGCCGAAAAGCAGGCCGACGGGTCCTGGCACGTCCATCAATGGCTCAAGAAGGCGGTGCTGCTGTCGTTCCGGCTCCAGGACATGGAAGTCATCCCATTCGCTGCGCAAGCCGGTGCCCGCGCCTGGGGCTGGGACAAGGTCCCGCTCAAATACGATCGCTGGGGCCGCGAGCAATTCGGGCAGGCGCAGTTCCGCGCGGTGCCCGGCGCCATCGTGCGCCGCTCCGCCTATATCGCGCCGAACGTGGTGCTGATGCCGTCCTTCGTAAATCTCGGCGCCTACGTGGATTCCGGCACCATGGTCGACACCTGGGCGACGGTCGGCTCCTGCGCCCAGATCGGCAAGAACTGCCACATCTCCGGCGGCGCCGGTATCGGCGGCGTGCTCGAGCCGCTGCAGGCCGGGCCGGTCATCATCGAGGACAATTGCTTCGTCGGCGCGCGCTCGGAAGTGGCGGAAGGCGTGGTGGTGCGCCAGGGCTCGGTGCTGTCCATGGGCGTCTTCATCGGGGCCTCGACGCGGATCGTCGACCGCGACACCGGCGAGGTGTTCCAGGGCGAGGTGCCGGCCTATTCGGTGGTCGTGCCGGGCACCCAGCCCGGCAAGCCGCTCAAGAACGGCGCCCCCGGGCCGGGGCTCTATTGCGCCGTCATCGTCAAGCGCGTTGACGAGAAGACGCGCTCCAAGACCAGCATCAACGAGTTGCTGCGGGAATGAGGCGGGGAGGGAACTGAGCATGTCCGCCGATCCCGTCGCCTTTGCCCGTGACCTCCTGCGCTGTCCGTCGGTGACGCCGGCAGAGGGCGGTGCGCTGACTTTTCTCCAAACCGTGCTGGCGGGCGCCGGCTTTGCCGTCGACCGCGTCACCTTTTCGGAGCCGGGCGCCGACGATGTGGAGAACCTCTATGCCCGAATCGGCACCGGCAAGCCGCATCTCGTGCTGGCCGGCCACACCGACGTGGTGTCGCCGGGCGACGAAGCGCACTGGCAGCACCGGCCGTTCGGCGGCGACATCGCCGACGGAATCCTCTACGGCCGCGGCGCCGTCGACATGAAGGGCGCCATCGCCTGCGGGCTCGCGGCGGTGCTCGACCATATCGCCGCCGCCGGCGGCCAGCCGAAGGGCTCGATCTCCTTCCTGATCACCGGCGACGAGGAAGGCATCGCGGTCAACGGGACCGTCAAGCTGCTGCAATGGGCGGCGGCGCGCGGCGAGGCCTTCGACCATTGCCTCCTCGGCGAACCCACCAATCCCAAAACGCTCGGCGACATGATCAAGATCGGCCGCCGCGGCTCGCTCAGCGGCGCGCTGGTGGTGACGGGCACCCAGGGCCACGTCGCCTATCCCGCGCTCGCCGACAATCCGGTCCGCCGCATCGTGGACATCATGAGCGCCGTGATGGCCGAGCCGCTCGATGCCGGCAGCGATCATTTCGATCCGTCCAACCTCGAATTCACGTCGGTCGATGTGGGCAACAAGACCTTGAACATCATTCCGGCCGAGGCGCGGGCGCGCTTCAACATCCGCTACAATGATCGCCACACCCGCGACTCGCTCAAGGCGCTGGTCGAGGCGCGCGCCCGCGCCGGCGCGCAAGGCGGCCGCTTCCGCATCGACTGGGATCCGTCCAACGCCCATGCCTTCGTGACCACGCCGGGACCCTTCGTCGGCCTCGTGAGCGAGGCGATCGCCGAAGTGACGGGGCGCAAGCCGGTGCTGTCGACCTCGGGGGGCACCTCCGACGCCCGCTTCATCAGGGAATACTGCGAGGTGGTCGAGTTCGGCCTCGTCAACCGGACCATGCACGGCATCGACGAGCGCGTCGCTACCGCCGACCTCGTGGCGCTGACGGCGATCTACCGAAGGATCATCGACCGCTATTTCGGGTAATCCACCCGCACCAGGTACAGCCCGTCCGCCGGGGCCACCGGGCCGCAGGCTTGGCGGTCGCGGGCGGCGAGTACGCGGTCGAGATCGTCGGCGCTCCAGCGGCCGTCGCCGACCTGCACCAGCGAGCCCACCATGGAGCGCACCTGGTGGTGCAGGAACGAGCGCGCGGAAGCATGAATCCGCAGTTCGTCGCCGTGGCGTTCCACGTCGAGCCGGTCGAGCGTCTTCACCGGCGATTTCGCCTGGCATTCGGCGGCGCGGAAGGTGGTGAAGTCGTGCCGGCCGACCAGGCGCTGGGCGGCGTCGTGCATCGCGCCCGCATCGAGCGGCCGCGGCACCCGCAGCGCGCGCCCGACGTCGAGCGCGAGATCGGTGCGGCGGTTGACGATGCGGTAGAGGTAGTGGCGTTGCACCGCCGAGAACCGCGCGTCGAAATCATCCGCCGCCGGCGCGGCGGCGAGCACCGCGACGGGATGCGGCCGCAGATGGGCGTTGAGCGCATCGCGCACGGTGTCGGCGTCCCACGGCCTGGCGAGTTCCACATGGGCGACCTGGCCGAGTGCGTGCACGCCGGCGTCGGTGCGCCCGGCGCCCTGCACATGCACGGCCTCGCCGCAGAACGCGGCCACCGCGGCCGTGAGCACGCCCTGGACCGACACGCCGTTGTCCTGCACCTGCCAGCCCACGAAGGGGCGGCCGTCATATTCGATGGTGAGCTTGAAGCGGGGCATCACGCCAACCGCGTGCCGGAGGCGACCGGCGTGCCGCGCAGAAAATCCTCGGCTTTCATCGGCCGGGCGCCTGCGCGCTGCAGCTCGAGGATACGCACGGCGCCGTCGCCGCAGGCGATGGTGAGGTGCGCATCGAGCACGGTTCCCGGCGCGCCGGAACCTTCGCCTCGCGTGGTGCGCAGCACCTTGATGCGCCCGGCGCCGGGCAGTTCGAACCAGGCGCCCGGGAACGGCGACAGGCCGCGGCAATGGTCATGCACGGCCTTCCCGGGTTTCTCCCAGTCGATCCGCGTCTCGTTCTTGTCGATCTTGGCCGCATAGGTGACGCCCGCGTCCGGTTGCGGCGTCAGTTGCAGGGAGCCGCGCTCCAGAGCGCCGAGGGCGCGGACCATCAGGTCGGCGCCGAGCCGCGACAGCCGGTCGTGCAATTCGCCGGCGGTCATATCGGGACCGATGGCGACGCGTTCGGCCATGGCGATCGGGCCGGTGTCGAGCCCTTCCTCCATCTTCATCGCCATGACCGCGGTCTCGGTGTCGCCGGCCATGATGGCGCGATTGATCGGTGCCGCGCCGCGCCAGCGCGGCAGCGCCGAGGCGTGCAGGTTGAAACATCCGAGCGCCGGGGCGTCGAGCACCGGTTTGGGCAGGATCAGGCCATATGCGACCACCACGGCGGCGTCGGCCTCGTGGGCGCGGAACGTCTCCTGCGCCTGCGCGGTCTTGAGCGTCTGCGGGGTCAGCACCTCGATGCCGAATCGCCGCGCCTCGCGTTCAACCGGGCTCGGCCGCAACTCCATGCCGCGTCCCGCGGGCTGCGGCGCGCGCGTATAGGCGGCCACCACCTCATGGCCGCTGCCGACGATCTCCACCAGCGTCGGCACCGCAAAGTCCGGCGTTCCCATGAAGACGAGGCGAAGGGGCATGGAATCACTTTCCCTCCCCGACTTCGGGGAGGGCCAGGGTGAGGTTCTTGCTTCCTTGCTTTACCTCGCCCGCGGACCCCACCCGACCGAGCTTCGCTCGGCCACCCTCCCCGAAGCCGGGGGGGGAAAGGTGCGGACGACATCCGGAATCGGGTGCGGGAATCACTATGCTCTA
>Ga0302326_10002022_pt1 | contig 50384 bp, 45 predicted proteins | sample Palsa_T0_3_FD_202264 | JGI IMG/M metagenome (GOLD analysis project Ga0302326, IMG submission 202264) | Peat permafrost microbial communities from Stordalen Mire near Abisko, Sweden - Palsa_T0_3 | ecosystem: Environmental > Terrestrial > Soil > Palsa > Peat permafrost | place: Sweden: Abisko...
TCATCAGCGGCCGATTAGAGTTACGCAGTCTGCCCTTCCTGCTCGACGAACCGGCAGTCGAAAGAACCAGAACTACATCCACTGTTGACACAACAGGGAAGTCCTTAGAGGTGAGCTTGAGCGGCCGGCAGCCGCGGTCCAAAGAGCGACGCGAGCACATACTGCTTCACTGTGCTCGCGGAGCTAAAACTCTCATGTATCACGGCCGCTCGAAGCATTGTTAGACAGCATGCAAGCGCAGCTCATTGGTGAAATATGGCCTCGGAGTACCACCAGACGTAACAGAAGTTGGCGAGCGTTGCGCAAAGACCACCCAAGGCGTGCTGCCAAAGACGGGAATAGAGCGCGACGTACAGCAAATACGCGGCCCCAAAGCATCCCCCAACAAGCGCGATCGCGCCGCTTAGAACCATCAGCAAAGCGATTGGGGAAGGCAGACGCAGCGGGCTTCTATACAAATACACCGAAGTCGCGGCCCACAGCACGGTGATCCAAGCAATCCATAGGAGGACTGACGCAACGCGCCTCTGTTTTGGCGATGCGATGATTGCGGGCATGCTGTCTAACTGTATTTAGACGACCGAGAATTACAAATTACGACAATTCGGTCGGATATCACCCCTGGATGGTTACGCATACGCGGATCCGGCTCAGTGCCCTGGCGGTAGACCTGCCCGCGTGGTCAGGTAAACCGCGAACGTCCCGAGCCAATGACCGCCCTCGTAATACTCGCCCGTGACGGCGGGGAGGGCGGCCTCAGCATGCTGCTTAGCGGCGGCGAGTATCGCGGGGATCCGCGCATCATTGGCCGGCAGGCTCGCGGCGATGCCCTCGAGCATCCAGGCGCGGCTGAGATTGAGTCCGTCCACGTGGGCGAGCTTGGGATCCGCGCGATCGCTGACTACGCCGGGCGCCAGCCAAGTTTGCGCGGACGTACTCCTCGGGATCTGTGGCAGGAATCCGGAGAGCCAGGCGGCGAACAGCGGCGGCTCGAGCACACGGCGCATGAAGTCGGCTTCCGCGAGGCAGGGCGACAGGAAGTCCTCGCCCGAGGGTTCGTAGGCGAGTGGACAGTTGCGATCCTTGCGATAAAAGCGCTCCGCGGCGTCACGCAGCACGAGCCGCATGGGCTCATTGTGAGTAAGCGTTGCCCAGTCCCACACCAGCCCGAACGAGAAGGCGGTCTGATCGTGCTCGCCTATCCTGATGGGATAGTGGAGCTTCGGCACCCAGCTCGCGATGCGGGCGGCGGCCTCCGTTTCCAGCGGGGCGAGGGTCGTGCTCCAGGCGCGCGCGTCGGGATCGTCCCAGCGGCGCAACTCGGCGCCGAGCTGCAGGAGCCATGCAAGCCCGTAGGGCCGCTCGAACGAAGCGCGTCCCGCGCCTCTTAGATAGGAGACCTCGGCATCCATGTTCTGCGCCGTGAAGCTGCGGGCAAGCTCGGCGCGTGCCGGTGCGGCGAACGGTGCCCCGGGGTAGAGGCGCAGCAGACGCACCAGCAGCCAGTGGCCGTGCACGTCCGAGTGCCAGTCGAGGCAACCATAGAACGCCGGCGTGAGCAGATGCGGCGGCTGCGCGTCCGCGTCGCTGTTGAGCGTGAGCGAGACGTGATTCGGGTATTCCTGGTGCAGGCACTTGAGTGCCAGCGCTGCGAAGCGCGCGGCAGCGGCCTCATCGAGCGGCGGCTGCGGTGCCTCGCCGAATGCTGCGCTGTGGGTGAACGCGGCACCGGCGGCCAGCAGTAGCGTCGCGATACGGTGGCTCATATGCGCATGTTACCCTTCGCCTCGTGAGCGAGGCCCTGCCCGTCGTACTTATTCCCGGACTGCTGCTGTCGGCGCGCCTGTATGCGCAGCAGATCGAGGTGCTCTGGCCCCAGGGCGCGGTGATCCTCGCCAGCCACACGCGCGACGACAGCATGGCCGCGCTGGCGCGGCGCATCCTGGCGGAGGCGCCGCCGCGCTTCGCGCTGGTGGGCCTGTCCATGGGCGGCTACATCTCCTTCGAGATCCTCAGGCAGGCGCCCGAACGGGTGGCGCGGGTCGCCCTTCTGGACACGATGGCGCGGCCGGATACCCCGGAGGTCAGCGCCGCGCGGCGCGTGCAGATGGAGCTCGCGACGCGTGCGCCCTTTGCCGACGTAGTCAGCGGGCTCATTCCACGCCTCGTGCATTACAGCCGCCAGGGCGATGCCGACCTCACCGGGCTGATCCTGCGCATGGGCGAGGAGGTGGGCGTCGCGGGCTATCTCAAGCAGCAGACCGCGAACATCGCGCGCAGCGACTCGCGCCCGACCCTGAAGGGCATCCGCTGCCCGACCCTGGTGCTCGTCGGTGACAGCGACGAGCTCACCCCGCCCGAGCGTGCGGCCGAGATCGCGGAAGGTATCCCGGACGCCGAGCTCGTGGTCGTGCCCGAGTGCGGGCACCTTTCGACCCTGGAGCGCCCGGCGGCCGTCAACCATGCGCTGCGGGCGTGGCTTGAGCGCTGAGACGGGCGTGGCCCAGGACTCAGCGCAGTGGGCGGTACTGGGGGCGCATCCGGATACGCCGTCCGAGGTGGTGGCAGGCCTCACCGTCGAGGCGCGCCTCGCAGCGCCCGCGGTCCTGGTGTGTGACTACGCGCTGCACGCGGACACCAGCCGGGTACGCATGCCGGTCTCCCATGGGGGTGAACGCAGCGATGAGCTCTGGCGACACACCTGTTTCGAGGCTTTCGTGAGCGCCCCGGGCGCGCCTGGCTACTACGAGTTCAATTTCTCGCCGGCCGGCGACTGGGCGGCCTATCACTTCGACGATTACCGTCAGGGCAGGAGTCCGGTGTACCTGGTGCAGGCCCCGAGGGTGCACGTGCAGCTGCGGCCCGCGCGACTGCAGGTGTTCGCGACGGTCGAGCTCGCGGGTTTGCCGGACCTCGATCCGGCACGGCATTTCCGGCTGGCCCTCGCTGCCGTAGTCGAGGACGAGGCGGGCGCCTTGTCCTACTGGTCGCTGCAGCACCCGCCCGGCAAACCCGATTTCCATCATCCCGATGCATTTGCGCTGGAGCTCTACGCACCGTGAAGTTCGGTATCGACCGCCTGCTCGAGGAGCCGGCGCTGCGTCAATCACTCGCCGGGCGCCGCGTGGCACTGCTGGCGCATCCGGCCTCGGTCACGCGCGAGCTGCAGCACTCCCTGGATGCGCTGGCAGCGCTCCCCGGGGTGCACTTGAGCGCCGCCCTCGGCCCGCAGCATGGCCTGCGCGGCGACAAGCAGGACAATATGGTCGAGTCACCCGACTACGTCGACCCGGTCCTCGGTATTCCGGTGTTCAGCCTCTACGGCACCGTGCGCAGGCCCACCGCGCAGATGCTCGCAGCGTTCGATGTGCTGCTGGTGGACCTGCAGGACCTCGGCTGCCGCATCTATACCTTCGTGACGAGCCTGCGCTATGTGCTCGAGGAAGCCGCCCGCACCGGCAAGAGCGTGTGGGTGCTGGACCGGCCCAATCCGGCGGGGCGCGTGGTGGAGGGCCTGACGCTGCGCACGGGGTGGGAGAGCTTCGTCGGTGCCGGCCCTCTGCCGATGCGCCACGGCCTCACCCTCGGGGAGCTGGCGCGCTGGTTCGTCAGCACGCTGCGGCTGAACGTCGACTGCCAGGTGGTGTCGCTCCTCGACTGGCGGCCGCTGAGTGCACCCGGTTACGGCTGGCCGCTCGGCGAGCGCACTTGGGTGAACCCGAGTCCGAACGCGCCGAACCTGTGGATGGCACGCTGCTACGCGGGCTCGGTGCTGCTCGAGGGCACGACGCTCTCGGAGGGTCGCGGCACCACCCGTCCGCTGGAGATCTTCGGCGCACCCGACCTCGACGTGCCGGAGCTCCTGAAGAAGATGCAGGCCCTCGCGCCTGAGTGGCTCGAAGGCTGCCGCCTGCGCCCCTGCTATTTCGAGCCGACCTTCCAGAAGCACGCAGGTCAGCTGTGCGCCGGCGTGCAGGTGCACGTCGAAGACCCGCTCTACTACGACCACGAGCGATTCCGTCCGTGGCGGCTGTTCGCCCTCGTCTTCAAGGCGCTGCGGCAGCTGCGGCCGGACTATCCCCTGTGGCGTGACTTCCCGTACGAATACGAGGTCGGGCGGTTCGCCATCGACGTCATCAACGGCAGTCCGCTGCTGCGGCAATGGGTCGATGATCCCGCCGCCACTCCGGGGGACCTGGAGCGGCTCGCCGGTGCTGATGAGGCCGCCTGGCAGCAGGAACGCAAGCCGTTCCTGACCTACTGACCGGCAGTATCCGGTAACAGAAAAGTCTCGCGGCCGAGGGCACCGGTGAGCCGCTCCGGGCGATACCAGTGCGCGAGCACCCCCTTGTCGAGGAGATCCGGGTTACGCGCCGCGAACTCTTCGAAGTCGACGTCCTGCTGCGCTGCGAGGCGCTCGGCGATCAGCGCCAGGAAGGCGAGCGTGATCGTCAGGCTGAAGGCCTGCGGGTGGCCTGCCCGATGAGCGATGATTCGCAGCGCAGCCGCGTAGCGCTGCGCGGACTCGAGGAAGTCGTGCCGGCGCAGGATCGCGAATGCCATGCGCAGGTGCTCCCGATGCGGCAGGTCGGCGGCGGCGACGTCGCCGCGCAGGAAGCGCTCGAGGTCGCGCTCTTCAGCGCTCACCGTCGTCGGCCTCGCGCAGCTGGTGCGAATCGCGCGCCGCGAGCTCGAGCCCGTAAACCGCGCGCAGCGCCCGGATCTTCTTCAGGGTCGCAGGCCCGAAGGCGGCCTTGCCCTCGAAGGCGTGCAGCACTACGCCCTCCAGAAGATCGCCCAGCGACAGGTCGAGGTCGGTCGCGAGCGCCTTGAGCACCTTGAGCAGGCGGCTCTCCAGGCGCACTCCGGTCTGGGTGCGGGTGATCGTTTTCATGGCTTGAATGTTACCATGGTAACTTAGTAACACAAATCCGGCTGGACGGCCGGCCGGAAAAGCCGCGCGGGGAAGGCCCGCCGCCCGGCTGTCGGGCCGATGTGACCGTCGGGGGCCGGATCTGGTCTAATTTGCGGTCCTATGGAGCCAGCGCGCGACATCTACGGCTATCGCAAGCACTGGGCGGAGCGCTTCGGCACCGCCCCGTTCCTGCCCATGTCGCGCGCGGAGATGGACCTGCTCGGCTGGGACAGCTGCGACGTCATCATCGTCACCGGGGACGCCTACGTCGATCACCCGAGCTTCGGCATGGCGATCGTCGGGCGGGTGCTCGAGGCGCAGGGTTTCCGCGTCGGCATCATTGCCCAGCCCGACTGGCACAGCAGCACGGCTTTCACCGCGCTCGGGGCGCCGAACCTGTTCTTCGGCATCACCGCCGGCAACATGGACTCGATGGTCAACCGCTACACCTCGGACCGTCGCGTGCGCAGCGATGATGCCTATACGCCGCAGGGCCTCGGGGGCAGCCGGCCGGACCGCTCGGTCATCGTCTACGCGCAGCGCGCGCGCGAGGCGTATCGCGACGTGCCGATCGTCATCGGGGGCATCGAGGCCTCGCTGCGACGCATTGCGCACTTTGACTACTGGTCGGAAAAGGTGCGCCGCTCGGTGCTCTTGGATGCCAAGGCCGACCTTTTGGTCTACGGCAACGGCGAGCGCCAGATCTGCGAGATCGCGCACCGCCTGGCGAGCGGCGAGGCGATCGGTGAGATCACCGACCTGCGCGGCACCGCATTCGCGCGACGCCAGAAGCCCGCCGGCTGGATCGAGATCGATTCCACGCACCTTGACGCCCCAGGCCCCCTGAATCCGCCGCTCGACCCTTATGCCATGGAGGGCGTGCCGGCCGCCGCCACGGCGGCCGCGCCGTGCGCAGGCGGCGACGCCGCGGCCGAGAAAGTGGTGCGCTTCGTGCGCCGCGTGAAGAATTCCGAGCGCGACCGCAGCGTCATCCGCATGCCCTCGCACGAGGCCGTGGCGGCAGACCCGGTGCTCTACGCGCACGCCTCGCGCATCCTGCACCTGGAGTCCAACCCCGGTAACGCCCGCGCGCTGGTGCAGCGCCACGGCGATACCGACGTGTGGCTCAACCCGCCGCCCATCCCGCTCACCATGCGCGAGATGGACTGGGTGTACGAGCGGCCCTACAGCCGCGCGCCGCATCCTTTTTATGGCAACGCGGAGATCCCGGCCTACAAGATGATCCGCTTCTCGGTGGCCATCCAGCGGGGCTGCTTTGGCGGCTGCACCTTCTGTTCGATCACCGAGCACGAGGGACGCATCATCCAGAGCCGCTCGGAAGCCTCCGTGCTGCGCGAGATCGAGGAGGTGCGCGACAAGGTGCCCGGTTTCACCGGCGTGATCTCAGACCTCGGCGGCCCGACCGCGAACATGTACCGCCTGGCGTGCAAGAGCCGCGAGATCGAGAGCGCCTGCCGCCGCCCCTCGTGCGTCTACCCCGCCGTGTGCCCCAACCTCAACACCGACCACACGCCCCTCATCCAACTGTACCGCAAGGCGCGCGCGCTCCCGGGGATCAAGAAGGTGCTGATCGCCTCCGGGGTGCGTTACGACCTCGCGATCGAGTCGCCCGAGTACGTGCGGGAGCTGGCCCAGCACCACACCGGCGGCTATCTGAAGATCGCGCCCGAGGCGCTCGCGGAAGGCCCGCTCTCCAAGATGATGAAGCCGGGCGTGGGCGCTTACGACCGCTTCAAGGAGCTCTTCGACCGCTACTCGAAGGAGGCGGGCAAGGAGCAGTACCTGATCCCGTACTTTATCGCCGCCCACCCGGGCACGACCGATGAGGACATGCTCGAGCTTGCGCTGTGGCTGAAGCGCCATGGGTTCCGGGCCGACCAGGTCCAGGCATTCCTGCCTGGCCCGATGGCCACCGCCACCGCCATGTATCACTCGGGCAAGAACCCGCTGAAGCGCATCACGCGCAGCAGCGAGGCGGTGGTAATTCCCAAAGGCCTGAAGGTGCGTCGCCTGCACAAGGCCTTCCTGCGCTACCACGATCCGGACAACTGGCCGGTGCTGCGCGAGGCGCTGCGCCGCATGGGACGGGCGGAGCTCATCGGCAGCGGCCGCGCGCAGCTGGTGCCTGCCTACCAGCCCGCCGCTACCGATGCGCAGCCGCCGGCGCCGCGCAGCGGTGGCGCGCGCCCGTTCCGTACCCAGCACACGGGTCTTCCGAAGACCCCGCGCGCACCGCCCGGCAGACGGCGCCCGCGGGCGCCCTGAAGTGCCGCAACGTGAGCACGCCTGAGCGGCGCTGCGAGTCGGGTCGTGCCCCGCGGCGTGCGCGCTTGAGGCCGTGAAGGATTTCGCGACCCTGCTGCAGCAGGGGAACTCCTGGCTGTTCCTGCCGAGCGCCATGGTTCTTGGCGCCCTGCATGGTCTTGAGCCTGGGCACTCCAAGACCATGATGGCGGCCTTCATCATCGCCGTGCGCGGCACGCTCGCCCAGGCCGTTCTCCTGGGCCTGTCAGCGACCCTTTCCCATACCGCGATCGTGTGGCTCATCGGGCTCGGTGGCATCTACTTCGGGCGCCGCTTCGACCTTGCGATCAGCGAGCCGTATTTCCAGATCGCCTCCGCGCTCGCCATTATCACCGTGGCCCTGTGGATGATGCTGCGCACCTGGAACGCGCGCGCTCGTGAGGCGGATCCTCACGGTCATCTCCATCATGCGCATGACGAGCCCCACGGCCATGATCACGAGCACCCCCATGACCACGATCATGAGCATCATCCTCACGATCACGACGCTGAAGACTCGCAGGAGGCCCAGGGCCGCGACATCGTGACCCCGGCGGGCACGCTGCGCCTGACGCTTGTGCCGGCGGGGTCGGCGGCGCGCTTCGTGCTTGAGGCCGAGGAGGGCGCGCTGCCGCGCCCGGATGCCGTCAATGTGGTCACGGAGCGCGGCGACGGCAGTTCCGAGATCTTCGGCTTCCGCCGCGACGGGGAGCGCCTGGTCTCCGCGCAGCCGGTGCCGCAGCCGCACGAGTTCGTCGCGCGGGCGCACCTGCGGGGCGCAGGCGCTGAGCAGGACTTCGATGTCGAGTTCGTAGCCCCGCGGCATGCGCACGCGGTCGCCGACTACGAAGGCCTCGATGTCTCGGCCCCCGGCTACCAGGATCCGCATGAGCTGGCGCACGCGAACGATATCCGCCGTCGTTTCGCCAACCAGCACGTGAGCACCGCTCAGATCATCGCCTTCGGGCTCACCGCGGGCCTGCTGCCGTGCCCGGCGGCGATCACGGTGCTGCTGCTGTGCCTGCAGCTGAAGCAGTTCCTGCTCGGCGCGACGCTGGTGCTCGGCTTCAGCATCGGGCTGGCCTGCACCATGGTGGCCTCCGGTGCCGTGGCGGCGCTCGGGGTCAGGCACCTGTCACGGCGCTTCGGCAGCACTTTCGCCAGCTTCGCGCGGCGCGCTCCCTACTTCTCGGGCGCGCTGATCCTTCTCGTGGGCCTGTATCTGGGCTGCCAGGGCCTGCGCGGCCTGACTTAATGCAGCCTCCGGGACCTCCCGATTGCAGCTGGCGGCGCCGGCAGAGTAGGGTGTCGCGCCATGACTTCCCCGCGCGCCGCAGCTGCAGCCGGTGTGCTCGTGTGCGCAGCACTGAGCCTGGGCGGCGCTGCCGCGGCGGACGTTCCGGGCGATCCCCTGCCCCTGCCGCTGCCGGCCCCCGCCACCGCAACCGTCCTCGACATTCACGGCGCCATCGGGCCGGCGACCGCCCGCTACGTGCTGCGCGGGCTGGAGAGCGCGGCCAAGGCGGGCAGCCGCGTGGTAGTGCTGGAACTCGACACGCCCGGCGGACTCGACGGCTCGATGCGCGACATCATCCAGGGGGTCCTCGCTTCCCCGGTCCCGGTCGTGAGCTACGTCAGCCCGCCGGGGGCGCGCGCGGCCAGCGCCGGCACCTACATCCTTTATGCCAGCCATGTCGCCGCGATGGCCCCGGCTACCAATCTCGGCGCCGCCACCCCGGTGTCGATCGGGGGTGAGCGGGCCCCGGCGGCGCCGCTGCCCGCCGTGACGCCGGCCCCGAAGGAGGGCGCGGCCCCGGAAGCTTCCGGCAGTGCGATGGAGCACAAGGTCGTGAACGATGCCGCGGCCTATATCCGCGGGCTCGCCGAACTGCGCGGCCGCAATGCCGACTGGGCCGAGAGTGCCGTGCGCGGGGCGGCGAGCCTGTCGGCGGAGGCGGCGCTCAAGGAGCATGTCATCGACCTCATCGCGACCGACCTGCCGCAGCTGCTGGCGCGCATCGACGGCCGCGAGGTGCGCTTGGGCGAGCGCACGGTGAAGCTCGCAACACGTGACCTGCGCATCGTGCACGCGCACCCGGACTGGCGCACGCAGCTGCTCGCCGTCATCACCAACCCGACGGTCGCCTACGGGCTCATGGTCATCGGTATCTGGGGACTCTTGCTCGAGGGCTACAACCCCGGTGCGGTGCTCCCCGGAGTGGTGGGCGCCGTCTGCCTCCTGGTGGCGCTGTTCGCGTTCCAGATCCTCTCGGTCAACTACGCAGGACTTGCGCTCGTTGCGGTGGGCGTCGGCCTGATCGTCGCGGAGTTCTTCTACCCCGCCTACGGCTCCCTGGGGGTGGGCGGCCTCATCGCCTTCGTCGTCGGCTCGCTCATCCTTTTCGACTCGGACATCCCCGGACTGCAGGTGGCGCGCCCGCTCATCGGCGCCTTCGCGACCGCCGGGGCCCTCACCATCGCCGGTATCGTCTACCTCGCCGGCCGCTCGCTGCGGGCGCCGGTGGTCACCGGTACGCGCGGCATGACCGGAGCCCGCGTCGAGGTCATCGCGGACTTCAACGGCACGGGGCGCGTGCGCTACGGCGGGGAGCTGTGGCAGGCGCGCAGCAGCGTGCCGCTCAGCGCCGGGCAGCCGGCGCGCATCGTGAAGGTGGAAGGGCTAACATTGTGGGTCGAGCCGCAGTGAGCAGGAACTGAAAAAAGTCCCCGGGAGATCAAAGTCATGCCTTTTGGAATAGCCCTCGTCATCCTGCTCCTCGTGCTCGCCTTCAGTTCGCTGCGGGTGCTGAACGAGTACGAGCGCGGCGTCATGTTCTCGCTCGGTCGCTTCACCGGCATCAAGGGGCCCGGCGTCATCATGGTGTGGCCGGTCGTGCAGCAGATGCGCAAGGTCGACCTGCGCGTCATCGTGCTCAACGTACCCAAGCAGGATGTCATCACCCGCGACAACGTCTCGGTCAAGGTGAATGCGGTGGTGTACTTCCGCATCATCGACGCGGGCAAGTCCATCATCCAGGTGGCGAATGCCTTCGATGCCACGAGCCAGGTGGCGCAGACGACGCTGCGCTCGGTGGTCGGCCAGCACGAGATGGACGATCTGCTGTCGCAGCGCGACAAGCTCAACACCGACCTGCAGCGCATCCTCGACCAGGCCACCGAGGTATGGGGCATCAAGGTGTCCAATGTGGAGATCAAGGACGTTGACCTCGACGAGAGCATGATCCGCGCCATGGCCAAGCAGGCCGAGGCCGAGCGCACCCGACGCGCCAAGATCATCCTCGCCGAGGGCGAGAACCAGGCGGCGCAGCAGCTGGTCGAGGCGGCCAAGGCGCTGCAGGAAGCCCCGAGCGCGCTGCAGCTGCGTTACCTGCAGACCCTCGCCGACATCTCGCACGAGCGTACCCAGATTCTGGTGTTCCCGGTGCCGCTCGACCTGATCAAGCCCTTCCTCGGTCCGCACGGTGAATAGCGCGCGAACGCTCGCAGCCGCCGGCATCCTGCTCGCACTCGCCACCGCCTGCGGCGCCTTCGGCGCGCATGCGCTGCGCGCAAGCCTCGCACCCGAGCGCCTGGCGCTGTGGGAGACCGCGGTGCGCTACCAGTTCTTCCAGGCCCTGGGCCTGCTCGGCGTGGGGCTGGCGATGCGCACGCTCGATGGCAGCGTGCTGCGCGCCGCGGCGCTGCTGATCATCATCGGCATCGTGTTGTTCTCGGGAAGCCTCTACGGGCTCGCCCTTGGTGCGCCGCGCCTCTTGGGCGTGCTCACGCCCGCCGGGGGTCTCGCCTGGATCTGCGGCTGGCTGCTGTTCGCCTACGGCGCCTGGCGCTACTGAATCACCTCAAGGAGTCATTGACCATGCGGAACCGGATCCCCGCGGCGCTCATCGGCGCGATTGTCTTCATCATCGTCACGGCCTGCGGTCACGCACCGCCGCGCGCGGTGGATGCCGCCGCGCCGCCGCACGCCAGCGGCCAGGCGCAGATCCCGCCCTGGGGCCTCGACCTCGCCATACGCGACCCGGCGGTACGCCCGGGCGATGACTTCTTCCGCTACGCCGACGGGCGCTGGATGGATGCGCATACCATCCCGGCCGACCGCAACAACTGGGGCTCCTTCGGCGAGCTCGACGAGCGCTCGACCCAGCAGCAGCTTGCCCTGGTCGAGGGCCTGCCCCAGGGTGCGCCCGCCGGCAGCAACGCGCAGAAGGTGGGCGATTACTACCGCGCCTTCACCGACACCGCCGCCATCGACGCCAAGGGCCTCGCCCCGGCGCGCCCCGCACTCGATGCGATCGCCGCAGCGAGGAATCACGAGGACCTGACGCGCCTCATGGGGCGCAGCGATCTGGCACTCCTCACGCCGCTGCGCCTCAGCATCGGCCCCGACCAGAAGGACCCTGACCACTACGCGGTGGCCATCAGCCAGAGTGGTCTTGGACTGCCCGACCGCGACTACTATCTCAAGGATGATGCCATCTACCGCACCATCCGCGCGCAGTACCTCGCGCACATTACCCGCCTGCTGACGCTCGCCGGAGAGGTGAACCCTGCGGCCGAGGCGCAGGGGATCGTGGACGTCGAGACGCGCATGGCGAAGCTTCACTGGCCCGTCGCCAAGCGCCGCGACCGCGACCTCACTTACAACGCGCGCACGCGCGCGCAGCTTCAGGAGATGGCGCCCGGGTTCTCCTGGGAGACGCTACTGACCACCGAGGGCGTGGCGGCGCAGCCGCAGTTCGTGGTGCGCGAGCTCGACGCGGTGGCGGCGCTGGCGAAGCTCTTCCTCGAGGTGCCCGTGGATACCTGGCGCCCCTACTTCAAGTATCACTACCTCGTGAGCGTGGCCGAGGTGCTGCCGCATGAGTTCGACGCCGAGGTGTTCGACTTCTACGGGCACACCCTGAGCGGCCAGACCGAACAGCGAGCGCGCTCCAAGCGCGCCATGGCGGCGCTCAACTCAGACCTCGGCGAGGCGGTGGGCGCGCTCTACGTGGAGCGCTACTTCCCGCCATCCTCGAAGGAGCAGGTACGGCAGCTGGTGGAGAACCTGCGCGCCTCCTACAAGCAGCGCATCGAGGCGCTGCCGTGGATGACGCCCGCGACCAAGAAGCTGGCGCTGGAGAAGCTCGCCGCCTTCCACCCCAAGCTCGGCTACCCCGACAAGTGGCGCGACTACTCGGGGCTTGCCATCGAGAAGGCGGATGCCTTCGGCAACGCCGAGCGCGCCCAGGTGTTCGAGTGGCAGCGCCAGGTGGCACGCCTCGGCAGCCCCACCGACCGCGGCGAATGGGGCATGACGCCGCAGACCATCAATGCCTACTACAACCCGACCTTCAACGAGGTGGTATTCCCGGCCGCCATCCTGCAGCCGCCGTTCTTCGATCCGCACGCCGATCCTGCGGTCAATTACGGCGGCATCGGGGCCGTGATCGGGCACGAGATGGGACACGGCTTCGATGACCAGGGCGCGAAGTCCGATGCGCGCGGCGTGCTGCATACCTGGTGGGACGCGGCCGACACCGAGGCCTTCAAGAAGCGCACCGACGCGCTCGCGGCGCAGTACGACGGCTTCACGGTGCTGCCGGGCCTGAACGTCAACGGCCGCCTGACGCTCGGGGAGAACATCGGCGACCTCGGCGGCGTGTCGGTGGCTTATGAGGCCTACCACCGCTTCCTCGGCGCTCATCCGGCGCCGGTGCGCGACGGCCTGACCGGGGACCAGCGCTTCTTCCTGTCATACGCGCAGATCTGGCGCGCGCTCAGCAAGGATGAGTACCTGCGCAAGCAGGTGCTCTCCAACCCGCACAGCCCGCCCCAGTTCCGCGTCAACGGCGTGGTGCGCAATGTCGACGCCTGGTATTCGGCCTTCAACGTGCAGCCCGGGGACAAGCTGTACCTGCCGCCAGACGAGCGCGTCCACATCTGGTGAAGTCCGGGCTGCCCATCGATGCGGCGCTTCCCGCACTGACGGCGGCCCTCCTCGAGAAGCGTGCCGCGGTACTCGAGGCCCCGCCGGGGGCCGGCAAGAGCACCGTGGTGCCGCTCGCGCTGCTGCGCGAGCCCTGGGCGGCGCGCGGGCGCCTGGTGATGCTCGAGCCGCGCCGGCTCGCCGCCCGCGCGGTGGCCGCGCGCATGGCCTACACGCTCGGGGAAGCAGTGGGCGCGAGCGTCGGCTACCGCATGCGCCTGGACACCAGGGTGTCGCGCGCGACGCGCATCGAAGTGGTCACCGAGGGCGTGCTCACCCGCATGCTGCAGGAGGATGCGGCGCTCGAGGGCGTGGCCGCGGTGATCTTCGATGAGTTCCACGAGCGCAGCCTGCAGGCGGACTTAGGTCTTGCCCTCACTCTCGATGCGCGCGCCAACCTCAACCCCGGACTGCGTGTGCTCGTGATGTCGGCCACGCTCGATGGCGCGGGCGTCGCGCGCCTCATCGGCGATGCGCCGCTCATCAGTGCACCGGGGCGCAGTTTCGCGGTGGCGGCACGCTATCTGGCTGCAGGCTTGCCGCTGCTCCCGGGAGCCGTGGGGCGCGCCGAGACCCCCGAGCGGCGCCTCACCAAGCTCATCCTGCGCGCGCTGCGCGAAGAGACCGGCGACCTGCTGGTGTTCCTGCCCGGCGCGCGCGAGATCCGGCGCGTGCAGGCGGGGCTTGCGGGCGCAGAGCTCGCCGCGCAGGTGCGCGTGCTGCCCCTCTTCGGCGATCTCTCCGGGGCTGAGCAGGACGCAGCACTCGCCCCGGCGCCGCCGGGCATGCGCAAGGTGGTGCTGAGCACCAACATCGCCGAGACCAGCCTCACGATCCCGGGCGTGCGCGTCGTGGTCGACTCGGGCCTGGTGCGCCGCGCCCGCTTTGATCCTGCCACCGGCATGAGTCGACTCGAGACCCAGCGCATCTCGCGCGCTGCCGCCGAGCAGCGCCAGGGGCGTGCGGGACGCACCGAGCCCGGCGTGTGCTACCGCGCCTGGGGCGAAGGCGCCCAGGCAGCGCTCGCGCCGTTCGCGCCGCCGGAGATCCTGGAGGCGGACCTGGCGCCACTCGCCCTGGAACTCGCCGGCTGGGGGGTGCGCGAGGCGGCCGCGCTGCGCTGGCTCGACCCGCCGCCGGCGGCGCAGCTGGCGAGCGCGCGCGACCTGCTCGGCGTCCTGGGCGCGCTCGATAAAGAGGGCCGCATCAGCGCGCATGGACGGCAGATGCGCGCGCTGCCCGTGCACCCGCGCCTCGCCCACATGCTGCTCGCGGCCGCGAAACTCTCCGAGGTAGCCCTCGCCGGTGAGCTCGCGGCCCTGCTGGCCGAACGCGACCTGCTGCGGGGGGCGGGCGCGGCGCGCGATGCCGACGTTCGCACGCGCCTGGAGCTGCTGCGCGGGCAGGCTGCGCCGGGCGGGATCGATCGCGGCACGCTCGAGCGCGCCCGGCGCGCCGCACGTGACCTCGCCCGCCAGGCCGGCGGTGGCGGGGCAGGCAGCGCCTCCGCTGACATGTCGCGCGTCGGACTGCTGCTCGCCTTTGCCTACCCCGACCGCATCGCCCAGCGCCGCAGCGGCGCCGGTGGCCGCTACCAGCTCGCCAACGGCCGCGGGGCGAGCTTCACGCAGGCGCAGTCGCTCGCCCAGCAGGAGTTCATCGTCGCGGTCGACCTGGACGATGCGGAGCGCGACGCGCGCATCCTCCTGGGCGCGCCCCTGGCGCGCGCGGATCTTATGGAGCATTTCGCGGGCGAGCTCAGGCGCGCCGAGACGGTCGCCTGGGATTCGCGCACGCAGGCCGTCACCGCCCGGCGTACCGTGTCACTCGGCGCGCTGGTGCTCGAGGACAAGCCGCTGCCGGAAGTACCGCGCGCGGCGGCGCTGGCGGCGATGCTCGAGGGCGTGCGCGAGCTCGGCCTCGCCGCGCTCCCCTGGGATCGCGACGCGCAGGACCTGCGCGCGCGCCTTACCTTCGTGCGCGCAACGCTCAAGGACGACGCGGCGCGCTGGCCGGATGTGAGCGATGAGGCGCTGATGGACGGTCTCGGGGAGTGGCTCGCGCCGTGGCTCGAGGGCGTCACGCGCCGCGAGCAGCTCTCCAAGGTGCCCCTGGTACAGGCGCTGCGCGCGCCGCTGAGCTATGAGCAGCAGCGGGAACTCGAGGCCTGGGCACCGACGCACCTGACGATGCCCTCAGGCTCGCGCATCCGCGTGGACTACCTCGACGAGAGTGCGCCGGCGGCGGCCGTGCGGCTGCAGGAGGTATTCGGGCTGGCGGCGACCCCGCGCCTCGGGCGCGCGCAGGTGGCCGTGACCCTGAGGCTGCTGTCCCCGGCGCAGCGGCCGCTGCAGGTGACCAAGGACCTGGCGAGCTTCTGGCGCGGCGCCTACGCGGAGGTTCGCAAGGACATGCGCGGCCGCTACCCGCGCCACTACTGGCCGGAGAATCCGCTCGAGGCACAACCGACGCGCGGCGCGCCGCGGCGACGGCGCTGAAGCCTGCGCGCCGGAGCGCGGCCGCCGATCGGGTATATTCGCCCCCAGGGCCTTAAGCTGACGGAAAGAAGTGACGCCACATGATCTCGGGACGGGAAGCGCTCAGGGCGCTGCGCGAGGGCAACGAGCGCTTCGTCAGCGACCAGCGCCGCGACTACGCTGATAACACCGCGCGGCGACGGGCGCTGGTCGCCCAGCAGGAACCCTTCGCCATCATCCTCGGCTGCTCGGACGCGCGCGTGCCGGCGGAGATGGTCTTCGATCAGGGGCTCGGGGACCTGTTCGTCATCCGCGTGGCCGGCAACATCGTCGCGCCCTCCCAGGTGGGCAGCGTCGAGTTTGCCGCCGAGGCCTTCGGCACGCGCCTGGTGGTGGTGCTCGGGCACACGCACTGCGGCGCGATCCATGCCACGCTGCAACAGCTGGCGCGTCCCTGGCGCGAGCAGTCGCGCAACTTGAGTTCCATCGTCGACCGCATCCGCCCGGCGGTCGAGGGTCTGCTGGACGGCAGGGTCGCGGATGTCACCGAGCTCGAACAGCGCGCGGTGCGCGCCAACATCCGCATGTCGGCCGATCACCTGCGCCACGGCTCGGAAGTGCTCGAGCAGCTGATCCGCAAGGACGGCCTGCTGGTGCTCGGGGCCGAGTACTCGGTGGACAGCGGGGTGGTGGAGTTCTTCGACGGCGTGCCGCCGGACTGAAGCGCAGCCGCAGCGGGCGCCGCCTGCCAGGTGAAGTCCCCGGTGCGGCGGCTGCGGGGCCGTCGCACCGGGTGGGGCCGCGCACCGCCTCAGGAGTTTCGCGGTGTGCGCCAGAGCCGGGCCCTCGGCCCGGATTACTTGCCCATCTTCGCCTTGGCCGCGTCGCAGTCGGCCTGGGTCATCTCCATGAAGCCCTTGCCCTTGCAGGAGTTCTGACCCTTGCAGGCGTTGTTGGCGCTCTTGCAGGCCGACTGGCCCTTGCAGGAGTTGACGCCGTTGCATTGGACCTTGGCATCCGCCGCCGTGGCGGTGGTGATGAGCGCCGAGCCGAAGAGCATGGCGGCGGCGGTCGCCACGGCCACGCCGGAGTTTTTCAATCGCATGATGTAACCCTCGTTCAAGTTGGTTTCCGGGCGAACCCGGGGCATGGCAGTAGACCGGAGCGCTGTGACATTTGTTACGCCCGTGCGCTTCAGCGCGGCGCCGCGGCGGCCGTTCCCGCATGCCGGCGACGGAACCAGCCCTCCAGCCAGTGATCGACCGACACGGCGCCGGCACCGGCGATCGCCAGCCACAGGAACAGCGCCAGGTACTCGGTTTCATCGAACCCGAGCAGCGTCTCCAGCGAGTCGACGTCCGCCCACTTGGCCGACTTGATGGCGACCAGCATGGTGATGCCGAGGGCAGTGGCGGAGATGCGGGTGAGGAGGCCCAGGAGCAGGAACAGGCCGCCGAAGAACTCCACCCCGGAGACGAACGGGGCCAGGAGCTGCGGCGCCGGGATTCCCCAGCCCACGAAGTTCTCGGTCACCGTGGGCAGGTTCATGAGCTTGCCCCAGCCACTTAACAGGAACACCCACCCCACCACGATGCGGGCGAACAGGGGGGCGAGCCAGCTCAAATGTCCGGCAACACGCCGGGGCCACTCGATCAGCCACTGCACGAGAAACTTCAGCATCGGGTGCTCCTGTCGCGTTTAGTGCACGGTCGGCCGATTAGACCGGCGCGACTCGGGCGATATTGCCGGAAGGCGCGGGGAGCCATGCGTATAATCGCGCGCGGCTAACCGCCAACGCCATGCGCAATCCTGAGCCCGATTCACCGGTCTTATCCATAGGTGGGCGACTGCCCGGAGCAGCTTCGGGTGCGCCGATCACGCGCCTCTTTGAATCGCTGCGCCCGGACCTGGTGCGCTTTGCGCACTGGCTGGCGCGCGACCGGGCCCTTGCGGAGGACATCGTGCAGGAATCGCTGCTGCGCGCCTGGCGCTATCGCGACGCGCTCAAGGACCCGGCCGCCGCCCGGCCCTGGCTCCTGACCATCGTGCGCCGCGAGCATGCGCGCATGTACGAGCGCAAGCGTCTGGAACTGGTACCGCTCGAAGACATTGCCGATACCTACGCGGACCCCAAGGCCGCGGACACTGAGGATGACCTGTTTGCATTGCGTCACGGAATCATGAGACTGCCGCTCGAATACCGGGAGCCGCTCGTCCTACAGGTCCTCGGTGGCTTCTCCACGGAGGAGATCGCGCAGGAGCTGCAGCTGTCCTCCACGGCCGTGCTGACGCGCCTGTTCCGGGCGCGCAATAAGCTGCGCGTGCTGTGCGGCATGGCCGGCGTCCCTGACGGCGCCGGGTCGGAGGCAGGCCAGCCGTGAACTGCGAACAGGCCCGCCTCCTGATCGGCGCTGACCCGCGCAGCAGCGCGGCGCAGCTCGCGGCGCACCTTGGCGTGTGCCCGGCGTGCACGCAGTTGCGCGAGGAAATGCTCGCCTTCGAGACGCGCATCGAGCGGGCGCTGCAGCAGCCACCGGATCTTGCACGCGTGCGCTCGCGCCGGCAGCTGCCGCAGTGGCGCGAGTGGGCGCTCGCGGCGAGCGTGTTGGTGGGTCTGGCGGCCGTCCTCGGGCTGTGGCTGCTGCGCCCGAGTGACACCCTGGCGCACGACATCGTCGCGCACGTACAGCACGAGCCCGACAGCTGGCTCTCGGCACATGAGGTGAACGCACAGGGCATCGGGGATGCCCTGCACGGCGCGGGCGTGGCGCTCGATCTGACCTCCGACAAGATCACCTACGCGCAAAGCTGCTGGTTCCATGGCCACTACGTGCCGCACCTGGTGGTGCAGACGGCGCAGGGCCCGGCCACCGTGCTCATCCTGCGCCACGAGCAGGTGCCGGGCGCCCGCAGCTTCCACGAGGCGGGCCTCAACGGCGTCATCGTGCCCGCCGCAGCGGGCCGGGGCAGCATCGCGGTGCTCGCCCACGGCGCTGGCGTCGAGGCAGTGGCGCACCAGATGCAGCAGGACGTGCGCTGGCTCCCGGAACCGCCATAGCCGCGCGGCGCTCAACGGGTATGGGGCCCAAGCTCATCACCGCGCGAGCGCAGCGCGCGGTGCTCGCCGAGTTGCGCGCGCTCGAGCCGATCTTCCACCGCCCGCAGTACTTCGCCTCGCGCAGCGCGCTTGAGCAGCTGGTGAGCCCGCAGTTCTGGGAGATCGGCGCCTCCGGCCGCCGCTACAGCCGCGCCTACGTGCTGAAGACCCTGGCGCAGCGCGCCGCGGCGCGTGCCGAGGATCCCTGGGAGACCAGCGAATTTCACTGCCGGGCGCTGGCGCCGGAGGTGTTTCTGCTCACCTATACCCTCAGGCAGGGACAGCGCCTCACCCGGCGCGCGACGCTGTGGCAGCGCCGCGCGCGACGCTGGCGCATCCTCTTCCACCAGGGCACCGTCGTCGAGGAGTGATAGGAGTTGCCGGATGAGTGGTATCAATCGTCGCGAACTTGTGCTCGGTACGGGCAGCCTGGTGGCAACCGTCATGACGCGCGGTTCGCTCTCGGCCACTGACCCCATCCCGCCGGCGCCGGTGGCGCGGGTGGCGGTGGTGAAGGACACCTACTTCGGGGAGACCCTGAGTGATCCGTACCGCTGGATGGAGAACGACCGCGACCCGCAATGGCTGCCGTTCCTCAAGGGCCAGAACGCGCACGCGCGCGCGGTGCTCGCGCGCATTCCCGGGCGCGCGGCGCTCCTGAAACGTATCGAGCAGCTCTCCGGCGACACCGCGGTCACCCGCGCCGTGCAGCGCGCCGGCGGCCGGCTCTTCTACGAGCAGCGCCCGGTGGGGGCGGATAACTTCAAGCTGTTCGTGCAGCAGGGCGGCGTCAGCCGCGTCCTCATCGACCCGACGCTCAAGTCCGGCGCCAGCTCGCACCTGTCCCTCGACTGGTGGCGTGCCTCCCCCGATGGCCAGCGCATCGTCTACGGCCTTTCCAGGGACGGCAGCGAGGACTCGGTCCTGCACGTGCTCAACGTCGCCGACGGCCGCGACCTGGCCGAAGCGATCCCGAACACCGAAGGCGCCGATCCGCAATGGCTCGATGACGGCAGCGGCTTCTTCTACAACCAGCTCACCGGCAAGGTCGACACCCCGGAGCGCTATCTCGACAGCCAGGCGCGCTTCCACCGCCTCGGCACCGATCCTGCGAGCGATCCTATCCTCATGAAGCGCGGGCTGGACCCGACGGTGGTGTACGAGCGCATCCAGGCGCCGGCCATCGTCACCTTCGAGGGTGCGCGTCACGCGCTGCTCATCCTCGCGGACGTGCGCAGCGAGACCCGCATCCTCATCGCCCCGCTCGCCGAGGTGCTGGCGCAGAAGGCGCACTGGGTGCCGGTGGCGGAGTTCGCCGATGAGGTGACCGATGCCCAGATCGATGGCGAGGCGTTGTATCTCCTCGCCAATCGCGAGCGCCCGCGCGGCCGGGTGCTCAGGACCTCGGTCGCAGCGCCTGCCATCACCAGTGCCGCCGAGGTGGTGCCGCAGAGCGATTGGGTGATCGAACACCTGTCCCGCGCGCGCGACGGGCTGTACCTGCCCATGCTGGACGGCGGGCTGGCGCGCCTCAAGCGCCTCGGGCGCGACGGCCGCCTGAGCGAGATCGCGCTGCCCTTTGATGGCACGCTGGCGGGATTCTCGAGCGAGGCCTCGCTCGAGGGCGGCCTCTTTTCCTTCACCGGCTGGCTCACCCCGGCCGACATCTGGTCCGTGAACGCGGCCGGCAACGTGGCCGCCACGGGCCTGACACCCAAACCGCAGATCGATGTGAGCGCGTACGAAAGCAAGCGGCTGTTCGCGATCGCGCGCGACGGTACCAAGGTCCCCTATAGCATCATTTACCGCAAGGGACTGAAGCTCGACGGCGGCGCGCCGGCCTGGATCTGGGCCTACGGCTCCTACGGCAGCGTTGCCTACACGCCGGCCTTCGCCGGGCGCACGCTCGCCCTGATGGATGCCGGCTTCATCGTCGGCTATGCCTACGTGCGCGGCGGCGGTGAATACGGCCGCGACTGGCACAAGGCCGGGCAACTCGCCAACAAGCCCAATACCTGGCGCGACCTCATCGACGTGTGCCTGGAGCTGTGCGCCAAGAAGTACACCTCGGCTGCGCGTCTTGCGATCAACGGCCGCTCGGCGGGCGGCATCACCGTCGGGCGTGCACTCACCGAGCGCCCCGACCTCTTTGCCGCCGTCACCGACGGCGTCGGCTGGTCGAACCCGCTGCGCTATGTGGCCGAGCAGAATGGCTACGGCGAGGAGCCCGAGTGGGGCCGTATCGATGAGGAGTCCGGCTACCAGGCGCTGAAGTCGATCGACAGTTACCAGGCGGTGCGCCCGGGCACCGCCTATCCTGCGGTGCTGCTGACGACCGGCGTCACCGACCCGCGGGTGGCCCCATTTCACGTCGGCAAGATGGCCGCGCGTCTGCAGGCCTGCACCAGTTCCGGCAAGCCGATCCTGCTGCGTGTGGAATTCAGTGCCGGGCACGGCATCGGCTCGACGCGTTCGCAGCAGGACCAGGAGACGGCGGATACCTACGCGTTCCTGCTGTGGCAGACCGGTGTGAAGGCCTACCAGCCCGCCTGAGGGCGCCCGCAGCGCAAGACAGTCCCGCACGTTCAGACCAGGGAGACTTCACCATGAAAAGCACGATCGCACTCGCCGCCGCCGCCTTCACGCTCGGCGCGCCGGTGGTCTTCAGCCAGGACGCACTCAGCTTCGGGCTGAAGAGCCAGCAGCTGCTCGCCGAGAACGACAAGGTGCGGGTCATCCGCTTCGCGCCCCAGCCCGGGGACAAGACCCCGATGCACTCGCACCCCGACTACGTCGTCTACGTCATCAAGGGCGGCAAGATGAAGTACACCTTGCCCGATGGCACCACCACGGTGAGCGAGCTGAAGGCCGGGCAGGTAGTGCTGAAGCCCCCGGTCGTGCACGCCGACGAGGCCATCGATGCGGTCGAGACCATCATCGTGGAGCTGAAGAAGTAGCGTCGGGGCCCGTGACCAGCGCGTCGTTCGCGAGCGGCAGGATGAGCCGGCTCGGGTGCCGTGCGTCGTGGAAGATACTCACGTGCGCAACCCTGGCGTCTTCGGGGCGCTCGTAGCCGATGCGCCCGCCGGTGTTGTAGTTCTTCTGGTAGGCCGGTGAGTTCAAAGGCGTCAACACGAGGCGCAGCCGGGCACCTGCCGGGATGCGCCAGGCCGCCCAGTTGAACTCGAAGGGGATCTGCACCACCTCGCCCGGGCGCAGCAGCTCGGACTTGAAGACGCTGTTACGGAAGCGCGCGCGGCGGATGTCCTGTCCCAGCTGCACCGCCGTGCCGTCGGCGCGGATCATCATCATCTGCGCGGACAGGTCGAAGTCCGGGGTATCCGCGGCGCACTCGAGCACGAGTCGCATGTGCCCGGCGAAGGTGATGTCGGTCGCGAACGGCTCGGAGTGAAACACGAGCGCGCGTTTCTGATAGGCGCGGAAGGTGCTCAGCAGGTTCTCATCGGCCGCGTAGCCGGCGACCTCGAGCTCCGGCAGCTCGCGCGGATCGCTCACCAGCTGCGCCGGCGGCTCGGCGCGCGGCGCCGCCCCGAGGAGCTTGCCGGCCTGGAACACGCCGCGCGGCGTGCCCTGCGGCTCACTCAGGTTGAGCACCAGTTCTTTCCCGGACGAGGCCTCTTGCAGCGTCGGCGCATGGCGCCAGGCGTTCTCGCCCATGACGTAGAACGCCACACGCTGCGACTGGAAGAACGCCGGCAGCGGTGCGCGTCCGAGCGCCCAGTCGTACCAGTCGGCGTGCAGCTTCTTCATGTCGACGACGGCGTTCTCGGGGATCGCGAGCCCGTCGATCTCCCTGGCCGGCACCTGGGTACCGCCGTGGTCCCAGGGCCCAATGACGAGATAGTGCCGGGCCGCGGCCGCCGCCGGGGCGTGCGCGACGTGAGCGCGGTAGTAGCGCAGTGCGCCGGGCTGGTCGTCATCGAAGAAGCCGGTGGCGGTGAGCACCGGGAAATCCATGCTGGCGTAGTCCTGCGCCTTGGGCTCCGCGGCGAGGTTGAAGGCCTCCTCGCCGACGTGGTCGAGCCACACGTGCATCATCGGCGCGTGGTTGCCGTGGCTATCGGGCATCCACCAGTCATCGGCGGCGATGCCGATCGCGGCGTCGAGCTCGGTGAACGGGCGCTGCGCTGCGTACTGCTGCAGCATCTTCCCGGACCAGTATTCAGGGTTGGCGATGAAGCCCGGGTTCAGGGCGCGCCCCGAGGTGTAGCCGAGGATGACCGCCGTCCAGGCCTGCGGAATACCGTTGGTGTTGGGGATGTCCCAGCCCGGGTAGATGGCGACGTAAGGGGCGATGGCGGCCAGGTGCGGCGGGTGCTGGGCGGCGGTGTGCCACTGCGTCATGCCGACGAAGGAGCCGCCGTACATCACCACTTGGCCGTTGCTCCAGGGCTGGTGCGCGATCCACTCCACGAGGTCGTAGCCGTCGCGCCCCACCTGCAGGCCGAGACTGTCGTTCTTGTCACCACCCGAGCGGCCGCGGCCGCGCACGTAGGCCTGCACCCAGACGAAGCCGCGCTGAGCAAAATAGGGTGGCTCGCCGCGGCGGCTGCCATCGATGTCGTACTGGGTCAGCGTCAGGATCGCGGGTGCCTTGCCCTCAAGGTGCGAGGGTCGCGTGATCCATGCCTCGAGTGGCACGCCGTCGCGCATCGCGATCATGCGGCTCAGCTCAATATCGTATCCGGGTCCGACTTCAGCGGCGCAGGCCGCGCCGAGGAAGCTCCCGAGGAGGAGTGCAGCACAGGGCGACACGCGCATAGAGTTCCTTTTTTAACCAGAGCCTGCGGCAATCAGCGGCGTCTTCGGCCTGCCGTCGCAGCGGCAGCATCTTATTTCACAGGCGACGCCCCGCGCCAAGCGATTGCCGGGCGCCAGGCGCCTTGCGCAACAGATCCAACAGCGCCCCCGGCGTTGCAGCGCCGGAGCGGCAGGGTTCCCGGCTGTACGAGGGGGTGCCGACGCACCGGTTTGATTGCGGCGCAGTGCGCGCATACCCTGCTGTGATCTGCTGTGCGGAGAGTGCTGACATGACGGGCATCCAAAGATCGATCCTGAGCGCGACCTTCGCGCTGCTGCTGGCCGGCTGTTCGACCTCATCACACGTGCTGATCGGCACGCCGCGACCGCCGATCGCGCCCGAGCAGGTGCGTGTCTACGCGCAGCCGCCGGCGCGCTACGAGCAGATCGCCTCCATAAACGCCAACAGCAGCGCCTCGCTCGCGCTCACCGGACAGCAGAACATGGACAAGGCGCTGGAACGCATGAAGGCGGAAGCCGCCAAGCTCGGCGCGAACGGCATCCTGCTGCAGGGCGTATCAGACGCACAGACCGGGTCCATCGGCACCGGCGTTGGCAGCAGCAGTTATGGCGCGCACAGCTCAGTGGGCGGCGGTGTCGGGGGCTCCTTTGCGCTCACCAGCAAGGTTACCCAGGGGCTCGCGATCTACGTGCCGCCCGACCAGGGCGGGGCCCCGGCAGCCCCATTCCCGCTCATGGCGCCACCGCCGCCACCGCCTGCGGGCAGCGGCGCCACGCCGCCGCCGCACTGACTGGCCAACCGGCAGCCGAGAAATTAGTCGCACAAGCTCCCGCAGATTGGTTTGGGCCCGGTAGGATTCGAACCTACGACCAAGGGATTCACTTCGCCCCGCGGTTTCCCGTGGGAGTGGACTATCTCTTCACCCGTGCACCTGGGATGTGCGTGTGGGTGCGGGATGCTCAAGCCTGTCATCAAGGGCGCTGCAGCCCTCAGGTAGTCTCTGCACCTTCCGCCGGTGTACCGGCGGCTCGGCTCAGGATTGCCATGGGCGACAGCCGCCCGAAGGTTTCCCTGAATTCATCCCGTCCACTTCGCGCGTTTCCGCGCGAAGGCACCGTATCGATGAGTCCCCTGCACTAACCGCTGTGCTACAGGCCCAACCGCCGTGGATTGTAGCGGGACACGCCGCTGCCGCGAAGCTGCGAGTGAGCGTTGGGACAGGCCGGCCGCGAGAAAGCCTCCTCCAGCGTCCCCTGGAACCAGCTGATTTCCCCCGGTGCGGCCGGCGCGTGGGCCGCCTCCTGCTGCCGGGCATGAGAGGCGCCGCCGAAGTGCAGGGCGGCGCCGGCGGAGGACTGCGGCCCGGGCACGGGCTGCTCATACGGACAGCCGCTGAGTGCGATCGCAGCCGTGATCAGCGTGGCCGTGATTAAAAGCGACCTCATGGCACTCCCCTCTTGCCATCGCTGCCGACAACGTTAGCATGGCCCTCCCGCGGCGCATATGACAGCGCCTTGGGGCGAACCGGCGGCCAAGGAGTCTGAATATGAAGCTCTACTATTTCTCGGGTGCGTGTTCCCAGGCTTCCAACATTGCGTTGCGGGAAGCGGGACTGAAGTTCGAACTCGTGAAGGTCGACCGTCTCACCCGCAAGGCGTCCGACGGCCTCGACTTCAACGAGGTGAACCCGAAAGGCTACGTGCCGGCACTCACCCTCGACAGCGGCGAGACGCTCACCGAAAACATCTGCGTGCTGCAGTACATCGCCGATCGCAACCCGGCCGCGAAGCTCGCACCCCCCTACGGCACCATGGAGCGCTACCGGCTGATCGAGTGGCTGTCGTTCATCAGCACCGAGCTGCACAAGCAGTTCGGGGTGCTGTTCAACAAGGAGTCGGGCGAGGAGGCGCGCCGCAGCGCCCTGGCCGCCCTCGGCAAGCGCCTCGACTACACCCAGCGCGCTCTCGGCTCGAAGACGTTTCTGATGGGCGAGCAGTTCACCGTGGCCGACTGTTATATGGGCGTGGTCCTGGGCTGGTCCGCACACGTGAAGCTCGATCTGGGCAAGTGGCCGGAGCTTAAGCGTTACGTCGACCGCGTACAGGCGCGGCCGCACGTGGTTGAGGCGCTGAAGTCCGAGGGGCTGATCAAGTAGGTTTTCTGGCTCGCAGGCGGACCGTCGCGGGTTGGCGGCGGTTTGCTGTTACCATCAACAGCGTGCGAAACGCACGTGAGAGGACATGAATGGCTACCAAACTCAACAAGCTGCTCAAGCGCGAGATCGAAGTCGACGGCAAGGCCTACATGGTTGCGCTCTCTCCCGAGGGGCTCAAGCTTACCGAGAAGGGCAAGCGTCTCGGCAAGGAGCTCACCTGGAAAGAGCTGGTCGGCGGGGATGCGTCCTCCTCCGGCAGCGGCCTGCCCCTCGGCGGCGGCACCTGACGGCAGCTTGCCGGCCATGGATGAGAGCAGTCTGCAGGCACTCCTGGCGCGGGTGCAGCAGCACCTGGGCAGCGGCGGGCACGTGGACAGCGATGCGCGGACCCAGCTGGGCACGGTGCTGCGCGACATCGAGGGCGGCGCTGTGCGGCCTGCGGCCCCCAGGCTCGAGAGCCTGGCCGTCAAGTTCGAAGCGAGCCACCCGGCGCTCGCCGAGACTCTGCGCGAAGTGATCGACGCACTCGGCAAAGCCGGCATCTAGGCGCGAGCAGTAAAAAGCAAAGGCCCGGTGTTGGCGACAACACCGGGCCTTTTGCGTTACGGCGGCGGGGCCGGCCCGGCCTTCAGTCATCCATCAGGAAGCTGCGCAGCTGCTCGCTGCGGCTCGGATGACGCAGCTTGCGCAGCGCCTTGGCCTCGATCTGGCGGATACGCTCGCGGGTCACGTCGAACTGCTTGCCGACCTCCTCGAGGGTGTGGTCGGTGTTCATGTCGATGCCGAAGCGCATGCGCAGCACCTTGGCTTCGCGTGGGGTGAGCTGCGCCAGCACCGAATGCGTGGTCTCGCGCAGCGACTCCATGGTCGCCTGGTCGATCGGTGAGGCGACGGAGGTGTCCTCGATGAAATCCCCGAGGTGCGAGTCCTCGTCGTCCCCGATCGGGGTCTCCATGGAAATCGGTTCCTTGGCGATCTTCAGGACCTTGCGCACCTTGTCTTCGGGCATCTCCATGCGCACCGCCAGTTCTTCCGGCGTCGGCTCGCGGCCCATCTCCTGCAGCATCTGCCGCGAAATGCGGTTCAGCTTGTTGATGGTCTCGATCATGTGCACCGGGATGCGGATGGTGCGCGCCTGGTCGGCGATCGAGCGCGTGATGGCCTGGCGGATCCACCAGGTCGCGTAGGTGCTGAACTTGTAACCGCGGCGGTATTCGAACTTGTCGACCGCCTTCATGAGGCCGATGTTGCCTTCCTGGATCAGGTCCAGGAACTGCAGGCCACGGTTGGTGTACTTCTTGGCGATCGAGATCACGAGGCGCAGGTTGGCCTCGACCATCTCCTTCTTGGCACGCCGCGCCTTGGCCTCGCCGATGGAGACCTCACGGTTGACGTCCTTGATGTCGTTGATGGTCAGGTGATAGACGACTTCAAGCTGCTCGAGCTTCTTCTGCCGCCGCTCGATCTCGTCCTTGAACTTCGCCAGCGGTGCGGAATACTTCTTGCCGCCCTTGACGTGCTTGGTCAGCCAGCGCGGGTTGGTCTCGTTCTTGGGGAACGAGGCGATGAAGTCCTTGCGCGGCATGCCGGCATCACGCACGGCGATCACCATGATCTCCTTCTCGAGCTGGCGCACCTCGGTGATGTGCGTGCGCAGGTTGAGGATCAGGGCATCGAACATGCGCGGCGAGAGCCGCAGCTCCATGAACTCATCCGAGAGTTTCTTGCGCTGGCGCAGCGTCTTCACGTCCTTGGCGCCGAGCTTGGCGATCGAGCCGAGCACCTGGGCGTGGATCTTGGCGATGGAGGTGAAGCGCGTGGCGGCCTCGAGCGGATCAGGTCCGGTGTCGACGGCTTCCTCTTCGCTGTCGTCGCCTTCCTCGGTTTCCTCTTCCTCCTCGGCCTTCTCAGCAGGCGCCGCGACCACTTCCAGCTTGGTCGGGTTCTGCGGCTGCGCGATCACGTCCGGCGCATTGGGATCGATGAAGCCGACGATCACATCGACGAGACGCGCCTGGCCGGCCTTGACCGGCTCGTAGGCACGCAGCAGGTAATCAAAGGTGGCCGGGTACATGGCGAGCGCACGGCGCACCGCATCCAGACCCTCCTCGATACGCTTGGCGATGCGGATCTCGCCCTCGCGCGTGAGCAGCTCCACGGTGCCCATCTCGCGCATGTACATGCGCACCGGGTCGGTGGTGCGGCCGAGCTCGGCATCGAGCGCCGCCAGCGCCGCCGCGGCTTCCTCGATGGCTTCCTCGTCCGCAGGTGCGGAAGGCTCGGTGGCGAGCAGCGACTCGGTATCCGGTGCCTTCTCGTACACCGGGATGCCCATGTCGTTGATGGTGTTGACGATGTCTTCGATCTGCTCCGGATCGACGATCTCGGAAGGCAGGTGATCGTTCACCTGCGCGTAGGTGAGGTAGCCCTGTTCCTTGCCGCGCGCGATCAGGAGCTTCAGCTGCGACTGCCGATCCTCCGGCATCGCCGGTGCGCGCCGCTCGATGCCGAGCGGGCGCTTGTCGACCGCGGCCTTGCCGCCGGCAGCGCGCGCCTCGGTGCGCGGCGCCTCGGTGGCCTTGCCGTGCGCAGGGGCCGCAGCCGGACGCGCCGGCGCACCCTTCTTCGCTGCGGGGACCACCTTGCCACGCTCCTTCTCACGCAGGCTCGCCACTGCGGCGACCGCCTTTTCGGTGGCCACCGATTTCACCGGCTTCGTGGGCTTTTCTGCGGGGCGCTTCTTCTGAACGGTCTGAGGCTTTTGCTTGCGTGTCATGTATAGGCGGTTTAAAGGTGGATGCACCCTATGTGCTGCCCAGGGGCGGGCGGCTCAAGGGGGCGGAGGCAAAGCGCGCAATTTTATTTGACGGCGTCGGAATCACCAAACGAAATTACCCGCCGCGCGCATCGCGGGTCCTCAGTTTGACGATAAGTACCTGAAATTCCTGAAGTTCATCCCCTGAAAGAGTTGCGGAACGGCTCTTGGCCTCCAACGCCTCCAGGCGCCTGCCCGCGGCCTGCTCGGCGAGCTTCACCAGCGCCCCTTTGAGCTCCCCGGCCGCGCCCGGGGCATCGGTAAAGACCTCCTCGCGCTCCAGGAGTTTCTGCAGGGCCTCGGCGCCCTCACGGTCGGCCCAGCGCTGCACCACCTGGGCCGGGATCTGCGCCGGGCGCGCCTGCAGCTCGTCGATCAGGTCGCGCAGCAGCGGCACCCCGGGTTCCTCGTTGGCCTCAAGCCCCAGGCGCTCCTGCGCGCTCACCTCGGAGGCGATCTGCGGGTGGTGCAAGAGGCGCACGATCGCCTGGCGCACGAGGCTCCCGCGCCCGGCGCCGACTGCGGTGCGCGCAGCGCCGCGGCGCAGGGGCACGGGTGCCGCGGCCGCAGCAGGGGCGGACGCGGCAGTGCCGGAACCCCACAGCTCGCCGAGTCGCTGCGGGCCCAGGCCCACCACTTGCGCCAGGCGCTCGAGCAACAGTTCCCGGTACACCCCGTCGGGCACCTTCAGGAAGAGCGGACGCGCATTTTCGGCAAAGCGCGCGCGGCCGTCGGCGTGACTGAGGTCACTCTGCTGCGAAAGCTCGTGCACCAGATACTCCGACAGCGGCAGGGCGGAGGACAGGCGCGCCTCGAAAGCCTCGCGGCCTTCCTCGCCCACCAGGCTGTCCGGGTCGTGCCCGTCGGGCAGGAACAGGAAGCGGATCTCGCGTCCCTCGCGCGCTTCCGGCAGCCCCTGCTGCAGCGCCCGCCAGGCCGCCGCGCGGCCGGCGCGGTCACCGTCGAAAGCAAATACCACCGACGGCACCAGCCGGAACAGGCGCCGGAAGTGGTCCGCGGTGGTCGCCGTGCCGAGCGTGGCGACCGCGTAGTCAACCCCTGCCTGATGCAGCCGTACCGCGTCCATATACCCTTCGACGATCAAGAGGCGGGTCAGGTTGGTACGCGCGCGACGCGTTTCGTAGAGCGCATACAGCTCGCGCCCCTTGTGGAACAGCACCGTCTCGGGGGAGTTCAGATACTTCGGCTCCCCCTGGTCGATGATGCGGCCGCCGAAGGCGATGACCCGTCCGCGCGCATCGCGGATCGGGAACATGATGCGGTCACGGAAACGATCGTAGTGACGCTCGCCGTCGCGCATCTGTCCGCGCTCGCGTTCGACGATGAGGCCCGAGTCCTGCAGCGCCTTGCGAGCGCTTTCGCTCGCCCCGAAGCGCCGCAGCACCTCGTTCCAGGAGTTCATGGCGTAGCCGATCTGGAAGCGCTCGCAGGTGTCGCGGGTGAGGCCGCGGCGCGTGATGTAGTCGCGCGCCCGCGGTTCGCGCACCAGGCCTTCGCAGTAGAAGCGCGCCACTTCCTTCATCAGGTCATAGAGCGGCTCATCGGCGCGCTTGGGGGCATTGTCGGCAGCGCCTTCGTGCGGCACCTCGAGTCCCAGGCGCGTGGCGAGCTCCTCGACCGCCTCGGGGAAGGCCATGTGGTCGTGGTCCATGAGAAAGCCGAGCACCGTGCCGTGCTTGCCACAGCCGAAGCAGTGGTAGAACTGCTTGTCCGGGCTCACCCAGAAGGAGGGCGTCTTCTCGTTGTGAAACGGGCAGCAGGCCTTGAACTCACGCCCCGCCTTTTTCAGCTGCACCCGTGCACCGATGATCTCCACGATATCGGCGCGCGCGATGAGCTCATCGATGAAGTGCTGCGGGATGCGTCCCAAGTGCCGACCGCCTGGCGTTGAAGCCCACTGCCTTGAACGGGTAAGCCTGACACGGCGGCGAGCGCCGTGGCAGCCGGGAAAATCAGCCGAGTTTCTGCTTAATCCGGGCGCTGAGAGCGCCCATGTCGGTGCGGCCCTGTGCCTTGGACTTTACCGCCGCCATGACCTTGCCCATGTCCTTCATGGACGTGGCGCCGGTGGCCTGGATGGCCTCCTGGATCAGGCCGTCCACTTCCGCATCGCTCATCTGTGCCGGCAGGTACTGCTGCAGCACACCGATTTCTGCGGTTTCCTTGGTCACCAGGTCCTGACGGCCGCCGGCGGCGAACTGGGTGATGGCTTCGCGGCGCTGCTTGATCATCTTCTCGAGCACGGCGAGCACCTGGGCGTCATCGAGGCTCACGCGCTCATCGACCTCACGCTGCTTTATCGCGGCCAGCGCCAGGCGGACCGTGGCGAGCCGTTCCTTGTCGGCGGCCCGCATCGCAGTCTTCATGTCTTCGGTCAGTCGATCCTTGAGCGCCATGCGCTTAGGGCAGATCCCTTAGCGGGGGGTACGCATGCCGTCGCGGGAGACGCGCTTCATGTGGCGCTTGATGGCCGCGGCCTTCTTGCGCTTGCGCTCCTGGGTCGGCTTTTCGTAGAACTCGCGGCGGCGCAGCTCAGTGAGGATGCCGGCCTTCTCGCAGGCGCGCTTGAAACGCCGCAGGGCGGCATCGAAGTACTCGTTCTCACGCACACGGACGCTCGGCATCGAAACCTCAAGTCGTTGATCAGGTTGAAGATCTGGTCTTCCCCGGCCTTCATGAGAGCAAGCCACGGCCGGTCGGGGGCGGGGGATTCTAAAGGAGCGCGGGGCATAAGGCAAAAGCCCGGAGGCCCCGGCCGTGAGCCGTTCACGGGCTCAGGCCATAGCGCGCGGCGAGCTCGGCAATATTCGGCTGCAGGGCAGTCGCTGCGGCCATATCGCTCTGCCCCTCGCTCACCTTGGCCTCATGCACCTTGGCCAGCCCCCGGCCGTAGAGGGACCAGGCGATCTTCGGCTGCTTCTGCAGGGCGGCGTCGTAGTCCGTGATCGCCTTGTCGTAGTTGCCCTGGCGCAGGTAGACGAGTCCGCGGCTGTCGAGGAAGGAGGCGGTGCCGGGCCGCGCGCGCAGTGCGGCGTTACAGTCTGCGAGGGCCTGATCGAGTCCCTGACCCACGAGCGCCCGAGCCCAGCAGCGGGCGTTGAGAGCCTGCGCCATCAAGAGGTTGTCACGCGGATGTGAATCGATCCACTTGGAGTACTGCACGATGGCAGCGGCAGGCTGCTCGACGTACTCGTACAGGTGACCGATCTGCATGTGGGCATCCTCCTCTCTCGGCGCGGCACGATCTGCCGCCTCGAGGTCCGTGACTATGGCCTCCGGCGCCCCATGCTGGCGTGCACGCAGCCAGGCGCGGTCCAAGAGCGCCTGCAGGTTGTCGGCCTTGAGCTTGATGGCCTGGTCGAAGTCCGCCAGGGCCGGATCGGCCTGGCGGTTTTCCCAGTAGATCCTGCCACGCTCATAGAAGTAGTCCGATTCGCCGGGTGCGAGCTCGCAGGCGCGCGTGAGATCGGCAATGGCACTCGCGTAGTCATGACGGGCTGCGGAGGCCGTGCCGCGCCGCGCAAAGCCGGACGCATCGGTCGGGTTATCGAGTCGCATGTCGGCACCTGCCGGCGGCTCACTTGGTGGCGCCGCGGAAGCGGCGTCGACGCCGGCCGCCTCAGGCTTTGGTGCCGCACGCAGGTCGAATACGGGTCCGCCGTTGTATGTGAAGTACATCTTGCGTTGGCTGCTTGCCACATAAACGCGATGCGAGAGAAAGAAATCAGGTCCGATGAGCATGTCGGTGCCGCGCAAATCGATATCGCCAAAGCGCAGGCGCGCGTGGTGGATCTCCTCTTCGCCGATTTTGAAACTGTCGAATGTCGCGATCCAGGACTTGACGGCCCGGTGCCCCACGCCGAAGGTCGAGCCGCCGTCGCTGACACCCGCGCTGCTGGGCGTAATGCCGGCGCGTTTGGCCGCCGCGAGCGTCATCTGGGAGACACCGGCGCCGGTATCGAATGTCACGCGAATTTTTTCCCCATTGAGGTACGCCACTCCTATCGTGTGGGGCTCATGCGGGGTCGCAAAATCGATGTCGAGGCTCGAGAACTGTTTATGTTCGGCATCCGCCCAATAAGCGAGCGGCGTGTTCTTGCAGTCTGTCGGCTGGGCCAGCCGGATAACTCCGTTCGCCAGATCGTATTCGACGTCCGCGATCCGGAACACGTTCTGGCCGAGCAGACCCACCGCGCCGCCCCCAAAGACACTCCCGGCGACCACGAAGTCGACGTTTTTGAATGTACTCCCGAGCAGCGTGAAGGCTTTTGCGCGCGCCACCTGGGCGTTCTCGCCGCCACCGGCCCCGATAACGTAGAGGCCTTGGTATTTGGGATCTATCTGCAGCTGAAATTCGCTGACTGCAGCAGGAGTCACGAAACTAAAGAATGCTCCGCTGTCGGCGACGAACAGGGCGTCTTTACCGTTGAGCTGGGCGTGCACCAATGGCTTCAGGTCGCGCATCGTCACCTCGAGAGGTGGCATGAGGCCCAAGGAACACTTGGCTAAGAGCGCAGGTGACAGGCCAAGAAGCGAGGCGGCCAGCGCAAGCGCGGAGACTCTGAGGCGCGCCGCGCGCCGATGGCGCGGCACTATGACGGTCTGCGTTCTGGGTCGGTGCAAGCGTCGTGCGCTCCGCGGGCGTCTTGAGCTCAAACTATAGCATTGGCCATTAGCGCCGATGCGAGCCGCCACATATGTCAACTGCGAGAATTTGCTCCGCCTGATGCGGCTGTATTAATGCGCGGCGGCCTGTTCGGCGCCAGGTTGCGAAGCGGGTGCCGCCGCCGCAGGCGCGTTGGGCGTGACGGGGCTCAGATCGAATACCTTGCCGCCGTTGTAGGTGAAGTAGAGCTTCTTCTGGCTGGTTGCCACCAGCACGTGATGGGAGAGGAAGAAATCTGCGCCGAGAATCATCTCGGTATCCGTAAGTTTGATGCCGCCGATGCGCAGCCGCGTATTGCGTATCTCTTCGTCGCCGATCTTGAAGCTGGCGAACGGCGCGATCCACTCATCCCCGCCCCCACCGCCGATGCCGACGAACCGGCCCGCAGCCGTCGCCCCCAGAGAGCTTGGCGTGACGCCGACACGCTCCGCCGCCTTGAGTGTCACGAAGGAGCGGTAGGCGCCGGTGTCGAACAGCACGCGTACCTTCACGCCATTGATGTAAGCATCGCCGTGTACCTGAGGCGACTCGCGGGTCTGCGCATCGATGTCGATGACGGAAAAGGGCTTGGATTCGGCCGCCGCCCAGTACGCCAGGACATCGTTGCTGCCGCACTCGTGCGTCTGCAGCAGGCGGATGACGCTGTGCGCGAGGTCAAACTCCATGTCGCCCAGCCGAAACACGTTCTGCCCGAGCAGACCCGTGAGTCCGGGTTCTGTGGCCCGATCCACCACCACGAAGTCGATACGGGGGATGTTCAGGCCGAAGATGTTGAAGATCTTCGCCTGCGTGATCATCGTGTGTGCCTCACCGGCCACGCCGCTCGCGGCAAACCACACCGGCGCAGGCTCGAGGTCCAGCTTAAAGTCCCGCGCCACTGACGAATTCAGGGTGCTGTAGCTCGCGCCGGTGTCGGCGACGAATATCGCGTCCTTGCCGTTGATGCCAGCGTGCACCAGAGGGCGCGTGCCATTCATCGTGACCTGTAGTTCCCCCGCGCGCTGCACCGTGCAACCGGCCGCGTGGCCGGCGGCGGCCAGTGCCGGGCCGCCCAGCAGGAAGACAATCGTGAGGACGGTGCACGCACGGCGGGGGGTGCGGACCCGGGATCGGGTTACCCCAAGGATCGGACACAGCGCAGCGGTGGCTGACACCGGATGGTTCTCGGATGCGTTGAAGCGCCTGGCGTTGACTATAGCATCGGCGTCGCCGGGCCCCTCATCCGCGCGGCGCGCGGTCCGGTCCGGGTGCGCTACAGTCTGTGCCATGCGGGTACTGGCAATCGAGTCCTCCTGTGATGAGAGCGCTGCCGCGGTGCTCGATGACCGCGGCGGCCTGCTCGCGCACGGGCTCTTCAGCCAGATCGAGCTGCATCGCGCCTATGGCGGGGTGGTGCCTGAGCTGGCCTCGCGCGATCACGTGCGGCGCCTCCTGCCGCTGGTGGAGTCGGTACTGAATGCAGCAGGTGCGCGCGCTCCCGGTGAGATCCAGGGCGTCGCTTATACCGCAGGACCCGGGCTCATCGGGGCGCTGCTCACCGGAGCTGCCCTGGCGCGCAGTCTCGCCTTCGCCTGGGGAGTGCCGGCGCTGGGCGTGCATCACCTCGAAGGCCACCTGCTGGCACCGCTCCTGGAGCCCGAGCCACCGCCGTTTCCGCACGTGGCGCTGCTGGTCTCCGGCGGCCACACACTCTTAATAGAGGTGTCCGCGATCGGCCGCTACCGGGTGCTGGGTGCCAGCCGGGATGATGCCGCGGGGGAGGCTTTCGACAAGACCGCGAAACTCCTCGGGCTGCCCTATCCCGGGGGGCCGCACTTGGCCGAGCTCGCCCGCGAGGGCCGCCCCGGGCGCTTCAAATTCCCGCGCCCGATGCTGGACCGGCCCGGGCTTGAGTTCAGCTTCTCCGGGCTCAAGACCGCGGTGTTGCATGCCGTGGCGGCCCAGGAGCTCACGCCTGCGGTGCGGGCGGACGTGGCGCGCGGGGTGGAGGATGCGATCGTGGACACCCTCATCGCCAAGTCGCTGCGGGCCCTCGAGGCGACTGGACTTGCGGTACTGGTGGTCTCCGGCGGCGTCAGTGCCAACCGCACGCTGCGCGAGCGCCTGGCGGCCGCGGTCGGCGCCCGCGGCGCGCGCGTGTACTATCCGCGCATCGAATTCTCCACCGACAACGCGGCGATGATCGCGGTCGCGGGACTGGCGCGCCTGAAGGCCGGCGAGCGCGATACGCTCGCCATCGGCGCGCGCGCCCAGTGGCCGCTCGAGTCGCTGCCGGCGGTGGGTCCTTAGATCGCACCCTGCTTAGTTACAGAAGCCTCGCACAGCCCCATGACCGACACGCGCATAACCGCCGACCGCATCTTCCTGCACGGGCTGACGACCGAGTGCATCATCGGCTTCATCGACTGGGAGCGGCGCGTCAAGCAAAGCGTGGTGCTCGACATCGAGCTCCCCGTGGACTGCCGGCGTGCGGCGCTCACCGATGACGTCGCCGACACGCTCGACTACAAGAAGGTCGCCAAGCGCGTGCTGTCGTTCGTGGAGACTTCCGAGTTCCAGCTGGTCGAGACCCTCGCGCACCGCCTGGCGCTGGTGATCCTGGGTGAGTTCGGGCTGCCCTGGGTGCGCATCACGCTCAACAAGCCCGGCGCCATCCGCCACTCGCGCGACGTGGGCGTCGTCATCGAGCGCAGCCGCGCGGACCTTGAGCCCGCCGCGCCGTCGCGCAGCTGAAGATGCCGCAGGTCTACGTCGCCGCCGGCAGCAATGTCGAGCCGGAGAAGAACATCGCGCTCGCGGTGCGCGAGCTCGCGGCGGCATTCCCCGGCGCGCGCTTCTCGCCCTGGTACCGCAACACCGCGGTCGGTTTTAGCGGCGATGATTTTATCAACCTGGTGGCCGGCTTCGACACGCCGCTCGCCCTCACCGACGTGCTGCCGAAGTTGCACGCGATCGAGGAGCACTGCGGGCGCCCGCGCGGCGCGCCGCGCTGGGCGCCGCGTTCTATGGACCTCGACGTGCTGCTCTACGGGGATCTGGTGGCCGAGGAACCCGGGGTGCGCGTGCCGCGGCCGGACCTCCTGAAGCGGGCGTACATGCTCGGGCCGCTGGCGGCGCTGGCGCCGCAGGTTCTGCACCCGACCGAGAAGCTCACCATCGGGGAGCTGTGGCGGCGCTTCGACCGCGGCGCCCACCCGCTGGTGGCGCTGCCGCGCTGAAGGCCCTGCGGCGTGTCACCAACCGATGCTGCGGCCGCCGTCCACGGCCAGCACCTGACCGGTGACGTAGGGTGCATCGGCGGCGAAGTACAGGCAGGCGCGCGCAACCTCGTCGGCCGACCCCGGGCGCTTGAGCGCGGCGCGGCGGATGATCTTCTCCTGCAGTTCCTTGTCCAGGCCGTCCGCGGGCCACATCACAGGTCCCGGCGCCACGGCGTTGACGCGCACGTGCGGACCCAGCTCGCGGGCGAGCGCCTTGGTGAGCATGATGAGACCGGCCTTGGCGATGCTGTAGACCGGGTAGCGCCGCAGCGGCCGCAGGCCGTGGATGTCGGCCACGTTGAGGATCAGGCCGGCGCGTTCGCGCAGCGGGCCGTTGGCGGCCTGCGCAAGGAACAGCGGCGCCTTGAGATTGGTGCCGAGGAGGTCATCCCAGTCGATCTCGGTGATATCGCCCACCGGGGTCGGATAGAAGGTGGAGGCATTGTTCACCAGCACGTCGAGGCCGCCGAAGGCCTGCACGCAGCGGGCGATGAGCGCCGGAAACTGCGTGATGTCGAGCAGATCGCACTCGGCGGTCTGCGCGGAATCCGGCCGCAGCGCGTTGAGCTCGGCGGCGAGTGCCGTGGCATCTTCCGCGGAGCTGCGGTAGTGCAGGACCACGCTGGCGCCGGCCGCGTGCAGCACACGCGCGATCTGGGCGCCGACGCGCTTGGCCGCCCCGGTGACGAGCACGCTCTTGCCACCGAGGCTGTGCGGAACCGGACGGGGGGGGTCGGCTGTCATGGGAGCCGATTATGAGGGTACCGCCGCGGGAAGTGCTGCCGCCGCTCTCGGTCGATGAAGCGCGTCACAGTGAGGCGCTCATGGCGGTTATCCGCGAGCAGCTCGGACAGGGCGGGGGCTGGCTCTCCTTCGAGCGCTTCATGGAGCTCGCGCTGTACGCACCGGGACTTGGTTACTACAGCGCCGGCAGTCACAAGTTAGGTGCGGGCGGGGACTTCGTCACCGCGCCCGAAGTCTCGGACCTCTTCAGCCGCTGCGTGGCGCGCCAGTGCGCGCAGATCCTTGCGCTGACGGGCGGTGAAATCCTGGAACTGGGCGCCGGCACCGCCCGTATGGCCTGCGCGCTGCTGGCGGAGCTTGCCGCCGCCGGGTGCCTGCCCGAGCGCTACGCGATCCTCGAGGTGAGTGCCGACCTCACGCAACGCCAGCGCGATCGCGTGGCGCAGCTGCCGCGAGTACTGCGCGAGCGCATCGTGTGGCTGACGCAGCTGCCGTCAGCCCCCTTCACCGGGGTCATGCTCGCCAACGAGGTCGCCGATGCGCTGCCGTGCCGGCGCTTCGTGCTCAGCGGCGGCGGGATGCTGGAACTCGGGGCCGCGCTTGATCCTGCGGGGCGGCTCACCGATACCGCGGCGCCCCCCGCGGCTGTGCTCCTGAACGAGTGCACGCGCCTCTTCGCTGAGCTTGATGCGCCGCTGCCCGAGGGCTACGTGTCGGAGGTATGCCTGCGCGCGGATGCCTGGGTGGCAAGTCTCGCCGAGGTGCTGCAGCGCGGGGCGCTGCTGCTGTTCGACTACGGGCTGCCGCGGCGGCACTACTATCACCCGCAGCGTGACACCGGGACGCTGCGCTGCCATTTCCGGCAGCGCGTCCATGACGATCCCTACATCAATGTCGGCCTCCAGGACATCACCGCCTGGGTCGACTTCACGCGCCTGGCGCAGGCGGGGCTGACGGCCGGGCTCGACGTCGAGGGCTTCGCGACCCAGGCCGCGTTCCTGCTGGCGAGCGGCATCGAGGCCATGACGGGCGCGGCCACGAGCGATCGGGAGCGCGTGCGCCTCGCCGGCGAGGCGCGCCGCCTGATGCTGCCCGAGGAGATGGGCGAGGCGTTCAAGGTGCTCGCGCTCACGCGCGGCCTGCAGGTGCCACTGGCCGGTTTTGCGCTGCAGGATCTGCGTCGCCTGCTTTAGGACAGGAAGGAGAGGTGTCAGCCGGAGGCCCGGGCCAGCGCCGCTGCCTTCACTTCGGCCACGGCATCGAGGCGCCGCCGGCGCAGCGCTTCGCCGATCGCAGGCCCGGGGAGCCCCTGGCGCTCTTCGGCGCTGAGCGTCGCGGCCGCGGCCGCCGCGAGCGCTGCGCGCAGATAAGTCGATTGCGGATAAGGCTGCTGTTCGCGCCCGGTGCGGCCGCGCGCGTCGGCCTCACACGCCAGCAGCAGCTCCGCGAAGCGCTCCGGGCGGCGGAACGCGTCGCAGTTCTCCAGCAGCGTGAGCACGGTGGCGGCTTTCAGCTCCAGTGCCCGGTGCACCAGGGTGTGATGGCGCGCGGTGAGGATCGCAAGCTCCCGATGAGCGTTCGGAACCCTGAGCCGGTCGCACAGGTCCTCGATCAGCGGCACGCCGAACTCCTCGTGCCCGTGATGACTCGGCCACTTGTCCTTCGGGGTCGCGGCCTTCCCCAGATCGTGGGTGAGGACGGCGAAGCGCACCGTACCGGGGGCGCCCTGGTCGGCGGCGTAGCGCAGGGCGAGCAGTACGTGCACGCCGGTGTCCACCTCCGGGTGCCAGCGCGGCGGCTGCGGCACGCCGAAGAGGGCGTCCACTTCGGGGAAGATGACGGCGAGCGCGCCGCACTCGCGCAGGGTCTGAAAGTAAACCTCCGGCCGCGCCTCCGCGAGCGCGCGCTCGGTTTCCTGCCAGACGCGCTCGGGCACGAGCGTGCGCGCTTCGCCGCTCGCGGTGATGCGGCGCATGAGCTCGAGCGTCTCGGGGGCTATGCGAAAGCCAAGTGGCGCGTAGCGCGCGGCGAAGCGCGCCACGCGCAGGATCCGCACCGGATCCTCGATGAAGGCCTCCGACACGTGCCGCAGCGTGCGCGCCGCGAGGTCGGCCTGGCCGCCGTAGGGATCGATGATCGAGCCATGCTCATCTTCGGCCATCGCGTTGATGGTGAGATCGCGCCGGCGCAGGTCCTCCTCGAGCGTCACCGTCGGAGCGAACTGCGTGGTGAAGCCGCGGTAGCCGGGGCCGACCTTGCGCTCGAGGCGCGCCAGCGCATGCTCCTCGTGCGTGAGGGGGTGCAGGAATACCGGGAACTCGCGTCCCACCGGCTGGTAGCCGAGCGACACGAGTTCCTCGGGCGTTGCGCCGACGACCACCCAGTCGCGCTCATGCACGGGGCGCCCGAGCAGGCGGTCCCGGACCGCTCCACCGACCAAGTAGACTCGCATGATGCGCATGTTAACCGAGACCCTGGGGCGCAGCGTGCCGCCGCTGCGCGCCGCGGCCGCCGCCCTCGTGGCTCTGGGCCTCGGTGGCTGCGGCACGCCCTACCTGATGCAGGCGGCCTCGGGCGAGTGGCATGTGATGCACGCGCGCGAGCCGATCGCGCAGGTGATCGCCGATCCGAAGACCCCGGCGCCGCTGCGCGCGCGCCTGACCCTGGTGAGCGAGGCGCGCGCGTTTGCCACCCGGGAGCTGTCACTCCCGGACAACCAAAGCTACCGTACCTACGCGGACATCGGGCGTGACTACGTGGTCTGGAACGTGGTCGCGACGCCTGAGTTCTCGGTCGTGCCCCGGCACTGGTGCTTCCCGGTGGCCGGCTGCGTCTCCTACCGCGGCTACTTTCACGAGTCGGCGGCGCGCAGGTTCGCCGGCGAAATGGCGCGCCAGGGATTCGACGTCGCCATCGACCCGGTGCCGGCCTATTCCACCCTGGGGAAGTTCGCCGACCCGGTGCTGTCCTCCATGCTGCGCTACGGGGACGACGAACTCGTGGCCACGATCTTCCACGAGCTCGCGCACCAGCTGCTGTATGTGAAGGACGACTCGGCCTTCAACGAGGCCTTCGCCACCACGGTCGAGGATGCGGGACTTGAGCGCTGGCTGCTACAGCAGGGATCGGCGCCGCGGATACAGGAGTTCCGCGACGATGCCGCGCGCGAAGCGGCGTTCCTGAAGCTGCTGGCGAACACGCGAGCGCAGCTCGCGGCGCTTTACGCCTCAGCCGCCACCCCGCAGCAGATGCGCGCCCGCAAGCAGCAGATCCTCGCGGCGCTCGGGGAGCAGATCCACGCCTTCGAGAAGCGCGAGCACGTCAGCTACCCGCTCTACGACCAGTGGATCGCCGACGGGCTCAACAACGCGCGTCTCGCCTCGGTTGCGACCTACTACGACTGCGTGCCGGGTTTCAAAAGGCTGCTGGCGAAGGAGCATGGCGAGCTGCCGGCCTTCTACGCCGCCGCGCGCGCACTCGCGCAGCTGCCGCGCAAGGAGCGTCACCAGCGTCTGTGCGGACCGGCGGCGGCCGCGGCGGATGCCGAGGAGGACTGAAGGCGCGCTCAGCGCAGCGGGACGAGGAGCACGCTGTTGCCACGGCGCACCTCGAGCACCAGCACCACCACGGTCTTGGCGCGTTCGCGCAGCTCATGCACGCTGCCGACGCGGCCGCGGTTCGCCCCTACGATGATGTCATCCGCGCGCAGGCCGGCCTGGGCGGCGGCGCTGCCGGCCTCGACGCTGCGGACCAGCGCGCCGCCGGCATCCGGCACATCCTCGAGAGTCGCGCCATCCAAGGCCTTATGGATGGTGACCGGGCCGCCGGTACTCTCCGCGGCGGTGTCGGCGATGACGGCCGTCACCTTGAGCGGCTTGCCGTCGCGCACCAGCCCGATCTCGACCTTGTCGCCGACCCGCCTGAGACCAATGGTGTTGCGCAGCTCGCTGTTGGACTTCACCGGCTGGCCGTTCACCGCCGTGATGACGTCCCCGGTGCGGATGCCGGCGCGGTCGGCGGGTGAGCCCTCCACCACCTGCGACACCAGCGCGCCGGCGGCGCTGCTGAGGCCGAGCGAGTGGGCGATGTCCGGGGTCACGGTGTACATGCTGACGCCGAGCTGGCCGCGCTTGACCGCGCCGAAGCGGATCAGCTGCTCCATGACGCTGCGCGCCATGTTGACCGGAATTGCGAAGCCGATGCCGATGTTGCCGCCGCTGCGCGACAGAATCGCGGTGTTGATGCCGATCAGCTCGCCGCGCAGGTTGACCAGCGCGCCCCCGGAGTTGCCCGGGTTGATGGAGGCGTCGGTCTGGATGAAGTCCTCGTAACCATCGGGGTTGATCCCCGAGCGCGACAGCCCGCTGATGATCCCGGAGGTCACGGTGTGCTGCAGGCCGAAGGGATTGCCGATCGCCACCACGAAGTCCCCGACCTCGACCCTGGATGAGTCCCCAAGTGCAATCTGCGACAGCCCGTCGGGCTTGACTTTGAGTACGGCGATGTCCGAGGGCGCATCACTGCCTACGACCTCGGCCTTCAGGTCGCGGCCGTCCTGCAGGGTCACGGTGATCTCGTTGGCGTTCTCCACCACGTGCGCGTTGGTGAGGATGTAGCCGGCTTTGGCATCGAAGATGACGCCCGAGCCGGCGCTCTGGAAGGGGCGCTCGCGCGGGCCGGTGTCGGGGGGTACGTCGAAGAAGCGCCTGAAGAAGGGATCATCGAGCAGCGGGTTCTGCTGACCGCGGTCGCGGATCGTGCCGCGTGTCGCGATGTTCACCACCGCCGGGGACACCTTCTTGATCATGGGCGCGAGTGTCGGCAGCGGCGCGTCGCCGACGATCGGGGGCAGGCCTGCGGGCGCTGCGGTGGCGGCGCCGAGCAGAATCAGCCCGAGAGCGAATGCAGGGCATTTCATGCCCGAAGAATACTAGCCCAGCGCCGGGGCCCGAGGCCCGATCTGAACGTGGAAAGCCGGCAGCGCTTCACGCGCTGCCGGCCGTTCCTCGACCGTTGAGGGCCTTAGGCGGCCTGTACGTTGATGCGCCGCGGCTGCTCCTGCGGGCGCTTGGGGATCGACAGCTCGAGCACGCCGTTCACGTGCGTGGCCTTGATGGCCTCGGCATCGGCACTCTCCGGGAGAGTGAACCGACGCAGGAACGTGCCACTGGCACGCTCGACGCGGCTGTAGCCCTCGCCGTCGGTCTTCTTCTCGGACGAGCGCTGGCCGCGCACCGTCAGCACGCCCTTTTCGGCCGTGATTTCGATGTCCTTGCCCTCGACGCCCGGCACATCGGCGGTCACGACGAAGCGCTCGGCCTCTTCGCGGATGTCGACCTGCGGGATCCAGCTGACGTTCGATCCGACGCTGTCCGCGTCCTTGTTCTGGGCCTGATCGAGCTGCTGCTGAAAGCGGCTCACGAGCGCCCAGGGCTCGTATCGAAGAATCGCCATGAGATATCTCCTCGGAAAGTTGAGTTGCGAAAAACGTTGCGCATGCGTGCGCCGTTGAACCCGATGTTGGTTCGGCTGCGGCAGTTTCAAGTACGCATTCGCGGCTGCGCACGGCGGTGGTTGTGTTCGCGGCGCATTGCCCACATTTAAGGAGCCAGGGCACGAAAGACGCGTGGCCACGTTCAAGTTTGGCGCCCACCCGGAAGGTGGCCAGCCAAGCTTGAGGCCCCCCTCGAGGCCCTCCCGGCCTGTGGGCAGCTTGTGCAAAACCTGTGCTCGACCTGAGCACAAGATATTGGGGTGGCCGGCGGAGGACGAAAGCGACGCGTTTTTATAGAAATTGGTGGGGATCTTACGGCGCATAACGCTGTAAGTAGTTGAAAAATAACGGTAAAAGTGACGTTACAAAATCTGACCGCGACGCTTGACGCTCCCCGGCACCGTCATTAGGCTTTTGACCCCGACACAAGATCTTGTGTTCGCCAGGAGCGATCAGAGGTCACGCGGTCGGGGGGAGGTTTCAGGGACCTGACTGCCACCACAAGGCAGCAGGTACCGGTCAGGCGCGCGAGGCTTTTTAAGCGTTACGCGCTTCGTCGGCATCCCTGCAATCCGTTGGACAAGGCGTAAAAAATTCGGAGCGCCGCGGATTAATGAACACAGTCGTGAAGATCGAACCCAAGGACATCGATGCGGTTCCGTTCCAGGAAGCCTCGCTCGAGATCTGGGACAAGAAGTACCGCCTGACCGCCAAAGACGGCTCGCCCGTCGACAAGTCGATGGACGACACCTACAAGCGCGTCGCGCGCGCGCTGGCGGACGTGGAGCGCGAGGAAGTGCGCGAGCACTGGAACGAGCGTTTCCTGTGGGCGCTGCGCCGCGGCGCGATCCCCGCGGGACGCGTGACCTCCAACGCCGGGGCGCTGGAGCACAAGCCCGCCACCTCGACCATCAACTGCACGGTCTCGGGGACCATCCGGGACTCCATGGACGACATCCTGAAGAAGGTCCATGAGGCGGGGCTGACGTTGAAGGCCGGTTGCGGCATCGGCTATGAGCACTCGACGCTGCGGCCACGCGGCGCGTATGTCTCAGGCGCAGGTGCCTACACCTCAGGGCCGCTGTCCTTCATGGATATCTTCGACAAGATGTGCTTCACCGTCTCGTCCGCCGGCGGCCGGCGCGGGGCGCAGATGGGCACCTTCGACGTCGGGCATCCGGACGTCATGGAATTCGTGCGCGCCAAGCGCGAGAACGGGCGCCTGCGCCAGTTCAACCTCTCGCTCCTGATCACGGATGAGTTCATGCAGGCGGTGCGTGAGGAGCGCGAGTGGAAGCTCGCCTTCCCGCTGTCGCTGAAGGAATACGAAGCAGACCAGCCTGACCTCACCGATGCCACCAAGTTCGTATGGCGCGAGTGGCCAGTGCACGAGGGCTACGTCGCCAACGATGAAGGCTTGGTCGCCTGCAAGATCTACAAGACCCTGCCCGCGCGACGTATGTGGGACGTGATCATGACGTCCACCTACGACTTCGCGGAGCCGGGCTTCATCCTCATCGACCGCGTCAACGAGATGAACAACAACTGGTGGTGCGAGAACATCCGCGCCACTAATCCGTGTGTCACCGCGGACACCCGGTTGCATACCCGTTACGGACTGGTGCGCATGGGTGAGCTCTACGATGCCGGCGTCGGCATCCGGGCCACCGTGGACACGCGCGCGTTGGGCGAGGGTAAGGGAACCGCGGTGCGCGAGGCCGTTCCGGTCTTCATGACGGCGGCCTCTGCGGACGTCTATCGCGTCAGGACCCGCGACGGCTATGAGATCAAGGCCACCGAGTGGCACGATTTCTATACATCGCGCGGCAAGATCAAGCTCAAGGACCTTAAAGTCGGTGACGAATTGCTCGTGCAGTCCGGTAAGGGTCAGTTCGGTGGCAGTGGCGAAGAAGAGCTCGGCGTACTACTCGGTCTGATCACCGGCGACGGTCATTTCACCAACCGTGGAGCAGGAAAGAATTCTGCCGTCGTCAACCTATGGGGCAGCGACCGCGAATATGCGGCCGAGGTTGTGGCCTATATCAATTCGCTGATCGCGGGTTGGGCCAACAATCAGCGCACTTACAAGATCGGCGCGGTCGCGATCCCCGATCGCAACCTCGTCATGATCCGCTCGGTGATCCTGGCCCGGGTGCTCGAGCACTATGGGTTCACGGTGAAATCGAAGACCCAGGTGCCGGAGATCGTCTGGCGTGGTAACGAGGCGTGCGTACGCGGCTATCTGCGCGGGCTGTTCCAGTCCGACGGCACGGTCAACGCCTCCGGCAACGAGGGCACGAGCTGTTCGATCCGGCTTGCTTCGAGCTATCCGGAACTGCTGAAGGACGTGCAGATGCTGCTCGCGAACTTCGGCATCTTCTGCCGCGTGCTGAGGCGACGCGATGCGGGTCAGCGTCTGCTTCCGGACGGCAAGGGCGGACTCAAGCCGTACGATTGCCGCGCCGATTACGAGCTGATCGTCGACGGCCAGTCGCGCGAACTGTTCATGACTGAGATCGGCTTCATCTCAGTGGCCAAGAACGAGAAATACGAACGGTGGGTAGCCGGCAAGGCGCTGCGCAAGTCTCAGAGCTTCACGAGCCGGATCGCCGAGATTACGTACATTGGCAAGGAGCCGGTGTTCGACACGACACAGGCGGATCACAACAGCGTCATCTTCAACGGGCTGGTCACAGGGCAGTGCGGCGAACAGCCTTTACCGCCCTATGGGTCCTGCCTGTTAGGTTCGGTAAACCTGACACGCTTCGTGAAACACCCGTTCGGGGACTTCGCCGAGTTCGACTGGAACGAATACCGCGAAGTCGTGAAGGTATTCACGCGCATGCTCGACAACGTGGTCGAAGTGAACGGGCTGCCGCTCGAGCAGCAGCGCGGCGAGATCGTGCGCAAGCGCCGTCACGGCATGGGCTTCCTCGGACTCGGCAGCACCATGACGCTGCTCAAGATGAAGTACGGCTCGCCCGAGGCGGTGCAGTTCACCGAGGAAGTGTCGCGCGAGATGGCGGTGGCGGGCTGGGAAGCAGCCCTCGAGCTTGCGCGCGAGAAGGGGCCGGCGCCGATCATGAACGAGGAGTTCACGGTCACCAAGGAGATGCTACGCAAGCGCCCCGAGATGGCGAAGGATGGCTGGCGGGCGGGCTCGAAGATCGCCGGGCGCCTGCTGCACGCCAGGTACAGCCGCTACATGCAGCGCATCGCCCAGGTGGCGCCGCAGCTGGTGCACGAGCTGGCCGAGAGCGGCGCGCGCTTCACGCACCACACCTCGATCGCGCCCACGGGCACGATCTCCCTGTCACTTGCTAACAATGCTTCGAACGGAATCGAACCGTCCTTTGCTCATCATTACTTCAGAAACGTGATCCGGGAAGGCAAGAAGTCCAAGGAAAAGATCGACGTTTATTCCTTTGAACTGCTGGCGTATCGCGAGCTCGTCAATCCGAATGCCACACCTGGAGCCACCACCGATGCTGAGAGACTGCCGGACTACTTTATCTCCGCGGACGACGTCACCCCCAAAGAGCATGTCGAGGTGCAGGCTGCGTCCCAGAAGTGGATCGATTCATCGATTTCTAAGACGGCGAACGTGCCTACGGATTTCCCGTACCCGCAGTTCAAAGACATCTATCTGTATGCACACCAGCAAGGCCTGAAGGGCTGTACCACGTTCCGCTTCAACCCGGAGGCCTTCCAGGGCGTCCTGGTGAAGGAGCAGGACCTGAAGAACACGCTCTACAAGTTCACGCTCGAGGACGGCTCGGTAGTCGAGGTGCGTGGAGATGAGGAGATCGACTACGACGGCGAGATCCACACCGCCGCCAATCTCTTTGACGCGATGAAAGACGGTTACTACGGGCGCTACTGAAGCGCCGCTGTTGCGAGCAGGAATTGCCATCATGACCATTAAGATCGATCGAAAAATCGTCAAGTACGCGGTGCAGAAGCCCGAAGACAAGCCGGCCGAGAAGGCGGCGCCGCCCGACCGGGCGAGCGATGCCAAGGTGCTGTCGGCCGAGGGCGAGACCGTGCGCGACCGCAATGGCCACATGGCCAAGGTCATCCGCATGCACGAGAAGCTCGAGCGTCCGGAAGTGCTCATCGGCTCGACCTACAAGATCAAGACGCCGATCTCCGATCACGCCATGTACGTGACCATCAACGACATCGTGCTCAACGAGGGCACCGAATACGAGCAGCGTCGCCCGTTCGAGGTCTTCATCAACTCGAAGAACCTCGATCACTTCCAGTGGATCGTGGCGCTCACCCGCATCATTTCCGCAGTCTTCCGCAAGGGCGGCGACGTCACCTTCCTCGTCGATGAGCTCAAGGCGGTGTTCGATCCGCGCGGCGGCTACTGGCAGCCCGGCGGCAAGTTCATGCCCTCGATCATCGCCGAACTCGGCTACGTCATCGAGAAGCACCTGCAGACCATCGGCCTCATCCGCAAGACGCAGCTCGACGTGCACCAGCAGAAGATGGTGGACGAGAAGCGCGCCGAGTTCGAGGCGCGCAGCAAGCAGAGCGATGCGTTCGCCAAGTCGCACTTCCCGGAAGGGGCGCAGCTGTGCGGCCGCTGCAGCACGGCGGCGGTGGTGATGATGGATGGCTGCATGACGTGCCTGAACTGCGGTGATTCAAAGTGTGGGTGAGTCCGATCTGACGACAGCGAGCTGACAGACTATTTGGGACACAACCCTTTTGAGGCGGCCATCGGGCCGCCTCTTTTGTTTTCCCGCTTCGCGAGGCTCAGCGGCTCGCGGGCAGCTGCCCTCCGAGCTCATTCTCAAGCTCCACACTGCGTGGCGCCGCGAGTCCCCCCAGCTGGCGGTCGAGTCCGAGCAGGGTCTCCTGGGCCTGCGCGCGGCGGCCGCCCGCGATGAGGGCGGACACCCGCTCGAGCTCCGCTGCGACCTTTTTTTCAAGTGCGGCGTTACAGCCCTCAAGCTTCGCCTGCGCGGCGGTGGGGGTGCCAAGCTCGTGCAGGGCACCGGCGAAGGCCGCGGCTCCGGCAACCGCGTGTGCCACCTTGGGGGTGACCTCTGCGTGATAATCGAACTGGCAGAAGCGCCGCAGCGACTCCTGGCTGTCGGCGTCCATCCGCAGATGCGGCGTGTCTTCCTCCCCGGTGACGTAGACGATGCGCGACCCCTGAAATTCATGCAGCAGCGCGGGCGGCGGCGGGCTGGGTGGCCCGGCATCGATCGGGTCACTGCCGGCATTGAGCAGCGCGCCGTGGAATACGTCCGGGTAGGCGAGCGCCAGGCGCAGCGCCACTCGCCCGCCGCCCGAGAAGCCGCCGACGTAGACCCGGGCGGGATCGATGCGGTACTGGTGCCTGAGGCTCGCCACCGCCACGAGTGCGAGCGGCGCGCGCCGCGCAAGGTCGTTTGCCTCGTTACCGCTGCGGGCGGCGCTGACGAAGATGGTCCCATAGCGCTCCAGAGCCTCCTGCCAGCCCGGTGGCAGCTTCGCTTCCGGCCAGGGCGGGATGAATACGAGGAGCGCATAGCCTGCCTGCGGCTCGTGCGCGGGCACGAACACCGTGAAGCGCTCGCTCGCAAGGTCGATCGAGGCGGCGCGCAGCTCCTCATGCGACGACTGCAGTGAGCGCTCGACCGCGGCGGCCGCGAGTGGCGTCAGCAGGCGGTGCACGATCTCGGCGCCAGCGGCCTCGGGCGGGTACTCACTGAAGGTGACATCCGGGTGCAGGCCCGCAGCCCCCGGTGAGGGTTGCGCCAGGCAGGGCGCGGCGCTGATGAGGACCGCGAGCGCGGTCCAGGAAAGCCTCGATGCCCTGCCGCGTTGCGCTTCCATGCGGGGCGATTCTAGCGAGTCCGCCGGCGCCGGCGCCGTTCACAGCAGGCGGGCAAAAAAAACCCCGCTTGAGGCGGGGTGTCGGTCGCTTGCTTGTGTGTGGAGGAGTGTCTTCTCGTTATTGTTGTCTGGTAGGCGCGGTCTCCGGTCGAACCATCCTGGCTGCGACCCGATGTTGCGCTCTTGTTGCGGTTATCCCGTGGCTTCGGCTTCCCTCCCGGCGGTAATGCCGTCGGTGAGTGGATATGAGCAACACTCGTGCCAATACCGAGCAGGGCGCCCCCGATGCGACATCTTCGGCATCCGGGCATCGCAACTGTGACGCAGTGCGCACTTCGGGCCTCCGGCGTGCGTCATAACGAGGGCCGGGGGCGGCTGCGCTTCAGCTCCCGGCAACGACTTTCCGGTCGCGGTGTCAAAATAGTCGACGTAATATCCGCAGCACCGGCGCGCGCGCTCCTGATGCCGCGCTTCGCAACCCCTTGAACGGATGAAGGAACCCGGATCATTCCCCAGGTGTAAATGAACCCGACAGGACGTCTTAAGTACAATCGCCGCCCGCTCGCCCTCTGGGCCCTCGCCATCAGCGCGCTTCTTGCGCTCGCTCCGGTCTTCGCCGCCGACAATCCCATGCCGCGGCCGCCGGAGCTTGAGCGTGACGTGCAGTTCTGGATCCGCGTCTACACGCAGCTCGATACCAATTCCGGCGTCCTGCACGACCAGTACAACCTCGGCGTGGTCTACCAGACGCTGCACTTCGCTCCCGATGCGCCGCCGCACGAGCGGCAACGGCAGGTGGACGACGCACGCGAGGCCTTGAGCGCGGCGCTGCGGCGCATCTCCGAAGGCGGGGATGCCCCGCTGTCGCCCGAGGACCAGAGGATCAAGGACCTGTGGGGCGCGGAGGCCACACCCGCCCGGCTGCACGCGGCGATGGATGACGTCCGCTTCCAGCTCGGACAGTCCGACCGCTTCCGCGCCGGACTCATCCGCTCGGGCGCCTGGGAGACGCATATCGCCGAGACGCTCGCCAATCTCGGCCTGCCGGCGGAGCTTGCGGTGCTGCCGCACGTGGAGTCTTCCTTCAACCCGTCCGCCTACTCCAAGGTCGGCGCGGCCGGGCTGTGGCAGTTCATGCGTTCCACCGGGCGGCGTTACATGCGCATCGATGGGGCAGTGGACGACCGGCTCGACCCGTTCCGCTCCACCGAGGCGGCCGCCCAGCTCCTGGCCTACAACTACCGCCTGCTCGGCACCTGGCCGCTCGCGCTCACCGCCTACAACCACGGCACCGCCGGCATGCTGCGCGCCAAGGAGAGCCTGGGGACCGATGACATCGTGAAGATCGTGCGCGGCTACACCGGGCGCACGTTTGGCTTCGCTTCGCGCAACTTCTACGTCTCCTTCCTCGCCGCGCTCGAGATCGACCACAACCCGGAGAAATACTTCGGGCCGCTGCCGAAGGAGGGCGAGGCACACTTCCGCGAGGTGGTGCTGCCGGCCTACGTGTCGGTGAGCGCGCTGGCGCGTACGCTGAAGATCGACGGCGACCGGCTGCACGCGCTCAACCCCGCGCTCCTGCCGCCGGTGTGGAACGGTGCGCAGCGCGTGCCCAAGGACTATCGGCTGCGTCTGCCGCTCGGTCCGGATGCCTGGACGAGCGAGCTGCTCGCACAGCGCCTGGGGTCCGCGGAGATGTTCTCAGGCCAGCGCGGGCCGCGCCGCTACAAGACCGAGAAGGGCGACACCCTGGTGAGCGTCGCGGAGCGCTTCGATGTACCGGTGGAAACCCTGGCACGGGTAAACCGTCTGCGCACCAGTGCGCACCTCTC
>Ga0302326_10002024_pt1 | contig 50331 bp, 45 predicted proteins | sample Palsa_T0_3_FD_202264 | JGI IMG/M metagenome (GOLD analysis project Ga0302326, IMG submission 202264) | Peat permafrost microbial communities from Stordalen Mire near Abisko, Sweden - Palsa_T0_3 | ecosystem: Environmental > Terrestrial > Soil > Palsa > Peat permafrost | place: Sweden: Abisko...
GCTCTTGCGCGGGCCAGTTGTGGAGGTTTTGTACGCCAAACTTGGCACACCCATCTCACGCGGGTTCCGCCGTTTTTCAGCAGGGAGAAAAACTCGCACGGAGGCCACGGAGCGGGACGGTTCGCTTACTCAGAGGGTTTCGGTCGATTCATCAGAGCAAGAATGTGCCGTCTCTTCGCGTCGTACGGAAGAGCGTGGAAATTTCGGATCTCATCCAGGCGGCGCGCACCGTTGAGCGTATCCAGGAAATAGGTATAAGACGAGGCCAATTCACCCGTTTCAAGATAGCGCGCCCGGAGATTTTCGTCCTGGAAAGCATCTTGGGCGCGAGATTCAAACAAATGAAATCGGAGCCAGCGCCGATCAGTTCGCGAGATTCGTTGCGTTTTTCGAAAGAACGCCACGAAAAGCAGCAGCACCAGATAAGTGTCGACCATGCCCTGCAATTCCAAATTCCGCGCAAAGTCCTCGCTATCGATTCGTCGCAGGCCGGCCTTAAATTGTAACGCGGCATGCAGCGCGTGGTTAATTTCTTCCACGAACATAATCAGCGACCGAATATTGCTGTTTGATAGTCCGCCACGCGGGTCGTGCCGCTCGAGTTGTTCGATTAGCCAGTTGGAGTAATAAATTCCGACATACAGCCGATCGCCGGACGTTCGCAAAAATGTCCGGGCGAGTTCGCTCAACTCGCGGGCGGACGCTCCAGCCAGTTTGGTTAGCTGCGAGCAACGCACTCGGTCAATCAAGCATTCCTCAAGATTAATTCCGACTGTGGCGTAGGTTCGCTCGAAGAGCCGCTGAACTTCGCTAAAGAGTGTTTTGTTCATTCGAAGGTCGGCATGAATCTATTGTCCCCGATATTAACAAACTCGTCCGTCAGGCAGTTCAACGCCAGACGGCACTCGTGAAAGCGATCCGCTAACTTCTCGAAAAGGCCGCTCAACTCGTACCTGCGGGCAACGTCATGAGTCGCCAAAGCGTGAAAACTCGCGCGGCCCATCTCCTCATAGAATGAGAAACTGGGAGCGCCCCGCTGGCGCCGGCTTTCAATGCTTTCGTAAAAAATGCCGCTGATGAACAACGCGTAGTTACCGATGTGCGCCCTGATCAGAAACGTCTGGTACGAAGAGGCGTTCTTCAGTGCCAACAAAAGGTCCGACAGATAAAGGGTCTCGAGATTCTGAACGGGTGCGTGCATTTGCCGGATCTGGGAAAACTTCTCCAATAGGGAGGCGACATAGTCTGTCAATGTGCGGTCGTCGATGCCGGAACGCTTCAAAACGAGACGAGCAAGGATATAAAAATAAAACTGCGGGGAAATAGTCAGGTTACCTGGTCCTTCAAGTACAGCCCGGACAAGTCCGTCATGGTCCAGAATCTGATCTCTGGTCTCGATGTCTGTCAGCAACTCAACGAGGCCAACCTTATTTCCGGGGGTATTCGCGAGTGTCCGAACGACAAAATCGAAGTCGTCCCCGGTAAATCTTGCCCGACAGTTGGGTTGAATCATCGGGTCTATCTACACAGCATTATTCGTGCCGGAATTAAACCAAATCCCGCGCGGATCCCGTCGCCCGATCGAACGACAGGCGATTTCCCATTCCCAGGATTCAATTGTATCCTCCTGTTTTCGCCCGTTTCGATGCCAATCCGTCCATTCCAGTTTTTCAAGTGGTTGACCCTGCTCTCGCTGACGCTGCTGCTGGCCTGGGTCGCATACTATTATTACCATCAAGGGTTCGGAAGACATTGGCGGGCCCTGCTCAGCAAGGAATTCCACGCATTTGGCCTCGAAATTCGGGTCCGGCGCCTGACGCTGGACCCGTTTCGAGGCTTGGTTGCAAAGGATCTCGAGATCTACGACAACGATCGCAGGCAGACGATCCTTGCCCAGATCAGCGATCTCTCACTTGACATCAATTACGCCAATCTGCTCACGCAAGAACCGGCATTGAACGCTGTCGATCTGCATGATGCAAGGATTTCGATCCCGATTGACCCCGCGGCGCCCAAAGAGGGGCGCATCCGCCTCACCGGGCTTCAATCCCGGATCTACTTTTTCCCTGGGCGCATCGAAGTGCGCCAGGCTTCCGGCATGATCTTCGGGATTCATTTACAGGCGTCGGGCACGTTGGTGAATCCAGCGGCGTTCTCGCTTCTTCCAGTTCTGGATACGAACGCTCGATCGGATCAAAAACTGCAACAAAATTTTCTTCGGCTCCTGATCAAAGAGATTTCGATGCTACACTTTTCCGGAGAGCCGCCCCAGCTCGCCTTCACGTTTCAGGTCGACCTCGCAAGTCCTACGTCGCTGCGGTTACAGGAAGGTCACCTGTTTGCCGAAACCCTTACTCGCCAGAACTATCAACTCCAAAACCTGGATTGCCAGTTCTCCCTCGAGAACCAGAAATTTGATCTCCGCAAATTCTTCATCCGCGATGGACGCGGAGAATTATTCGCAACCGGCGATTGGAATCTGGCGACCGGCGAAAAAAATTTCCAGGTCCGCAGCGGGCTGGATCCGGCGAAACTGCTGGCCAACGATTCCCGGTTTCTCTGGGCGAAAGAGTTGGTTTTCGACGCGCCGCCTGAAATCGAGGTGAGCGGTATGGCCGGGCCAGACGGGCATTTGCAAGTTTTGGGGAACCTGAATTTCGACCAATTTTCGGTTCGAAATGTGAAGTTTCAAAGCATGAAGGCCGAGTTCTCAAAATTGGGCAATTCCTGGATGGTGATGAACGCGCAAGTGACCCACCATTCTGGAACGTTATCGGGAGACGTGCTGAATCGTCCCGGCGAGTTTCGGATGCGGATCAACTCCGCGTTAAATCCAACTGAGCTTTTGCCCCTCTGCCCGCCAAGACTTCAACGTGCATTGACGGATTGGGAATTTCAGACTTCCCCGGTGATCCAGGCCACATTTTCAGGGGCAAACCCGGAATTCGCGAAGATATCCGGGAATGGACAGATCTGGCTTGGAAAAACAAAATTCCGCGGCGCACTCGTGAACTCTGCTTCCGCAGATTGCGAGCTCCGGAACAATGTGCTCCGGTGCGACCAAGTCCGGGTCATCCGGGATGAAGGGGTCGGAACCGGCCGGTTCGCCTTTGATCTCGGTCAGGATCAACTGACGATCGAAGATGTCGAAACGAATCTTTCTCCCGGGATTGTCGCCGCGTGGATCAATCCGTCGATCGGAAGAATCCTGCAGCCGTTCCGGTTTACTGTCACTCCGACCATTCACGCTGCAGGAACAGTCCAGCTCAGGCGCGGATCCACCGACGATCTTCGAATCCGGGTCGATTCGCAGAGTCGGTCTGCCTATCAATTTGACGGCTGGGAAATTCCCTTCGAACAGGGATCTGCGGATTTTTCAATGGTTGGCGGTGAACCCCCGAATCTCGAGGTCAATGGAACGATGAGCGTAAAGGGAGCGAAGGTGAGTGGGTCAAAGTTTCTTGCGACTCTGCTGACGCGACTTGAGCCTCTGGGATTTCGTGAACCCGTTGACTCGAAGCTCAATTTCAAACTGGATGCGGTGTCACTCCAGATGACCTCTTTTCAAATTGTCTCCGGTTCGCACTCAATAATTCTTGGCGGGTCCCTGTTCTTTCCCGGCGACCTGGTCGATCTCACCGGCGATGTGGATGGGGGCTCAGTCAGCGTTCGCTGCGTCGGCACGATCCAGGCGCCGATCTGGGAATTGATTTTGCCGGTCCCGAAGTAGATGCTCCACTAATAAACGATGCCTCGAAAACCCGGAACCGCTCCGCGACGTAAAAAGGCAACAGACAAGCTCCCGAGCCTCTTACTGGGAGCCCACATGTCGATCGCCGGCGGACCCTCCAAAGCGCTTGATCGTGGTCGATCGATTGGTTGCAGCGCTATTCAGATATTTGTGAAGAATAACATGCAATGGTTTGCCAAACCATTTGCCGAAGCCGAGCTGGCAGCCTACCACAAGTCCACGGATCGACCGAAAGTCGTGTTTGGACACGCGAGCTACCTGATCAATCCCGGCGCTAAGAACCCGGAATTTCTGGAAAAATCGATTCGTGCGCTGAACGAGGAGCTGAGCAGGGCGGATCAGCTCGGTCTCCCATTTCTAGTGCTGCATCCGGGAGCGCACATGGGCGATGGCGAGGAAACCGGTTTGACGCGGATTGTTTCGAGCCTGGACGCAGTGTTCGCATCACTACCCCTTGGAAAATGCCGGATCGCGCTCGAAATCACCGCCGGACAAGGAACTTGTCTCGGGCATACTTTCGAACATCTTGCTACCATTATCGAACGGTCGAAGTTCCAGGAACGGCTCACGACCTGTCTGGATACCGCACACCTGTTTGAAGCCGGATTCGATATTTCCACCACAAAAGGATTTTGGAAGATGGTTAAAAAGTTCGATCAAATCATAGGGCGCGACCGTCTTTCGGCATGGCATTTGAACGATTCCAAGACGGCACTCGGTTCACGCGTGGATCGTCATGATCACATCGGAAAAGGAAAGATCGGATTGGCGCCCTTTCGCGAGATCATGCGCTCGGAAGAATTCGGCGCCATCCCGAAGGTCCTTGAAACTCCGAAGAAAGAAGATTTGAAAGAGGATGTCGTAAACCTGAGAGTTCTGAGGGGGTTGCTTGGGTAACTCCTGTCCTCGTGACTTCCGTACCGGCCCCGTGTAAAGTCCCGTTTCATTCTTCAATGGACTATCTTCAGAAAGCACGGCGAGTTTTAGAGATTGAGATCTCCGAGTTGCAGCGATTGGCCGATCGATTGGACGAACGGTTCGAGCAGGCGGTTCGACTGATGCTAAACGCCGTGCAAGCCGGTCGAAAGATCATCGTTATCGGGGTCGGAAAATCCGGTCAGATTGGTGAGAAAATTGCAGCGACACTGACCAGCACCGGGTCGCCTGCGTTTGTTCTGAGTCCTGTCAACGCGTTGCATGGTGACCTCGGGATCGTGGCGGACGGAGATGTAGTCATCGCCGCCAGTTACAGCGGTGAAACCGCGGAATTGTTGAACATACTTCCAGCTCTGAAACGCTTCGATGTTCGGATGATCTGCATGACCGGCGATCCGGGGTCGACGCTGGCCAGACAGAGCGAAATTATCCTCGATTGTTCGGTTCAAAAAGAGGCCTGTCCGCTCAATCTCGCTCCGACGTCCAGTACGACCGTGATGCTGGCTTTGGGCGATGCGTTGGCCATGGTGCTTCTCGAAGTGCGCGGTTTTGGGGAAAATGATTTCCTGAAATTCCATCCGGGCGGACGGTTGGGCCGCCACCTTCTGCAACGGGTGCACGATATCATGCGCGGCGAGGCGCGGATGCCGATCGTTTCCCCGCAGACTCAAGTTCTGGCCGTGCTTCACTCGATGAACAAGCATCGTGCCGGCGTGGCCGTGGTCATAGATCCCTCCGGAAAATTGGCTGGGATTTTTACCCATGGCGATTTTGTTCGGGCGTTCGAGAGAAGCCCGGAGATGGTTTCCGATCCTGTCGAACGACATATGGTCCGACATCCGATCACCATCCAGGCTCACAGACTTGCCGTTGAAGTATTGAACCTCCTCGATCAGCATCGGATCGATGATTTAATCGTCATAAATGAAAAGAATGAACCGGTTGGAATTGTGGATTCTCAGGATTTGACGAAACTGAAGCTTCTGTAATGAGTAGAGTCCGGTGTCACGTGCAGAAGAGAGGCAGATCCGCGGATACGTTTCTGTCCATAAGGTGGCTTGAGTAAAATGTTACAACCTATGCTTCTTTGAAAGAATCCGGAACTGGCAACCGGCACTGACACTGACAACTTCTTTATGGCAGCAGCAAATGACCTCAGGAAAGGGATGGCCATTCGTTACCACGGCGATGTGACCGTCATCTTGGACGTTCAACACCGTACGCCGGGAAATCTTCGCGCCTTTGTCCAAGCGACGCTTAGAAGTATTCGCACGGGAAAATCGAGCAATGTGCGGTTCAGCTCAACGGAGACCGTCGAGTTGGTTGACGTGAGTCGGCGTAAACTGGAGTACAGCTACAAAGACCAGGATGGATTCGTATTCATGGATCCTGAGACCTACGAGACCGAGACGTTTCCGCCTGAGCTGATCAACGAAGCCGCGAACTATTTGACCGAAAATCTGCAGGTCGATGTACTCTACGCGGAAGGAAAAGCCGTTGAAGTAGAATTGCCTTCTTCTGTGGAACTCAAAGTGATCGAGTCTGCCACCGGGATCCGTGGAGATAGCGCGAATAACGTGCAGAAACCCGCGAAACTCGAGACCGGCAAAACCATCCAAGTGCCTCTGTTCATTAAGGAGGGTGAAGTCATTCGCGTGGACACTCGGACAGGAGCGTACATGGGTCGCGCGTAGGGAGGGGAATCCATTCGGCGTCTGGGCGTGGTGGCTCGATAGTCCGATCACCTTTCTCGTAGACACCGGTGACGATTGCAGCCCGTTATTCTGATAACGTCTGTTGAGGCTCGCCTTTGTCCCGGGGAGGATGTTAATTTTCGACGGCAGTGGAATTTACGGTTAAGAAAAGGCGGCGGCACAGACTCAAGACCGGGCTTCAGGCGCGCGATGAACGCACTGAAACAGAATGGGTTGTTCCTGTTCGCTGGCTAAAGCAGATCATTGCGGTTTTCCTGATTCCACCAGCATGGATATTCACGCGCGCCTTCTTCAGCAGCTTTTCCACTGCAACCGTTCAACATCGTTTCTGGGCATCGGAAGAATTCTGGTTTTTTTCGTTAGGTACGTTGCTTTATGCCATTGCGTTCTTCGGCCTGCCCAGACCGATGTGGTTATACGTTTTCGGGCATGAGCTAACACACGCCATCTGGACATGGCTGATGGGAGGCAGAGTGCGCCAATTCCGTGTCAGCCGCGCCGGTGGGTACGTCGTCACCGACACAAACAATTTCTGGATCTCATTGGCGCCTTATTTTTTCCCGATCTACAGCATTCTTGCCCTGCTTCTCTACGGTGGGATTGGCGTGTTCGTGGACGTGGAACCATACAGGCGTTGGTTATTCGGGGTGGTCGGCTTTACCTGGAGTTTTCATGTCACGTTCGCGATCTGGATGCTGTGGCAGGGACAAACCGACCTGATCGAGCACGGCACGTTCTTCTCGATGATGGTCATTTACCTGATCAATTTTTTGGCGCTCAGTGTTATGCTCATCGTAGCCTGCCGGGATGTCACCTTCAGCTACTTCGGAAACGAACTGCTGCAGGGCGCTATGGAATTTTCCGATGAGCTCCTGCATCTAGCGCACCTCAAACTATGAGCGGAGATGTGGATGTTGAATATTCGGATCCGCCATCAACGGAGATGAGCAAAGTCGGTTTGCCAATGGATTGGCAAGCGTTGGACCTTTAGTTCCGGTAGTTGCACTACGACCAGCATTTGCCGACAAGTCACAAGAAGCGCGCCGTCGCTTGGCCTGGTGATGGTGAACGCACACCAAAACCGGCTTCGTTCGAACTTTGAGAGTTCACCATGGATCAGCAGCGCATCCCACAACCGGGCGGGACGCCGATAGTCTATTTCCGTTCGCACCAGCACGGGGCAATCGCCCCGGTTCAACATTTCGCCGAGCGGCCAACCCAATTTCTCGGCGAGGAACGACCGATTCGTTTCAATAAATCGCAGGTAAGCGATATTATGGACAAGGCCGGCTGCGTCAGTGTCGAAAAACATAACGCGAACTTCTGTCTCTAAAGTTGGAGTCTCCATCGGAACGGGTGGCCGCGACCGGCCCCCATACGTTAGAAGGAACTACGATGCGATGAAAGGGGATTGTATGGAACGCCGCCCTGGAATTTGATAACGGGATCGCGAGTCACGAATGAGCCAAAAAATCGCCTGCGTCATCCCATCGTACAACCACGCTGATTATATCGCCGAAGCGATCCGTTCGGTTTGCCGACAAACCCTTCCACCGGAACGACTGGTCATTGTCGATGATGGATCCCGGGATAATTCGGTCGATATCATTCGCACCGTCAAAGATCCGAGGATCCATCTTGTCGTGCAGGAAAATCAAGGAGCGCATGCGGCGCTTACCCACGGCCTCGACCTGTGCAAAGACTGCGATTTCGTCAGTGTGCTGAACTCCGATGACCGCTATCATCCGGAGCGGTTCGCCCGTTGCGCTGCTCATTTGGATCGAAATCGGGACGCGCAGCTCGTCTGTACCCGGATTCGACTGATCGATGAATCCGGCAGGCCGGTCGGACAGCTCGACGGCAGGCAACGTCGCGTGAATCGTATTTGGTCCTACCTGAGTAAGAGCACTGATTTCGTCGTTTCGCTGGGCTACGGAAACTTCACGAAGACCACCAGTAACTTTTTTTTCCGCACGGGCGCGATCACTGATTTTCGGCCTTACCGCTATGTCCATGACTATTTTGCAGCGCTGACCATAGCGTTTCGGGGTGCGCTCAGCCTGATTCATCAGGATCTATTGGATTACAGAGTCCACTCCACCAACACCATCAAAGCGGATGGCCGTGGCGCTGTGGTACAAGAAGTCATCCGGATGCACCTGGAGCTGCTGAAAGAGCTGGAGCCCGAACTTGAGACCGACGCGTTACTGAGAAAGCGCGTTTTAAGCTACTTGAAGGTGGTGCTGAACAACTACACAGATATGCGAGCGGAACTGTTGCTCTTAAGCATCGCGCGGTCGTTGAATGGAGACGACAATCCAACCGCGGATCTGACAGATTTCCCGGAAGTTGCGGAAGCTTCGACACCGCCGCCGTGAGGAGCGCGGTGTCGGTGCAAGAAAAGCCGTACGGAAGGGCAGACCGTTTGCATGATCGATGCGCGCGGACCGGTGGGAGGGGCGCCGGCGCTGTCAGTGCCTCCTCAACTCCCGCTTTCTCGGCTTCTTGATTTACAACCTCTCAAGAAGTTTTGCGAACTGCTCTGCTTCTGTCACGGGGAGTTCGCAGGCGAAATTTTGGCAGACGTAAGCGGCGGGTCGCCCTTGAACCGGCGCCATCAGACGGACTGCCTCGATTTGCTCGGACAACCAGTTCTGGCCTTCGCTACCGTCCGCCAATAAGACAACCTTGTTTGGCAAGTAGCGTTTCCGAATGATGCGGAGAAGTTCAGCTGTTTCAGAGAGATCTCTTTGGCCCGCCAGTACGATCTGCACTGGTTTGGTCACCGTCGCGTCCAACGCTGCCAGCATCTGCGGTAAAGCAGCCGGCATCCGGTCGAGAGCCGCGTGAAACGCTCCGAGAACCCGCTCCGCTGCATCCTGAAATTCATCCCGGTCAAATATCCTGGCCAATCTGGCCAGGTTCATTGCGGCAACGGAATTCGCAGACGGTTCTGCGCCGTCGTGATCTTCCTTCATCCGGAACAAAATATCGTTTGCGCCCTGTTCGGTGCTGAAATAACCACCCTTCGGGTCGGCAAAAAGAGCGTCCATTTGATCCTGAAGTTCTCGCGCCCATTGAAGCCGGCGAACATCAAAATCCGCTTCGTACAGATCCAGGAGACCCTGGATAAGGAACGCGTAATCCTCGGCGAACCCATTCGTTGCGCCGGCCGCCCCGCGATAACTCCGGAGCAATTGGGATTGGTACAACTTCGTTTCGAGGAAATCGGTCGCGCGTTGCGCCGCCGCCAGGTAACGGAGGTCTCCCAATACCTGGAACCCTTTGGCGAAACCGGAAATCATGAGTCCATTCCACGCGGTAACAATCTTGTCGTCGAGATGCGGCCGTGGACGCTGGTCCCGGACTGCCTTTAGCTTTTTTCGCGCTGCGGAAGCCAGTTGGGCAACGCTCTCCTCGGTGCGGCCGGTCAACTTCGCGACCATCTCCCGATCGTTCTGCAAAAACAACACGTTTTGCCCCGCCAGTTCACGGTGCGGATCGCTCGCAGTAACGACATTCCCAGTTCGTTCGACCCCATACATCCTCCGAAAAACAAGCGATCCGTCTGGTGTAAGCACCCGATCGATTTCCTCCTGGGTCCAAACATAAAATGCGCCCTCTTTTTTCTCCGTGGCGTCCGCCTGCGGCAAGCTGTCGGCATCTTCCGCCGAGTAAAATCCGCCCTCCGGCGAGGTGAGATCGCGCAGGACATAGTCCAGGGTTTCCCGAAGCGTTCGTTCCAGCTCTAGATCCGCCGTTGCTTGAACTATCTCGGCATACGCCATGGCAAGTTGTGCCTGGTCGTACAACATTTTTTCAAAATGCGGCACGTGCCACCGGTCATCGACCGAATAGCGATGGAAACCGCCGCCGAGATGGTCATAGATCCCACCCCGCGCCATCTTCCGCAGGGTGACCGCCACCATGTCCAACGCGTTCGTCTTTTGGGTTCGCCGCCAGTAGCGTAGCAGGAAATTGAATATCGCCGGTCGCGGAAATTTTGGCGCAGAACTGAATCCTCCCTCCTCCGGATCGAAACCGGACGCAAGCTGGCGGTAACCGTTCTCCAGCCAGTTCAGCGTCAAAGGGCTAGATTCCGACGTTTGCGCGTCCCGGAGATGCGCTTCAATCGCTTCCGTGAATTGAGCGCCTTGATCCATGATCTTTCCGGGACTCTTCTCCCAGACATCTGCGATCCGCGTTAACAAAGTCCCGAATCCAGGTCGCCCATATCGGTCATCCGGCGGATAGTACGTGCCGCCCAGAAATGGTTTCAATTCCGGGGTGAGAAATACGCTCATCGGCCAGCCTCCCGAACCGGTGGTGCTCTGGACAAATGTCATATAGACCCGGTCCACGTCCGGTCGTTCTTCCCGATCCACTTTAATGCTGACGTAGGATTGATTCAGGATCTCCGCGACCAACGGATTCTCAAACGATTCGCGCTCCATCACATGGCACCAGTGGCAAGTGGAATAACCGATCGACAAAAAGATCGGTTTCGCCTCTGTCTGCGCCTTCTGAAAAGCCTCCGGACCCCACGGATACCAGTCCACCGGGTTGTGAGCGTGTTGGAGAAGGTACGGAGATTTCTCGTGGATCAGGCGGTTCGGTGCATGTTCGGACGACATACGCCAAGAAAACACTTTTCGCCCGGCAGGGAAACACGTATCGGCGTAGCGGGGAACGCCGGTCGCTGCCTCTAAGGTTACGCCGACCCGCCGACCCGCCCAGACGCCGATTCGCGTTCACCCGGTTGGTAAATCCGGACCACGCGCTTCGTTATCCCGGTAAATATTTCCCAGGCGATCGTTCCTGCTTTGGACGCGAGCTCGCTAGCGAGAATCTCCTGGTTGCCTTGCCGGCCAAAGAGGACGACCTCGTCCCCCGGCTCAACGCAGTCGAGGTCAGTCACATCCACCATGATCTGGTCCATCGTGACCCTGCCTAATAACCGGCACCGGCGCCCTTTGATCAAAACATCCGTTTCCTGACCGGATAAATGGCGGTTGTAGCCATCGCCGTATCCAACGGAGAGCGTCGCCACTTTCACTTGGCCGGGCGTAACGAATGTTCTGCCGTAACTGATGCTCCGCCCAGGCCCCAGTAATCGGACCAGCACAACTCTCGTTTTCAAGGTCATCGCAGGGCTGAACTTTTCCTGGAACTCGCTCAGCGGCGAGATTCCGTACACGCTCAATCCGACCCGCACAAGATCGACAGGCGTCGCACCCCGTCCGAATCGCATGACTCCCGCACTGTTCAGAATCGCGGCGGGTTTCGCGCCAGGAAGCAGACGCGCCGCGATCGCTCGAAATCGCTCCAACTGTCGCGCCGTGTAGTTCGCATCTTCATCCGCCACAGGAAGATGCGAAGATAATGCTGCCACCCGGAGTTGAGAAATCGCACAAATCGTCCGAAAAATCTGATCGGCTTCTTCCTCCGACAATCCGATTCGTCCCATTCCCGTATCGATGACAAAGTGCACCGGCATCCGGGCACCCGGGCGCACGCTTTCCGCGTATCCGGTTGCCTCTTCGACGGTTGACACGGTGGGGATAAACGCCTCATCGAGGATTGTTTGCCTTTCTTCTGGCAACGCAGGACCAAGAATCAACACGGGAGCTCGAGCGCCGGTGGAACGTATTTCCAGCGCCTCTGAAAGACTTGCAACGCCAAACAAGTCGACATCCCGATCGAGTTGCTGCGCGACTTCGGGAAGGCCATGGCCGTAGGCGTCCGCCTTGACGACTGCGATGATACGAACTCCGCCCGGAAGCATTGAGCGAATTGTCTGGAGGTTGGATCGCATCGCCGTGATATCGATTTCCGCCCAGCAACGAAAGGATGTCCTCATTGACGGCCGGCCCAAACGAAGCCGGTGAAAGCGAGCAGCAGAACATTCCGCAGCAACGGAAAAATCGTGCCGGTCGCGGTGAACGTTTTTCCAAAACAGCCGCAATCGATGCCGAGCCCCCGGAACGTTGCGCTCGCCAGGGCAAAGGTGAAAACGATCAACAAACACGCGATCAAAAGGAGCGCTCCCTGCTCAAATCTTTTCACGATCAGGAGCGCGCCGACCAGGATCTCCAACCAGGGAAGATACACCGACGCGAGCACCGTTGGGATCCATGGGATCAAGTGATAGCGCTGGATCTCGATTGCGAACGCACCCGGGTCATCCACCTTGGCTGCTCCCGCGAAAACGAACAGGATACCCAGCGCTATTCGCACAAGTACGCGGCTCACGTTCACGAACCGGGGCGAAGCAGGAGCATGCAGTCGGCTGATCATTTTCGCGTCTTCCACGCCTCCCAACCCCCTTTCAGAACAAAGACCGAAGAAATACCGTTCTTTCGCAAGCGTTCGGCAACCTCGCGGCTTAACTCACAGGTTCCTGCACTGCAATAGACTACGACCTTTTTTCCCGGCGCCCATCCGTCCAGAAATTTGGGAAACAACTGGTCCCAGCTTTCCAGGTTCAGCAAGAGCGCGCCCGGCACGTGGTCAGTGCCGTATTCCTCTGCCGATCTTGCGTCGACCCAAAGTACGTTATCTCCCCAAGCCAATACCGTTGGAAGCATTTCTTCGCCCTGTGCCAACGCCGGCTGAAACCATGGCGGACGCCGGGGATGGAACGCCGCTGTCAAGCTTGCAGGAAGGAGCGCCGCGAGGAGAATCAGCTGCGCCTGACGAACTAATCTCATTTAATGCGAGCGTAGGCGTATTTCGTCTCCGGGTTATCAGGCGGGTAGTCTGTTCGGATCATCACCGTGGCCGCCGCCGGCTGCGCCGCGCTGTCGGGAGTGATCTGCGCCTCATATTCCTTGCCCGGTTTCACTTCCGTCAATTTGACTTTCAACGCCGGATTATCCGAGGTGATGGAAACAATCTTTGCAGACGCGTCATCCGCGATCACGATATGGATCGATTTGGGATCGGGTTGTTCCCCCACCCGCCAAAGAACAACTTCCGGCTCAATTTTGACGGTTTCCTGGATGTAAACGTGCAACTTCAGGATCGTTGGTTGTTCCGGATTGGCCGTTGTATCCACCGATATTGCCTTTTCCTGCCTCCCGGTCCGACCGGCAAAAGTGAATTTCGCTTCAATATCACCCGATTCGCCCGGAGCATAATCGGTCTTGTTCAACGCCGCAGTTGTGCAACCACAAGAGGTGCGGACGTTCTGGATCTTGATCGGTTTCGGGCCGGCATTGGTAAATTTATATTTCGCCACGACTTCCTTGTCCTGTGGTTTCGAGTTAAAAGTCTGTTCGGTCGTTTCCCACGCTAACTGGCCAAAAGCCGAGCCGGCGAATACGCAGAGTTGAAACAGGAAATACTTCATAGGGTAGTTTAGGATTTGGTACGCAAAACCAGGTAAGGAAAGAAACGCACAGATTACATAGCTTGCCAGAGCTGCAACCACAATCTGGGAACTGGGAAATTCCTGTGCTACTTTCGAAGGAAGCGAGAACTGACTCTATGTATCAGATCGTCTTCAACGAAATCAGTGCGGCCGAAATGGCGAGAATCCCAAAGGTACTTCAACTGGAGTTGCTGGCCGAATTCCAATTTTTGCCTGACGACTTGGACCGCCTCGATTCCAAGGCGTTCGGCGTCATCGAGCGGGAAGGAAAACGTCTCTACCGTTACCGAACCAACGATTACCGCATCTACTTCGAGCGGAACAAGGAGGGCGTCCTCGTGCACCGGGTCCTGCACAAAAATACCATCCGGGATTTTCTTTTCCGCTCGAAGCTGCCGATGGCGGAAGATGAACAACTGCAAGAGCACGCCGGCTTTTGGAAACTGATCGAAGAGGGTGAACAAAAAAAGAAGTAACACCTGACAACGTCCAATGGATCTCCTCCAGGAACTGATCGAGAACGAAGAAAAACGGAGAACCGCTTTTCCGATTTGCCGGAAAAAAATTTTCATGGCGCACGCCGCGGTCACCGCTTTGCCTCGCGCAGTCGCGGATGCGGTCATACGGTTTACAGAGGAGAGTGCCGCTAACTTCGAAAACTTCGCCGCGCTGTTGAAATCGATCCAGGAAGCGCGCGTTGCGGCGGCAAACTTAATCGGCAGCAGCCCGGAGGAAATCGCTTTAATCGGTCCGACATCTCTTGGGCTCAGCCTGTTCGCGAACGGGATCGATTGGCGCCCCGGCGACGAGGTCATCTGTTACCTGGACGATTATCCAGCCAATGTCTATCCATGGTTAAACCTCCGGTCACGCGGCGTGGTCGTTCGTTTGCTCCAACCTGCTGCGACCGGGGAGTTAACGCCCGACCTTGTTGCGGAAGCACTGACCGCGAGAACGCGATTGGTTGCGCTTGCGTCCGCTAACTTTGTTTCCGGATATCGCATCGACTTGACTGCGATCGGCAAATTGCTCAGGGAGAAAGAGATTCTGTTCTCGGTGGATGCCATTCAGACACTTGGGGCTTTTCCAACGACGGTCGAATCTGTGGATTTTCTCAGCGCGGATGCGCACAAATGGATGCTGGGACCGTTGGCCATTGGAATAGTCTATGTGCGTAAAGAGTGCTTTGAGCTATGCCGACCTACTCTTCTTGGCTCGTGGAATGTCAAGGCGCCGGGATTTGTCGCCCAGGAAGAAATCGAATTCCTGCCGACCGCGCAACGGTATGAGCCAGGCGCAATGAACGTGATGGGGATCTTCGGGATGAAGGCGGCGATTGACCTGTTGCTGGAGATCGGGATTCCCAGGATCGCTGAACGCATCCTGACGATCACCGGCCGGCTTGCCGACGGTCTGCAGGAGTTGGGTTTTTGCTTCCTTGGCCCGACCGCCGGCCCGAACGTCTCAGGAATCGTCACTGTATCGCGCCCCGGAACCGATATGAATGCGTTGTTCGAACGGTTAACCGCAGCGAACATCGTCTGTTCCTCTCGCCAGGACCGGCAGGGGCGACAGTACATTCGTTTCAGTCCCCACTTCTATAATACCGAAGGAGAGGTCGACCAGGTGCTGGAGGTCATGGCTCTGTAGCACGGGCTTCGATGTAGACTTTCGTTTCATAGTCGAAAGTGATTTTTCCGCCGTCCTGGTGTGTGTCGAAAAGTTTTTCGGCAGCCTCTATGATTTCACGGTGACCCGGCTGGCCAAGGTTTGGGACGTAGGAACAGGAAAGCAGCCGGCCGAGGAACCCCCTCCGGTCGAGGATCTGATTATTCGGAAACGTCCGAATTTGAACCTCACTCGGGGCGAAGAAGGCCCGAATGTCCTCCACGCCAACCCGGCGATTACTCACATTTTGGTAGTCAGGGGCCATCTCCTTGAGGAGGGTGTCATACGCACGGTTGAGAGGTGACGCGTCGTCCAGCCGTTCGTTCCAGAGAAGTGCCGTCATGCCGTTGGCTTTTAGAATTCGACTAAACTCCAATTTTGTTTTTACGCGATCGAACCAGTGGAAGGCTTGGGCGCACGTAATCAAGTCGACCGACCGATCGGCCAGAGTCGTGGTCTCCGCCGTTCCGCGCACGCTGCGAAAGGCTGGATAGCCGCTTAGCCTTTGTTCAGCCTCCCTTCGCATCGCTTCGTTCGGCTCCACCGCATACAGTTCGTAACGGTTGTTCAACAGTTGACGGGTCAAGATTCCCGTACCAGAACCGATATCCGCAACCGTGGCGGGCGGCGGAACGAGCGTCTCGAGGAACCGCATCATATCGTCCGGATACCTTGGGCGATATTTCGCATACGTTTCTACCCGGTCGCTGAATCGTTCCGTTGGATCCTGCATGAGCTAATCTCTTAGATATCGAGGCGCCGGACGGACCGCCACCCGAGCGAAGCCGCGCGCCTCATAAACTCAGGACTTTACTGTTCATTCCACATTCGCGATAGTGCGCCTCCCCAAAAAATGGACCAGATCGGCATTGGATTAGCAGGCCTTGGCACTGTAGGAGCGGGTGTCTACAAACACCTGATCCAGAATCGAGCCATTATCAGCGAACGTGTTGGTCTGGAGCTCGCTGTGCGCCGGATTGCGGTCAGAAATCCCGAACTCGTCCGAACCGTGGACCCTCCAGCGGAGATGATCACGAGACATTGGGAAGAACTCGTCGAAGACCCTGCGATAGACATTCTCGTGGAGCTGATGGGAGGGCTAGATGCTCCGTACCAGTTCATGATGCGCGCTTTGGACGCCGGCAAAGTCGTAGTGACAGGAAACAAGGCGCTCCTGGCCGAGCGCGGAGTCGAAATTCTGGAAAAGGCGGCCGAAAAAGGGGTCCCGATCTTTTTCGAAGCCGCAGTCGCCGGTGGCATCCCAATCATTAAATCAATCAGGGAAGGGTTCATCGGAAATCACATCCAGTCCATCCACGCAATTTTGAACGGGACGAGCAATTACATCTTGTCGAGGATGACCGAGGAAAACATGGATTTTCCGGAGGCGTTGCGGGAAGCCCAGAACCAGGGATACGCCGAAGCCGACCCGACACTTGACGTGAACGGCTGGGATGCTGCGCACAAAGCGATCATTCTGGCCTCGCTCGCGTACGGTTTCTGGGTCAGCACCAATCAGATCCATGTTGCGGGTATCGAAACGGTGAATGCATCGGATATTCGGTTTGCCGATCGATTGGGCTACAGGATTAAATTGGTCGCCACCATCCGGACCGACAGCGATGACCTCGTCGAAGCGCACGTTCATCCGACTCTGGTGCCGAAGCAGCATGTCCTGGCTTCGGTGAACGGCGTCTTTAACGCCTTGATGGTTCGTGGCGATCTTGTCGGCGATACGTTGTTTTACGGACGGGGCGCAGGCCAGGATCCGACGACGAGTTCTGTGATCAGCGATTTGGCGCAGGCTGCCATTTGGTATGATTCCGGCGGTAAAGCTTTCGGATTCACGCCGCACGGGTTGTATGGAAAATGTCGCCCGATCGAGCAAGTCTCGTCCGGGTACTACCTGCGATTGTCTGTTATCGACGAGCCAGGGGTTCTCGCGCAAGTTGCCAGCATCCTCGGTTCGCACCAGATCGGAATTTCGTCAGTGATCCAGCCGGAAGGACACGAGGGAGACGCTGTGCCGCTGGTTCTGATCATCCACGATGCGCCATTTGATCGAATGCGCGCCGCTGTTCAATCCATTCAAGCTCTCGACTGCGTCAAAGCGGCGCCGACGTTGTTGTGGGTTCTCTCATGAACGCATCCCAAAAGGCACACGGCGCCACAATCGGCGTGATCGAACGATACCGCGAACATCTTCCGGTGACGGCAGCGACCCCTATCGTTTCGTTGAGCGAAGGATCGACGCCTTTAATTTATTCATCGCGCTTGAGCGCGCTCGTTGGCCGCGGTTGCCGGGTTTACCTCAAACACGAGGGTTCAAATCCAACCGGATCATTTAAAGATCGCGGGATGACCGTTGCAGTGAGCAAAGCCGCCGAATCGGGCGCGCGCCTCGTCGTTTGCGCTTCCACTGGGAACACGTCAGCAGCCGCTGCGGCCTACGCTGCACGAGCGGGCATTCAATGCGCGGTCCTGTTGCCTGCAGGAAAAATCGCTACGGGTAAACTCGCCCAGGCATTCGTGTACGGTGCAGTCGTTATCGCCCTCGACGGCAACTTTGATCAGTGCCTGAAGTTGGTGCGCGAGTTGTCCACTGAGCCCGGCATTTCGGTTGTTAATTCCATCAATCCATATCGTCTTGAAGGACAAAAAACCGCGGCGTTTGAAATCATCGATGCCTTGGGCGACGCCCCACATCTTCATCTGTTACCCGTGGGGAACGCCGGGAATACGACCGCCTATTGGCGAGGGTACGTCGAATATCACAAGCTAAACCGGGCAACCCGGCGCCCCCGAATGCTCGGATTTGAAGCCGCCGGCGCGGCGCCAATTTATTACGGCCGCGTCATCGAACATCCCGAAACCGCGGCCTCCGCCATTCGGATCGGAAATCCAGCCAGCTGGAATCTGGCAAATGCTGCGTTTCAAGAGTCCGGCGGCGCAATTGATATCGTTACCGACGAGGAAATTTTTGCCGCCCAACGCTGGTTGGCTTCCAACGAAGGCTTGTTCGTGGAACCTGCCAGCGCCGCCGCGGTGGCCGGGCTTTTTAGATGCCGGACGCCGGCAGCGTGCGCCATTTGCCCTGTACCAAAAATTCCGGACGACGCCGTTGTCGTCTGCACGCTCACCGGGCATGGCCTGAAAGACACGGCTGCGGTGCTGAATGATGATCGCGCTAAACCCATCGCTGCCCCAGCCGACAAAGCCGCAATTCTGTCGATTCTGGAAAAAGCAAAATGAGTTTGATCGTGCAAAAGTACGGCGGAACATCCGTCGGAACTCCCGAACGCATCCTGGAGGTGGCTCGGCGGATCGTGCGAACCCAACAGGCAGGCAACCAGGTCGTCGCTGTCGTCTCGGCGATGTCCGGGGTGACAGATAACCTGATCAAACTTGCACGACAGGTGGCGCCGCACCCGGCTGAACGAGAAATGGACGTTCTCCTCGCCACCGGCGAACAGACCACGATCGCGCTGACCGCGATGGCGATCAACGGTCTGGGCGGCCACGCGATTTCGTTGACCGGCCCTCAGGCCGGGATCGTTACCGATAGCGTTCATACAAAGGCCAAAATCGCCAATATCACGCCAAAGCGCATTCACACGTTTTTGGACACGGGTAACATCGTCATCGTCGCAGGGTTCCAAGGTGAGACTCTGGAAGGCCTGATCACCACGCTCGGTCGTGGCGGCTCGGACCTCACCGCCATCGCGCTCGCCGCTTCGATCAAAGCTGATCTTTGCCAGATTTTTACCGACGTTGACGGCGTCTACACCTGCGATCCGCGCATTGTCAAAAATGCTCTGAAAATCCCCGAGATTTCCTACGACGAAATGCTTGAGATGGCCAGCCTCGGATCGAAGGTCATGCAATCTCGTTCAGTTGAATTCGCCAAAAAATTCGCCGTCATTTTTGAAGTCAGGAGCAGCTTTAACGATCAGCCAGGAACCCTAGTGAAAGAAGAAACAGCCGGCATGGAGAAAGTAGTGATCCGCGGAGTGAGCGTCGACCGTAGACAAGCGAAAGTAACGATCAGCGGCGTACCGGACAAACCCGGTGTCGCCTCGCGAATTTTCAATGAGATTGCGGCGATTAACGTCAACGTCGACATGATTGTGCAGAACGTCTCTGCAGCCGGCAGTACCGATATTTCGTTTACCACGCTCGCGGACGAATTGCCGAAAATAGAAAAGCACCTCGGCCCGATCGTCCCGGAAATCGGCGCCAAAGGATTCGCGGCGCAAGGCGGGATCGCCAAGCTAAGCGTTGTCGGCATCGGGATGCGTTCGCATTCCGGTGTCGCTGCCAAAATGTTCGAACTGCTGGGGAAAGCCGGGATCAACATCCAGATGATTACGACCTCCGAAATCAAGATTTCGGTGATTGTCGATGAATCCAGCGTCGACGAGGGGGCCAGCCTTGTGCACGCCGGTTTCGGACTCGGCCGTCCGGAGCCGTAAGGTTGTTTGTGCTCGGTGAGCGCTCCTGAAGCGATGTTCCGCGTTCCAAACCAATTTCTGATCCGCCGTGGACCAAATCCGATTTTTCACGTAGTCATCACTCAGAATGTGGAAAGGACGCTTTCAACAAGAAACTGCCCCTGCGGTTCAACGGTTTACTGAATCGATTTCATTTGATTGGCGACTCTACAAGGTCGATATCGAGGGGTCGATCGCTCACGCTTCGGCATTGGAAAAGGCCGGGTTGCTCGCTCCGGTAGAACGGCAGCAAATTGAGTCGGGCCTGAAGGCCATCGGACAGGAAATCGACGAGGGCCGGTTCCCGTTCCGGGTCGATCTGGAAGATGTTCATATGAACATCGAGTCGGCGCTGACGTCGCGGATTGGGTCCGCCGGCGGGAAATTGCACACCGCTCGAAGTCGAAACGATCAGGTCGCTCTTGACTTGCGGCTGTACCTTCGGCACGAGACCGACGAAGTCTGCCGCCGGATCACAGCGCTCCAGCGCGCCTTGGTTGGCCTCGCGGGAAAATGCCGAGAGACGATTCTGCCCGGATACACACATCTTCAGCGAGCACAGCCGGTCCTTTTCGCGCATCACCTGCTGGCTTATATCGAAATGTTGGATCGAGATCGCGAACGCCTTGTGGACGGTCGCAAACGAATCAATCGAATGCCGCTCGGATCCGGGGCGATCGCCGGGTCGACGATCGAACTCGACCGCGAGTACATTGCGGGACTGCTCGGTTTTCCGGAGGTGACCCGCAACAGCATGGACGCTGTCAGCGACCGCGACTTCGTCGCAGAGTTCCTGTTCGCGCTGGCGCTTATCGGTATTCACCTCTCACGGCTCAGCGAAGACCTGATCCTTTTCGCGACCTCCGAATTCCAGTTCATCAAGATCAGCGACCGTTACACGACCGGTTCGAGCTTGATGCCGCAGAAAAAGAACCCGGATGTCTGCGAACTGACCCGCGGTAAAACAGGCCGTCTGGTCGGGAACCTTGTCTCGCTTCTTACCACCCTCAAAGGTCTGCCGATGACTTACAATCGCGATCTCCAAGAAGACAAAGAAGCTGTTTTCGATTCAATTGATCAGATCAAACTGGTTCTCGAAGTCTACACGGGGATGATCCCCGAGATCGAAGTTGATTCACAGCGTACGCGTCAAGCCGCCAACGACCCCGGACTGCTCGCTACCGATCTGGCCGATTACCTCGTGCTCCGTGGTCTCCCGTTTCGGCAGGCTCACGAAGTGATCGGAAAAATGGTCGCCTACTCCATCGAACAGCGTCGGGGGTTTGCCGAACTGAAATTGGAAGAATTCCGCCGGTTCAGCGAGCTCTTCGGGCCGGATCTCTTCGAAGTCCTAGACGTTGATCGCGCGATCGACCACCGAACTGCGACTGGCGCACCTTCACGAAAAAATGTTGCAGCGGCATTAGAAGCGTGGAACGCAATCCTCCGTGAACAACCCTGACGACTGGCAAATTCTGGAAATTAATTCCCTCTTCAAGAACCCGTATCTCGAGGTTTTTCAAGAGCGAGTCATTCTTCCAGGGGAAGCGCGCGTTCGCGAATGGACGGTCGTCCGTAGAAAACAGGCGGTAGTCATTGCCCCCTTAACCAGCAAGGGAAACTTTGTTCTCATTCATCAGGCCAGGATCCCCGTTCGAAAAATGCTTTGGGAATTTCCGGCAGGCCAAATCGACGGTTCTTCTGAGCCTGGGATGGAGATAATCCGCGATACCGCCCTGCGCGAGTTGACTGAAGAGACCGGATACTCCTTGGTCGCTGGTGGGGACCTGACCTACCTGGGGCACTATTATTCATCGCAAGGATTTTGCGACGAGACACCCCACCTGTTCTTAGCCCGGCCTGTCCGAGCAACCGGATTTGGCCGAAAACCTGAAGACAGTGAATCAATCGTGGAGTGCCGGGAATTTAGTTTAGAGGACTTGAGTCAAATGATCGCGGACAGCGTGATTCAGGACGCAAACACGCTCGCCTTATATGCTCGGTTGTCGGCGAAAAGACTCATCCCATGAACATCTCGAAGCTTTTCAAGTTTCGTGAAGGCGAGCAGGGTGAGGCGGTCAAACCTTTCCTGGATCACCTCGAGGACTTGCGCTGGGTCATCGTCAAGATGGTGATCGCGCTCGGCGCTGCGATGGTCCTGGCGTTTTGTTTCCGCACGCAACTGGTCCATATCCTGCAAGGTCCGCTGAAATCGATCGATCCGCGGTTACTGAAATCCCTTGTCTCATTAGGTGTCGCAGATTCGATGACGATCTCCTTCCAGCTTGCGTTTTACGCCGGAATCGTTCTCTCGTTCCCGTTTCTGATTTATTTTGCCGGGCAATTCGTTCTCCCGGCGCTCACCCAGCCAGAAAAGAAGGCGATGCTGCCGGCGGTCGGGATCGGCTTCGGGCTTTTCCTTGCTGGTGTCGTCCTTGGGTATTACCTCGTGCTACCAGCGACACTTCGATTCTTTTTCCGAGACGCTCAATCGCTTGATTGGACTCCCACCTGGACGGTGCGCGACTATTTTTCGTTCGTTACGCAACTTTGCGTCGGGTTCGGCGCGGCGTTCGAGTTGCCGGTTTTCGTCCTGGTGCTTGTGCGACTTGGCGTTTTGTCCGTCGCGCTCCTCCGCCGAACCCGGGCGTACGCGTTCCTTCTTATTTTTATCGCCGCGGCATTTTTAGCGCCAACGCCCGATGCAGTTTCGATGGCGCTGATGGGCGGCCCGATGTACCTGCTCTACGAAATCTGCATACTTGTCGCGTGGCTGATGGAACGGAAGCGGAAAAAGGAAGCAGATGCGCTCGCGCATAAAAGCGGCTAACCCGCAAAAATCACGCAATGGCCAGGATTTTCATTAAGACGTACGGTTGCCAAATGAATGAGCGCGACTCTGAACAAGTGGCTCAGATGCTCATGGAGCGGGGCCACTCGATCACGGCTCAAGAGGAAGAGGCCGACGTTGTTTTGCTCAACACCTGCAGCGTTCGCGACTTGGCTGAACAGAAGGCACTGGGCAAAATGGGGATGCTGCGCACACTCTCCCGCGATCGCCCAATCGTGTACGGTTTCCTCGGATGCATGGCGCAAAGCCGTGGTTCGGCCCTTCTGAACGAAGTGCCGCACCTGGATCTGGTGGTGGGAACCCAGAAATTTCATCGCGTCGCGGAGTACGTGGACCAAGCGATCGAACGGAAATGGGCGCCGCGCTTTGACGATGTCCGGTTTTCCATTGTCGACGTGGACGAAGAAGCGGACTCCCAACGCACTATCCGGGACCATATTCTCGCCGAACGGCAAGTGACCGCTTTCGTATCGATCATGCAGGGGTGCAACATGCATTGCACGTTCTGCATTGTTCCTTACACGCGCGGGCACGAACGAAGCCGGCCACTCAAGGAAATTGTCGGCGAGGTCCAAGCCCTGGTCGAGAAGGGTGTCAAGGAGGTGACCTTACTCGGTCAAATCGTGAATCTCTACGGGAGACACGAATTCGCCAGCATGGATGGAAAAAGTCCATTTGTTCGATTGCTCGAAGCGGTCCAGGAAGTCGCCGGCCTCGAGCGGATTCGGTTCACCTCCCCTCACCCGATCGGCTTTCGGAATGATCTGATTGAAACGTTCGGACGATTGCCAAAGCTCGTTGAGCATATTCATCTACCTTTGCAGTCCGGTTCCAATCGGATCCTCAAAGCGATGCACCGGACCTACACGGCCGAGAAATTCGTTTCGCTCGTCGATCGGATTCGCTCGGTGACGCCGAACATTGCGATCACCACGGACATCATCGTTGGTTTTCCCGGTGAAACCGACGACGACTATGCCCGGACGCGCGAGCTTGCAGACCGGATCGGATTCGATAACGCATTCATATTCAAATATTCGAAGCGCCAAGGCACGCCGGCCGCAGAGATGGAAGGGCAAGTACCTGATTCCATAAAAGAAGCGCGTAACCAGGACCTGCTCAAATTGATCAACTCCTGGGCAAAACGCCGTAGCGAACCGTTTGTCGGCGGAGAGGTTGAAATTTTATGCGAAGGACCCAGTAAAACGAATCCCGCGCGTCTCGCGGGCAGGACGCGTGGAAACAAGATCGTGGTGTTTGAAGGTGCGCCGCGGTATATCGGCGCGCTCTTGAACATCCGCATTTCTCGTTCAACGGGCTACACCCTGTACGGCGAGCCGGTCGACCGCTAAGAAGAACGGGAGTCAGGTACGAGGCCAATTCCTCACATTCTGGGTTTGCTCGACGCGACCTGCGCTCCTGTAACTCTGTTTCCAGCTTGCGCCTCCGGAATCTTGGGCTAATGAACAGCTTCCTTAATTCATGGAATATCCTCCTCGCGTTTACGACCTAACCCTCCACACCGTCGGCCTGATCGTCGGTTTCCTCCTCTTGGCAAGTCATCTCATTGCTCTGGTTCGCCCGGAACAAACCAAAGGCTGGCTGGTTAAAGCGCCACGATCAAAGGCTCTCGGAATCGGTCTGCTCGCTGTGGATTCGCTCTGGGCGTTCTGGCTGGTATCGAACATGGATCTCGGCGAATTCTCGCAGTACCGGACTTGGCTCCAGATTGGCGTTCCCATCGCGTTTGTTCTGACGATGATTTTCGTCGACGAATTTCTCGCCGTGCGGGCGCTCGGGATGCTGGCGCTGTTGGCTGCGGAGCCAGTGCTGTCTGCGGCTTTTCTCCGCCCGGAAGCCGCGCGTTTGTTGCTTGTCGTCCTCGCCTATGTCTGGCTCACCCTCGGTCTTTTCTGGGTTGGCATGCCCTACGTTTTGCGGGATCAGATCCATTGGATCACCCAAACCGGCCGCAGGTTTCGAGCCTTAACGCTCGCGGGACTGGTGTACGGTTTGGTAGTGCTCGTCTGCGCGGTAGCGGTGTATTAGGAAGTTGTCAGTGTCAGTTGCCAGTTGTCAGCTTGAGAGAAAGCGGACGGTCGTTTTGCACGGGAAACAATTCATGCTGGAGTTTTATAAGATAAAACATGTTAATTGTATGTTATGATTAATAAGACCTATCGGGATCTTATCGCGTGGCAAAAGGGTATTGATCTTTGTGAGTTGATTTACCGTGCCTCTGCGGCTTTTCCGCGTCACGAGCTTTACGGGCTGACAAGCCAAATACGTCGGGCGGCAATCTCTGTGCCCAGTAACCTTCTCCTGCTGAAAACTGGCACTGACAACTGACACTGACAACTGCCTAGACCTCCAGTCTCTTCTCAAACTTCGACAGGACTTTGAACCCTTTGTCTGTCACCACTCCGTCGTCCTCAATCCGCACTCCACCAACGCCCGGAAAATAAAGTCCGGGTTCAACAGTCAATACCTGGCCCGTCTTGAAGTGGGTCTTCGCGATCCGCGGTTGTTCGTGAATCTCCAGTCCGAATCCGTGGCCTAACCCATGAAAAAACCCGACCCAACGGCCATCTCGAATTTCTGCGGGATACCCTTTCTCCTTGAAAAAATCGGAGACGTCCTTCTGCAGGGCTGCGCCGGAACCGCCCGCACGTATGTTCTTCAACGCGAATTTCTGCGCCTCGGACACGGTCGACCAAAGCACGCGTTGCGCCTCGCTCGCTTTGCCTCTGACCACTGTTCGGGTCAGGTCACCGTAATATCCGGTGCGCCTATCCTTCGGGAAAACATCCAGGATGATCAGAGAATCTGCCTTGAGTGGGCCGTTTCCCCGGTGATGCGGATCACACGCCTGTTCGCCGCCTGCGACGATCGTGCCTGTCGACGTCCCACCCGCGTGCAGAATCGCGGTTTCGATTTCGGCGCGCAGCTTCTCGGAGGTTAACGTCGCACCACCCCAAACAAGCCTTTTCCCGGATTTGATTTCGGCTGCCTTAAGGACCTCGATTCCGCGGCCCAAGCCGACTTCGGTGATTCGAATAGCGCGCCAGATCAATTGCAGTTCTTCTTCATTTTTGAATTCGCGCTCGCTCCAGAACAGGCCAGCAACTGGTACGACGGTGACTCCTTCCTTGGCCAGTCGGTTCGCTAATCCGACGGGAAAGTTGTAAGGAACCGCTGCTTTCCGAACACGGCGCAGCCGCAAAAAGGAGGCGATTGTTTTCTCGATCGGCGGTTTGCCTTTGCGCCCCTTCTGCAAGGGACGCTCAATTTCCGACAACGCGAGGACCTCGTCGACCTGCGCCTCTTTCTTTCCCCGGTCAATTTCGAGATCGCTGAGCAAAACGGTTGTTTTACCGTTCTGCTTCAGAAACAAAACGGGGTCAGGAACAGAAAACTTCGTTGCGTAGAGTAAATCGGCGGATTCTTCGCTCGAAGCGAAGATTAGTCGCGGAAGGCGAGCATGGACCATGGATCAAAATGGAAACCGAACAAGGCTGATAGAGCAACCCAAGACATACTCAATCTTCTTAATGGTCATCTCCTGGTTCCTAATCGTTCCGCCAGTTCCAAAAACGGTTTCAGCGAATCAGGATTGCTCATCGCCTCACGACTAACCAATTTCGAGAGTTCGACACCCTGGAAGATGCGCTTCACGGGCACCTCCAACTTTTTCCCGGTCAAAGTCAGCGGAATTTCTGGAACGTTGAATATGCCGTCGGGCAAGTACCTCGGAGACAACTCCGTTTTGATTCGGTCGCGAATTCGACTGGCCAAGCCATCGTCGAACACGACCGCTGCCCGCAACACCACAAACAGGAGAAGCCGCCCAGGCGTTTCTTCGCCACTGCGACCCAATCCGGTGGTGTCGATCACCAGCGAGCCAAGGATTTCCGGGAGCGACTCAACGACCTGGTAAAATTCGCTCGTCCCCATCCGCACCCCACCGCGATTCAGTGTCGAATCGGAACGACCATAAATCACGCATTGGCCGCTCTCCGGATCAATCTCAATCCAATCTCCATGACGCCAGACGCCCGGGAAATGATGGAAATACGCATGGCGCAGCCGGGAACCGTCCGGATCGTTCCAGAAACCGACGGGCATACAGGGCATTGGCGCAGTCAGCACCAGTTCGCCAACCTGATTCCAGACCGCTCTACCGCTCTCGTCCCAAGCTTCAATCGGCGCACCCAGCCCCCGGCACTGGAGCTTTCCTGCATAAACAGGAAGCCAGGGATGCGAAAGAACGAAAGCAGTGCAAACATCGGTGCCGCCGCTCACCGAGCCAAGCCAGACACTTGGTTTGACCTGATCGTAGACCCATTGGAAACCGTCGTCCGGCAATGGCGCACCGGTCGACCCGATCGACCGCAGCGACTGGAGACCGAACTCCTTTCGCGGCTCGAGTTTTTCTTTTTGACAAGCCAACAGGAACGGTGCGCTGGTGCCGAAATAATTGATTTCTTCGGTCTCGATCAACCCCCAGAGCACTCGTAAATCTGGATACTTCGGACTGCCGTCGTACAGCACTGGAGTGGCGCCGACTGCCAGGCCGGAGACGAGAAAATTCCACATCATCCAGCCGGCCGTGGTGAACCAGAAAAATTTGTCAGTCGGACGAAGATCGAGGTGGAGAGACAACGCTTTCAAATGCTCAAGAAGAATGCCGCCATGTCCGTGGACGATCGGCTTAGGCACGCCCGTGGTTCCCGAAGAATAGAGGATCCAGAGCGGATGATCGAACGGCGCCGGATAGAAGCGAATCGGCGCATCGGACTGCTGCCGCGCAAGCAAATCGGACCAGCTGCAAACTGAAATTGCCCGGCCGCAATCCGGCGCTTCTACTTCGGAGGCCCGTTCCACGATGATCACGTGACGCAGCGTCGGCAGGCCCTCTATGATTTCAGCGAGTGCTGTCGCGCGATCGTGGCTCTTTCCTGCGTACCGATACCCGGCGACCGCGACGAGAACTTTCGGCTCGATCTGGGAAAGGCGATCGACGACACCGCGGCTGGAAAGTTCAGGCGGACAATTGGACCAGATCGCTCCGATACTAACCGTGCCAAGAAAGGCAATCAATGTCTCGAGCCGGTTCGGAAGGTAACCCGCCACCCGGTCGCCGCATTGCACGCCAAGACCCCTCAACGCAGATGCTAGTTGTTGGACCCGATCGGCCAGTTCTGTCCGGGTCAAAACCTGGCGATTGTCAGGCGCTCCCGGTTCGGCGCAGTAAAGGACTCCCGGCCGGTCACCGAGCCTTCCAATTTCACTCTGACCAAATCGAAGCAGGTGTTCGGCGTAATTGAGCGTTCCGCCAGGGAACCATTTTGTGTGGACCGGGTCCGCGTCACGCTGGAGCACTCGCTCTGCGGGCGAGTAGAATCGGACATCAAAGAATTCGGCAATCGCGCTCCAAAAGCCCTCGAGGTCGCGAACGGACCAATCGTAGAGAGCGCGGTGACCTCTGAGGTCCACGGATCGCTTCTCTCGCAACCATACCCGGAATCGCGCCAGGTTGCTGTCCCTGATCTGGTCGGAATGCGGCCGCCAAAGTGGTTCTGCGGTAAGAGGAACGGATTCCATTGCTGGTCTTGACGAGTTGAACGCCCCTTGGGTGCGAAACGTTCGGTCGCGTCAGCCGGGAACGTACCAGTTTCTGAGGCGGTTGTCAGTGTCGTCGTTCGGGGAGACTCGCCCCGGCAAATGCTTCGTTGGAGGACTGGAGCAGTTGTCAATATCAAGCTGGTATTGGAAGAAGCGCGAGCGGCTCATTTATCTCGATCAACGATCTATTTTCTCCGGACGCGCTTGACAAATTGCGGCATCCGCCTTTTTTAGACGCCTTCCCTAGTCCATTTAACCCAGCCCGCTGACTCAAGTGCCCTACCCCGAACATGATCACCGTCGAGAAGTTAACGAAGAGCTTCGGACCGAAGCTCGCGGTCGATAATATTTCGTTCTCGGTTGAGAAAGGAGAGGTCCTCGGATTTCTGGGACCAAACGGCGCCGGTAAATCGACCAGCATGCGCATGATCACCGGTTTTCTCTCGCCCTCCGCCGGCAAAGTCTCAGTCTGCGGTTTTGATGTCGTCGAACAGGGCTTGAAAAGCCGGAGCAAACTCGGCTATCTCCCTGAAAACGCGCCGATGTACAGCGACATGTCGGTGTTCGGCTTCCTGAGTTTCTGCGCTGAGTTACGCGGGCTCTTCGGCAACGCGAAACAGAAGGCCATCGATCGCGCCGTTCAGCTCTGCTTCCTTGAGCCGGTCCTGCTCCAAAGCGTTGATACCCTCTCCAAGGGATACCGTCACCGGACTTGCCTTGCGCAAGCGATCATACACGATCCGGAGGTCCTGATCCTGGACGAACCGACCGACGGGTTAGATCCGAACCAGAAACACGAAGTACGAACCCTGATCCGTGACATGGGGCGGGATAAGGCGATTATTTTTTCTACGCATATCCTTGAAGAAGTGGAAGCCGCGTGTACCAGGGCGATCATCATTGATCGGGGGAAAATTGTTGCCAACGGCACACCGGATGAGCTGAAGGCCCGAGCTCCGTTGGCGGGAACTATCGTCGTTGGTGTCAAAGGCGTTCCCTGGCGAGCGATTCAGCCGGAATTCGCCGGTCTGCACTTTCTGGGGAAGTCCGAGTTGATCTCTGAATCGGACTCCCGAACGATGTTCCGGCTCCACCCGAACGGGGATTTGCTACCCGAACTATTGGCGTTGGCGCAGAGACAACAATGGCAGGTTGAACACCTGAACGTAGATGAAGGCCGGCTGGATGACGTGTTCCGCTCGATCACTCTGCCCGACACCGAGAGAGCTTCCGTCGAATGAAAACTATCTGGACGATCGCCCGGAGAGAGCTGGGCGCCTATTTCTCCTCACCGGTCGCGTATGTCTTTATCGTTATTTTCCTGCTTCTGAACGGCTTCTTTACGTTCATGGTGGGACGATTCTTCGAGCGCGGATCGGCAGATCTGCTGACCTTCTTCGTGTGGCATCCCTGGCTTTACCTGTTTCTGGTGCCGGCTGTCGGGATGCGGCTCTGGTCCGAGGAGCTGAGATTGGGAACCATGGAACTGCTATTCACCATGCCGGTGACGACCTGGCAGGCGATTCTCGGAAAATTCCTCGCTAGTTGGCTCTTCCTGCTGATCGCGCTGGCCTTGACCTTCCCGATGGTGGTGACGGTTGCATACCTGGGGCACCCGGATCTCGGCCGGATTTTGGCCGGGTACGGCGGCAGTTTTCTCATGGCGGGCGCCTTTCTTGCCATCACTTGCATGACCTCGTCCGTAACTCGCAACCAGGTTGTAAGCTTTATTCTGTCTGTCGTCATCTGCCTGTTCCTCATCCTCTGTAGTTGGCCGCCGGTCACCGACACCGTGGTAAATTGGGCACCCGCTTGGCTCATCGACACGCTCGCAGGGGTCGGAGTCATGACGCATTACGAAGGCTTCCAACGCGGCGTCATCGATAGCCGCGACCTGATCTACTTCTTATCCATGATTGTGTTCTTTCTTTTTGCCACCAGCGTGATTCTCCGCGCGCGTCGAGGATAGCCGTATGAAGGGAAAGTTTGATAGTTTACTCTATTCCGTCGTCGGCGTGATCGCCGTTCTGATCATCATCGTCGCAATTAACTTTTTGGGAGGCTTCTTCAAGTTCCGTTCCGACCTGACCGAAAACAAGCTGTACACACTTTCAGACGGGACGAAAAAGATCCTCAACAAGCTCGATACAGATGTCGTGGTTCGATTCTACTTCAGCAAGGATAACGCTTCCGTGCCGGTCCCGCTCCGGACCTACGCGCAGGAAGTGCAGGATCTTCTCGACGAGTACCAACAGTACAGCCACGGCAAGGTTAAAGTGGTCAAATTGGATCCTAAACCGGATTCGGACGCAGAAGATTCGGCGAACCTCGATGGCATCGAAGGTCAGGCGGTCGATTTAACGGACAAAGTCTACCTCGGAATCGCGGTGAGCTGTCTGGACGCTAAAACGACCATTCCATACCTCAGTCCGGACCGAGGGAGCTTGCTTGAATACGATTTGTCTCGGGCGATTTCGAGCGTCGCGAATCCAAAAAAAGCGGTGATCGGCGTGATGAGCGCGCTGCCGGTCACGGGGCGAGAGGCGACGCCGATGATGATGCAGCCGCGTCAACAACCGACCCAGCCGTGGATTTTCCTGAATGAACTCAAGGAAAACTATGTCGTGCGCGACATTCCGCTGACGACTGACAAGATCGATGACGATATCTCGGTCCTCGTAGTCGTTCATCCCCAGGGGATCGCGGACGACGCTCAATTTGCGATCGACCAATTTCTGCTTCGCGGCGGGAAGATGGTGGCGCTGCTCGATCCCTACTCTTTCGTGGAAGTCCAGACAGCCGGTCAATCCGGAGGCGGCGCCGGTTACGATTCAACGCTGAGCAAGCTACTGCCGGCGTGGGGAATTGATTTCTCCGTCAAAAAGCTGATTGCCGATCCGACTTTTGCGACTCAGGTCCAACGCGAGAACGATGTCCAATCGGATCCAACGATCCTCTCTGTGACTAGCGACGGAATCAACAAAGAGGATGCGCTTGGCGCCGCAGTCAGCGATCTGCTGATGCCGTTTGTCGGCGCTTTTATCGGCAAACCGGCAGAAGGCCTGAAAGAAGATGTTCTGGTGAAATCCTCGAACCAGGCGGGATTGGTCGACGTGTCGTTGCTCGAGGCGGGGCCCGACGCCATACGTAAACAGCTGAAAAGTGCCAATATAGCTTACCCGATTGCGATACGATTGAGCGGAAAGTTTAAGACCGCATTTCCAGAGGGTAAACCGGACGAGAAAAGCTCCGCAAAGCCCTCGCCCAGTCCAACGTCTCAATCACCTGCACCGGCATCAAAAGAAGCGTCTCTGAAGGAAGGTAAATCCGATGGGGTCGTCATCCTGATAGGCGATTCCGATTTCGCCTACGATGCCATCGCGGGACGCGCGCAACAGGTATTGAACCAGACAGTTTTTGTCCCATCGAACGGCAACTTGAATTTTATCCAAAGCAGCGTGGAGCAACTGGCCGGAGACTCCGATCTGATCGGTATCCGGAGCAGAGCATCCGGCAATCGGCCGTTTATTTTGGTCAACAAAATGGAGGCCGCGGCGCAGCAAAAATACCAGAGTAAAATCGACGGGCTGGAAGACAATTTAAATCAAGCACGGGAAAATTTGGCTGCCCTGCAAACCACGAAACAGTCCGATCAGAAAACACTCTTATCTCCAGAGCAACAAGCCGAGATTAAAAAGTTTCAAGAAAACGAGGCCACCGTGAACAGAGAATTGAAGCAGGTCCGAAAGAATCTGCGTCAGGAGATCGACTCCCTGCAGAGCACTGTGAAATGGGTTGATATAGCCGCGATGCCCGTGATCGTCACCCTCGTCGGGTTGACGCTGGCCTTTGTGAAACGCCGTAGACGCGCTGCGCGATGAAGAAGAACCATCTCCTGTTCCTGCTGGCTGCTGCGGTGGTTGTTGGTCTGGCAGGGATCTATTTCCAGATCTCACAATATACCGGATGGAACGATTCCAAAACCGATCGAACAATTTTCCAAAACCTTGCTGTCAACGATATTACGAAAATACAGATTCTGTCTGCCCCCGCCAAAGTGACTCTTGAAAAAAAGGGTGACGTATGGGGTGTGGCCGAAAGAGCGGATTATCCGGCCGATTTCACAAAGATCCGGGATCTGATCAAGATGCTTTGGGGACTGAAAGCGGGCCAGGAAATGCAGGTTGGACCGTCGCAACTCGGTCGGCTCCATCTCGTCGAGCCGGGCCAAGGCGGCGAGACCGGCATTGAAATTGGACTGAAAGGCGAGAAAGAGCAAGAGATCGGCTCATTGATCATCGGAAAATCCGTCGATCAGACTAATGCGACCACCGGTACGGGTGCCGCAGGTAGATTTATCTATAATCCAGCCGTCAAAGATCGTGTTTACCTCGTTTCCGAATCTTTTTTCAGCGTCGACCCGGTCAGTGTGGGCTCGTGGCTAGACAAGACATTTATTACCCCGGGAGAAGTGAAGGAAATCGATCAGGCAGCCTGGTCCAATAACCCTGGCTGGAAGCTCATTCGCAAAGATTCAAAAGCCGACTGGCAACTCGAGGATTTGCAGCCCGGCGAAAACCTGGATAAGTCTTTCGCGGAAAGTTTCTCCACCTTTGCACCCTCCTTCATGGATGTTCGCCAGCAGTCCGTCTCCCCAGATGAGACTGGGTTAAAAGATCCGTTTCAGGTCACCGTCAAGACGTTTGACGGTTTCACCTATGTTTTCCTTCTTGGCAAAGAAGGCCCCGATAAAACGCGTTATCTGCAGTTAAGCGTCAGCGCCGATATACCCTCAACGCGAACGCCGGACGCTAGCGAAAGTGCGGACGACAAGAAAAAGAAAGACGAAGAGTTCGATCAAAAAACCAAAAGTTTAAAAGAGCGACTTGAGAAAGAAAAGAGGTTTGAAAAATGGGTTTATCTCGTGCCCGGTTGGAACCTCGAACAGCTTTTAAAACGGCGAAACGAGATTCTTTCAAAGGCTTCACCTTCTCCATCGCCGACCGTGGCTCCGCTTCCGGCACTTCCGTCCGCTTCACCCCCGCCGGTTGGCTCCCCATCGCCGCAGACCTCGCCCTCACCCGCACTGATCCCGGAATCATTGCCGAGCGACTCCCCGACCCCCGGCGAAAGCCCGAGTCCCAAGTAGCTCAAGTCAGCGCTTAAGGAGTTTACCTTCGGCTAGGTTTTCGTGGCTCTTTGTGGTGCTCTGCGTTTAGAGTAGCCGCTGGTGAGGCGCCTGACGGAAAACAACTTCTACAACAAATTCGACGTGGAAAGCCTCGATCGGCGCGAACCGGACGAGTATCGAACGCCTTTTCAAACCGACAGAGACCGCATCATTTACAGCTCTGCTTTTCGGCGGCTGCAGGCTAAGACCCAGGTTTTTCTTTCGGGTGAATTCGATTTCTACCGCACGAGGCTAACCCATTCCCTGGAAGTCGCTCAGATCGGTCGCTCTATCTCTTCGTTTCTCAGACAGACCTCCCCTTTTCTCAAGGAAGACTTCTTTATCGATCCCGATTTGGTCGAGGGAATCTGCCTCACACACGATCTTGGACACTCCCCGTTTGGTCACGCTGGAGAACGCACCTTGCACCAGTTGATGAAACAGTTCGGCGGGTTTGAAGGGAACGCGCAAAGTCTCCAGATCATTGCCGAGACGATTTATCCGGGCTCGGATTCGCGTCGCGGGATGAATCCTTCAAGAGCTTTCGTTGATGGGATCCTGAAATACAAGAGACTTTTCCGAGAGGATTCAAACGCGCCTAACCAATTTATTTATGATGAACAGGAGCACCTGCGGACCTTTGTCCTCGGTAACACGGATTCCTCTGAAATCGGCGATTTAAACCACTTCAGGAGCCTGGAATGCGAGATCATGGACTGGGCCGATGACACGGCGTATTGCCTCAACGATCTCGTGGACAGCATGAACGCAGGCTTCCTGCGGTTTGAAAGAGTAAAGCGTTGGGCGGAACGGCAAAACCTTGAGGGAGATCTGACTCGACACGCAGAAACGATTTTATCGGTGATTCGCGACGGGAAGGCAGAAGCCCGTTTCGGCAAAAAAATCGGGTCGTTCATTCGGTGTTGTTCGTTGATCGAGCGTTCCACTCCAGCCTCATCCGCCACGAACCGGTACCGCTTCGGTTTGTTTGTCGACCCAGCGGTCCGCGCCGAAGCCGAGTTCTACAAGCGACTCTCTCAGGAGCTGGTTTTCGACCATTCGCAACTGCATCAACTGGAACGGAAAGGCAGAGTGATTCTGGAGGGCATTTTCGAGGCCTTCTCCGAGAGTTACCTGAACGGGAACGGCTTACGCCTCATGCCTGAAAGCTTTGATCGGATGATCCGCTTGAAACAGGATCGCCGCGCCCGTGCACGCGTTCTGTGCGATTACATTGCCGGTATGACGGATGGATTCGCGATTCGAACATACAAAAGATTGTACGACCCTGATTTCGGGTCGCTGCTTGACCTCGGTTGACCAGACCGGCGACCCACCCGCGCCGTGTGAATCCCGGTACGGTCCGCGCGTTGATAACTGTGAACGGTAGTGAACAACTTCGGCGCCCGGGCTCGTGTTCGTCCTTCCCGGTTTCACATTCAAAAGTTATACACAGGTTGGAATCGCATGTAAACTACTGGCATCTAATATATTACGGATGATGAGGCGGGTAGTTCACACCCTTAATAAGAAGAAGATCTGTGGCTTGAAAGGAACCAATTCTTCTCAGAGCTGTGAACAACGACTGGTGTGAGCGAAGCGTCCCGCTTTGCTTTGTCTGTAGAACTGTGCAATGCGGAACGCTGACAAGCAGACACCTCTCTGATGTTTTGCTTCAGAAATGGATGGCCAATCCGAATGCCGCACCGGTTGCTTCGTGGATGGCCTCGCTCAACGTCGGATGAGCGTGAATGGTCGCTTCGATTTCTTCAAACGTCGCTTCAAGGGTAATTGCCAAGCCGAGTTCAGCAATCAATTCGGTCGCTTCCGCTCCGATAATGTGTGCACCAAGGATTTCGCCATGGGGTTCTGCGATAATAAGTTTAACGAAACCTTCGGGTTCCCCGATGGCAAGCGCTTTTCCGTTGGCTGAGAACGGAAATCGGCCGACCTTAAATTTTAATCCCTGTTCCTTCGCGGCCCTTTCAGTCAGACCGACACTGGCAACCTGTGGCTGGCAATAGGTGCAGCCGGGGAAAACACGGACACGTTTTGGTTTGTGGGGAGTAAACATCCCCTCCACAGCTTGGATCGCTTCCCAGCTTGCAACGTGCGCCAGCCAAGGTGGCCCGATTACATCTCCCGCCGCGTATATGCCAGGTACGTTTGTCGCGTAGCGATCGGTCACGTCAATGAAACCTTTCTTGTCCAGCTTTAGTTGGACTCCTTTCGGCAGCAAAGGCGCAACCCCAACGGCGACCAGCATGCAATCCCCTTCCAATGTTTCTTGTTTCTTGCCTTCGATTGTTACGCTGACGCTCTGCTCATGAATTTCGGCTTTGATCAGTTTCGTGTTGGTAAAAATTTTTATCCCCTGTTTTGCTAATGATTTCTCAAGGGTAACACTGATCTCCGTGTCTTCGACCGGGAGAACGTTCGGTAACATTTCAATGATTGTTACCTCTGTGCCGAATGCATTAAAAAAATAGGCGAACTCGACACCGATCGCCCCGGCGCCAATCACGATCAGGCGTCTCGGCTGCGGCTCCAGGATCATTGCGTCATGACTGTTCAGGACCGTCTTGCCGTTGGTGGCAAGTCCCGGCAGATCACGGGAGAGAGCGCCCGTAGCAATCAGGATATTCTGCGACTCAATACTCTCCTCACGGTTCTCCTTAGTCTTGTAAACAATTTTGCCGGGACCGGTGATCGACGCCTCGCCTCGTAGATAATCGATCTTATTTTTTTTAAATAGAAATTCAACGCCGCCTGCCAGTTTGTCGGCGACACTCCGGCTGCGCGCGATGATTTTGCTCCAATCGAAGGAGAGATTTTCAAACTTGAAGCCAAAATCGGTCGCCCGCTTTTGCAGGATATGGTAAAGCTCGGCGTTCCGAAGAAGCGATTTTGTCGGGATGCATCCCCAATTGAGACATGTACCCCCTGCACGCTCCTTTTCGACGCAGGCAACTTTTTTGCCAAGTTGCGCAGCGCGAATCGCTCCCACATAGCCGGCGGGGCCGCCACCGATGACCACCAAGTCGTATTTCATAAAAATGTCTAGAGCCTGAAGTTTCGAGTGCGTTGGAAATTCAACCAAAGTTCATTGCAGTCGATTTGTTGATCGAATCTGATCGGCACCCGTCAGGAATCGCCGTCAGAGCAGCAGCAGTGTCGGGCTTTCCAGAAATTTCTTCAACTCTCCAAGAAACCGCGCTCCGACGGCACCGTCCACAACCCGGTGATCGCAGCTCACGCCCAGGATCATCCGTTGCCCGGGAACCACCTGTCCGGCGCCATTAAGCACCGGCTTCTTGACGATCGTTCCGACAGAGACGATCACGGCTTGCGGAGGATTGATGATTGCGTAGAACTGTTCCACGCCGTAAGCACCTAGATTGGAGACGGTGATAGTGCCGCCCTGATATTCTTCGGGCTTCAGCTTCTTGGATCGTGCGCGAGACGCCAGATCCTTAATTTCGGCGCTGATCTGGCTGATCGATTTGTTCTGTGCTTCACGGATGACCGGAGTCACCAACCCTTCGTCCACCGCGACTGCGCACGCGAGTTGAACATTGGCGAATTGGACAATCGAATCGCCGCCGAATGCTGCGTTGGCCAGCGGGACCCGGGCCGCTGCTACAGCAGTGGCCTTTAGAATAAAATCGTTCACAGTCAGTTTACCGAGGCCGGCAGATTCCGCGGCAGCGTTAATCAACTGACGCAAACCGATGAGCGGTTCGGCGTCGATCTCCGCTTGCAGATAAAAATGCGGGATGGTCGTTTTGCTCTCCAGCAATCGTGCGGCAATCGTTTTCCGCATCCCGGATAACGGTATCTTTTTGTCCTCGAGGGCCGGTACGACGGCCGGCGATTTCGGCGCAACCGGTCGCGCCACGACCTCCTGTTTCGCAGGTGCCGGCGGCGACGATTTGCCGGCGGCGACGACATCTTCCCGAACGATGCGCCCTCCGGGACCGCTCCCGGTCACAGTGCTAAGGTCAACGCCCAATTCGCTCGCGACCTTTTTCGCTAACGGCGAAGCTTTTACCCGGCCAGGGGTGCCAGCCTCAGTCGGCGCCGACTCTGGGACTTGCTGTACGTTTGGTGCGACAGGTGCCTTTGTCTCTGGTGATTCGATAGGTGGTACGCCCCCGGGTTTATCCTCGTTTTTCTCCGGTGACGGTTTGTTCGCTTGAACGGGCTTCGGCTCATTCGGATCGATCTTCTCGCCTTTGCCCAGCAGGAGCGCTAATTTCTGGCCGACGTCAACCTTGTTCCCGTCCTGGACGTAAATTTCGGCTAAGACGCCCTCGTCGAATGCCTCCATCTCCATGGTGGCTTTGTCGGTTTCGACCTCGGCGAGGACATCGCCGACTGTGACGTTGTCCCCTACCTTCTTGAGCCACCTGACCAGCGTTCCTTCAGTCATGGTGTCACTGAGTTTCGGCATTTCAATGGCGATAGACATAAAAGAAACAGGTTAGCAGATATCGAGGACTTTCGCGACGACACGCCCGGCATCCGGGAGTTGTCTCTTTTCAAGCGGAGTACTGTAGATTGCCGGGGCGTCCACGGCCGTTACGCGTCCAACCGGCGCGTCGAGTTCGTCAAAGATCTTTTCCTGCAAAGTCGCGGCAATTTGAGCGCCCACACCGCAGAACGGTTTGTTTTCTTCAACGACTAGCGCACGATGAGTTTTCCGGACTGAGTCCAAGATCGTTTCTTCGTCGAGCGGGCGAATCGAGCGGAGATCCACGACTTCCGCGTTTATTTCGTGCTCGGCCGCGAGAATTTCAGCGGCTTTCAGGCAGGTGATAACCGCTCTGCCATGCGCGATCAGCGTGATATCGGTCCCCTGCCGTTTCACGTCGGCCAGACCAAGCGGGATGAGATACTCTTCCTCCGGGACTTCCCATTTTTCACCGTACAACAGGGTGTTCTCCATCACCAGGACCGGATCGTTGTCGCGAATAGCGGTCTTCATCAGGCCCTTCGCGTCGTAAGCTGTTGCTGGGACGATCACTTTGAGTCCTGGAGTTGTTGCCAGAAGATTCTCCGGAGTGTGAGAATGGGTCGCACCGACATTCGTTCCGCCATTGGCCGGACCTCGTATCACGATCGGCACATGAACCAGCCCGCCGGACATGTAGCGGACGCAGCCGGCGTTATTAATGATCTGGTCGAATGCCACATACGCAAAACTCCAGAACATCAGTTCGATCACCGGGCGGAGACCGAGCATCGCGGCGCCGATTCCCATGCCGACAAATCCTGCTTCGCTGATAGGTGTATCGACCAAGCGCTTGTCGCCGTATTTCTTCCAAAGACCTTCGGTGACCTTGTATGCGCCGTTGTATTGGGCAACCTCTTCTCCGAGGATCAACACGTTCTCGTCGCGCTCGATTTCTTCGGAAAAAGCGTGTTTGAGCGCCTCGCGATAAGTGATTAAAGGCATAGATTGCGATCCATGAATCAGGAGTTGAAGAAGTAGCGACCGTGCTTTGCGGCGTCCGTCTTATGGTCTACCTCCCAGTAGACGTCGGTCACGATTTCACTCTCCTGCGGGAATGGACTTTCTTCGGCAAATTTGACCGCCTCGTTGGTCTCTTCCTTTGCTTGCACGTCGATGTCCTCGATTCCGGCTTCAGTGAGGATCCCTTCTTCCAGAAGATGCCGGCTCCATATTCGGAGAGGATCGTGATTCACCTTGTATTGCTCAATTTCTTCGGGTGTCCGATATTTCTTGGCATTGGCGTCAGCCACGGAATGCCCGTAGTAACGGTACGTTTGAATTTCGAGGAGAGTCGGCTCCGAGTCATTGTGGGCACGATCGATCGCGATCTGTGTTTTGGCGCGAACCTCGTAAACGTCTTCCCCGTAGAAAACATCCCACGCCATATTATAACCTTCGGCGCGCTTTGCGAGGGTCTCCTGGAACGAAGAAGAACGCACTTGGCTCGTTCCCATCGAGTATCCATTGTTTTCGATAATGTAGATAACTGGGAGTTTGAACAACGCTGCAAGATTGAGCGATTCGTGAAACGTTCCCTGGTTGATTGCGCCGTCCCCAAGATAACAAAGGCAGCATCCGCGGAGTCCTTTGTACTTGAGGCCGAAGGCCAGCCCCAGACCGAGCGGAGTCTGGCCGCCCACGATCCCGTGACCACCCCAGTAATTCTTGTCCGGCGCGAAGAAATGCATTGAGCCCCCCTTCCCTTTGGAGCAACCGGTTGCCTTGCCGAAGAGTTCGGCCATGCACGCCTTCATATCCATACCGACGGCCAAGGCATGTCCGTGGTCGCGGTAAGCGGTAATCACATGGTCGTTGTCGCCCAGCAGCGAGATCGTACCGACGGCGACTGCTTCCTGACCGGAATAGAGATGGAGAAAGCCACCCATTTTACCGAGGTTGTAATACTTCAGTGAGGTCTGCTCGAATCGCCTGATCCTGAACATCTCGCGCAGGAAACGAATTTTCTCTTCCTTCGTTAACCGGGTATTGATGGCGGCGTCTGCAGGATCGACCAGAGTTTCCATAGGGATGACTATCCGTGCTAAGTTTGGTTACGGGCTACGGGAGGCGCCCCCTCGGCGATCCGAGAGCGAGATTTGTTAAAGATCGCTTGGGTAATCACGAAAAGCGCAGTGAAGGACAAGTCGCTGACAACCGTGTTGCGGAAGAAGAGCAGTGTCGGGGGAAAGCCTGGTTCACCGATGGTCAGCGCTTGCCACCAGCCCGGGAGGGTTTTCGCATAGTCGGCCATGGAGATCCAGGCGGTGGTATTGGTAATAAGATAAAACAGGCATGATCCTGTGAGCGTGGAACCGAAAAGAAACAACATTTTATATTGCTGTTGTTTGCGAACCCCGTATCCGAGCAGAAGGATCAGCGCAAAACAAAAATACCGGGAGATCATCCCGGTATCGATTAAAGGTTCGCGATAGTGCGCGTTGAGAAAGAGATCGGCGACGACCAGCGGTCCTACCCCGGCAAGAAGAACGAATTTGCGCGGCAGATAGGCCGCGCTGCAGAGAAGAATCGCGGCGAGGGGAGAAAAATTCGCCCAAGCGCCGGGCGAGCCCGCCAAGGCGTAGCAGACGCGGTACAGGGTGACGGCAAATATCAAGAACAGAGGAGCAAGCATAACCGCGAAATAGTCCGGTAACGGTTCAACGAAATCAATGCGAATTGAAAAATCAATGGCCAGCTTGAAAATAAGGGAGAAGAACTAAAAATATTCTTGTTGCGATCGGCCAGTGAAAACGCTGGACGAACGGGGTGGGGGAAATGGTCGAGGGTAGATCTTCGTCGTGGCTCTGACCCGTATTGGCGTTGGAGCCAATGACGCGCTCTGGCAGAGGGGCGCGTCTGGCATCTCTCACTGCCAAGTCTGGATCAATAACTGGAGTTCTTCCAGGAGCGAATCGATTTTTTTGAAATCTTTGCGGCGCCCTTTCTCGGGTTTAAGATCCAGGGTCCGACAAAGGGTAATCATATCGCGCAGATCACGAATTTGCGCCGAGGGTAATTTTGAATTTTTGGTTTGCTTGAGAACGGCATCCCTGATTTGGGTCAGTTGGGTTTCGACCCGGGTAGAGTAAACGTCGATCGATTCGCGAAACGATTTGCGAACGAAGTCGAGTTCTTCGGCGAGCGACTTCATTGGTGAAGCTTCAAGGGATTTTGCCATGGCGGTGCGCAGTTCAGGGAATTTGCCGGAAAGGAGTGGAATTGTCACGCGAAACTACCCGCGCTTGCCGCTTGGAGGGAGCGGACAGGCGGCGAGGCGAAAAAGAGAAGGCGGGGGCGAACCTGGCAGACAGAGAAGGCGCATTTGTTCCACGTGGAACAATCGGTCGATCGCGGTGCGACAGCACGTTGTCTGGCTAGTGCATCACAGACCTCGCAGATGCCAGCGACAGATGAAACGATGCACTAGACGGACTGCGGATCGTGGGCGCCGCTCTGAAAAGGGGTTCTGAAGGCGGTGATTGATTTTAGAAAAGGGTTGGAGAACCTTTCCCGGATGTTCGTCTACCCAAAGCGGTACCAAGTCCTTGTCGTCGGTGGGGGCCACGCTGGAATCGAGGCGGCGATGGCTGCCGCTCGCCTCGGGTGCGCGACCTTGATGTTGACCCAGAATCTTGACACCATCGGCCAAATGTCGTGCAACCCGGCGGTGGGAGGCCTGGCAAAAGGGCATATGGTGCGAGAAATCGACGCCCTGGGCGGCGTGATGGGCATCAACACGGACGCCACTGGGATTCAGTTCCGGATGTTGAACAGCAACAAGGGCCCGAGTGTGCGCGCCCCGCGGGCGCAGTGTGACAAAAAAGCATACCAATTCCGGATGAAATCGCTGGTGGAAGCGGAACGGAACCTCGAGCTCTTGCAAGGGAACGTGTTGCGCATTCTTGTTGAGGGCGGGGCGGTTACAGGGATTGAGACTACCCTCGGGCTGGAGATCAAGGCGGAGACAGTGATTATCACGACCGGAACCTTTATGCGGGGCTTATTGCATGTTGGGTTGCGGAATCAGGCGGGTGGGAGGATGGGGGATACGGTCTCGACCTTGAGCCAGAGCCTCCAGGAACTCGGATTTGAGATTGGCCGATTCAAGACGGGCACACCGTGCCGGTTAAATGCGCGGTCGATCGATTTGACGCGATGCGAACGCCAGGATGGAGACGAGCCGCCGCCTCGATTCTCTTTTCGCCGGGAAACCCTGGTAAAAGGGGCGAACGATCTCTTTACGTTGAACGCGTTCACCAACCATATGTTCCACGTGGAACAAATTCCGTGCTGGATCACCCACACGACCTCGCGGACTCATGAGATCATCCGCGCGAACCTCGACAAGTCGCCGATGTACACGGGTCGAATCGAAGGGGTCGGGCCCCGGTATTGCCCGTCCATCGAAGACAAGGTCGTCAAATTCGCCGAGAAAGAGCAGCACCAGCTTTTCCTGGAACCAGAAGGCCGGCATACACAGGAATATTATGTCAACGGACTCTCGACGAGCTTGCCTTTCGAAATCCAATACGAATTTGTCCATTCCATCCCCGGCCTCGAGCACGCAGAGATCATCCGCCCCGGCTACGCCGTCGAGTACGACTATTGTCCACCGACACAACTCCGACCGACGCTCGAGACCCAGCAGGTGAACGGTCTCTTTTTTGCCGGCCAGATCAATGGGACCTCCGGATACGAAGAGGCCGCAGCACAAGGGCTTGTGGCCGGCGTCAACGCCGGCCTCAAGATTTTGGGTAAGCCGGTCTTTTCTCTCAGCCGGTCCGAAGCCTATATTGGCGTCTTGATCGACGACCTGGTCACCCGCGGGACCCAGGAGCCGTACAGAATGTTTACCAGCAGAGCGGAGTACCGGCTCTTGCTTCGCCAGGATAACGCAGATGTTCGGTTAACCCCCAAAGCGCGGGAATATGGGCTCGTTTCCGAACCGCAGTGGGCCGCCGCCGCTGAGAAAATCGAGGCCATCTCCCGAGCAAAAGGTCGTGCCGCTCGAACCAGGGTGGATCACATACGTCTCGATCAGCTCTTGCGACGCCCGGATTTCGACCTTCGGCGGCTCCCGAAGGAGCTTCTCGACGATTTTTCGACGGACGTCTGGGAGCAGGTTGAAACCGATCTCAAGTACGAAGGCTATATTCAAAGACAGGAAGATTCGATAGCCCGGGCCGAACGCGCCGAAACGAAAAGCATCCCCGATCTACTCGATTACGAAAACGTAAGAGGGCTCCGCAACGAAGCGCGCCAAAAATTCACCAAAATCCGACCTGCGACGCTCGGACAGGCGGGCCGGATCAGTGGCATTACACCGGCGGACATCGCATTGCTCACGATCCATCTGCAAAAAGCGTAGGGGAACTGGCGGCGAAGGAAGTGGTTGCGTTGGCAACAATCTCTCTTGACAATCGTTAGGAACCTAATTATTAGGGTCATTAATCTTATGCCGGGCTCTCTCACACTCCTGAACGGGTTGCCCAGATACGAAGTCTTCCTCGAAGAGGCAAAGTGCTTCCCGGGCCTGGATGCTTCGGCGTGTTACACCTACCTGCAGTTGTTGCGTACGGGAGATGAATTGCTGGCACTTGACGAACAGGTTTTGACTTCGTATGGGACGCGGCACGGGCGGTTTAACCTCCTGATGATCCTTCTGAAATACCCCGACGGTGAGGCGACCCCGGCAAGCTTGGCCGATAGGACCGGCGTCACCCGGGCCACCATTTCCGGCCTCTTGGACGGATTGGAGAAAGATGGTTTAATCGAGCGGCGCCCCGATCCGGAGGATCGGCGCCTGATCCGAGTCCATCTGACCGGCACAGGGCACGGCTTCCTCAACAAAATCCGACCCGGTTACAGCCGTTGGTTGTCGAGCATTATGGAACCGCTGAACGAGGAGGAGCGTCAGCAATTGGTTATGTTGCTCGAGAAGATTCGAACCCGCCTCGGTGAGCTCGCCGCCATCGGCGAGGCACGGAGCGCCTAGATTGAACAATATTGTATGAAGAAAAAGCCTTTTTGGAAATACCTGGTCTTCTTCGTGGTGCTTTTTGCACTGTTTCTTGCGGTGGTGTTTGGCTTCGGATTTGTGAAATTCACACAGATTCAAGGCTTCATGAAGCTGGCCAAATCCGGAGCGTTTGAGCCGCCGCCAACGGCGGTAACGACCGACGTCGCGAAACAATCGGAATGGCAGCCGACGCTCCGGAGCGTCGGGACCGCGACCGCAGTGAACGGTGTGACGATCAGCACGGATCTGGCCGGCATTGTTCGGCAGATAGCGTTCGAATCCGGAAACAAAGTGCATGCGGGCGATTTGTTGGTACGCCTGGATACAACCCAGGAAGAGGCACAACTTCACCAGGCGGAAGCGCAGCGGGATTTCGCTGCTGTGACTCTTAAACGAGACAAGGACCTCCTGGAGAAACATGCGATCTCCCAATCCGACTACGACAACGCCGAGGCGAGCAGCCGGCAGGGCCAGGCCTCGGTCGATCAATACAGTGCGTTGATTGCGCGTAAGACGCTGCGCGCGCCTTTCGACGGAGTCACTGGAATCCGCCAGGTGAATCTCGGGCAATATCTGAAGGAAGGGGATATGGTCGTAACGCTGCAGGCGTTCGACCCGATCTACGTCAATTTCTATTTGCCTCAGCAAGATCTCAGTAAACTCGCTGTCGGCCAACCAGTGGCGCTGCAAGTCGACGCGTTTGAAGGGCAGTCTTTCGCCGGCAAGATCACGGCAATTAATTCGTTGGTCGATCAGGCAACGCGCAACGTCCAGATTCAGGCGACCTTCGCGAATCCTGACTTTCGGCTCCGTCCAGGGATGTTTGCCAAGGTGAATGTCATCATGAATGAAAAACAAAACGTCGTGGCGATCCCGGCCACCGCGATCCATTATGCGCCCTATGGCGATTCAATATTTATCGTCTCCGAGATGAAAGACCCGCAGGGGAAGGAGTACAAAGGAGTTAAGGAACAGTTTATCAAGCTTGGCCAGTCGCGCGGCGACATGATCGCGATCGTTTCCGGACTAAAGCCTGGCGATGAAGTCGTCACTTCAGGCGTGTTCAGGCTGAAGAGCGGGGCACACGTGAATGTGAATAACCAGATTAAGCCTGGGAGCGATCTGGCACCGAACCCTGCAGACAGTTGATGGCCCGGAGGAAGAGATGAGCTTCACAGATTTATTCATTAAGCGGCCTGTCGTGGCGACGGTCGTCAATCTGATTATTTTCATAGCCGGGTACCAAGCCATTCGCAGCATCAATGTGCGACAGTATCCGCGCAGCGATCTGTCGGTGATCACGGTGACGACCGTCTACTACGGCGCGGACGCGGATCTGGTGCGAGGTTTTCTCACGACACCGTTGGAACAATCGATCGCGAGTGCAGACGGGATCGATTACATGGAGTCCGCGAGCACGCCGGGCACGAGCACGATCAGTGTTCACCTGAAACTGAATTACGATCCGAATGCTGCTCTGGCACAGATCCAGACAAAAGTGGAGCAGGTTCGGAACCAGTTGCCGCCGGCGTCGCAGTTGCCTGTGCTGCAGATCACTTCGACGGACAATCAGTTTGCCTCGATGTATCTCAGCTTCTTTTCCCATGACCTGGGCCGCAACCAGATCACGGATTACCTGACTCGAGTGGTTCAGCCCAAATTGTCGGCCATCAATGGTGTACAAAGCGCCCAGATTCTCGGGGCCCGAACCTTTGCGATGCGGATCTGGATGAAGTCGGACCGGATGACGGCCCTGAACGTGTCGCCGACAGATATCCAAAACGCTCTGCAAAACAATAACTACCTTGCCGGCGTCGGTCAGACGAAAGGCTCGATGGTGGCCATTAACCTGGTGACCAACACGAATCTGCAGACCGCTGACGAATTCAAGGAGTTGGTGATCAAACAGCAAAACGGCGCGATCGTGCGCCTCCGGGATGTCGCAGATATTGAATTAGGCGCGGAGGATTACAACTCGGATGTGCGCTTTTCCGGGAGTGTAGCGACGTTCATGGGGGTCTTCGTTCTGCCGACGGCCAACACGTTAGACGTGATCAAGCGGGTGCGCGCTGCGCTGCCCGACATGGAGCGGGAACTCCCGACCGGGATGCGCATGGCGATCCCGTACGATTCCACACTCTACATTCAGAATGCAATCGACGACGTGATCAAGACGTTGACGGAAACGATCCTGATCGTCATCGTGGTGATTTTCCTATTCATGGGATCTTTCCGTTCGGTGTTGATTCCGATCGTAGCGATCCCATTGTCGCTGGTGGGCGCCTTTTTCTTAATGCTGTTGTTTGGCTTTACCCTGAACCTGCTCACGCTACTTGCGATCGTCCTCGCTGTCGGGCTAGTTGTGGATGACGCCATCGTCGTGGTAGAAAACGTAGAACGACATCTGCACGAAGGGATGAAACCTTTTGACGCAGCGATCAAGGGCGCTCGAGAGCTGTTCGGCCCGATCGTTGCTATGACCATCAGTCTCGCAACCGTCTATGCACCCATTGGATTGCAGGGCGGATTAAGCGGATCGCTCTTTCGTGAGTTCGCTTTCACGCTCTCGGGTGCTGTGGCAATTTCGGGCGTCGTTGCGCTGACCTTGTCGCCGATGATGGCCTCGAAGCTCTTGAAGCAAGGAATGGCCGAACGTGGATTTGCGGGTTGGATCACGCGGCGATTTGACGGGTTGCGAACGAGCTATGCGAACACGTTAACCTGGTCGCTCGGGTATTGGCCGGTGATCTGTATCATGGCACTGCTGTTCATTTGTCTGGCGGTGCCATTTTACTTGATGTCGGCAAAGGAACCGGCGCCACGAGAGGATCAAGGAGTGATTTTCGGAATCGTTCAGACTCCCCCGAATGCGACCATTGAACAAAACATGCTGTTCACCGCTCAAATGAACGACATCTACAAGAGTTTTCCCGAGACTGCGCAAACCTTCCAGGTGACTCTGGCCACCCAAGGGTTTTCCGGCATGGTTGCGAAGCCATGGAGTGAGCGAAAACGTACCATGGAAGAAGTACTGGTCGATGTGAACCATCGATTATCCCAGATACCTGGAGTCCAAATTTTCGCGACGACTCCATCACCGCTTCCGGGCGGAACCAATTTCCCTGTGGGACTGGTGATCTCCTCAACGGCCGAACCGCGAGAGATCAATGAGTTCGCGCAGCAATTGGTCGGAGCAGCCTTCAAAAGCGGTAAGTTTGTTTTTGCGGATAGCGACCTCAAATACGATCTGCCGGAGGCGAACATTATTTTCGACAGGGACAAAGTGGCTTCGATGGGGCTCAATCTGGGGCAGGTGGGCGGCGACCTTGCGACGATGCTGGGTGGGGGATATACCAATTACTTCAGCATCCAGGGTCGCAGCTACAAAGTGATTCCGCAGGTGAAGCGCATTGATCGACTGACGACGGACGATTTGAAGAATTTATACGTGACCGGGCCAAATGGACTACCGATTCAGCTCTCGACCTTTGCCAACATCGAGACGACAGTTCAACCGCGATCGTTGAATCGGTTCCAGCAATTAAACTCCGCAACGATCGAGGGATTGCCGAATAAATTCGCCGGGGCAACCACGGATGACGCTCTGAAAGTGCTCGAACAGGAAGCGGCCAAGATCCTGCCGAAAGGGTACACGATCGATTACACCGGCGAGTCGCGTCAGTTACGTAAGGAAGGGGACTCGTTTTTGACCACCCTGGCACTGGCCGCAATTTTGATTTATCTCGTGCTGGCGGCTCAATTTGAGAGCTTCCGGGACCCGTTGATCATTCTGATGGGATCGGTCCCGCTTGGTTTGACCGGCGCGCTAGCAGTTACATTTCTCGGTAAGACGACGATTAACGCCTACAGTTATGTGGGCTTGGTGACCCTGGTCGGGCTTGTCTGCAAGAACGGTATCTTGATTGTCGAATTTGCCAACAAGCTCCAGGAAGCAGGCCAGGAGAAATTCCACGCAATCATCGAGGCGGCTGCGACGCGTCTTCGTCCGATTCTGATGACGTCGGTCGCGACGGTCGCGGGTCATACACCTCTGATCCTTGCCCAAGGTCCTGGTGCCGGTGCACGAAACAGTATTGGCTGGGTTTTGGTGACGGGAATGATCATCGGCACCTGCTTAACTCTGTTTGTTTTACCGGCTGTCTACATGCTGATCGCGAAAGACCACACCAAAGATCGGCAGCGTCATGGCGATTTCTCTCACCTCCCGGAAGAAAGAAAATTGCAACCTGCGCTTGCCTAAAGGTCCCGGATTGCATTTAACTCGCCGCGAGTTCGAGAGACTCGTGCTGCCGGAACTCGGTTCAATAAACATTGAGCGTTTAATGAAGGACAACGCCGGCTGATGCAAAAAGAGTGACTCGCCGCACAACGGGGCGCCGAGAATCTCCTTTGGTCGACGATACGAGCGTCCGGCACGAACCTGGACGGCCAAATAAACCAATTTGGCCGTTCTTTTTTTTCGCTAGCCGCCGCGAATGTCATCGGCTTCTGTGATCTGTGGTTTACCTCTCGTCTCCGGTTTCCTCTGCGAACGCCGCCAGTGCGGAGACGAGATTTGTCGGGAGCGGGCGCACGCGTTCAATGACGTCCGGACCTAACCGTTTTCCGAGTTGGTAAGTGACCGACATCATTTCCAACTTCGCATCCAGATTATCGATCAGGTGGAGAGTCATCGCTTCGGGAGTTTTTGGTTCGACCGGAGAACCGAATTGTTTCTCGCCGTGATGCGACGCGACAAGATGCAGCAGGTGGAGCCGGACTAGATCGGAGTCGGGCGAAAGGACGTTCCAGGAGGGGAACTCTGCGCCTTCTTTCAACCGTTGCCAGAGCCGGTTTACCAGTTCCACGCCCATGGAGACATGACCGATGAGTTCTGCCCGGAAATCGTGAGGCATCAGAAAGCTCTCTTTCGGGAAGCAGTTCTCCCAAAGTTTGCCCGAGTCGTGAAAAAGGATGCCGGTCAAAAGGAGGTCGCGATTCAGGCCAGAATAGACCGCCGCCATGGCGTCGCCAGCACGCATCATTTGAGCGATGTGTTCCACCAAACCGCCGCGTCTGGCATGATGATAGCTCCGCGCGCCTGCGGATCGACGCAGCCGATCTCCAAATTCCCGGAGGAACAAAAGAGACAATTCACGCAGACGAGGATCTCGTATCGACGTAGTAAACGATTCTATCGCCGAATAGTCGATGCTCTGCTTTTCTCGAATATCAGCCGGTCCGGCCAGCAGGTCGGCTTTTTCCGCAGTGGTCAGAAAACGCACGCTCCAATTCCTCGCCTCGAGTCCGAAAGCCGCGCTGACCATAAAATCGCCCTGAACCTCTACGAAATCCCCTGTCCGAAGCTCAGAACAAAATCCGAAGGAGTGATGATCGCTCCAAACGCGCAACGGAAAACTGGCTGTTCCATCGTGCAAATGAATTTCAAGATAAGGCTTTTGATCCTTGGTCCGTTTGCTGGCGACTTCATCGATTTGCGCGTGCACCGAACCTGCAGGATAATCGGCAACGGTCTGCTGTTTCAGTTCTTGGATTGTGGCAGGAACGGTGGCCATTCCTTGTTATCCGATGGAGCCGCCGGACATCCAATCAAAATTTGCTCGTCGCCGGATGTGTTGAAATTCTTTCCTTCGATGAGCAAATCGCTATGGTTGCTATGAGCGCTATGATTGGGAGTTTCGCCCGCGTTTTGTCCGCAAGCTGTTTTCTGTTGGCTTTCTGCCAAACGGGACCCCAGGTTTCCAACGCAGAAGAATCCCCCGCCAATCCCGCCTTTCAACGCGTTACGGCACACCTCGATCCAGGCGGCGAGATCTATCTTTACTGGAGCGCAGAGAAAGCGTTGGGAGAGTTAGTGAAGAAATTGGAGTCTGTCCGGGATTTGGCGGTTTCAGATTCAAGTCTTTCTCAGGATGAGCGAGACAGTCTGCGGAAGAACTTTGATCTGGGAATACGCTTAATTCTCAACAGCGGCCTCCAGGGGGTGAAGGCCATCGGATTAAGTTCGCGCGAAATCGAGCCAGGTTTTTTTCTCAATAAAACGTATACCTATGTTCCGGATCGCTCTGGATTTGTCTGGGACGCATTCGCCAAACCGCCGCACGATTTTCCGTTTCTGAGAATGGTCCCTGAAAATACGGAGGGCTTCGCATTTTTCGATTTTGACGTCGCTCCGCTTTGGGGGGCGGTCTCCAAAG
>Ga0302326_10002025_pt1 | contig 50330 bp, 52 predicted proteins | sample Palsa_T0_3_FD_202264 | JGI IMG/M metagenome (GOLD analysis project Ga0302326, IMG submission 202264) | Peat permafrost microbial communities from Stordalen Mire near Abisko, Sweden - Palsa_T0_3 | ecosystem: Environmental > Terrestrial > Soil > Palsa > Peat permafrost | place: Sweden: Abisko...
GCCGCGGTGAAAGAAGCAGCGCCCGAGGGCCAGACGAAAAAGGGTACGGTGGTGAAGGCCGTGATTGTCCGCACGCGAAAAGAACACCGCCGGCGCGATGGCACCTACATCCGCTTCGACTCGAATGCGGCGGTTCTGATCAACGATGCAGGCGAGCCCGTGGGCACCCGCGTCTTTGGTCCGGTTGCCCGCGAACTGCGCGAGAAGAAATTTTTGAAGATCGTTTCGCTGGCGCCGGAAGTGATCTAAGGACAGGTTGCAAGGTTTCAGAGTTTCAAGGTTTCAAGGTGCCTTGAAAAATTGGGAGCCTTGCGGGTCGGAATTTGATCTTGAAACTTTGAAGGCTTGAAACTTTGATTTTATGCGAATCGTAAGCACTGAAAACAAGCGAGTCGATATCCGGCGCAACGACACCGTCAAGGTGATTACGGGGCGCGACAAGGGCAAGGAAGGGCGCGTGCTGCGCGTGTTTCCGAACGACAGCAAGATTCTGGTCGAGCACGTGATGATGGTGAAAAAGCACGTGCGCCCCAACCCGCAGCGCAACATCAAGGGCGGGATTGCCGAACAGGAAAGCCGCATCGCGATCTCGAATGTGCAACTGGTCTGCGGCACCTGCGGCCCGGTGCGCATCGGACACGAAGTGCGCGGCGACCGCAAAGTCCGGGTATGCAAGAAGTGCGATACCACGCTGGATAAATAGCTATCAGCTATCAGCCATCAGCTTTCAGCTTGTGGCGGAGATGCGAACAGCAAAATGGAAATTGAGTCTCGCGAACCGGAATGCGTCAGACTGAAAGCTCTAAGAACTGAAAGCTGAGAGCTGACAGCTAAGAGCTGATTTCGAAACCGTGAGCGGAACTGGAAGAACTTAGAAATGGCAAAAGATAAGAAATCGTCGAAAGACTCGGCGCAGGAACAGAAAGCTCCCGACCAGGCGCGGCATGGCGCCAAGGAGCGTCCTCGTCTGCGCGCGCGGTTTGAGAAAGAAGTGGCGCCGGCCCTGCTGAAAGAGCTCGAACTGCACAACCAGATGGCGGTTCCGCGCCTGCACAAAATCGTGGTGAACATGGGCGTCGGCGAAGCCACGCAGAACGCCAAGGTGCTCGACCCGGCGGTGAACGAACTCGGCCAGATCACCGGCCAGAAGCCCGTCGTCACCCGCGCCAAGAAATCGATCGCGGCGTTCAAGGTACGTGAAGGCCAGGCCATCGGAGCCATGGTCACGCTGCGCGGCGACCGCATGTACGAATTTTTCGACCGCCTGGTGAACATCGTGCTGCCGCGCGTGCGCGATTTCCGCGGCGTGTCGACCAAGTCGTTCGACGGACGCGGCAACTACACCCTCGGCCTGCACGACCAGTTGATTTTCCCGGAAATTTCTTACGAGAAGGTCGACAAGCAAAAGGGAATGAACGTCACGATTGTTACCACGGCCGCGAACGACAACCAGGCGCGCTCGCTGTTGAAGCACTTGGGCATGCCGTTCCGGGCGTGAGGGGCAAAGTTGAAGTTTCAAAGTTCGAGCTAGCAGCTAGAAGCTAGTAGCTAGGAGCTAAGTTGGCAACTACAGCAAAACGAGTAAAAGACGCGAAGATCCAGAAGAAGTTTGAGGTGGCGCGCGACGCCAAGAAGCCGCGGCCGAAGTTTTCCACGCGGCGGCACAACCGCTGCAGCCTGTGCGGACGTCCGCGCGCTTTTCTGCGCAAGTTCGGAGTGTGCCGCCTGTGCTTCCGCGGGCTGGCGCTGCGCGGGGAGATTCCAGGCGTTTCGAAGTCGTCCTGGTAGGGAAGCGCGTGCAGTTGGGTGGGGATCCTTCGCCGCAAAACGCCGCGGCTCAGGATGACAACCTTAGTTAACTGTAGGTAACACGTTTCAGGGACCATGACCGTAGCTGGGATTTGACGTAAGTAGCAAAGCTGCCGCAGGTTCTCCGCAAATCGCGGAGCGAACGGGTGGCCAGAGGAGAAACTAACGATGAGGTTGACCGATCCGGTCGCAGACATGCTGACGCGAGTGCGGAACGCACTCCAGGCCCGGCACCAGAAAGTGGATATCCCAGCTTCGCGCCTGAAGCTGGAGATTGCCCGCATTCTGAAAGAAGAGGGCTACATCTCGAACTTCAAGGCCGCTGAGGAAGAAGGCCACAAGGTCATCCGGGTTTACCTCAAGTACGGCGCCAACAATGAGGCGGCGATCTCCACCGTCAATCGTGTGTCGCGCCCCGGCTGCCGCGTCTACGTGCGGCGCAGCGAGATTCCACGCGTGCTCGGCGGCATGGGCATCAACATCCTCACCACGCCCCGCGGCGTGATGACCGGACGCCAGGCCCGCCGCGAAGGCGTAGGCGGCGAGCTGTTGTGCGAGATTTGGTAGAAGAGCAGCTTTCAGCTATCAGCCGTCAGCTTTCAGTAAAGGCGGCGGTTGACAAAGCTGAGAGCTGAAAGCTGATAGCTAAGAGCTGATCTTATGTCAAGAATTGGAAAAAAGCCGATTGCGATCCCCAAAGGGGTGACGGTCAAGATTGAAGGCAACACTGTTTTAGTCCAGGGCCCCAAGGGCAAGCTGGACACGGCGCTGCCGGCCGGAATCAAGGTCGAACAAAAAGACGGGAACATCGTCGCCATCCGCGAGAACGACTCGCAGGCCGCAGTCCATGGCTTGGCGCGCGCGCTGGTCAACAACGCGGTTGAGGGCGTCACCAAGGGTTGGACCCGCGACTTGGAAATCGTCGGCATTGGGTATCGCGCTGAGATGAAGGGCAAAAGCGTGGTCGTGTTCAGCCTGGGCTATTCGCATCCCATCGAGTATCCGCTGCCCACGGGCGTGGATGCCGTCGTAGACCCCAAGCAGACCAAGATCTCGCTCACCGGAATCGACCGCCAGAAAGTCGGACAGGTCGCCGCGGAAATGCGCGCGCTGCGCCCGCCCGACCCGTACAAGAACAAAGGTGTGCGCTACGCCGGCGAACGCCTGAAGAAGAAAGTCGGAAAGACGGGAGCCAAATAGCCGTCGTTGGCCGATGGTCGTTGGTCGTTGGCCAAAGCGTATGGCGACTGCAGTCTTGAAGGTGTCGGAGTCTTTGGCCAACGGCCAACGACGAACGACCAAGGACAGATTTTATGCTGACAAGAATCTCGAAAAATCATAAGCGCGGACACGTGCACGATCGCATCCGGAAAAAGATGCAGGGCACGGCGGAACGTCCGCGGCTCAACGTGTACCGTTCGCTGAACCACATTTATGTGCAACTGGTCGACGACCTGCACGGCAAGACGCTGGTTTCGGCGAGCACCGCCGAAGGCAAAAAGGAAGACCGGCGCACCGGCGGCAACGTGGCCGCGGCAAAAGTCGTCGGCAAAACCATTGCCGAACGCGCCAAAGCCAAGGGCGTCAGCAAAGTGGTCTTCGACCGTGGCGGATACATCTATCACGGACGGGTGAAAGCGCTGGCCGACGCGGCGCGCGAAGCGGGATTGCAGTTCTGAAAAACAGCTACTAGCTTCTAGCTGCTAGCCAACCCGGACCAGGGTAGCTATAAGCTATAAGCTAGAAGCTAGAAGCTAGGTTTATAAATGCCAACAGTAATCAAGAAACTCGATGCAGGTTCGTTTCAGCTCAAGGACCAGGTGGTCGCCATCAACCGCGTGACCAAAGTCGTCAAGGGCGGCAAGAATCTTTCGTTCGCGGCGCTGGTGGTGGTGGGTGATCCCTCGGCCGCTGTCGTCGGCTATGGTTCCGGCAAGGCCAAGGAAGTTCCGCAGGCCATTCGCAAGGCAATCGAATCCGCCAAAAAGAATCTGATCAAGGTGAATCTCACGCAGACCAGTATTGCCCACCTCGTGCTGGGACGCTACGGTTCCGGCAAGGTACTGCTCAAGCCGGCGCCGGAAGGCACTGGCGTAATCGCGGGCGGCGCGGTGCGCGCGGTGATGACTTCGGTCGGTGTGCAAAACGTCCTGACCAAGTCCATCGGCACCACCAACCCGCACAACGTGATCAAGGCGACGTTCGACGCCCTTAAGCAGCTCAAAAGCCGCGAGAGCGTCGCACTGATGCGTGGCAAAAGCGCGCAGGAACTGTAAAGAGATTCGTAACTGGCAACTAGCCACTGGCCACTGGCAACTGAGGTTCACATGACGGCGAAGAAAACAAATTCGGGCAGCGGAAAAATTCACCTGAAGTGGGTGCGCTCCGCCATTTGTGCCCCGGTAAAACAAAAGCTGGTAATCAAAGGCCTGGGCTTTACCCGGCTGAACCAGGTCATCGAGCGTCCAGACACGCAAGCCATCCGCGGCATGGTGGCGAAAGTCCCGCATCTGGTGGAGTTTGTGAATTAAAGATTTTTCGCGATCAGTGCTCAGCGCAATAGCGCTTTGCCTGAGAGCTGACAGCTGAAAGCTTACTTATGAATTTATCCAACATTCGAGCACCGAAAAAGTCGTCGGAAAAACGCAAGCGCGTCGGCCGCGGCATGGGTTCCGGCATGGGCAAGACCTCCACCCGGGGACACAAAGGCCAGCGCTCGCGCACCGGCTCGCGCATGATCCGCGGGTTTGAAGGCGGCCAGATGCCGCTGCACCGCCGCATGCCCAAGCGCGGCTTCACCAACATCTTCCGCAAGGAATTCAACATTGTCAGCCTGGAACGCCTGGCCGAACTGGGCAAAGAATTTCACGGCGATCCCATCACGCCCGAGGTTCTCCGCAAAGCCGGAGTCATTAAGACCAAGCATCCCGTCAAGATTCTCGGCGATGGCGAACTCACCGTTGCCATCACCGTGCACGCGCACAAATTTTCGAAGTCAGCCCAGGAGAAAATCACCAAAGCGGGCGGCAAGGTTGAGGTCTTGCAGTAATGGTTGAGAAGCTGCTCAACATCTTCCGGATTCCCGACCTGCGTAAACGCATCCTGTTTACGCTGGGATTGCTGTTCGTGTATCGCCTGGGCGGGCACATCCCCACGCCCGGCATTAACACCGCCGCGCTCGAAAGTTATTTTCAGGGCCAGCAGGGTGGTCTCTTCGGTTTCATCGACCTGTTCTCCGGCGGCCAGGTTCGCCGCATGACGATTTTCGCCCTGGGCATCATGCCCTACATCACCGCGTCCATCATTCTGCAATTGCTCACCGTGGTCTACGAGCCGCTGGCTAAACTGCAGAAAGAAGGCGAGCTCGGGCGCAAGAAAATCACCATGTGGACGCGTTACATCACCGTGATCCTGAGCGCCGTGCAATCGTTCGGAATCGCGATCGGCCTCGAAAAGGGCGGATACGCGCTCACTCCCGGCTGGGGCTTTCGCATGATGGTGATGCTGACTCTCACCACCGGCAGCGCCTTCATCATGTGGCTGGGCGAGCAGATCACAGACCGCGGTGTGGGCAACGGCATGTCGCTGCTGATTTTCGCTGGCATCGTGGTCGGATTGCCGCACGGCGTCGCCGACTTGTTCGACAAAGCCAAGAACGGCGCCTGGGGAGCTCTCACCTTCCCGCTGATGATCGGACTCATTATCTTCATGGTCGCGGTCGTCGCCTTCATCGTGTATGTGGAACGCAGCGAACGGCGAATCCCGGTGCAGTATGCCAAGCGTGTGGTCGGACGCAAAGTTATGGGCGGGCAGTCCACCCATTTGCCCTTGCGCGTGAATGCCGGCGGTGTCATGCCAGTCATCTTCGCTTCTTCAATTCTCAGTTTGCCGCCTATGATCGGCGCGGGCCTCGGGTTCACCAACAACCGTTATCTGGGCCCGGTCATCGAGTGGCTGAAATGGGGCGAGCCGCTTTACACCGTGGTCTATGCGGTCGGAATAATTTTCTTCGCCTACTTTTATGTTTCCATCGTTTTCAACCCCAGCGAAGTCGCCGACAACATGCGGAAATACGGCGGATTTATCCCTGGCATCCGGCCGGGCAAGCGCACCGCCGATTTTATCAATGAAGTTCTCACCCGCATCACCTTAGTCGGCGCGCTTTACCTGATCATCATTTCGTTTATCCCCGAGTGGATGATCGCCGGCATCCGGCTGAATCACATCTTCCTGATCGGAAGATATTTTGAAGCTATGCCCAACTGGGTTCTGAATGGCTTGGGCGTGAACTTTTATTTTGGCGGCACGTCCCTGCTGATCGTGGTAGGCGTAGCCATGGATACAGTCAACCAGATCGAGGCGCAACTCATCATGCGCCACTACGATGGTTTCACTCCGCGCAGCGGAAGAATTCGCGGCCGCCGTAACTGGTCGTGACAAAGCAGTTCTCAGTTCTCGGTTCTCAGTTCTCAGTTTTGCGAACGGGAACTGCCAGGTTGTGATGCCACAGGATTTTTCTGAGAACTGAGAGCTGGGAACCGAGAACTAGTATTGATGGCGCTGGAAACCTCGCGTGACGTAGGTCCCGTCGTGCTGCTCGGAGCTCCGGGTGCCGGAAAAGGCACTCAGGCCAAGCGGGTGCATGAGCGTTACCAGATTCCCCACATCTCCACCGGGGATCTGTTGCGGGAGAATGTTTCCCGCGGCACCGACGTAGGGCTGGTCGCCAAGGCGGTCATGGCCCGGGGCGAGCTGGTTTCCGACGACCTGGTCTGCAACATGGTTCGTGAACGCCTGGCTCTGCCGGATTGCGGACGTGGTTACGTGCTCGACGGTTTTCCGCGGACGGCGGCGCAGGCCGGGTGGCTGGATGCCCTGCTCGATGACATGCACCTCGATGCCACGAACAACGACCGGCTCTTTGACAACTCGCGTGCGACTCGAGCCTGGCCGATTGTGGTCAGCCTTGAGGTAGACTATAATCAATTGTTGCTCCGGATCACTGGACGCCGTTCTTGTCCTACCGATGGACGGATTTACAACGTCCATTTCCAGCCGCCCCGCGTCGATGAATTGTGCGATCTCGACGGGACCAGGCTGGTGACCCGAAATGACGACCGCCTGGAAGTGATTCAGCCGCGGCTTACGGCGTATCAGGAACAGACGCGCCCCGTAGCCGACTACTACCAGCGCACCGGCCGGTTGATCGCGGTGGATGGCGAACTTCCCATCGACCAGGTCACGCAGAAGATTTTCCGGATTCTTGAGGACCATCACGCAGCGTAGGAATGGCGATTGTGTGCAAATCAGCGGCGGAAATTGAAAAGATGCGGCAGAGCGGCCGCATCGTGCGCCAGGTTCTCGATCATGTGCGCTCGCTGGTGGCGCCCGGCGTCACCACCATGGATCTGGAACGCGCCGCCGAGAAAAAGATCAGGGAACTCGGGGCCAAGCCGGCCTTCAAGGGATACTACGATTATCCCTGCGTGCTCTGCACCTCGGTGAACGAAGAAATTGTGCATGGCATCCCGTCGGAAAAGCGGATGCTGAAAGATGGCGACATCGTTTCCATCGATTGTGGCGTAGTGCTCGACGGCTACTACGGCGACGCGGCGATTACAGTTCCCGCGAGTGGAACAGTGAAGCCGGAATTGGTGAAGCTGCTGGAAGTGACGGAAGCGTCTCTGTACCGCGGCATCGAGCAGGCGCGCATCGGCAATTCGGTGGGCGATGTAGGCGCCGCCGTGCAGGAGCATGTCGAAGCCGCCGGTTTCAGCGTAGTGCGCGAGTTTGTCGGACACGGCATCGGAACGCGGCTGCACGAAGAGCCTCAGGTGCCAAACTTCGGAGCGCGCGGTCACGGCGCCAAGTTGCGCGAAGGCATGGTGCTGGCGATCGAGCCAATGGTGAATTACGGCAAGCCCGGATCGCGTGTGCTGGACGACAAGTGGACCGCGGTGACCGAAGACGGCAGCTTCAGCGCCCACTTCGAGCACTGTGTAGCGGTAACCAAAGATGGTCCGGTAATTTTGACGCAGTAAAAAGCTTCTAGCTGCTAGCTCCTAGCTTCTAGCTAGTCGGGCTGGTTCGCTTAGGAGCTAGGAGCTAGAAGCTAGGAGCGAATGAGCAAAGAAGACGCGATTGAAGTGATGGCGGTGGTTCTGGAACCGCTGCCCAACGCCATGTTCAAGGTGGAGCTGGAGAACAAGCACCAGGTGCTGGCGCACGTTTCCGGCAAGATGCGCAAGAATTTCATTCGCATCCTGCCCGGCGACAAAGTCGCAGTGGAGCTTTCCCCCTACGACCTAAATCGCGGCCGAATCGTGTACCGCTATAAATGATTTTTGGTTAGCTGACAGCTAAGAGCTGACAGCTGAAAGCTGGGTTATGAAAGTACGAGCATCGGTAAAAAAGATTTGCGACAAGTGCAAGGTCATCCACCGCAAGGGTGTAGTGCGGGTGATCTGCGTCATCTCGAAACACAAACAGCGCCAGGGCTGAAGAAGCTTCTAGCTTCTAGCTCCTGGCTTCTAGCCACGCTCGAATTGCGATTTGCTAGAAGCTAGCAGCTAGAAGCTAGCAGCCGACCGAAGCCGGCGGAGGAACAGGAAAACATGGCACGTATTGCAGGCGTCGATCTTCCGCGCCAGAAGCACATCAACATCGCGCTGACCTACATCTACGGCATCGGGCACCCGCGCGCCGGACGCATCCTCGACGAAGCCAAAGTCGAGCCCATGAAGAAGGTGCAGGACCTGAGCGAAGAAGAGGTTAACCGTATCCGCACCGTCATCGAGGCCGAGGGCCTGGTGGAAGGCGATCTGCGCAAGGAAGTTTCGATGAACATCAAGCGCCTCATCGAAATCGGCTCCTACCGCGGATTCCGCCATCGCCGCAACCTCCCGGTCCGCGGACAGCGCACCCATACCAACGCCCGCACCCGCAAAGGTCCGCGCAAAGGAACAGTGGCACAAAAGAAGAAGGCGACGGCAAAGACTTAAAACCAGTTCCCGGTTCTCAGTTCCCGGTTCTCAGTTGCGAACCGGGGTTTACTGAGAACCGGGAACTGAGAACTGAGAACTGACTTCATGGCAAAACCAGCAGCAGCGGGCGGCCCAGCAGCCGCACCCGAGAAAAAAGGCAAGAAGAAAACCTTCAAGAAGAAGGAGCGCAAGCACGTGCCCCACGGCCTGGTGTATGTGCAGGCGTCTTTCAACAACACGATCGTGACTATCACCGACATGAACGGCAACGTCCTGTCGTGGAAGAGTTCCGGATCGCTCGGGTTCCGCGGATCGCGCAAGGGCACGCCCTTTGCCGCGCAGCAGGCCGCCTCGAACGCCGCCAATCTGGCGCGCGATCACGGCGTCCGCAGCGTGGATGTCCGCGTCAGCGGCCCCGGTTCCGGCCGCGAGTCGGCGGTGCGCGCCCTGGCCGCCTCAGGAATCGAAGTGCGTTCCATTCGCGACGTCACGCCGATTCCGCACAACGGCTGCCGTCCGCCAAAACGCCGCAGAGTGTAAGAATGTCCAAAGGGGTTACTTGTCGCTGATCGCTGGCCCCTGACCATTGACTTTCGTCCGGGACGAAGGGTGAAGCCAAACCCGTAAACCGGTCATCTAAAGGAGAACAAACTTGGCCCGTTATACCGATGCAGTCTGCCGTCTATGCCGCCGCGAGGGCATGAAGCTGTTCCTCAAAGGCGCAAAGTGCTTCAGCGATAAGTGTCCCATCGAGAAGCGCAATTTCGCTCCCGGACAACACGGGAAAGACCGCAAGTCCAAAATCGTAGGCTATGGCCTGCAATTGCGCGAAAAACAGAAAGCCAAGCGCATCTACTTCACGCAGGAAGGCCAGTTCCGCAACTACTTCGAGAAGGCCGCGCGCTCCAAGGGCGTCACCGGCGAATTGCTGTTGCAGCAACTGGAACGTCGTCTCGATAACGTCGTCTACCGCCTGGGCTTCGCGCAGTCGCGGCGCCAGGCGCGCCAGTTGGTGCGTCACGGGCACGTAGCCGTCAATGCCCGCAAGGTGAATATTCCTTCGTACGAAGTCAGCGCAGGCGAGGAAATCTCCATCCGCGAGAAAAGCAAGAAGCTCACGGTGCTCGAACTCGCGAAGGAATTCGCCAGCCACGGCACCATGCCCAACTGGCTGGAAATAGACCGCGACAATTACAAGGCGCGCGTCCTGAGTTTGCCCAAGCGCGAAGATATTCAGCTGCCAGTCAACGAGCAGCTGATCGTCGAGTTGTACAGCAAGTAAGCATGCGAGGACACGAAGCCCTTAGTGATACTTAGTGTCCTTCGTGGTTGATTGTTTTTGGTCTTTTTGCATTCGAGCCAAATCAGCCCTTTCTGACGCTGACCTGAGTCGGACCACTCAGCGAGTCAGAATCGAGCCAAACGGCCGAAGGAGAAACACATGCTTTGGAAGGGTTTTCAGAAACCGAAACGTCTCGCAGTTGACACCTCCACCCTCACCGACAAATACGGCATTTTCTGGGCGCAGCCTTTTGAGCGCGGCTTCGGCACCACCGTGGGCAACGCCCTGCGGCGCGTCCTGCTGAGCTCGATTGAAGGCGCAGCCGTCACCGCCGTGAAGATGGAAGGTGTGCTGCACGAGTTCCAGTCCATCCCCGGCGTGGTCGAGGACGCGACCGACATCATCCTCAACCTCAAGCAGATTCCGTTCAAGTTGAGCGGCGACGCGCCGAAAGCCATCTACCTGCGCGCCGATCAGCCGGGCGTAGTCACCAGCGGCATGATCGAAGCCGACGGCGACGTCGAAGTCCTCGACAAAGACGTCTACATCGCCACCGTCAGCGAAGGCGGCAAGCTCGACATGGAAATGCGCCTCAAGCGTGGCCGCGGCTACACCTCCGCCGACAAGAACTTCGACGAGGATCTCGGCATCGGCTTCATTCCCATCGACTCCGTGCACTCGCCGGTGCGCAAGTGCAACTACACTGTCGAAGCCGCGCGTTTGGGTCAGATAACTGACTACGACAAGCTCACCCTCGAAGTCTGGACCAACGGCTCCATCACGCCTGCCGATTCCATCGGCCTGGCTGCGAAGCTGCTGAAGGACCACATGAACATCTTCATCAACTTCGAGGAAGAAATCGAAACCGGCACGTCGTCGTCTGACGATCGCAAGCCCGAGATTCACAACGAGAACCTTAACCGTTCCGTGGAAGAACTCGAGCTTTCCGTGCGCAGCTACAATTGCCTGAAGAACGCCAACATTCAGACCATCGGCGAGCTCGTGCAGAAGACAGAAGCCGAAATGCTCAAGACCAAAAACTTCGGCCGCAAGTCGCTGAATGAGATCAAGGAAATTCTCTCGTCGATGGGCTTGAGTCTGGGCATGAAGATCGACGAGCACGGCAACGCCGTACCCGGACCGACTTCGAATCAGGTCTTGCCGGCTTCGGCGTACGGACCGGACGACCAGTTGTAAGAGACTCGTTTTTGGGCTCAGAAAAAGGGAATTCCGGTTAAGCCTTTAAAGGAGACTGAAATGAAAAACTTCGTGCGGGCAGCTTTGATGTTGCTTTTCTTAGGCGCGTTCGCTTGCGCGGCGCAGGACGTCGTCAGCGCCGTCCATGGAACCATCAGCAAACTCGACTCCGCCACCAGGACCGTTGTCGTCAAAACCAAGGGTGGCACAGAGCACGCGATCAAGGTTGTCGACAAGACCACCGTCCACAGCGCCGACGCAACCGAGACGGGCGGCAAAGACGCCTTTCACGTGCTGACGGAAGGCACGGAAGTGGTGGCGCACTACACCACCAAGGGCGCGGACAAGACCGCGGTCGAGATCGATAAAGTCGGTAAAGATGGCATCAAGTCGGTGGATGGAACTATCACCCACATCGATCACGCTGCCAAGACCATGACGATCAAAGCTGCGGACGGTACGGAAGACACATTCCGGATGTCCGATCACGCCGCGGCCGATGCCGGTAAGGACATTGCAAACGGAACCGAGAAATCCGCCAAGGTTACGGTCTACTACACCGAAAGTGCTGGCAAGAAAGTTGCCCACTTCTTCGAGAAAATTGCAGGATAGTCCGGCGACCGCAATATGCAAGACTGGCCACGGGTCCCTGACCCCTGGCCCCTGATGTACAAGACTGGCCATCGGTCCCTGACCCCTGGCCCCTGAGCTGAGGTTCACATGCGTCACAAAGTAGCAGGATACAAACTCGGACGGAACACGGCGCACCGGCGTTCGCTGCTCCGCAACCTGGTCACATCCGTGATCGTCGAGGAGCGGATCGAAACCACCGTTCCCAAGGCCAAGGCCGCGCGCCCCATCGTCGAAAAAATGATCACGCTGGGCAAGCGCGGCGATCTCGCCGCCCGCCGTCTGGCTGGCGCTTACCTCATGACCGATGAAGCGCTGGTCAAGCTGTTCGACACGGTCGGCCCGCGTTTCGGCGATCGCAACGGCGGCTACACCCGCATCATCCGCACTCACTGGAACAAGGGTGACGGAGCCGACAAGGCCTTCCTCGAACTCCTCGGCAGCGAGAAGATCCTCGACGAAAAGAAGGAAAAACGCGCCGAAGCCCGCGCCAAGAAAGCCGCCGAAACCAAAAAAGCCATGGAAGAGGCCGAAGCGCAAGCCCAGGCCCAGAGCGAGTCCGCGCCTGCCGAAGGCAAGGACAAAGACGACGACAAAAAAGCGTAGGCTCGGTTTGCGCTACAACAGGCACGGCATCGCGCCGTGCCTTTTCTTATGCGTCACACCATCCCCGCTAGTACATGTCCGCTCGGGGTCATCCGGAGGTAATCTTGCCGTCAGTCCCAACCTCTCCATAAACTTCTTGTAATGGCGTTCACACGCACACAGATCGGCATCTCGGTCGGCGCCGGTTTCCTGCTGGTCGCGGTGTTTCTCGGCTACGTCTGGTGGCTCAGCGATCAGGGACCGGTGCTGGCGCGCTCCGAAGAACGCGATCCGCTCAGCGGCCTGCCCGTCAGCATCAAGATGAATCCTTTGCGAGACCGCTCCACCGAAAAGGCCGCCGGAAAATTCCTGCACGCCATGCGCGACGGACACTGCGACGAGCTGCTGGCCAACTGGGAACGCGATTACCACAAGAAATATGCCCGCTATATCTGCGCCTCCGAGGCGCAGCACCCGCTCATCTCCTGGGAGCTGGTGGAGTGGGAAGAAGCCCCGCCGCTCATCATCCTCCACTATCGCGGCAAGCGCGAAAGCAGCTCCGGCGCCCCCGACAAAGAGTTGTTCACCGTCACCACCGAAAACAAAAACGGCGAATGGATCGTAACCAAGTACGACGCAATGTACTGAGGGGCAGCTTTTAGCTCTCAGCCTTCAGCTCCGCGATCCGCGAATTTTGGGACACCTCTGGTCAGGGGTGGTGTCTAATCGACGTATGCGATTTCCCTGGAGAGTAATCCTTCCGAGTTGCGGCTTGCTGCTCTTCGCAATCGTGACGTACCAGTCGATGCACGCGAAGCGGGGTGGGCCCGGCCGCTACTTCCGGTGGTCTGCCATACGATTGGACTCAGATCCTCTTAGCAGGCATTCTGCGGCTCGAACCGCGATCACCTGCCCCGACAAGGCACAGAACTGTATGCCCTTTGAGCCGATAGAAATTTGGATTGATCCAGGGTGGGTGACACGGTGCTTCATTTTCCTTGCACTTCCAGCGTTTCTCGCCACCGCCGGAATCGTCAGTGGATTGGCGCGGTTAGGTGTCAGCGAGATTACGAGTTTCTTCGTCTCGATGCCGTTGTTGACCCTTGCCTGGTTCTATTCCGTCGGATGGATACTAGATCGATGGCGTAGCCAGCGTGCGCGAACATGATAGAAATGCCTCATGCCCGCCCCACCCGCTGAGCGTGACCCTTCCGCGGCCCGCAACATCTACGCGTTCGGCATCACGTCCTTCCTGAACGACACCGCGACCGAGATGGCCTACTGGGTGCTCCCGGCGTTTCTGGTGTCGCTAGGAGCGGGGCCGGCGCAGTTGGGATTGATCGAGGGCGTCGCCGAAAGCGTGGCATCGTTCGCCAAGCTCTTCTCGGGATATCTCACCGACCGCATCGATCGCCGCAAGCCGCTGGTGGTGGCAGGATATTTCGTCGCGAATGCCGTGAAGCCGCTGCTCGCGCTCGCCACATCGTGGTGGCACATTCTGCTGATTCGCTTCGCCGACCGCCTGGCCAAGGGAGTGCGTGGCGCGCCACGCGACGTGATGGTAGCCGAGTCCGTGCCGAAAGGCCGGCTGGGCGCGGCTTATGGCCTGATCCAGTCCATGGATTCCGCGGGCGCGATCGCCGGTCCTCTGATCGCATTCGCCCTGCTCGCACGCTACGGAATGCGTACCGTCTTTTGGGCCGCCGCAATCCCCGGAGCACTGTGCGTGCTGGTCGCTCTGTTCGGCATCTGCGAGAAACGCCGCAGCCAGGCCGCCAACGTCGCAGAACTCCCGCCAACAACAGTCAGCACGGCCCAACCCCCGTCAGTGCCATGGAACGCGACCGCACCATCGGGCGCGGCCAAGCTGCCGCCAGCTTTTTATTTTGTCCTGTTCGCGGTCACACTGTTTTCGCTGGGCAACTCCAGCGACATGTTTCTGGTGATGCGCGCGCAGAGCGCGGGCATCCCCGTCGCGCTCGCGCCTTTGCTGGGCCTGGTGTTCAACCTGACCTACACGCTCGGCTCCTGGCCCGCAGGATTGCTCAGCGACCGCATTTCACGACGCGGCTCTTCACGAAGATGGATCGCCGCCGCCGGCTACCTGATTTTCGCAGGAGTGTATTTCGTTTTCAGCCGTGCACCGTCCGCGCCGGCGATCTGGATCGCGATGGCAGTCTACGGCTTCTACTATGCCCTGACGCAGCCGGTGCTGAAAGCATTAGTGGTGGAGGCGGTCGGTGACAATGCACGCGGTCGCGCGCTCGGCGTCTATTTTTTCGTGACCAGCGTCGCCACGCTTGCCGCCAGCCTGATCACCGGCGAATTGTGGAAACACTACGGGGCTGGCGCCCCATTTTTCCTTTCGGCAGGGCTAGCCCTAGCCTCTGCCGCGCTGCTCGTGATGAGGCCCGCCTCTGACTGACATCCTTCTTGTCCTGGTTGCCCTGGAGATCCCTCCGTCCGCAAGAAGATAACCGGCAAAACGGCTTCCACCGGTTAGTCCAACCGCCCCATCACCCCACCTAACCGGTAATACGGCAATCTCCGGTTAGCTCCGGGATTCGCGGGATTTCCTCAATGTAACCCACAGAAACAGCAAAATCTGCACCGTAATTCCGGCGCAGGTATCCAGGATCACGTCGCGCACTGAGCCGGTGCGCTCCGGGTTGAAGCTCTGGTGATATTCGTCGAGGCTGGCTACCAGCATCGTGCCTAAGACCGCGAGGTTCGCCCAGCGCACAGTCCAGTTCGCGCTTCCGGGCAGGGGGAGGGTTTCGCGCCACGCGCGAAACAGCAGAAGGCTGAGCAATCCGTAGCCGAAAATGTGGCCGCCCTTGCGGATGAAGAAGTGCACGCGCGCGAAGTGGAATGGATCCAGTCCGAATAGAAAATGCAGCGGCGGGTAAAGAAAGCGGGCGGTATTGCTGGCCGCGCCCAGCGAACTCGACTCGATCGTGATGACGACGAGCCACAGAATCGTGGCGAGCCAGGCCTTGAAAGCATTGTGGCGGTCGGGGCTCAAGCGAGTGGCGCGCCCGCCGTTCCGGAATCCGGTCGTACCCCCCGACTATTCGATGGCATAGTTGGGAGCCTCGCGGGTGATCATGACGTCGTGGACGTGGCTTTCGCGCAGGCCTGCGCCGCTGATGCGCACGAAGCGAGTTTTCTGCAACAGCTCGGCGATGGTGGAGCAACCGCAGTAACCCATGCCGGATTTCAGTCCGCCGACCATCTGGTGCACGATCATGGCAACCGATCCGCGGTAAGGGACGCGCCCTTCGATGCCTTCGGGAACTAATTTTCCGAGGCGGTTGGGGTCGGAGTCGTGACCGGAAGACGCGGCGGCTGAAGACTCGCCTTCCACATTTTGAAAATAGCGTTCGCTGGAACCCGCGGCCATGGCGCCCATCGAGCCCATGCCACGATATGATTTGAACGAGCGGCCCTGATAAAGAATCAACTCGCCGGGACTTTCGTCGGTGCCGGCGAACAGCGAACCAATCATCACCGCGCTGGCGCCCGCGGCCAGCGCCTTGGTGACGTCGCCGGAAAATTTGATGCCGCCATCGGCGATGATGGGAACTCCGGCATCTTTGGTGGCGCGGAAGGATTCGGCGATGGCGGTGATCTGCGGCACGCCGGCTCCGGTGACCACGCGCGTGGTGCAGATGGAACCCGGGCCGATGCCTACTTTAATGCCGTCAGCTCCGGCGCGCGTCAGTTCGCAGGCGCCGTCGAACGTGGCGACGTTGCCCGCCAGCAGTTGCAGTTCCGGCAGCTTCGACTTCACCAGCTTCACGGCTTCGAGCACCTTGGTGGAGTGGCCATGCGCGCTGTCGATGGCGATCACATCCACTTTGGCTTCGGCCAGTTCCTGCGCTCGCTCCAGAAAATCTCCGCTAGCGCCGATGGCCGCGCCTACGCGCAGGCGTCCCTGGGAATCTTTGGCGGCGTTGGGATACTTCAGTTTTTTCTGAATGTCTTTTACCGTGATCAGGCCTTTCAGGTTGTACTTGTCGTCGACCACCAGAAGTTTTTCGACGCGGTGCTCGTGCAGAATTTTTTCGGCTTCTTCGAGCGTGGTGCCGACTGGCACGGTGATCAGGTTTTTCTTGGTCATCACCTTGTCGATGGGAATGTCGAAGCGGGATTCAAAACGCAGGTCGCGATTGGTGAGAATGCCAACCAGCTTGCCATGCTCGGTGATGGGCACGCCCGAAATTTTGTATTTGCGCATGACCTCGAGCGCGTCGCTGACGCGGTCGGTGGGGTGCATGGTGACCGGGTCGACGATCATGCCACTTTCCGAGCGCTTTACCTTGTCGACTTCGTTGGCCTGCTGCTCGATGCTCAGGTTCCGGTGAACAATCCCCATGCCGCCCTGCTGCGCGAGCGCGATGGCCATGTGCGATTCGGTGACAGTGTCCATGGCGGCGCTCACGATAGGAATGTTCAGGTGAATCGTGCGCGTGAGCTGCGTCTGCGTATTCGCTTGCGACGGCACAACATCAGAACGCGCCGGCAGCAGGAGAACGTCATCGAACGTGAGAGCCTCGGGAACAGGAAAATGAATCATAAGTGTCTCGGGAATTCTCCCAGCGGGGTGAAACTTTTATTGTAGAGAGGTGCGGAAGATCAGGCAAATGGGCGCGGAGCCACTCGGAGCTGGTGAGTAGTAAGTAGCGATGTGAAGCCAACTGGGATCGACAATGCCCCGCCGCCAGGAGAGAAGACACGCGCAGTGAGCAATCCGGCTCAGTAATGCGCGAAAGACTTGAGCTATTGTCAGTCGCTGAGGAAAGTAGTTAGAGGATTCGTTCCTGTCTTGCAGTCCCCTGCGAACACCGAATTTTCTCCCAACATCCCTTAGCAGGACACGAGAAAGACAGTCTGCTCCGGGCGAGTCGTCTGACTCGGCCGACAGCGTCACTCGGTCTTTCGCTACCTTCGTCCGTCAGGAGTATCTTTATGCTGCACTCGTTTATTCAATTCCGTCGCCGGAGCCATGTTTCGCTGGCATTGCTGAGCGCGGCGATTATTTCATTGGCCATCTTCGCCTCGTCCGTTCAGGCGCAAACTTATACCCAGCTCTACAACTTCCCCGGAGGATCGAAGGGCTTGCAGCCGGGTGATATCGTGGTTACCCCTGATGGGTCCATCCTGGGAGCAGCGTTTTACGGCAGTTATTCCTCATCCCTTCTCTTCAACTACACCGGCGGCAAGGAAACTGTGCTGCACCGCTTCCCCGAGGCCTACGGCTACGAACCGGCATTTCCCCAAGGGCTGCTGCTCAGCAAGAACGGGGACACACTTTACGGAACCACACAGTACGGTGGAAAAGAGAATGGCATGTGCGCTGGGGGTACCGGCTGCGGCGTTGCCTTCTCGTATGACCTGACCACGGGCAAGTACAACACCCTGCACGAATTCGAGGCCAGCTCTGGCGATGGCGCCGGGCCTGTCGGAACTCAGGTGCTGGATTCCGCCGGTGATCTTTATGGACTCACCAACGGAGGAGGGACCTACGGCGGCACGTTCTACGAAATCACTGCTGCCGGCACGGAAAAGGTTCTTTACAACTTCGGACCCGCGCCTGATGGCATGTATCCGGGCTCGGGACTTGTCAATCACGGCGGGAATTACTACGGAGTCACCATCGAAGGCGGCGCCAACACTTGCTATAACGGCAGCTGTGGCACCGTGTTCAAAGTCACTCCATTGGGCAAGGAGACCGTGCTCTACAGCTTTACCGGCGGCAGTGACGGACTCAATCCTTATGAGCTGGTCGGAGATTCGCAGGGCAATATGTATGGTCTCTCCAAGACCCAGGACAACACGACGGCCGCGATCTTCGAGATCAACGCCGCGGGAGATTTTTCGATTGCCTACAATGGATCGTACGTCTCTCAGATCGCGTTTATCATCATGGGAACGGATGGCAACCTCTATGCTTCCTCCAGCGGAGGAGATGTTTCTTCCGGCGCACCGACTGGCTTCGGACAAATCCTGCGGCTGACGCCCACCGGCGACGGCAATGGAACCGTGACAGTGCTGCACGAGTTCGATAACACCGATGGCTCCATGCTGAATCCTTTCCAGGACCTGGTACTGCACGGCGGCATGCTTTACGGAACCACGAACTACGGCGGCTCGTCTGGCGATGGAGTGCTCTACAAACTGAAACCCTGAATGGAATGGAGTTGTATCGGGATCATCTTCGTTGCGGCATCCATCGTGGCGCACTTGCGTTCGTTGCAACGGTGGGATCCCGACTTCGCGCGTGAAGCAAAACACCCGCTGTCGGAATGACAATGACAAGGGTTAGCGAGATTTGGGCTCTTGATCCGAGGCTTTGCGTGCAACCCTATGCCGCGGGCCGCACACCGCGACCGGGGTGGGAGTAACTGAGCATGGCTTGCTTCAATTGCGAATCCACTTCGTCCGCTATGGTGATCACGTCCAGGAGCACTTTGCTGAAGTCTACTTTGGACAGATTGTTCTGGATGGTGTTGAAGATGCTGACCTGGAGGATGCGCGACTCCTCCACCAGCATCGCTGCGGTGTAGCCTTGCTTGCGCCGCAGGTCTCCATGTGCGCGTGCGGGCATGGAGGCGTCAGCCTTTGCGGTTCGAGGGAGGCGCAAGCGGAAAATCAAGTCCGCGATGAGGTTGGGAAGATGGCCGGTGCGGTCCTCAAAGCTTAGCGGGATGCATGTCAACTCCGCGTCGTTCTCGACCAGCGCCATCCAGTCTTGAATCGTAGCGCTCAAGTCCTGTTCCAGAATGGAAGCCACGCTCTGCGTGGGCACAGGCTTGCTGACTCTTGGGCTCGCGAGCTTGTTGCGGATAGCTTCCCGAAGGTCTGCAACCTGGATTGGCTTCGTCAGGATTTCATCCGCCTGTAAGCGGATGGCGGACAAAGCCTCATCCAGCGCCGGGTAGCCGGTGATTACCAGGGTGACGGCTTGCGGGTTGGTGTGGCGCATGGCGCTCACGACGGTAAAACCATCCCCGGCGCGAGGCATGTGCAGGTCGGAAAGCACCGCGTCAAAATTCTCCGTCGCGATGCACTGGAGCGCGTCGCGCACATTCGAAACCGCAACCACGTCAAAGCCGTCGCGTTCCATCGTTGCCTCTAACATTTCGCGGACAGCGTCGTCGTCCTCGGCCAGTAGGATACGAGGCATACTTCCACTCCTTCCTCCGCCTTAAGAGGTGTCGTGCTTTTCAAGACATGCTCAGGATAATAGCTAGGGTGGGTAAACTCCGACTGTTCAGAATTGCACACCCGCCGGTGCGTAGATTGGTGCCCGATTGGCTCCTCCGCAAATGGGCCGGGAGTTGCTCCTCCCCGGTTTGTCTTTTGGGGACTGCGGGCGTATATTAGGGAATTGAGAACTGTTGTGTAATACCAGTAGTTGGCGAGGCACACCAGTGGGCGCAAGCCCACTTTTTAGTTGCAGCGAGATTGTATTTTGGAGTTTGACGGTAAGTTATTGCATTCATGGCGCTTGACGTTGATCGCGTGCGGGAAATCGCGGAGCGGGTAGCCTCCTCCAGCGGACTCGAAGTGGTCGATGTGGAATTCCGCGGCGGGGGCAAGAGCCGCATGCTGCGGGTGTACCTGGACAAGCCTGCGGCGGGTGCGCTGGCCGGGGTTACAGAAGGCGTCCCGCTGGGCGTCACGCACGAAGACTGTGCGAACTTTAGCCGCGAGTTTAGCACCGTGCTCGACGTGGAAGATGCCGCGCCGGATGGTTCGTACACACTGGAGGTTTCGTCCCCAGGGCTGGACCGGAAGTTGACGCGGGCGCGCGACTTTGAGCGATTCACCGGGAGCCGCATGAAGTTGATGACGCGGCATCCGGTGAATAACAACCGCTACTTTGATGGGCGGCTGGAAAGTTTTCGCGACGGCCGGTTGACGCTGGACTTGAGCGTAGCCAGCAAGAAGTCTCGGAAAAAGATGGGCGCGGCAGTGGCCGCGGCACCGGAACAGAAGATTGAAATTGAATTCGCCAATGTGGAGTCGGCGAATTTGGTGCCGGAGATCTGAAAGGCGGCTTCGGGCTCCTGCTTTCGGGCTTCGGCCAAGACAGTTCGATTGAGTGGGATCGGGTTCTGGTTAGTTTGGGTTTGGTTTTGCTGAAGCCCGATAGCCGAAGCCCGAAGCCCCGCATGCGCAGCAAGCGTTGTAACGGAAGAATCAGTTATGGCAAGCGAGCTCTACAACACGATTGACGCACTGAGCCGGGAAAAAGGGATTGATCCGCAGATTGTGGTCAGCGCGGTGGAAGACGCCATTGTTATGGCGACGCGCAAGTACTACAAGTCGCAGGAGAACCTGCACGCCAAGCTCGATAAGGAAACCGGCAAGATCAATGCGTTCGCGGTGAAGACCGTGGTGGAGCTTCCGGAGCAGGTGGAAGATCCGAATTTGCAGATCACGCTGGAAGACGCGCGCAAGGTTGACCCGAAGCTGGAGATCGGCGGCGAGCTGCAAATTCCCAAGGTGACGGAAGGAATTCTGGGACGCATTGCGGCGCAGCTGGCGAAGCAGGTCATCTTCCAGAAGGTGCGCGAGGCCGAGCGCGACACAGTTTACAACGAATACATCGGGCGCGTGGGCGAGATCGTGAACGCGACTGTGAAGCGCGTGGAAGGTCCGGATGTGATTTTCGATATCGGCAAGGCCGAAGCTCGCATGCCGCGCAAGGAGCAGTCGCGGCTGGAGTCGTTCGCGATCAGCGAGCGGGTGCGGGTGGTGATTGCGCGGGTGGAGCGAGCTTCCAAAGGGCCGGGCGTAGTGGTATCGCGAGCGGCGCCGGAGCTGGTGCAGCATTTGTTCCAGACAGAAGTGCCGGAGATTTACGACGGGACTGTCGTCATTCGTGCGATTGCGCGCGAGGCCGGCGAGCGCACGAAGATCGCGGTCATGTCGAAGGACAAAGACGTGGACGCGGTGGGCGCTTGCGTCGGCATGAAGGGGATGCGGGTGCAGTCGATTATCCGCGAGCTGCGCGGGGAGAAGATCGACATCATCGAGTATCACGAAGATGCGGTGACTTTTGCCGAGAAGGCGTTGCAGCCGGCGAAAGTGAGCCGCGTGACCGTGGTCGACAGCGCGGATAAGCATCTTGAGGTTGTGGTGGATGACAGCCAGCTTTCGCTTGCCATCGGCAAGAAAGGCCAGAACGTTCGGCTGGCGGCGAAGTTGCTCGGCTGGAAGATCGACATCAAGAGCGAAGAAGAAAAGCGGCAGGAAGTGGAGCTGCAGATGGCGGCGATGGCGCCTCCGGCGACCACTCCTCTCGAAAGCGTGACTGGCCTGGGCGAAGGACTGATTGAGAAGCTCGCGGCCGCGGGTGTGACCACCGTGGAAGCGTTGGCGGACATGACGCCGGAGCAGCTCGAGGCGATCGAGGGCATTGGGCCGAAGACAGTGGAAAAAATCAGCCTCGCGGTGAATAATTATTTCGCCAGCCTGGAGGGTGTGGCCGCGGAAGGGGAAGTTTCCGCTGAAGGTGTCGAGGGCGAAGCGGTGTCGCTGGAAGCGACCGCGGAGGGTTCCGTGGAGGCTGATGCGCTCGCTGAATCTGACGTTGAGGCGAACAGCGCGGAAGAAGCTCCGCTGGAATCGGCAGCGTCTGAATCGGCGTCTTCTGAAGCGTCTTCTGAAACAACGCACGGCGAGGATGCAGAAGCAAGTGCGTCGCCGGAAAGTGAAGATGGGCAAGTGCAAGTGAAAGATCTGGAAGTCAAAGAGTAGTGATGGCAAGCGCGAAGACATTCCGCATGCCCACAAAGCTGAACCGAGTGAGGCTCAGATGAAGACCTGAGCACACGCGGAAGCAAGAAAGGCCGGATGAGCAAGGTTCGAATCAACGATCTCGCCAGGGAGCTGGAAGTTAAAAGCAAGGCTATTCTCGATGTCCTGCAGGCAGTCGGGGTGACCGAGAAGAAGACCCATTCCAGTTCGCTGGAAGACTTCGAAGCAGAAAAGGTACGGGTGCACTTCCGTGCGTCCGCTGAAGCGGCTCCCTCTGCGCGATCCGCCCGCACAGCGCGGGGCGAAGACGAAATCAAGACCAAGATTGACTTGTCGCACATCACCCGGCCGGGAGATGTGCTGAAGGCGATTACGCAGCGGAAAGAGGCTGCGTCTGCGCCGCCGGCGCGTGTGGCGCCGCCTGTGGCGACTCCGCCTGCCGCTGTTTCTGCGCCTCCTGTTGTGAGCAAGCCGGCGGTTGCGGCGCCTCCGGTGGCCAAGGCTCCCGCTGCACCTGTGGTATCTGCGAGCACAGTGGTTGCGCCGCCGGCAGCGCCGGTTGCGCCGCCGCGGCTCGTGACGCCCGCTTCGGTCGAGCGGCCGGTGGCTGCGCCTCCGGTGGCTGCGACTCCGCCTGCGCGGCCTGTGGCGCCAACTGCGCCTCCTGCTTCGGTCTTGACGGCTTCGCCTCAGGCTTCATCTTTATCTTCAACTTCAGTTTCTGGGCAGGCATCGGTGTCCGCGCCGCGTCCGCCCGCGCCAGTTGCGCCGCAGCCTCCGTTGCCGCGCATGATCGTGCCGCAGACGGGGCCGCGACCTGTGTATAAAGCTCCGCCGCCTCGGCCGGTTGCGCCCACGGCACAAGCTGGGGCTTCGGCTCCGGGCACGTTGCGTCCAGCTCCGGGACGTCCTGTGCCGGGACAACCAATTTTTCAGCGGCCGCGTCCGCAAGTGCCGGGTGGTCCGCCGCGCCCGGTCTCAAGACCCGGAGAGCGGCGTCCGATGCACCCCACGCGGCAGTCGCCGACGGGCACGCGTCCGCTGGGCGTAGGTCCGGGGCTTCCGCCGCCGGGGCCGGTGCGTCCGGGGAGCCGTCCGGGAGCGCCTTCGCGCCGGCCGGGGCAGCGCTACGTTCCGCGTGGCGTGAAAGAAGGCCCGATGAAGGGCTACGTTCCGCCATCGCGCATGGTGGTGTCGAACGAGCCGTTGCCGATCACGCGGAGCATCACGATTACCGAAGGCATCAGCGTGAAAGATCTGGCGGAGAAGCTGGACATTCGCGTGAAGGATGTAATTTCGCGGCTGCTGGGGCGCGGCGTTTTCGCGACTGTGAACCAGACGCTCGATGCGGAACTGGCCAGCGAAATGGCACGCTTCTTCGGCGCCGAGACGAACGTGATCACGTTTGAAGAGCAAGCTTCGAAGGAAATTGACGCGGCCGTCACCGAAGATACCAGCGTGGAAGTGGTGCCGCGACCGCCCGTGGTCACGATCATGGGGCATGTGGATCACGGCAAGACGACTTTGCTGGATGCGATTCGTCTCACGAACGTAGCTGGCGGCGAAGCTGGCGGCATTACGCAGCACATTGGTGCATACAAGGTTCGCATTGTCGACACGGCGTCGCCTGCATTCGGACGCGAGATTGTGTTTCTTGACACGCCGGGCCACGAAGCGTTTACGCGGATGCGTTCACGCGGCGCGAAGGCGACTGACATTGTAGTGTTAGTGGTTGCGGCCGATGACGGCGTGATGCCGCAGACACTGGAGGCGATTGACCACGCGCACGCCGCGGAAGTTCCCATCATCGTGGCGGTGAACAAAATCGATAAGCCTGAGGCTCTGCCGGACCGCGTGAAAAAGCAGCTCGCCGATCGCGGGCTGATGCCGGAAGATTGGGGTGGCAAGACGGTGTTCGTAGATGTGTCGGCGAAAAAGAAAACCAATCTGAACCTGTTGATGGAAATGATTGCCCTGGTCGCCGACCTGGGCGAGCTCAAAGCTACGCCGGAGCGCGCCGCTACTGGTGTGGTGCTCGAAGCCAAGCTCGACCGCGGCCGCGGACCGGTGGCCACAGTGCTGGTGCAGAACGGCACGCTGAGAGCCGGCGATAACTTTGTGGTGGGCAACGTCTACGGCAAAGTTCGCGCCATGTTTGACGATCGCGGGGCCGTGCTGCAGGAAGCTCCGCCTTCGACGCCGGTGGAAATTCTGGGCATGGAAGGTTTGCCGCAGGCTGGCGATCAGTTTGTGGTGGTTGCGGATCGCGACAAAGCGCGCGGCATTTCGGAATATCGCGAACAGAAAGCGCGCGAGGCGATGCTGGCGAAGAGTTCCCGCGTTTCGCTCGAAGGGTTGGCAGAGCAGATCAAGACTGCCGGCACCAAGGAACTGAACATCATCCTGAAGGGCGATGTGCAGGGATCGGTGGAAGTGCTGGGCGACCTGCTCGCGAAACTGTCGAACGAAAAAGTTCGGTTGAAAGTTCTGCGTTCTGGAGTTGGCGCAATTACAGAGACGGATGTGCTGCTGGCTTCGGCGTCGAACGCCATCATCATCGGCTTCAACGTGCGGCCGGAGCGCAAGGCGCAGGAACTGGCCGAGCAGGAAGAAGTGGACATCCGGCTGCACTCGATCATTTACGAATTGCAGGACGAGATCAAGCGCGCCATGACCGGGCTGCTCGAACCCACGATCAAGGAAACCTACCTGGGCCGGGCTGAAGTGCTGGAAACTTTCCGCATCCCGAAAGTGGGAACAATTGCCGGGTGCCGCGTGACCGATGGCTTGATCAAGCGTGACTCCGAAGTGCGCCTGCTGCGCGATAACGTGATGGTGTTCAAAGGCAAGGTGGCCTCGCTGCGCCGCTTCAAGGACGATGCCAAAGAAGTGACGAACGGCATGGAGTGCGGCATCTCGATCGCGAACTACGGCGACATCAAGGCTCGCGACGTGATCGAGGCATTCGTCACGGAGCGGATTGCGGCGGAAGTGATCGCTTAAAGCAGGGGCCAGGGATTAGGGGCCAGTTTTTCTGACCCCTGAGCCCTCGCCCCTGGCTTTTTTATGATCGCCTTTCTTACTCTCGAACTTCACATAGAAGCGGCGCAATCGCTTAAAGATAAGCGGCAGGTGGTACGCAGTTTGAAGGATCGTCTACGGGGGAACTTCAACATTTCGGTTGCTGAGCTTGATGCGTCCAACCTGTGGAACCGCGCTACGATAGGGGTGGTCAGCGTCTCCGACTCGCGCGATTATCTTGATGGTCTGATGAGAAATGTTGAGCGGGCAGCCACCCGCATCGCTAACAACCACGGGGCGGACGTTGAGGATTCTTCGGTGGAGTACTACTGAGTTACTTCTGTACTTACCCTCCCCCACGAAAGCGCGCGACAATGAGGCTTTCGGGCCAACACACGCGGGCGATTTTCTGATATTGTCATGAGTTTTATCCGAGGTGAAGTTTGGAGAAGCGTGCGCTCAAGTATCATCGCGGCCGTGTAGGCGAAGCTTTGCGCGAGGAAATTGAGACGCTGGTGGAAGGCGAGCTGGCGGATCCGCGGATTGGGCTGGTGAGTGTGAGCAGTGTGATGGTAGCGGACGATGGGCGGTCCGCGCAGGTGTGGGTGTTTGTGGATGGCGATGACGAGGAGGCCGAGCGCAGTCTGGAGGGGCTTGCGGCGGCGCGGGAATACATAAGGCATGAACTGGTGGAGCGGCTGCGCTTGCGGCGCGCGCCGGAACTGTATTTCCGGCTGGATCGTTCCGACATTGAAAAGGCGCGAGTGGAAGAATTGTTGCAGCGCACGAGGCTGCGGGCGAAGAAGAGCGCGGCGCGCAGCGCGGCAAAAGCGAAGGAGAATAAATAGCGGCATGCTGCAGGATGTGCTGAAGCAGATTGAGCAGCGCGAAAGGTTTGTGCTGACTTCGCACGCGCGCCCCGATGGGGACGCGGTGGGGTCTGCGCTGGCGTGCTGCCAGATTCTGCGCGCCTTGGGCAAGCACGCTGACGTAGTGCTGCACGATGGGGTTCCGCGCATTTACCGGTCTTTGCCTTTTGCCGACGAAGTGTTGCAGGCCAGCACCGTCAGCGGGAGCTATGAGGCCGCCATCATTCTGGAATGTGACAGCATTCATCGCACGCGGCTGGAAGGTCTGGAGAATCGGTTTCTGATCAGCATCGATCATCACGCCACGGGGCGGCCTTTCGCGCACGTCAATTGGATCGATCCGCATGCGGTGGCGACGGCGGAAATGGTTTTCCGGCTGGCTCGCGAAGCTCGGGTGAAATTTTCTCCGGAGATCGCGACCTGTCTCTACACCGCGCTGATGACCGACACCGGCTCGTTCATGTTTCAAGGGACGAACGAAAATACATTTGCACTGGCTCGCGAGTTGGTGCTGGCGGGCGCCGATCCGGCGCACTGCGCGCGCGGCATTTACTTCGCGCATTCCAGCGCCAAGTTGCGGCTGTTGGGCGAGGCGCTGCGTAACCTGCAACAGGAAGGCAATCTTGGCTGGGTCTGGGTCACGCAGGAGCAGATGGATCGTTGCGGTGCGAGGGAAGAAGATTGCGAGGGACTGGTGAATTACGTTCTGTCGATCGGTGAAGTGGAAGTGGCAGCCTTCTTTCGCGAGCTCCCCGACGGGCGACAACGTGTCAGCTTGCGCAGCAAAGGCAAACTTGACGTGGCGCGCATCGCCCAGAACTTCGGCGGCGGAGGCCACGAATGCGCCAGCGGCTGTTCGGTGGACGGGCCCTTGGCAGAGGCTGTGCGGCAGGTTTTGGTTCATCTGCGGCGTGGGACCGCAGTGCAGTAGAAACGCGATTGCAGATTTTAGATTCGTGATTGCAGATTGAAAACCTGCTTGCTGGCATCGGCTTAGAATCTGCAATCTGCAGTCTGAAATCTGAAATCAGCAATTCCCCATGACCACCCGCACGCGCACCGACGTCCTCTTGCTGGCGGGTTTTTGTGCGTTTCTCTTCTTCTACGGGTTAGGACAATTTGGACTGGTCGGCGCGGACGAGCCGCGCTACGCACAGGTTGCCCGTGAAATGCTGGAGCGCCGCGATTGGATCACTCCTGTTTTGGGCGGGCAGGCATGGCTGGAGAAGCCGCCGTTGTATTACTGGCAGGCGATGGTCGCCTATTCTTTGTACGGTGTAAGCGATGCCGCGGCGCGCGCGCCTTCGGCGTTTGATGCGACATTGCTGGTGGCGGCGGTTTACATTTTCTTGCGACGTTTCCGTCCTGGAGTTGAGTTGGATGGCGCGCTGATCACGGCTTCCTGCGCGGGAGTGATTGGTTACGCGCGGGCAGCCGGCACCGACATGGCGCTGGCTACAACGTTTTCCATGGCCATGCTGGCGTGGTGGAGCTGGCGGGAGAGCGGCAAGAGAGCTTATCTCGCAGCATTTTATGTTTTCGTGGCTCTGGGTACTCTGGCCAAAGGACCGGTCGCGCCGTTCCTGTCTGCTTTGATTATTGGGTTGTACGCGGTGGCCGCGCGCGAATCTCGGGTCGTTCTGAAAACGCTCTGGCTGCCTGGCCTCGCACTTTTCTGCGCGATTTCTTTGCCCTGGTATGTTGCGGTGCAGTTGCGAAATCCTGAATTCTTCCGGGTTTTCTTTTTGCAACACAACCTGGAGCGCTTTTCCAGCAATCTTTATCACCACCACGCGCCGTTCTGGTATTACCTGCCGGTTACTTTGCTGGCGCTGGCGCCGTGGACAGTTTTTTCGGCGGCGGCGTTTGTGGAGTCGGCGCGTCTCTGGCTGAGGGAGAGATCGGCGCGCGGACCGGCGAAAGAAAACTGCGAACTTCAATTTCAGCTTTTTCTGTTGCTATGGTTGATTCTGCCGGTCTTGTTTTTCTCGATTTCGCAATCCAAGCTGCCGGGCTACATACTTCCAGCGGTCCCGGCGGGTGCGCTGCTACTGGCGGATTACTTACAGCGGCATCTGAAGCAAGAAGAAGGAGGAACTCCCGCGAAATGGCTGGTGGTGTCACACGCGGTGCTGGCGGGCGCGTGCATCGTGCCGGCTTTGTTCGCAGGGTACGTCGCGATGCAACATCACCTGCCGCGGGGACGGGCCGTGATGGGTGCGCTGGTGTTTGGCTGTGTGCTGGCTGCTGGCGTCGCTTTCACGCTGTTCAGCCGCGCGGGATTGCGCATGTTGCGTTTTGTTACCTTGATTCCGGTGGTGCTGGCGGTTGCGGCTGTTTTGAAAATCGGATCGACGTCGCTCGACCAGACTCTCTCATCTCGCCCTCTGGCCAGGCAGATCGCAAGCGTGGAAACCTATTCACTGCCACTTGCTGTCTTCGGGGTTCGCCGCGAAATGGAATATGGTTTGGCCTTTTATCGCAACCAAACGATTGGCCGCTATGAGAGAGACAGCGTTCCCGCCGAGGAGCATCTGCTGGTAGCTCCGGAGAATTCGCGGACGGAAGTTTTAAGGCAAGTTGCGAGCCGACGCATTCTTCTGCTTGGACACTTTGCTCCGCAACACATTGACTACTATTGGGTTGCGGCGGCGGGTTCAAGCTCCGCGCGCTAGCGGATGCTGAAAAACGGGTTGTGGGAACAGAACGCGGCGAGCTGAAGCCCGCAATGATTGCAAGAGTTTACGCGGCGTTGAAGCACCGCTCTTCCACGCGATGGCACTCATTCGTGAAGATTTCAAGGCCCCCCGCTGTTGCCGGCCGTTGTTCGGGGTGTTTGCCTCTGGTCGGTGAACCCACTACACTCGAAGTTTTGCCACCGCGATGTTCACCACCTCTTTTCTCGCGGCTGACGAAGCAGGAGCGCTTTGGAGATTCTCGACCTCAGGCATTTTTCTTCTGTGGATTTGCGTCCACTTCTCGAAGACGAGACGCAGCTCTGGGCACGCCTGCTTTCGTGGGACTATAGCGGCTCGGCAGAGATGATCCTGCGCTATGTCGACGCAAAAATTCTGCCTGGTTACGCGGCCGTGGATCGCGGGCGCATTTTTGGTTACTCCTTTTTTGTCTATGAGGGAAGTAAAGGAGTGATCGGCGACCTTTATGTGACGAATGGCGCGCGCCTGCCGGATTCTCGACAGGTAGAGTTGCGGCTGCTCACGCACGTGATCGAGACATTGCAACAGTCACCGGGGATTCACCGCGTCGAGGCACAATTGCTGGCGCATGAGGCGGGAGCTGTGGCGCGTCCGTTTCTGGAGCAGGGATTTCAGCGCCACCCGCGGCTGTTCATGGTGTTACCGCTCACAGGTACGGCCGCTGGGCAGTCGACGGCTGTGCATTCGGAGGTGGAAATCCGGCGCTGGGTGGAAAGTGATTACCAGGCGGCGGCCGCCGTGATTACCGCTGCTTATCGCGGCCACGTTGATGCGCAGATCAACGACCAGTACCACACGCTGAGCGGATCGCTGCGCTTTCTCAACAACATTGTGCGCTTTCCGGGATGCGGTTTGTTCGACGCGGAATCTTCGCATGTCGCTCTGGATCGAAAGGCCAAGAGTTTGATTGGATTGATTCTGTGTTCCCGCGTGCGCAATGATGTGGGTCACGTGACGCAGATCTGTATTCTGCCGGAATACCGGTCCCGCGGCATTGGCGAAGCTTTGCTGGCCGCCACGGTCGCGGAACTCAGGAAACGAAATTTCTCGTTGCTCTCGCTGACGGTGACCGAGGCCAACTCCCGGGCAGTGGAGCTTTATCGCCGGCTGAATTTCGATACGAAGAGAATCTTTGATGCGTTTGTGTGGCAGGGGTGAGAAAGCAGCTTTTAGCTCCTAGCCTTGCAGGGATGGCTCGCTGGTTCTCTTGGCGATTTGCCTAGTTCTCGGTAGGGATAGGTAAGCTAATAGCTGAACGCTAAGAGCGGATTTCGGCAGCTATCTTCTCAACACCCACATCGCCCAGCCCGCCAGGATGGTTCCGCCGAGGAAGACGGCGAAACAGTAGAGGCCGTAGCGCACCATGGCGCGGGTGTTTTCGCGGTGTGTGATGCCGAAGACGACGGAGGTGAACAGGGCAAAAATCACCGCCGCGCTGAAGTGGCCAAGGTGTAGCGTCACAGTTCCCCCGCGGAGCGACAGGTTCTAGCTGACGGCTGACGGCTGATAGCTGAGAGCTTTTTCATTGTTTCTTCCCGATCGCGATGTGATAAGCGTCGGCGACCGCGATAAAATTCAGCAGTCCGGCGACGATCATGAATTTTGTTCCGTAGTCGGCGGTGGCGAAAGCGATCGCGCCCTGACCCCAATCCTGCGCGAGGGTGACGATATAGAGGCCGCCTGCGCCCATGTCCCCGATGAAGCCGAGGATGTCGAGAATGTCGCCGCCGTTCGCCTTGTAGATGCGGCCTTGCATCATCAGTCCCAGGACGAACAGAGTTGCGATTGAGATCAACAGCAGGACGCCGCGTATCCAGCGCTTCTGGATCATGTGGCCGGCGCCAGGAATCAGCCATCCGACTGCGGGAGCGAGCACCGCCATCATGTTGACCGGTGCGGCCGCATCTATTCTTGTTTTTGCCGTGGGATTTGCCATTAGATAGTCACGATCTCGCGTTGGATTTTTCCCGTCACTTCCGCGGACTTTGCGCGCACCAGCACATTCACCTCGCTGCGTACGCCAAACTCCGGCAGGTAGATACCCGGCTCAATGGAGAAGCAGGAGTTGGGAAGAAGCTGGCGTTCGTCATGGATTTCGAGATCGTCCATGTTCGCGCCATTGGCGTGGACGTCGGTGCCGATGGAGTGTCCGGTGCGATGAATGAAAAATTCGCCGTAGCCTTTTTCCTGGATGTGGCCGCGCGTGGCCCGGTCCACTTCCCAGCCGGCGATGCGGCGTCCGGCAGCCACGGCATCGATCGCAGTTTTCACTCCGGCATCGCGCGCGTCGCGTACGATCTGAAAAATGTCACGCATGCGCACCGAGGGTGCAGCGCCCACGAAGCCCATCCACGTAATGTCGTAATAGACGGCGCCGGGAGTATTCTTTTTCCCCCACACATCGAGCAGCAGGAGATCACCTTCGCGAACGGGCACAGGATGACCGGCGTTGGGCTCGTAGTGCGGGTTGCCGGCGTTGGCATTTACGGCAACGATGGGCGGATCATCAGTCAGTAGATTTTCGCGTTGGAATGCTTCCATAAACCATTGCTGAATTTCGTGCTCTTTGGTCCCGCCATTCCGCACGCGCCGCCCAATCTCATGGAAGGCCGCTGCCACAATCGCGTCGATGCTGTCGCGCGCGGCAAAGTGAGTGGCGATCTGCTCTTCGGTCCAAGTCGATTCGAATTGTGCCACGAGGTCCGCGGAACTCACCACGTTTTTTCCCAGTCCGCGGATCAAGTCGATGGTGCCGCCATCGACCAGCGAAATCGTGAAGACAATGTTGTTGGGCGAGTACTGCATGGCGATGTCGCGATAGGAGGCCAGGATGGTCTTGAGCTTGGCGAACAATTCCTGCCAGCCGGAATACAGATGCTTGCTGCCGGGCAGCGTGTCGAGATGCCCCGCCTCAATCTTGTGCACCAGTTTCACCGGCTCGCCCTCCGCGGGAATCAGATAGAACCAGCGGCGCGTGACCATCAGGCCGGGCGACAGTCCCAGCACGCGATAAGCGATGGGATCGCGGTGGTGGTGGTCATAGAAAAGCCAGGCGTCGATATTCCGTTCGCGCAGCGCAGCTTGGATGGCGGGCAGGTTCATGGGCAAACTTCTATTGTAAACAAGGTAGGGGATTTTGGGCGAATCGGCTCGAGAGCGAAGTTTCTCAAGAGGCCAGAATCCGTTTTCGGGCGGCCGGAGCCAGAGTTTCGCATGCTGTGCGCAACACCAATCGCGGGGCGCGCTGACGAATCTTCGTTAGATACGGCATGGTGCGTTTTGGATCGAACTTCGCCGTCTCGCGCAGGAGCCAGCCTAATCCTTTCTGCACCATGTCGTCTTTGTCATCGAGAAGGGAATTGGAGAGCTTCGTGACCTCTAAAAAGAACGTCTTCGAGCGTGTGCCGCGAATCAAAGCTACGCATGCCGCCCGCCGGTGCCACCGATTTGGAGACTTCGCCCAGCGAAATACATTCTTCACGCGCGCAGGGCTGGACGCCATCATGGGCGCGATCAGGTCGTGCACCAAGGCATCGTGATCGGCCCAACTGCTGATGCGGTCGAGCCAGGACTCGAACAGTTTGAACTCGCGGTCGCCGAACTCGGGATCGAGGTTCTCCAAAAGGAACACGGCGGCGACTTTTTCTTCCAGCACGCTTCCGGAAAAAAGTTCATCCGCAACCTTCACGAGGAAGTCGAGGCCGAACTCTTTCCGAATCTCCCGCCGGAAACTTCGGGCGGCTCGTCGCAGGTCGGCTGTGTACCAGCCGTGCGACTTGATCTCATCTTTGAAGAACCACTGCACGCCCGCGGCATGGTCGGATGATCCGCCGTGTCTCAGAGTTTGGCGAATCTGTGCGGCGATCTCTTTGACGGTCGGCGCGTGAGTGGAATTGAGTGGAGACATGAAATCTCAATAGTCCGAAAGTGAGTGATTAACATTCGTTGAGGCTTAAGTTTGACCCATCAACAAAGGCGGCCGCAAAGGCCGCCTCTGGTCGTTCGTTTCTTTATTCCCGTCCGATACTAAGCAGCGCGCGCGGGAGACGACGCCGGTCGATATCCGCATTCCCCCGCCTTTTTCAGCGCCTGCAACGCTTCTTCCGGGGAGATCAACGGCGTGGTTTGAACTGACTTGCAGGCCCCGCCGCCCGCGAACGCCATGGCGATTGCCGCAGCGCTCACGTTGTCGGGGAGTTGCGCAATCACGATCACGTCGTAATCTCCGAACGAGAACCATGCGGCTTCGATTTTGCCGCCGAGTTTCTCGATTGCCGGCCGCACTGCCTCAATGCGGTTCTGCGGATTCGCCAGCAGAGCAGCCCAGCCTTCGCGCGAATAAGCTACCTGGTGCAAGTAATGTGGCATAGAACCTCCTTCTGATTCGCTTGCTGGGGGCGAATGATTCCAGAGGCCGGGGGCGAAGTCAAGGCTGTGTGCTCACACCCTAAGCGGCAGGACTGGTATCGGGGACTCTCACGTACCGGTCGTAAATCCACAGCAGGAGCGTGGTGGCGACGCCCACCGCAACCACCGACCACCAGATCAACTCTGGACGGTGCATCTCTTCGCCGAAATGGTGCATGATCCAGCCCGCGAATGGGCCAGCCACAAACGATCCGATGCCGAGCGGGAGAAACGCGAATCCCATATAAGTTCCCTGTTGCCCAGGCGGCGCCAGACGCGAGATGTAGTCGTAGTAGCGCGGTTGTTGCACGATCTCGCCGATCGCGACTACCACCAGCGTGGCCACCGCCATCCAGACCGAGGGATGCACGATCAGAAGAATCCACGCCAGGCTCGTGATCAGAGTTCCGAGCACGATGGCATGAAACGCGTGCATGCGCTTGGTGAGAAAACCGATCAGCATGGTGAAACAGATGACCACGATCGGATCGGTCGCCAATATTCGCGCCGTGTCGGCCTTGGGATCGATGTAGGTAGAGATGTAGAGCGGCAGCGCAATAAATTCCTGCCAGAAGACGACCCAGTATCCGGTGAAGATCAGCAGAAACAACATGAAGCGCGGGTTCTTAGCCACGGTGAGGAAGTTGCTCGCCACCTGGCGGAGACTGGCAGCTTCGCCTTCGTCGGCATGGCGTGGTTCCTTGAAGAACAGCAGAACCACAAAGAACATAAGAAACACGCTCAGGGCCGCGATGCGAAATACATTCTCGACAATGCCGTGCGCTTGCGCCCACGAAGCGAGTAATGGTCCTGCCGTGCTGCCGACATTGACCAGCGTGTAGTAGATGGAATAGCCCACTGAGCGGACATTTTCCTTGGACGCGCGCGCGGTCGTTCCGACCACCGAAGGTTTCACCAGAGCGACGCCCAGCGCGGGCAACACGAGAATGACCGCAACCAAGGCGACCAGCGACACGTGGTCACGCAGCGGAGCCAGCCACGCGGAGCCGATTGAACCCAGCATGAAGTAGGCGAAGGTAAGAAGCAGGTAGGCCAGCGAAAGCGCGCGCCGGAAGCCGAGCCGGTCGGCCATCGCTCCACCGATTACTGCGAGAAACCACACCCAACCGCCAAACATTCCGGTCAGACTGCTGGCCCGCTCCACGTCAAAATGCAGGCCCTCGTGCAGGTAGCGCGCCAGCACCGCGAACACGGCGTAGTAAGAGAGCCGCTCAAAAAGCTCGCTGATGTTGGCGACCCAGAAGGGGCGCTCGAAACCGGTGCGGATATCCTGCAGTCGTTCGGAAAAGGTCAAAGTGGCTCCAGTGCTTTTGGTAGCGCTGCCGTCTCGGCGGCTTCGGCCAGCTAGGGCGAGACGCCCCCCGCGACAGCCGGCGGGATGCCGGCGCCACGTTCTACGCATTTGCGCAACCCTTCGGCTGTCAGCCCCACCACGCGCACGACTTTATTACGACTGCTGTGGCCGGAGGCAATGGTAACGGAAGATCGCGGCACCTTCAAAAGTTTCGCGAAGAATTCGATGCAAGTCTGGTTCGCGCGGCCGTCGATGGGAGGCGAGGTGATTGAAAGCTTCAGTGCGCCGCCCAGTTCGCCGGTGATGGCGTTTTTCCTGGCGCGCGGATGGACCTTGACTTCGAATGTAACGGCTCCGGCAGATTCATGGATTGGGATCAAGCGCTTTTGCCCAGCGAAAACACTGTCTCAAAGATCAACAATCCGGCAACCAGAAGAAGTTGAGGGTTGCGCATTGTGGTTGCTCGTCCGATGCTTGCGATCAGCGCGGCGAAGAAGACCAGCATGGTCACGTCCCCAGCGATGCAGAACATTTTCAATCCCTGCACGACGTTTCCGTTGCGGATGCGCAGCAGGTTGAGCATGGCGGTGAAGAGCAGAGCCAGGTAGGTGCCCAGGATCCAGATTCTGCCGGTGTATGTCTTCGGCACGAGCAGGCACTCGATGATCGCCAGCAGAAAAAGCGTTCCCGCGCATAGGCGATCGAAAAACTTCATGGCATTGCGCTCCTCCACGCTTGTTGTGGCTAAGCTTTCATTCGTTTGCCGAAAATCGCCGTGCCTACGCGCACACAGGTTGAGCCTTCTCCGATGGCCAATTCGAAATCGTGCGACATACCCATGGAAAGGACATCCATGCTGACGCTGGGAAGTTTTCGCGCGGCGATCGCATCGCGCAGCTCGCGCAGTTTGCGGAAGTAGGGACGGGCGGCTTGCGGGTCGTCGGTGAAGGGGGGGACGGTCATCAGGCCGCGGAACTGTAGTCCATCGAGATGGGGCGCTGCCAGCAGCAATTCTTCGAGCTCGGGCGAGTCTGGCGCAGTACCGCTTTTGGCTGCTTCGCCGCCGACGTTGATTTCGATCAGCACGGTCAGTTTCTTGCCAAGTTGGCGCGCGGCCGCGTCCAGCTTCTCTGCGAGCTTCAGAGAGTCGACCGAATCCACCGCGTTGAATAACTCGACTGTCTTGCTAGCCTTGTTGGTCTGCAGATGGCCGATCATGTGCCACACGACATCGGGCAGGTTCTGAAGAGCGCCGATCTTACTTGCGAATTCCTGAACGCGATTTTCTCCGAAGAGCCTGAGACCAGCTTCATACGCTTCGCGGATGCGCTCGGGCGGGTGTGTCTTGCTGACGGCCATCAAGGCGATCTCATTGGGCTTGCGTCCGGCGCGGCGGGCGGCTGCGGCGATTCGTTCGTGGATGGATGCGATGTTTGCGGCGATGGACATGGCAAGAGCTAAAGAATAATGCAGAAGTGAGAAGGCAGAATGCAGAAGTAAAACCGGATTCGACTATCTGCATTATGACTTCTCACTTCTGCATTCGGTTTCTACATCATAGCTGTCGGCGGCGCGGGCTCGCTGGGATCGCCGGCGCTGGTGAGCGGAAGCAAGATCATGAGCGCGGCCAACAAGGCCATCACGGCAATTCCTACAAGATATAGCGGATGATTGAAGATCTGCGCGGACGTGATGTGGCGGGCCGCGCCTTCGAGCAGTTGCAACACGCGCTGTTGGGAAGTGGCGAGTCCGAGCGCGATGAACCCGGCCCATACCAGACCGAAGACTGACTCTCCGGCGATCAGTCCTGAGGCGGTGAGAACCCCGGCATTCTCCACGCGGGCCCTCTGCGCGTCGTTGAGTCCGCGGCGCTTGGCCATCCAGTCTCCGATTGCGCGAAAAACTCCGCCGATGAAAATGGCAAACGTGGTTTCGAACGGAAGATACATTCCGACCGCAACCAGCATGGGGCTGCGCACCTGCATCATGATCAATCCGATGCCGAAGAAAATGCCGACCACCACCAACGCCCAGGGCATGTCTCCGCCTACGATGCCAATGGCGAGCGTTGCCATCAGGCCGGCCTGCGGCGCGGAAAGCTGGCGGCTGCCGAAACCGAACGCGGTATTCAGCAGGTAGAGCGGCCAGTACATTACCAGGCTGGCGACGACCACCGCGATCAATTCTGCCATTTGAATCTTCCGCGGCGTTCCACCCAGAATGTAGCCGACCTTGAAGTCTTGCAACAATTCGCCGGCCACCGAAGAGGAAACGCACACCACCGTGGCTACGCCCAAGACCACCGCTACGCCTTTCATCCCAGACACGCCGAGGGAAACCATCAGCAGCGCAGCGATCAATAAGGTCGAGAGCGTTAGCCCAGAGACGGGATTGTTGGACGAACCGATAAACCCGACCAGGCTGCCGGAAACCGTGGCAAAGAAAAAGCCGACTACGAGCATGACGACCGCAGCGAGCACTGCGGGCCAAATCAATCCTGATATGTGGATATAAAGAAAACACATGAGGATGAACATAAGGCCGATCAGGCTGAACACAACTTTTGAACTCATGTATTGCTCGGTGCGCGATAACTTAGCGCGCTGGTCGGCCGTCTGGCGAAGATCGCCCAGCGCCCTGCCGATTCCCGCGGTGAGACTCCGGCCCATCTTGAACAAGGTATAAGCCGCGCCCACCAGCATTCCACCGACGGCGATGGGGCGCACGATGAATCTCCAGACAGCGATGGCCATGGTGGCCCAATCATCAGGCGTATCGGCCGGAAGATAGTGCTTGAGCTGCGGGCCGAGGAAAAAAATCAGCAGTGGAACCATCAATCCCCAGGCGAGCACGCCGCCGGCGAATTGAATCGATGCCAACCGCAAGCCAATGATGTAGCCCACGCCGAGATACGCGGGACTCACGCTGGGCGCGGCGAAGGTGCTGGTTCCGCCTGCGGCGACGAGATTCGTGCTACCGGTGGTGCCGAGACGGACTTGACTACGGCCCAGACTGCCTACAGTGAAATGAATGTCCTTGTCGGCGGCGAACAATCCGAAGCGGCCGAGCAGATATACGACGCCGCCTACGCCGATATTCCAGAAAAGATATTTCGCGGCCTGGGCTCCGCGGCGTCCGGCTTTATGAATTTCTGCGGCGGCCACGGATTCCGGGAAGGGAAGCTCCGGGTCCTCGACCATGACGCGGCGCACCAGAGAGATAAACAGAACTCCCAGGATGCTGCCCACCATCATCAGCGCGGTGGACTTCCAGTAGGCGTCAGCGGGGCGGAACGACGGCCACGCCTTGGAAATCACAAACGCGGGGATGGTAAAAATTGCGCCCGCAGCCAGGCCCTCGCCGATGGTGCCCGCCGTGCGGGCGATGTTCTCTTCCAGCAGAGTGCCTTTCCATGCGCGCAGCACCGCCATGGCAATCACGGCGGCGGGATAGGTAGCCGCGATGGTGATGCCGGCACGCAGGCCGAGGTACGCGTTGGCCGCGCCCAGCACCACCGTCAGCACCAGCCCGAGCAGCACGGCCCGCAGCGTGAACTCCTTCATCTCCATGGTTTCGGGAACGTAGGGCTCGTGCTTCTTGGTGCCGCTTATCGGCGCGATGGGTGCGGGATCGCTCATCGTTCAATCCTTTTTTGCCGCGTGGGATGGAAGCTGCTTCCTTGCGAAGTTCAATGTAACTTATTCCAAACACTGGAACGGCGCGACCTTAGCACGCAGGGCGCCAGGTTTACAAGTCCGGCGTGGTTCTAGCGCGGAGCCATGACCAGGAATCCAGTCGAGGTTCGCTGGACCCGACAGAAGGGAGCATGCCACGAGCGAGTCGAAGGGCGGCGGTTGTCCCCGCATGAGCATCTCCCAAATTGAGACTCTGCTGTTTTTTGTCTCTTCTCCCGTTGGCTAGTTCTGCCGCGGCGGCGTAGAATGGGGCTACTGGTTTGCTCTGCCCCTTCGTTGTTTCTAATCCCCCGAGGTGCAGTATGTCTGTAGGTCGCTCTTTTTTGTTCCCGACGTTCCACTGCGGTGATTGCGGCTGCGACGTGGGGTTCCGTTCGCGCCGCCGGACCTTCACGGAACGGTTCATCCTGCCTCTTTTTCTGCTGAAGCCGGTTCGTTGCGGGGAATGCTTCCGCCGGGATTACCGCTTGATTTTTATGCCGGTGAAGAACAGGCTGTCGGAGGCCAGTGGGCTGCGTCCGCTAGCAAACCCGCCGGCGCCGCCCAGTCGTCACGTTGCCTAGCGGCAGGCAGGGCCGTTATACTGCTGACGTAGGAAGATTTAGGAAGCAAAGGCTTAGGAAAGGAACCGCACGGGCAAAGTTCGCCCGGCGCGGCGCGCAAGGAGGCCGTCTTCAGCAGTAGTGAGGACCGAATCCGGGCTAGCCAGAGCAGTTTCGCGGGGGCAGGGCTATCTGTTGTCCCGCGGAGGACTTCCACTTGGGCTAGCCGCGCTGCCGAAAGCCTTTTTGCTGTTCTGTTTCCCGCCGACTGCCGTATCTGCGCGGCCCCTCTAGTCAACATTTCCCGGCTTCCGGTGTGCTCCGAATGTCTGGAACAGGTCCTTCCTGTGCACGGCCAACTGTGTTCGGTCTGCGGCGAGCGGATGCTTTCGCCTCACGTTCTCGTGGCGTCGGACGGGCAATTGCTTTGTCCTGTTTGCAGCCGAGGAGAGCAGCACTTCGCGAAAGCTGTGGCCTACGGCAGTTATCAAGGAGTCCTGCGGGAACTCATCCACTTGCTGAAGTATGGAAGCGTACGGCCGGCGGCAGGCGTTCTCGGACGCATACTAGCTGAGGCCATTTCCGCCCGCGGACTCTGCGGACCGACCGGCCTTGAATCGACTTCCGTGCTGGTTGTCCCGGTGCCTCTGCATCGTTCGAAGCGGCGGCAGCGCGGCTTCAACCACGCGGAGTTGATCGCCGGGGCAGCGCTGAAATTGCTTACGGCCGATCGGCGCGCGGTTCGAAACGGAATGCTTGGGAACGAAATGGTTCTTGGCAGAGATGTTCTGGAACGGAAACGCGAAACGAAATCGCAGATCGGGCTGACCATCCATCAGCGCCAGGAGAATGTGCGCGGAGCGTTCGCCGTGAGGCGTGCCGAGGAAGTAAACGGACGCGAGGTGCTTCTGGTCGATGATGTCTATACCACGGGTGCAACGGTTTCCGAATGCGCGCGAGTGCTGCGCCGCGCCGGAACGACCAAAGTGTGGGTCGCTACGGTAGCGCGTACGCTGAAACAGGCATCTAACTATGGGGAGATGAAGCCGGTTGTCGGGGTGGCCTTGGAGGTTTCGGAAACGCCGCTGGCGAAAGCGGTTGGCTGAGAAGTTTGGCGGTCGTTGGTGGCGCCCTGAGAGTTTGAATGGTGCGGTTTGGCAATTTTTGAGGCTTAAGGAATTAGGGCCTAAGAGCTATAGGAAATCACTGGCAGAGTTTTATGTCACCGAGGATGGAACAGGAATTCGGACCACCGGGCCGCTTTGCCGCCGGCCTGTTCTCGCCGGCGGCTACGCACCGGGCGGGGGATGGCCATGCCCTGCTTGCTCCTGTCCTGGTGCTGAACGCGTCGTATGAGCCCATCAACGTTTGCGCCGCTCGCCGCGCCCTGGTGCTGGTGCTGAAGGGCGTGGCCATGACCGAGGAAGAAAACGGTCACTTCCTGCACGCTGCGCGCATCGCGATGCGCGTGCCTTCGGTGATTCGCTTGCTCGAATACCGCCGCATCCCGCATCAGAGCCGCGCTCTGTCGCGGAAGAACATCCTGCTGCGCGACCGCAACACTTGCCAGTATTGCGGGGAAGTTTTGCCTTCAGGCGAACTCACGCTCGACCACGTGATCCCGCGCTCTCGCGGAGGTTCGTCCACCTGGGAAAATCTGGTGGCCTGCTGCCATCCCTGCAATCGACGCAAGGGCAACCAGTTCGCCACCGAGGCTGGCATGAAGCTGATGCGCGAGCCTCGCGCCTTCAACCTCCACACCAGCCGGCATATCATGCGTTTGATGGGACGGTCGGATGATAAGTGGAGGAAGTATTTATTCTACTGAGCTGTCAGCTCTCAGCCGTCAGCTATCAGCTAAAACCAAAAACACTCAACTGCACCCAGACCAACTCGCTGCAACAACGCGAGGAGGTCTGGGGTTTTAGCTGATGGCTGACAGCTGATAGCTGAAAGCTACTTTTGCGGCGGATTCGCGGCCGGCTGTTTCTGATCCGGAGTCTGACCCGGCTTCTGCTGATCCTTCGGCAGTTCCTTGCCTTGGTAGAGAATCTTCACGTTCGATCCGAAGCGCTTGTAGTCTTCGTACTTCACGATTTCCTTGATGTGCACGTCCTGCAACTTGAAGTGCAGTTCGTCGTCCGCCTTGGTGTACACGGGAAACCAATATTTTCCGTCGACCTGCTGGCGCCATGTGGTGAACTTGGGGAACAGGTTCTCGTCGCTGCCATTGCCATGTTTCTTGCGGATGTCGGGTACGGTCTTGCCGTAGGTCTTCACGATCTGGAAATCTTTGTCGTCGACCCAGACGCGTCCCTGGAAGTAGCGCTTCTTGCCCTCGATTTTCTTGGGCGCAATGTCGAAGGCGTAGCAGTGCAGATCGTCTTCCTGCTGCTGGCCGACGTAGAGCACGTTGTATTCGGGCAGGTCCGCCGTGGTGAGCACAAAGGGCAGGCGGTGGCGAATGTCTTCCATGTCTTCCTGCGTCATGGAAATCTTGGACAGGGTGGACTGCGGGGCGAACACCACGTTTTCCGTGCGCTTGCCCTTGTCGTCGAAAATCACGTCGAACACTTCGCGATACTCGCCATCGGGAGTGTCGCCGTCGAGAGTCTGCACTTTCACGTCCTGGCGGAAAGTGTATTGCTCGCGGGCCTGCGCGAATTCCGTTTCGTTCGCCGCGAAGTGCTTGATGATTTCATCGGGCGTGACGTTTGCGGGAAGCGCGGTATCGAGCGGGCCCTCCTGGGCGGCGAGCGGCAGCACGGCCAGCCCACAGGCCGCGAGCATAAGACAAGACAGCAGTTTCCGAAGCGTGGATTTCATGAACCCTAGTCTATCGCTTTGCCGCCAGAATGGCAGCGAGACGTGTCTGAAAACCTGTTTCCCGGGGGAGATGCGGTGAATTGCATTTCTGCCAAGTCATGACTGCGGCAACCCTGCCTCCGCCTCCTTTCCGCTCAAAGGCGGGAGGCCAGGGATGCTGCAGTTCTCTGCCATTTGGTTGGATGCCAGAAAGCGGAATGGGTTGCCGGGGGGAAAGCGGGCTCCGGGCTTCGGCGTTCGGCGGGTTCCGAAGTCCCCGCGCCTCAAGTGATGAGCCGGCTCTACGCAAACCCTGCTACACTTTTCGGTTTGCCGTAGAGACGTTGCTTGCAACGTCTTGCCGCCAGAGGCAGGCGTGCACGTGGCGTGAAGAGACGTAGCAAGCTACGTCTCCACGGATTGATTTTCAAGGAGTCCTTCATGCGCCGTTTCTTCCTGACTTTTCTCGTTCTGATCCCATTCGCATTTCCCGCCGTCGCCCAGACCAAGCATTCTTTCACTTTCGAAGACATGATGAAGCTGAAGCGCGTCGGCGAGCCTGAGGTTTCGCCCGACGGCAAGTGGGTAATCTGCAGCGTGGTCGATGTCGATCTCGAAGCCAACACCAAGACGCCGCACATCTGGATTGTGCCCACGGCTGGAGGTCAGGAACGAGAGTTCTTTCCCCAGGCGAACAGTAATGATCGGCCTCGCTGGGCTCCGGATGGGAAGCGCTTTGCATTCATCTCGAACGCGCACCATGGTTCACAGGTTTGGGTTGCGGGGTTCGATAGCGCGACAGGCACTGTCACTGGTGCGCAGGAGCTGACAGACATCGCGACAGAGGCCGGCGGCGAGATTTGGTCTCCGGACGGCAAGAACATTCTTTTCACGTCGGATGTCTACCCGGAATGCGACGGCGAGCCAGTAGTCGAGTCTGCCTGCAACGCCAAGAAACTTAAGGAGCACGACGAGTCCACGGTCAAGGCGCTCGTCTTCGATCACCTGCTCTACCGCCATTGGAATGCATACAAAGAAGGCAAGCGGAGTCATATCTTCGTGCTTGCCGCTGACACCTGCATGGGCAATATGGGGGCGACCCAAGGCGAATGCCCTTCCGCAGCTCCCCGCGACCTCACGCCCGGCGACTATGACGCGCCGGTATTCTCGCTCGGCGGGCAGGACAACTATGCTTTCTCGCCCGACGGGCAGGAGATTTGTTACACCTCGAATCACGATAAGAGCCCGGCGGCTTCCACCAACAACGATCTTTGGATCGTCCCAGTCAGCGGAGGGCAGGCCAAGAACATCACCGCCGACAATCCCGCCAGCGATTCGACGCCGCTCTATTCGCCCGATGGCCGCTACATCGCCTACCGCGCCCAACAGCGCCCGGGATACGAGAGCGACCGCTTCCGGCTGATGCTGTACGACCGCAAGACTGGGGAAAAGAAGAATCTGACGGAAGATTTTGATGGATGGGTGGGGACATTCACGTGGACCACTAATTCAAAAGAGATTCATTTCACGTCGGAGACAGAGGGACGAAATCCTATACAGGTTGTCCGGGTCCACCCGATTAATGAAGAACCGGGACCGGTTGCGTACCAAGGTTTCTTCGACGATGATTTAGCGCCAACTCCAGATGGCAAGTCGCTGCTCCTAACCAGGATGTCGCTGCAGGCTCCGTCCGAAATTTTCAGAATAACCATCCCACCGAGCGGCGAACCTTTGCCCGCCCAACTTACGCACTTCAACGACGCAGTCCTGTCGCAGGTTGATATGTCACCGTTGGAACATTTCTTTTTTCCTGGCTCACGCGGAGATTCCGTGGAAGGGTTCCTCGTCAAGCCGCCGAACTTCGATCCCTCGAAAAAATATCCCGTGAAGTTCCTCATCCACGGTGGCCCGCAAGGGGCCTGGGGAGACGACTGGAGCTTTCGCTGGAATGCAGAACTATTTGCGGCGCCGACCTCATCGACCAACGGCGGGTACGTCGTCATCATGATCAATTTCCACGGCTCGACCGGATACGGGCAGAAATTTATCGACGCCATCAACGGCGACTGGGGCGGCGCTCCGTTTGAAGACCTGATGAAGGGCCTCGACTACGCGGAGAAGACTTATTCGTTCATCGACAAAAACCGCGAGTGCGCGCTGGGCGCCAGCTACGGCGGATACATGGCCAACTGGATTCTCGGCCACACCGACCGCTTCAAGTGCATCGTGACCCACGACGGTATGTTCAACGCCGAGTCTGCCTGGGGCTCGACCGAAGAACTCTGGTTCAACAACTGGGAGTTCAAAGGCACTCCCTACGACAATCGCGCCAGCTATGAGAAGTGGTCGCCCCACCAGTACGCCAAGAATTTCAAGACGCCGACTCTCGTAATTCATGGCCAGCGCGACTACCGGCTCGACGTGAGCGAAGGCCTGCAACTTTTCACCACCCTGCAGATGGAAGGCGTGCCCTCGAAGATGCTGTATTTCCCCGACGAAGGCCACTGGGTGCTGAAGCCGCAGAATTCGCAGCTCTGGTATAAGACGGTGAATGAATGGGTGGATCGGTGGACGAAGTGAAGCGGGCTTCGGGCTTCAGCCTGCGGGCTTCGGCTTCAAAATCTTGTCATTCCGACCGGAGGGAGGAATCTGCTGTGTGCCAGCGCCGCAGAACAGCAGATTCCTCGCTTCGCTCGAAATGACGAGCACGGAGTTTGACCCCACCTGACTGAGTGTCCCATGCGAAAAACAACCTCTGCAAACCACGCCGCTAAGAAATCCACCAATCCCTCGCAGGCCGAGGCCGAACGACAGCTCGACTCCTTCCTCGCGAAATACGACCCGGAGGTTGAGGCTTTCGCGTGCCGCGCGCTCGCGAAGATGCGCAAGCTGGTCAAGGGCGCGATCGAAATGGTCTACGACAACTACAACTGGCTGGTAATTGGATTCAGCCCCACGGAGCGGCCCTCGGAGGCGATCTTCTCGATCGTGATGCCCCCGGGCCGCGTCACTTTGTGCTTTCTGCAGGGAGCGGGCTTACCAGATCCGGCGAAGCGCCTGCAGGGAACCGGCCACGTGGTGCGGAACATCCGGCTCTACGACGCCGGCCATCCGGATGCCAAAGTGCTGGACGATCCCGAGGTGCTCAGCCTGATAAACGTCGCCCTGAACCGCACGAAGGTACCCATGCCGGCCGGCGCGCGCCGCAAGCTCATCATCAGATCGATTTCCGCGAAGCAGCGGCCGCGCCGTCCATTGGGCGAGCGAAAGTGACGTAGGTTTCTGCTCAGTTTGGGGCGGCTGGAAACGCCTGCAAAACATACTGCATTGCAGCGGTAGCTCCCGCGGTCGCCGCGACCTGAACTTCCAGCGGGCCGGAAAATCCGCCGGTGGATGGAGTCAGACGGGCCATCCCGTTGGCATCGCTTTGTACGCTGGTCTGGGTCACGCTAAGGATCACGGGCACGGCAGGGGCGCCGCCATTATCCCCGCCGGAACCGGCCGCGGAAGTGCTTCCCGCCAGACGCATCACCGTAGTCTGAAAAGTCACGACCGCGCCGAGAACCGAATCTGGCGGCGAAGCAGAATCCGTGACGCGCACGATTACCGGCTGAAATGTCTGGCCGAGAACGATCGCCTGTGCGGCCCCCGCGACCGGCCACAGGCTCAGCAGAGAAGGCGCGACCGGCGTCACGAAGAACGACTGGCAAGGACTGTCCGACGGTGCCACGCATGCACTCACCTGCACCTGGGCCGCGACATTTGCGAGCGTGAGCGTAACGCTGACGTAGCCGCTGCTGTTGGTTACGGCGCTCGAAGAACTGAGTGTGCCCGAGCCCTGAGCGACGGTGAAATTCACGGTATCGCCGCTCAGGGGAGTGGCGTCGTCCATCACACGCGCGGTAAGAGGGAGGGTAACATTGCCGCCCGCAACGACCCAGGAATACGGCGAGGTGAGGCCGATTGCGAGAGACGTTTCCGTGCCCACCACTGTGGTGGAAGTCAGCTTCGACGAGGGGTAAGCGCCGGGTGCCAGCGTCGCCGTGAGCGTAGAAGTCCCGGTGACAGCTGGAGTAATCCAGGTCGAGGCATTGCCGCTCTCATCCGAGACCACAGAGCAGGTGGAAGCTCCGCCGCAGGCCGACAGCGCCGCGCTGTTGCTGGCGTTCCAGGCGATCGTCGCGCCGGCCACAGGAACGAGGCCGCCGGAAGCGACGGCGCGCACGATGATGGGATTGTTGGCCTGCGTTCCCACCGGCGTGGCCGGATTCGTTCCTTTCACCAACACGATGCTGTCGGTGGCCGCAGCGCCGAAGGTGATGGTGCCGGTCATGATAGAAAAGGCTCCGCTGACGGGATCTCTGATGGTGATCGTCTGCACACTGTCTGCTTGCGGCGGTAGAGTCACGATCATATCGCCAGCTCCCACGGCGAGAGGCGTGGCGTTAGCGCTGTCCACGGTAACCGCCAGACCCGGCGCAAAGCCGATTCCAGTCACCACCACCGCGCCGCCGCTTACGCCGACTCGCGCCGGCGTGACAGAGTCCCCGTAGAGCACATGTGCGTGGTAGTGATAGTCGGCGCGTCCGTCTCCGCGCCAGTCGGAGATGCCGATCAGGAAAGCGCCGGGAGTCAAAATCTGCGCGTCGAGCCGCGTCAGTCCAAAGATCCCGGTGTTGAACGACGACGGAGTGAACGCTCCCGGGGGCGATGTCTGCGGCGCTGAAACCGGCCACATCCCGAGCACCGGCTGCACTTTGCTTTCGCTGGGATTGCCACTTTCATCCAGCGAGGTGATGGCTATCGACAACGTGCGGCTTGCCTTGGCCGGAAGGGAAAACCACGGGAGATCGCCGAAGGCGTCGACCGAGCCCAGCCAGTCGCCGCCCATCGGGATCGGCGCGGGAGCGGCCCAGGTTTCTGACGCCGCCCACTGGGGCACTGGCTGGGCGCTGCCCGACATCAGGATGCCCTGCTCCAGGTTCGTTCCGGGAACGAGCGTCAAGACAATCGGCGGAGCGCTGCCCGAGGGAGCAACCTGCAGCGGTGCGTAAGGGCCCACTCCAATCGACCAGGTGGGGTCCAAAGCTTCCACGGTCAGTTGATATTGTGCGCTGCCAGCCCCGCCCGGAAACGGCAAGCCGCCGAGATCGAAGAAGCCTTCCATGCTCTGGCCGGTCGCGCAGAACTCGCTGTAGGCAGTGCCCAGTGGGTCAATGAGTCCGGTCACGGAGTTGCCGGCATTACCGCAGAACAAGAATCCGGAAACGGAAGAAACCGCGAACTGCCCGGACGGTAACCCGGTGGAAGGATCGATCCAGCGTGCAACCACGTTGGCGCCTTCCATGCCCAACGTTGCGCTGCCCGAGGTGTCGACGAAATACACTGAGCCATAGACTCTCGCCGTGGTGGCTGAAAAAATCTGCGAATTGGGAAAACTGGACTGGTTCGCGGCCGTCACGGGATAGAGCCGCGATACCGCGGCCTGGTCGTCGCTGGCCAGTTCGTTCGGGTTGGGATAGCAGAACGTGATGGGCGCGCAATTCAGGGGGTCGATATCGTGCATCAGGGGGAACCCGGCGAAGTCCTCCGGCGTCGGTGATGTCGGGTTGCCAGTGATCACATTCAGATTCAGCTGTGACCATCCCAGCCCGAACACACTGCCGAGCACGCGCAACAGACGGTATTCCACATCGGGGAATTGCGAAGACTCTTGGGCGCACTGGCCGTTAATGACCACCAGGGCGTGGAGAAAATAAGCGTCGGGGCTGAAGTTATCGACCCCCCCGAAAACGCCATTCACGAAACATTGGCTGGCGGCACCCGCGCCGCTACCCAGTAGAGCGTCGGTGACCGTGCCGTCGTAGTCGTAAACAACGCCCACCGGTTTATCGGTGGCACCAGGAGTGATGTCCATGGGGGCGAGGATTACGCCGTTGTTAACGACGATGTTGCTGCCGTTGACGTCTTCGGCGAGCTGGCCGCCGTTGGTGATAGCCAGAGCCGCAGTGGGGACGGCTGTCCACACACTGAAAGCGGTCGCGACGAAGGCGTTAGCTTCGCCATTGTCCAGCACCGGGCTGAGGTCGCCTTGATCGGTATAGTAAGTGATCTGGCCCAGCGCCCAGGTCAAGGGCTGGCCTGCGACCGTGGAATTGAAGTAACTGGTTCCGGCGACGTACTTTGGCCCTCCGGCGCGCGAGAGAAGGGTGAAAAAAAAGATAATCGCCAAGGCGATCACCAGCCTGGAGACCAGCGAGCGCACGTGGCATAACATCGAAGTCTCAGCCTTCATTGGATTTACGGTCATTCCAGCGCCTCTCCAACTGACTGCCGCAACGCTTGCGAAAAGTCGTTGAAGGGAATGTGCGATCTTCCTGAGAAGAGCGGATCTGCCTGAAAAGCGGCGAATTGCTGCTCTGAGGGCAGGATTCCGCCCGCCGAGTCGAGGTGGAACTGCCCCAGCGCTCCTCCGACCGCGCTGGTAAGTCCAATCTTGCTAGGGGGATACAGGAAGAGAAGCACATGCTCCCCCACCGCGTAACGCTGCCCGCTCGACCACAGGCCCAGCCACTCCAGAATCGTCAAACTCCCTGCCCGGACGGCTCCGCGCAGGGGGCGTTCGACGTGGAAGGTGACGGCTACAGTGGGCACAGCGGAACCTCCGGCAGCGGGTCCGGATTCAATCCTGGTGACCGTCCCCGCGAAAATCGTCCCAGCGGTTCGGGCGAGCTGAGGGAAGGTGAGCGCGCTGGCTGGGGGGGCGCTTTGCCCAGAGCCCAGCCTGGGGAACTGTCCTGGTGGATTGGGGCGAAAGAGAGTTGAGTCCGATCCCGCAGGGGGCTGCGGATGCGCTGGAACTGGCGGGTCCGGAATCGGCTGGCCCAGAATCGGCTGGCCCAGAATCGGCTGGCCCAGGACTGGCGGATGCACGTCGGCTTTCGCGGAAATAGCGGGTGCTTGACCCCACATCGCGGGGGTCGAGCACAAGGTCAGCAACCATAGGGCGAGCAGAGAACCACAACTTCTCCCATGCATGGAGAGTCACCTGGTCAGGAATGTCTGCTCGGAGGAACCGGGGAAACCTTAGCTTGATGCTATCTGGATCGAAAGGGGAAAGCTGTGACGGATGTCACATTCCCCTGTGGATTTCCGGGGATGGAAATGGAACGGATTGAGACAGTATCTGCTTCGACTTGAACCCATCGCTGGTTTCCGAGCACATCACAGCGTGCGTCCGAGATGTTCTTCCGCGGAGAGATTCGCTCCTGCCAGCAGCAGCAACCCTGACAGGAAGGCCCAGAACATCAGGCTGACGGAGAGCGCGAAGGGGCCGTATACTTCCTGGAAATCCAGCCGGGGCAGCGCCATGATGTAGGCGTACTTCAGCGCTTCGCAGAGCAAGCCCATGATGATGGCCGTGGGCAACACGGCGCGCGCCGGGACTTTTCCGTTTGGCAAAAGCCAGTAGATCAAGAAAAAAATTGTGATGCTGGCGGCCACGGCGAACACCTTCATCAGCACAAAGCCCACCAGCCGCACCAGGCCCGTGGCGTGGCCATGCAGTAGAAACTCGAACAGCGCCACGTTACCCGCGGTCATGCCAATCGAGACCAGGGCGAGCACTCCACAGGCAAAGGCCAACCCGAGCGAGACCAGCTGGTTCCGGAAATAAGAGCGGTTCTCGGGAAAACGCCAGATGCGATTCAGCGCCACCTCCAGCGGCATAAACACGCCCGAGGACGTGAACAGCAGAATGACCAGCGAAACAATCTGAACCTGGTGACGCGTGTCGACCATGGCATTGAGGTTGCGGATCACGAAATCCTGGCCGGCAGGAAGATAGTCGCGCAACAGTTGCACCACCACTTCATACATGACCCGCGAACGAAACACGCGGCGGATCAGCGTCATCAACAGAACCACGAAGGGGAAGAACGAAAGAATGGCATTGGCCGCCACGGAAAACGCGAACGTGTGGACGTCGGTGCGCAGCAGGTACCTGGTGGTAGCCAGCACCAGACCGGAGCGGCGAGGGGTTCGCGGCGGAGGATTCCCCGCGCCGGGGCCGGGCTTCGCCGCGGGAACCACGACCGGCTGAGCAACGGCCGGCGGAACAATCGTAGGAGGAGTGGACACGAGATTCTATTAAATCCTAGCAGAGTAGAGGGCTTTCGCCGCAGCCAGCCGGAACCTAAGTTTCGCAGGTGGTTACCAGGTTATTTCTTTATCTATGTTAAAGTTATCTCAGAATGACCAACGGTCACGTTTCGATTCCCTTCTAATTCCTCTTGCGAATCGTTTTAATACTGCTTATTATCTTGTGCTCATAACCGGATCGATGGTCCGGTGGTGAGACCAGTAGGCAGGTTGACGTTGAGTTGGGTGGCAGATGCACACCAATTATCGGGCTCCGCAAGTTCCCGCTGCGAACACAAATCGCGGACGAGGACTGAGGAGTCTTTTCTTTTTTGGCGCGCTTCTTCCGCGCGGATAAAACGCAACCAGGCTCGCCGGGGTTTCTCGATAGGGCCTTAAACGACCGAGGTTCTTAGTCGAGAGTCCGGAGAACCAATTCATAGCGACTAGGGGGAAAGGAGTTTTTCCGTGAGAGAGAAGGGAACAGTCAAGTGGTTCAACGGGGCGAAAGGATATGGGTTCATCCAGCGCTCCACGGGAGAGGATGTGTTCGTGCACTTCTC
>Ga0302326_10002032_pt1 | contig 50243 bp, 40 predicted proteins | sample Palsa_T0_3_FD_202264 | JGI IMG/M metagenome (GOLD analysis project Ga0302326, IMG submission 202264) | Peat permafrost microbial communities from Stordalen Mire near Abisko, Sweden - Palsa_T0_3 | ecosystem: Environmental > Terrestrial > Soil > Palsa > Peat permafrost | place: Sweden: Abisko...
GGAGTCAGTCTGACCGTCAACAACGTCGAGGAGCTGCGATTCGACGTGAATGTCATTCCGCACACGCTCAAGGTCACCACATTGGGCGCGTTGAAGTCAGGCGATGCGGTGAACATCGAGATCGACGTCATTGCGCGATACGTGGAGCGGCTTTTGTCAACTTCCGCCGGCTTTCGCTCGACATGATCTGAGTCCTAATTCATCGCTAGGCCTCCTTTCGCCGCCGCTGCTCGCTCTCCTTCCTCACCTCGTCCGCAACCGGCCGTATCTCAATCGGTCCAAGTCCATACTTAAAGCCTGGAAGCTGCGAGACAAGCTGAATGGCGTGATTGAGGTCTCGCGCCTCCAGGATTTGCAGGCCGCCGAGCTGTTCCTTGGTTTCCGCATAGGGGCCATCGGTGGTCGCGACCTTGCCGTTTTTCCAATACAAGGTCACCGCGGTCTCCGGAGGCTGAAGAGGTACTTCGGCAACAAGATGTCCGTTGGCGCGCAGATGGTCATTGTGCTCGAGGCATTCGTCGATCACCGCGTGTCGCTCATCCTCGGCCATCCCTTCGAATGTTCCTGGCTCGAGGTATCCCAAACAGATGTATTTCATCGCCCGTCTCCTCTAGTTGGGAGCCAGCAGCGGAACCTTGCGCTGGCTCGTTCAACCTATAGTCGCCGGGCAGCGGGAAAATCGACAGCAGAGCCGATTTTTTAATGCAGCTCCCTCAGCCGCCCTGCGAGGAACCGACGCTCTGGCTCGCACCGAACCAGGGCCAGCGCCTTCTCATACGAATCACGCGCCTCGGCGAGCCTTCCCAGCCTGCGGCACAAGTCCGCCCGGGCGGAGTGCGCGAGGTGGTAGCCGGCGAGTTCTTCGCGGACCAGCAAGGCCTCGATGAGACGAAGTCCCTGCTCAGGCCCCTCGCACATGGCGATGGCAACTGCGCGGTTGAGTTCGACGACCGGAGACGGCTGAATACGCACCAGCCGGTTGTAGAGCAGCGTGATCTGGCGCCAGTCGGTAGATGCCGGCGAGGAAGCCTCGGCATGAACTGCCGCAACGGCCGCCTGGAGGGTATAGGCACCGAAACGCCGCGACGCAACAGCGCTTTCGGTGAACCAGATGCCTTCGGCGATCTGATCTTTATTCCACAACGCGCGATCCTGCCGGTCCAGCAAGATCAAGTCTCCGCCGGCAGAACTTCGGGCGGCGCGGCGCGACTCCTGCAGCAACATGAGCCCTAAAAGGCCCATCACTTCGGGTTCTGGAAGCAAGTCGACGAGTAGCCTGCCCACGCGGATCGCCTCGCGACTCAGTTCGGCTCCTGTTGTCCCCGCTGAATAGCCCTCGTTGAAGACCAGATACACGACCTGAAGTACGGCCCCCAATCTTGCCGGTAATTCTTGCGATGCGGGCACCTGGTAAGGAATAGCCTTGTCGCGGATGACGGCCTTCGCGCGCACGATGCGCTGCGCGAGCGTCGCCGGCGGAACGAGAAATGCCCCTGCAATCTCCTCGGTTGTCAGGCCGCAAACTTCACGTAACGTGAGCGCTACCTGCCCTTCCGGCGGGAGGGCGGGATGGCAGCAGGTAAAGATGAGACGGAGCCGGTCGTCCTCGATTTCTTCATCCTCCTGAGGCACCTCGTCGATGCGCTCCTCGAGGTAGAGCGCGAGGTCTTTCTGTGCGCTGTCGAAGCGCGCCCGCCGGCGCATTGCGTTTATGGCTTTGAAGCGCGCGGTTGATATGAGCCAGGGCCGCGGTTTATCCGGTATGTCGGCCTGAGTCCACGTGTCCAAGGCAGCGGCAAAGGCCTCGTGCATGGCCTCTTCGGCGGCATCAAGATCCCCTAGCAGGCGCACCAGCGTAGCAAGAATCCGGCCCGATTCGGACCGGTAAATCGACTCTACGATCCTAGCGAGTTCTTCAGGAGCGTTCCCCGGCATGCTTTGCGAACCGCGTCAGGTCGTATGAGCGAGCCGGCGGGCAAACTCCGGCGCGTTGGCGGCCTCCATGGCCGTGGTGCAATCGCGCGCCAACTCGGCGGAAACGTGGCGCGAATAGATCAGAAAATGCTGGGCGGTCAACAGCAGTGTAAAGCCCATCCAAATATGCGCCGGGCTGTCCCGATATCGGCGTATGAGCGTCCCGAAAAAAGACCAGTATTCGCGGCGGTACGTCGATTTGACACCCTGGGTCCAGATGGAGGCGGCGACGATGCGCAGTTCGTATAGAAAAGGCGTGTATCTCGGTTTTTGAAACGGCCGCGGCTGCCAGGCATGTAGCGAGCGAAGGGCGCGCTCAAAGTAGGTTTTCGGGTCGTACAAGTCCGCGAGCAATCGACTAAATCCGCGCAGCAGCGTCGGCAACGGCATGATGGTACGGAAATTGGGCGCGCTGAAATTCGAGATGGCATCGCTGTCCTCGATATAGCGCCCTTCAGCTTTCATGCGGTCGAACAGCGGCGTGGTCGGTGGGGCTTGCAGCATCCCGGCCATGGCCCATGGGATCGCCGACTGCTCGATGAACTCGCGTTGCCGCTCGAAGATCGTTTCATCGTCGGAATCGAATCCGACGATGAAACCCGCCATCACCCACAATCCGTTCTGCTGGATGATCCGCACCTGCTCCAGCGTGTCCCGCTTCAGGTTCTGGAACTTCTTTGAACCCTTGAGTGCCTCCGACGACGGCGTCTCGATGCCGAGGAAGACGTACATGAAGTTCGCCGCCACCATCGCTTCCATCAGTTCCGGGCGGTCCGCCAGGTCCACCGAGGCCTGGGTATAGAAGGAGAACGGCTTGCCGCGCGCCTCGCCCCACGTGGCGATCTCCCGGCACAGATCCAATGAGTGCTTGCGATTCCCGATGAAGTTGTCGTCCACGATGAACACTTCCCCGTGCCAGCCCAGCTCGCGCAGACGGTCGAGCTCGGCGATGAGTTGTGCGCAGCTCTTGCCGCGCACCTTGCGGCCATAGATCGTGATGATGTCGCAGAAGTCGCATTGAAAAGGACATCCGCGCGCAAATTGCACGGGCATGGAGGTGTACTTGTCCATGCGAAGCAGATCGAAGCGCGGAATCGGGCTGGCCGAGAGATCAGGCTTCTGCGTTACGCGGTACACGGGCTGGGCGGTGCCGTTCTCGAGCGCCAGGGCGATCCCGGCGAACACTTCCTCGGCCTCGCCGACCATGACGTGGTCGGCCTCGAGCTGCACAATTTCCGGTTCGCTCGAGGCCCACGGGCCGCCGATGAACGTACGGATTCCGAGGGATCGCGCGCGGCGCAGGATGACTATTGCGTCGGCTCTTTGGGCGTGCATCGCGCTTACCATCACCAGGTCGGTTTCGCGCAGGTCTTCATCGGTGATTTCCTCGAAATTATGGTCGAGAAGCTTCAGGGTCCACGAGGCAGGACAGAGTGCCGCAACCGTAATCAGCCCGAGCGGGGGCGTGACTGCCGCTTCCGGCATCATGTGGAGGGCCCCTTCGAATCCCCAGAAAGATGCGGGGAATCTCGGCCAGACGAGCAAGGCCTTCAGGTTCGGGCCCAACGGCGCGGGCTGCGGGAAGGGCGCTGCCTGCGCACTACTTGCAGCCTGGGGCATGGGCACTTGGTCATTCTGCATGGTGCGGTTCCCTACGGCGCAAGGGGGCCGCCACACTACCACAGTGCGGATGAAACAGCCGGTCATGCTCCGCTCGCAGCGCGGCTACAATGGTGCCCCTGGGCGGGAGGCTCGGAATCGGAAATATAATGTTCAGACTAGATATTGCGCCGCAAATCAAAGGCTACGTATGGCAGATCTCAATTCGATAGACGAGATTCTCGAGGATCTTCGCCGGGGAAAGATGGCGGTGATCATGGACGACGAGGACCGCGAAAACGAGGGCGATCTGATCATGGCCGCGGAATTCGTGCGGCCCGAGGACGTCAATTTCATGGCGCGCTATGGGCGAGGCTTGATTTGCCTGACGTTGACGCGCGAGCGTTGCCGGCAGCTGCGCCTGCCGCTCATGGTCAGCGACACCGATACCAGCCATCGCACCAATTTCACGCTCTCGATCGAGGCGGCGGAGGGAGTCACCACGGGCATATCCGCGCATGATCGCGCGCACACCGTCAAGACTGCGGTCGCGCCGAATGCTCGGCCGGAGGATCTGCGTCAACCGGGCCACATATTCCCGCTGATGGCGCAGCCCGGCGGCGTCTTGACGCGGGCAGGGCACACCGAAGCCGGTTGCGACCTTGCGCGACTGGCCGGCTCATCGCCCGCGGCCATGATCGTCGAGATACTCAACGACGACGGCACCATGGCGCGGCGTCCGGACTTGGAACTGTTCGCGAAATCGCACGGCCTGAAGATCGGCACGATCGCAGATCTGATCCGCTATCGCCTGAAAAATGAACGATCCGTGGAGCGCATCTACGATGAACCGGTGGACACCGAATACGGCGGTTTTCGCCTGTGCTGCTATGAGGATCACGTCAACAAGACCGTGCACATCGCGCTGGTCAAGGGCGACTTGAACTCCGCCGAGCCGCCGCTGGTGCGGGTGCACATCAATCACACCTTGCGCGATGCGGTGGGCGTACGCAATGAGAATCTCGGGTGGCCGCTGCGCGCGGCCATGCGCCGCGTGGCGCGTGAACCCTCCGGGGTGGTCGTGATACTGCGGCCGGAGGAGTCGCCGCGGGACTTCATGAGCAGCGTGCGGTTGCTGGACGCGAAGCCGATCCCGCAAGGTGCGCGTGCGACGGTGGTGCGCACCTACGGCATAGGCGCGCAAATCCTCAAGGATTTGGGGCTGACCCGCATGCGGGTATTGAGCGCGCCGAAGCAGCTGCAAGGTCTGGCCGCGTTCGATCTTGAAGTGACCAGCTACGTGGACGGCGAAGATTGAGCGTCCGGGAGCTTATACTCGCGGCGATGCAACCAGAGGAAATGACCCGTGCCCAATGACCTGCCCAAGGTAATCGAAGGAGAGCTGCTGGCCCGCGATCTGCGCTTCGTGCTGGTGGCGGCGCGATTCAACGAGTTCGTCGTGGAGCCGCTGGTGCGCGGGGCCCTCGATGCGCTGAAGCGCCATGGCGTGACCGAAAAGCAAATCGAGATAGTCCGAGTTCCGGGCGCCTTCGACATCCCGATCGTCGTGCGCAAGCTGGCGCTATCGCAGCGCTATGACGCCATCATCGCCTTGGGCGCGGTGATTCGCGGCCAGACGCCGCATTTCGATTATGTGGCCGGCGAGTGTGCCGGCGGCATTGCGCGCATTGCGCTCGAGTCCGGGGTGCCGGTGGCGTTCGGCGTGTTGACCACGGATACGGTGGAACAAGCGGTGGATCGCGCCGGCGGCAAGGCCGGAAACAAGGGCGCGGATTGCGCGCTGGTCGCCATCGAAATGGCGAACCTGCTGCGTCGTCTGGACACTTAGTGTCGAACTACCGGGCGCGCAATCTGTCGCGGCGCCTCGCTTTGCAGGCGCTGTACCAACTGCAGATCAATCCCTTGCCCTGGCAGGACATACAGCGGCAATTTGCCGAAGGTCCGGAGGCTGAGCGCGTCGACAAGGACTATTTTAACGGTCTGTTCGCGGCCATCGTGGAGAATCGGGAAGCCCTCGATGCGCGTCTGGCTCGCTTCAGCGAAATTCCGCCCGCCGAACTCGATCCAGTGGAACATGCCATCTTGTGGCTGGGGCTGCACGAATTGACGGCCCATCCCGAGCTTCCGTATCGGGTGGCCATCGCGGAGGGCGTGCAGCTCACCAGGCAGTTCGGCGCCACCGATGCTCATAAGTTCGTCAACGCAGTATTGGATCGCGCCGCGCGCGAGTCGCGCCCGCACGAATACGGCCAACCGGCCTGAGGCCACATTGAACACGCGCGATTCCGGTCTTGGCGAGTTCGATCTGATAAGCCGCTATTTCCGGCACGGCGCCGCGCAGCATGACGCGCAGCAAGGCGTCGTGCTCGGAATCGGCGATGACGCTGCCTTGCTGCGCCCGCCTGAAGGCAGCGACCTGGTGGTGGCCGTGGATACGTTGGTGGCGGGGCGGCACTTCCCGCTTGGCACCGGTGCGCATTCGGTCGGTCACCGTGCACTGGCCGTCAATTTGAGCGACATGGCGGCGATGGGCGCGATGCCCGCCTGGGCAACACTGGCCTTGACGATGCCGAGCGCCGATGCGGCGTGGCTGCAGGGATTCTCCGATGGGTGGTTCGATCTCGCGCGCGCGCACGGCGTGACTCTGGTCGGCGGCGATACCACACGCGGTCCTTTGACCGTAAGCGTGCAAATCCTAGGCAGCGTGCCGCGGGGTGCGGCGTTGCGGCGCGACGGCGCGAAGGCCGGCGATGTGCTGGCCGTGAGCGGCACTCTCGGCGATTCGGGCGCGGGCCTCAGGTTCGCGACATCCGCGCCGCACGACGTGGATCGCGGGGCGGTCGATGCGCTCATCCGGCGCTTCGATTATCCGACTCCGAGAGTGCAATTGGGTCTCGCCGCGCGTCATATCGCGTCCGCCGCGATGGATATCTCGGACGGTCTCGTCGGCGATCTGCCGAAACTCGCGGCCGCAAGCGGACTGCACGCGCACGTGCAGGTGGAGCGGCTGCCGCTGTCGACGGCGCTGCGCGCGGCGGCGAGTGAAACTCAAGCGCGAGAGTGGGCGCTTGGCGCCGGCGACGACTACGAGTTGCTGCTTGCTGCATCGCCGGCGATGTATCCCAAGCTCGAGGCAGCCGCGCGCCGATTGGACTTAACGCTGACAATTATTGGTGAATTGAGCAGTGGGTCCGACGTGAGCTGGTCCTTGCACGGCGCGGCCTACGCGCCTGCTGCGTCGGGCTACGACCACTTCGGCTAAGCCTCGACTCAAATCACAGTATGCCCGAAGCCGCCCCCGTATCCTGATCGTCATTCTCTTGACGACGCGCGATGGCGCACGGTAACCCTTGAGCAACAGCCGCTCCACCAGTAACGCAAAAGTACAGAATGCGCGCGCCCCACTGCCGGAGAAAATCGGCAAGTACGTGATCATCAACGAGGTGGGCCGCGGCAGCACCGGTGTCGTGTATTTGTCGCACGATCCTTATTACGGCCGCGATGTCGCGATCAAGGTTTACAACATCGACGCAAGCGGCGATGAGAACCGCCAACGCATCGCGCGCAAAATGTTTCTCTCCGAAGCGCACATGGTCGGCATGCTGCACCACCCGAACATTCTGCCCATCTACGATGCGGGCGAAGAGAACGGCCACTGCTACATCGTGACGGAGCACGTGCACGGAGCGCGAACGCTGGCGGCGTATTGCCGTCCGGACAATTTGCTGCGCGTCGATGACGTCGTCGAGCTCATCTACAAGGCTGCACGAGCTTTGCATTACGCGCACAGCCGCGGCGTCATTCACCGCGACGTCAAGCCCAGCAACATCATGCTGACTCTCGAGAGCGACGTACGCATCATCGACTTCGGCATCGCTCTGGTGGCCGATTCGGAGATATCACGCATCGAGGGCATCGCGGGCAGTCCGTCGTACATGTCTCCGGAGCAGGTTCAGTCGATCGAACTGACCAATCGTTCCGACCTGTACTCGCTGGGAGCGGTGATGTACGAGCTGCTCACCGGCACGCGGCCGTTCAGGGCCGGCAATCTGCAAAAGCTGCTGCATCAAATCGTGTTCGCAACCCCGCCGCCCATTCATACGCTGCGGCCCGAGATTCCGGAAGAGCTCGAAAATGTCACGGCCATGGCGCTGCAGAAGGATCCGGAGAAACGCTACAAGACCGGGCTGGATTTTGCAGCCGAACTGACGCGCGTGCACCAGAAGTTGCGCGCCCAGTACAACCGCATCGACCAGCAGGAACAGTTCAGCTTGCTGCGCAAACTGAAGTTCTTCCACGAATTCTCGCACGGCGAGATATGGGAAGTGCTGCGCGCGAGCAGCTGGCAGGACTACGGCGACGGAGAGGGGATCGTCAAGGAAGGCGAGATGGACGATCGCTTCTACATCATCGTGCAGGGGCGCGTAGGGGTGCAGCGGTTGGGCAAGGGGTTGGGATATCTGGAAAGCGGCGATTGCTTCGGCGAGACAAGCTACGTTCGGGGCGCGAAGCGCACGGCGACCATCATGGCCTCAGGCCCGGTGACGGTGATGAAAGTCAGCTCGACCTTGCTGGAACAGGTTTCCGCAGAGTGCCAGCTGCGCTTTAATCAGGTGTTCTTGCGCAGCATGATCGCGCGCTTGCAAAGCGCGGAACGTGTAATCGCCGCGCCCGTCCCGTCTTAGGCCAAGGATCCTTCTAGGCGCTTTCCTTGTCGTGCTCAATCATCGCGTAGGCCGAATGATTGTGGATGGATTCGAAATTCTCCGATTCGACCACGTAAGCGCGCACGCGCCTGTCCTTGTTCAGGGCCACCGCAACATCGCGAACGGTGTCCTCGACGAACTTCGGATTGTCGTAGGCGCGCTCGGTGACGAACTTCTCGTCCGGGCGTTTTAGAATCCCGTATACCTCGCAGGACGCTTCGCGCTCGGCGATATCGATCAATTCCTCGAGCCACATATGCTCGGTGAGCCGCGCCGTCACGGTGATGTGCGAACGCTGGTTGTGCGCGCCGTAGTCCGAGATTTCCTTCGAACATGGACAGAGACTCGTCGTCGGCACCACCACCTTGAGCCACACCTCCGATTTGCCCGCGCTGTGTTCACCGAAAATGGTCGCCTGATAGTTCATCAAGCTCTCGACGCCCGAGACGGGCGCTTTCTTCATGACGAAGTACGGAAAGGTCATTTCGATATGGCCGGATGTGGCAGCCAATCGCTCGGTCATTTCAACCAGCATCGTGCCGAACGACTCGACCGAAATCTCGCGCTCGTGGAGGTTCAATATTTCCACGAATCGGGACATGTGGGTGCCTTTGAAGTTGTGCGGCAGATCCACATACATCTTGAAGTTCGCGACCGTGTGCTGCTCGCCGCGCGCCCGATCCTTGACCCGCACGGGATGAAAGATATCCTTGATGCCCACTTTGTTGATGGGAATCTGGCGCGAATCGGCATGGCCCTGCACGTCCTCGACGCTGTTGACGGTGGGCTTCTTCACGGGCACTGCGGCGTTCATAGTCCGATATCCTGCTGGAGCTCTCGGCACCGAAATGGTACCGAAAGCGCAATTCTCAAGAATTTTAGACTATTCGTTCCCTTTTGGCTGAAACTGGCTGCCCAAGGCGGCGTGAAAGGGCGCGAACCGGTGCAGCGGGGCCGCAAAATCGCGATTTCGATCCGCCTAGCGGAGCCTCCCGGCCGATCGCGCTCCGGCGGAGCACAACGGCTATACCTTGCGCTCGATGACATAGGCGGCGAGCCAGGCCAGCACCTGGGCGCGCGCTCCCAGGGGCGTGAGCCGTTCGCAGGCGCGGGTCCGTAGATCACGAGCGCGGATCTTGGCCGCTTCCAAGCCCAGAATACTCGGATAAGTCGGTTTGGCCCGCGCCGCATCGGCGCCGATGGTCTTGCCGAGAACCTCGAAATTGCCTTCGACATCGAGAATGTCGTCCTGGATCTGGAATGCGAGTCCGATGTCCTGGGAATAGCCATCGAGCGCATTCCACTCGGAGTCGCTGATGCTAGGCGAGCAGGCTGCGGCCATGAGCACGCTCGCGCGGATCAGAGCGCCGGTCTTCAGCCGGTGCATCGCCTCCAATTCATCGAGATCGAGTTTGCGGCCGACGGCGGACAGGTCCAAAGCCTGGCCGCCGGCCATGCCCTCGGTACCGCTGGCATCGGCGAGTATCCGGATCATCTTGATGCGGGCTTCGGAGCTGACCTCCGGCGCTCGATCGCGCGCCAGCAGCGAAAACGCCAGAACCTGCAGCGCATCGCCCGCCAGGATCGCCGTCGCTTCGTCAAAAGCGCGGTGCGTGGTCGGTTGTCCGCGGCGCAGGTCATCGTCGTCCATCGCGGGAAGATCGTCGTGCACCAGCGAGTACGAGTGAATCAGCTCAACGGCCGCCGCAGGGGCATCCAGGGCGGCTGCGGGGATATCGAGCGCCTCGCCCGTGCAGTACACCAGCAGGGGACGCAACCGCTTGCCGCCCCCCAGCACGGCGTAGCGCTGGGCAGCATGCAGGCGCTGCGGAATCAGGTCGGCGCCGGGCAGCGCCGAGTCAAGCACGGCTTGCACGCGTGATTGATACGCGCGCATTCGCGCCTCCATCGCCGCTGCGTGCACGTCGTTGTCAGCCGCTTTTGATGTCTTCGGGAGCGAATGCTTCAACCGCAGGTTCACCTGCCTTCTTCAACAGAATCTCCACCTTTTGTTCGGCTTCCTTGAGCGCCGTTTGACAGGCACGGGTCAACATCACGCCGCGCTCGAAGGCTGCCAGCGATTCCTCCAGCGGCAAGTCGCCCCGCTCCAAGCGCTCCACCAACTCCTCCAGGTCGCGCATCGCCAATTCGAAGTCGGGCGGCGCGTCTTTTGCTGCTTTTTGTGCGGACATGGTGGAACGGTACACATGCCTCTCCACCGGGTCAAACGAGCCTGGCGGGCGGTCTCGGCCGCGAATCGCGCCCTGCTTGTAGGACTTACGCCGGAACATCTTCAAGTCGTGAGACGCGTCACAGCCGCACGGGTCGCGCCGGCGCCGCTTTTGGGTACCATTGTGTTTGGAAATCGCCATGCCAAATTCCGCCATAACAACCGCCGCCCGTGCAGTGCTTTGCGCCTTGATAGTGGTCGCGGCGGCCTGCAGTCCGCGGAAAATTCCGCCCATGACCGTGTCCGACTTCATGGAGGACAGGGTCAAGCTCGACGGCGTGATAATGAAGTGCAATCAGGATCCCGGCCGGGCGCATGTCGATGTGGATTGCACCAACGCGCGCATCGCGATCGTGCGGCTTGCCAACCAGAACGAGGCGTCGCGCGAGGCGAAGCGCGAGGAAGATTTCGAGCGCAGCCGCGAGCAATTGCGCGCGATGCAGGAGAGGCAGCGGCAGGAACAAGAGGCCAAGAGCAAGGTCGATGCCTACCATTTGCCGCTCGTGCCGGTGGAGCCGAGTCCGCCGCCGAAAGATCTCCAATCCCCCATCGTCGGGCAAACCACCCAATAGCCTTTGGCCGCCGTTCAGCGGCGCTCGATCATCGGTCCGCTAAAGGTCTGCCACGGTCCAGCCGCCGCCGAGCGCTTCGATCAGCGTGACGCTGGCGACCAATCGGTTCTGCTGGATGGTGAGCGCGGTTTCTTGAGCCGTAATCAAGGTTTGCAGAGCGGTAATCACCGTTGTGTATGCCACCGTGCCGGCGTTGTATTCATTCAATGCCACGTCCGCCGCGGTCTGCGCGGACTTCACGGCGCTGTCCTCATATTTCGATTCATTTTGCAGGACGCGCAATGCCAGCAGTTCGTCCTCAACCTGCTGGAAGGTCGATAGCACGGTCTGCCGATACACCGCGACGTATTGATCATACGTGGCGCGCGCGGCAGTTACGGCGCCGGCGCGGCTGCCGAAGTCGTACAGGGTATCGCTCGCCGTGGCACCGATGGACCAGATGCGGTTGCCAAGATTGACCAGCCGCGACAGCTGGCTGCCTGCATACCCACCCAGCCCGCTGAGGCTGACGGTCGGGAAATAGGCGCCTATCGCCACGCCGATGAGAGCGCTCTCTTGCTGCATCTGCCGTTCGGCGGCGGCGATGGAAGGATTGCGTTCCAACAGGGAGGAGGGGATCGCGACCGGAATCTTCGGAACTGCCGCAGGAAGAGGCGCTTCGGAGACGCTGATCTCGGACGGGAGATGGCCGGTGAGGACCGCAATCGCGTGCTCGAAGGTGCCGCGCTGCTGCTCCACGCCAACCAGTTGCGCCTGCGCGGATTGCAACAGCGACTGCGCCTCGGCGACATCGCCGTCGGTTGCCGTGCCTGCCTGCAACTGATTTTGCGTGATTTCCAAGGCGCGACGATTCAATTCCACGTCCTTGATCAGCAGCGCTCGCAGCGAGTCGGCGCTGCGCAGGTCAAAGTAATCGGTTGCCAGGGTAGCCTGCGCCGACAGTTGCGCATTGGCCAGGTCCGCCTTGTTCACCTGCACGCTGGCCTTGCGGCTCTCGATCTGGCGGCGGACCGTGCCCCAGATGTCGGGCGTCCAACTGACGGTCGCTTCGAGTCTGAACTGATTGATGGCCTTGCCGCCCGGGCCGCTGCCCACGGCGCTCGATGTGCTGGTGGCGCCGCCGCCTCCGCCGCCGCGCTGCGCCGAGCCGGTCGCGCCGACAATCGGGAACAGTTGGGCGCGCGCCTCCTGCAGCAGGCCGACGGCTTGGCGATACTGGGCCTCGTATTGCTTCACATTTTGGTTGGAGATGTTCACCTGCTGTTCCAGGCGATCCAATTCGGCATCCCCATAGACCGACCACCAAGCGCCGCGATCGGCGCCGTCCTGCGGCGAAACCGGCGTCCAGACCGGCGCGTCCTTCGGCAGTTCCTTGTATGCCGGCGGCACCGGTGCGGCGGGCCGATGATAGTTGGGTCCGACGGCACAAGAGCTCAGCAAGAGCACCGCGGCGAGTACACCGGAGCAGCGGGTGCGCTCTTGCCAGCGTGTACGCTTTTGCCAGGCGGTGCTCATGAAGCCGCCGTCCTCGCAACGCCGTCCGCCCAGCGCCGCGGCCAACGCCTCCTGACCCAGGTCTGCAAACGGTCCAGGTAGACGTACAAAACCGGTGTGGTGTACAGGGTCAGCACCTGACTGACGATGAGGCCGCCCACGATGGAAATACCCAGCGGTCGGCGCAACTCGCCGCCGTTGCCATAGCTGAAAGCCAACGGAATGGCGCCGAGCAATGCGGCCAAGGTCGTCATCATGATGGGGCGGAAGCGCAGCAAACACGCCTGATGGATTGCCTCGCGCGGCGCAATCCCCTGACTGCGTTCCGCATGAATGGCGAAATCGATCATCATGATGGCGTTCTTCTTCACGATGCCTATGAGCAGAATGACGCCGATCAAGGCGATGATGCTGAACTCGGTGTGCCACACCATGAGCGCGAGCACCGCGCCCACGCCGGCCGATGGCAGCGTGGATATGATGGTGATTGGGTGGACGTAGCTCTCGTAGAGTACGCCGAGCACGATGTATACGGCGACGAGGGCGGCAACGATGAGCAAGGGCTCGCTCGACAGCGACTGTTGAAACGTGCCCGCGGTCCCGGCAAAGATCCCGTGAATGGAGGTGGGCATGTGGATGTCCTGCATGGCCTGCGCGACCGCGGCCGTGGCATCGCTCAAGGAGCTGCCGGCCTGCAGATTGAACGAAATCGTGGTCGAGGCAAACAGACCATGATGATTCACGGCAAGACGCGTGGTGCCGGCCGAGTAGTGGCTCACGGCTGCCAACGGCACCATGTTCTCGAGGCTGGCGCTCACCGCCGCGCCGCTGGAAACCGCGCCGCGGCCTGTATTTGCGATGGCGTTTGTCAGGGCGTTCTGCACCGAATTGCTGGCGCCCGCGCTGGTCGCTGCACTGGTCGTACCGGGGACAGTGGCACCGCTCGAGGCCGTGGGCGCCGCGGAAGCGCCGACGGGCGTCACGGAAGCGCCGACGGGCGTCACGGAAGCGCCGACGGGCGTCACGGCAACATTGTTGGTGGTTTGCGCGCCGCTGGCCGCTCCGCCCGAGGTGCTGATGTATACGTCTCTGAGAGTTTCCGGACTTTGCCAGTAGCGCGGCGCCACTTCCATGACCACGTGATATTGATTGAGGGAGTTATAGATCGTCGAGACCTGGCGCTGTCCAAAGGCATCGTACAAGGTGCTGTCGATCTGGCTCACCGTTATACCCAACCGTGCCGCCGTGCTGCGGTCGTAGGTCAGTTCCGTTTCCAGCCCCTTTTGCTGTTGATCCGAATTGACGTCGGCGATCTCGGGACTGCGCTGCAACTCGGCGAGCAGCTTCGGACCCCATTCGTTGAGATCCGTGACATTGTCGGCCTGCAAGGTGAACTGGAATTGGGCATTCGATTGCCGCGCACCCACGCGGATGTCCTGCACCGTTTGCAGGAACAGGCGTCCCCCCGCCACCTGCGAGAGTTGCGTGCGTAGCCGCGCGATCACATCGTCGGAGGAAATCTTGCGGACCGACAGGGGCTTGAGAAGCACATACACGGATCCGGAATTGGTCTGAGAGGCGCCTCCGCCGCTGCCCGCGCCGGTATATCCGGCAACGCTTTCGACCGCCGGATCCGCCTGAACGATCTGCATCAGCTGGCCGAGCTTGTCCTTCATCAGCTGAAAGGAGATGCTTTGATCGGCGACGATTCCTCCCGTGATGAGCCCGGTGTCTTCCTGCGGAAAAAATCCCTTGGGTATCACCGTGAACAGCAGCACATTGAGAGCGATGGTGATGATCAGCGCCAGCATGATGAGGCGGCCATGGCACAGCGACCAGTCCAGCGTGCGTTCGTAGGCGCGCAGCGAGCGCTCGAGCAAGCTCCTGCGCGGCTTGAGGCGCCGCCCGCGCAGGATCAGTGCGCACATCATGGGCGTCGTGGTGAGCGAGATCACCATCGAGATCAGTATTGCCAATGACAGGGTCGCGGTGAATTCGCGGAACAATCTGCCGACGATGCCGCCCATGAGAAGGATGGGGATGAACACGGCCACCAGCGAGATGCTGATGGATACCACGGTGAATCCCACTTCCCTCGCGCCGCGCAGCGCGGCCTCCACGCGGGGCATGCCTTGCTCGATGTGGCGTTCGATGTTTTCGAGCACGACGATCGCATCGTCGACCACGAACCCGGTGGCGATGGTCAACGCCATCAACGACAAATTGTCCAGGCTGAAGCCAAGCAGGTACATCCCGCCGAATGTGCCGACGATGGAAACCGGCACCACCACCGCGGGAACCAAGGCGGCGCGTATTTCGCCGAGGGTCAGATAGACCACGACGGTGACGAGCAGTACGGCCAGCAACAGCGTCCATTTGGTGTCCCGCAGCGAGGCGCGAATCGTGGCGCTGCGATCCGAGACGATGGTCAAATTCACATCGCTCGGCAGCGCCGCCTCAAGTTGCGGCAGTTCGGCCTTAACCTGGTCCACGGTATCGATGATGTTGGCGCCTGGCTGACGCGACAATATCACCAGCACGGAAGGCTCGCCGTTGGCGCGTCCCTCGTTGCGCAGATCCTGCACGGAGTCCTCGATCTCCGCGACATCGGACAACTGCACCGCGGCACCATTGCGATAGGCGATGACCAATGGCCGATAGTCGGCGGCCAGGCGCGCCTGATCGTTGGTATAGAGCTGAAACCTGTGGGCGCCTTCCTCGATGGCTCCTTTCGGACTGTTGGCGTTCGCCGATGCCAACGCCGCGCGCACGTCCTCGAGGCCGATGCCGTACTTGAACATCGTCGTCGGATTGAGCTCGACGCGTACCGCGGGCAGCGTCGCTCCGCCTATCGAGACCTGGCCGATGCCGTCCAGTTGCGACAGGCGCTGCTGCAGCACGTTGCTCGCGGCGTCATAGAGCTGCCCGCGGGTAAGGGTTTCGGACGTGAGCGCGATGATCATCAGCGGCGCGTCGGCGGGATTGACCTTGCGGTAGGTGGGATTGCTGGACAGGTTGGTGGAGACATCGGCGGCGGCGGCATTGATGGCTGCCTGCACGTCGCGCGCCGCGCCGTTGATGTCGCGGTCCAAATCGAACTGCAGCGTGATGCGCGTCTGCCCGGTGCTGCTGCTCGAGGTAATTTCGGTGACATCGGCGATCTGGCCCAGATAGCGCTCGAGCGGTTCGGCCACACTGGTCGAGACCGTCTCCGGGTCTGCGCCGGGCAACGATGCGGAGACCGAGATGGTGGGATAGTCGACCTGCGGCAGCGGAGAAACCGGAAGGTGCGAATAGGCCAGGGCTCCGGCCAACATCACGCCCACCGTCAGCAAGGTCGTAGCGACCGGGCGCTCGATGAAAGGGCGCGAGAGATTCATGCCGGCGCGGTCTCGGGAGGCGCGGCGCCTGCATCGCGGCGGCGGCCCCGCAGACGGCGCGCCACGCGATCGAACGCCAGGTAAATGACGGGTGTCGTGAACAAGGTGAGCAGCTGGCTCACGATCAGGCCGCCCACGATCGCCAACCCCAAGGGCCGGCGCAGTTCCGATCCGGCTCCGCTGCTCAGCATCAGCGGCAATGCGCCGAGCAGCGCCGCCATCGTAGTCATCAAGATCGGCCTGAAGCGCAGCAACGAGGCACGGTAAATGGCCTCGCGCGGCGCCATTCCTTCGTGCCGTTCCGCATCCAAAGCAAAATCTATCATCATGATGGCATTCTTCTTGACGATGCCTATCAACAGGATGATGCCGATGATGCCGAGCACATCGAGGTCGTCGCCGGCGATGATCAGCGCCAACATTGCACCTATGCCCGCGGAGGGCAGCGTCGAGAGAATGGTGATGGGATGAATGAAACTCTCGTAGAGCACGCCGAGCACGATGTACATGGTAATGACGGAGGCAGCGAGCAACAGCGCCTGATTGGTCAGCACGTGTTGAAACGCCGCAGCGGTACCTTGGAAGGCGGTGACGAATTTGCCCGGCAGGTGAATGTCCTGCTCGGCGCGTTTGATGGCATCGACGGCCGGGCCGAGCGAACCTGCGGCGCCCAAATTGAATGAGATGGTGGTCGCGGGAAATTGACCCAGGTGCGTGATCTGCAATGGCCCGGATCGCTGATTGACTTGAACCACGGCGGATAGCGGCACCTGGCCGTTGGCGGCCGACGTCGAGGATGGCAGATACAGTTCGGAGAGGCCGGCGAGAGAACGTTGGATCGAAGGGTCAGCCTCGAGAATCACCCGGTATTGGTTGGATTGGGAATAAATGGTCGAGACGATGCGCTGACCGAAAGAATCGTAGAGCACATTGTCGATCGTCGCGGGCGTGATCCCGAAACGCGCCGCGGTGGCGCGGTCGATCACGAGATCCGTGGCGGTGCCCTGCTGTTCCAGATCGCTGGCGACATCGCTGAGTTCGGGCAGCTGATCGAGCTTTTGCATGAGCCGCGGCACCCATTGGGCGAAGTCCTTGTCATCGGTGCTCTCCACGACGAATTGATACTGGGTGCGGCTCACCGAGGAATCGATGGTAATGTCCTGCAGCGGCTGCATGAACAAGGTGATGCCGACCACTCCGGATGTTTCCTGCTCGAGGCGGCGAATGATCTGACTCGCCGTCAAGCGGCGCTGCGCATGCGGCTTCAGGTTGATGAGAAAGCGCCCGCTGTTCAGCGTGGTATTGGCGCCGTCGACGCCGATGAATGAACTCAAGGAAACGACGTCAGGGTCTTTAAGTATGGCGGCGGCGAGGGCCTGCTGACGCTCCGCCATGGCGGAATAGGATATCGTCTGCGCGGCTTCGGAGATGCCTTGAATTTCCCCGGTGTCCTGTACCGGGAAGAAGCCCTTCGGTATGAAAACATACAGAAGCAGCGTGACGACCAGCGTGGCGCCGGCGACAATGAGGGTCAGTCCCTGCCGGTCGAGCACCCAAGTCAGGCTGCGGCCATACCTGCCGATGATCCAATCGAAGGCGCGCTCCGCCTTCACGTCCCAGCGCCGGCGCGCGGCATGCGGCCGGGCTTTTAGAACCCGGGCGCATAGCATCGGCACCAAGGAGAGCGACACGGCCGCGGAAATGACGATCGTGACCGCCAAGGTTATGGCGAACTCGTGGAACAGGCGGCCGACGATTTCGCCCATGAACAGCAGCGGAATCAGCGCCGCGACCAGTGAAACGGTGAGTGAAATGATCGTGAACCCGATTTGCTGCGAGCCTTTCAACGCAGCCGCCATGGGACTTTCGCCGGTTTCCACATAGCGCGCGATGTTCTCGATCATGACGATGGCATCGTCGACCACGAACCCGGTCGATATCGTAAGAGCCATCAGCGAGAGATTGTCCAAGCTGTAGTTGAGCAGATACATCACGCCGAACGTGCCCACCAACGACAACGGCACCGATAGGCTGGGGATGATCGTGGCCGGCAGGTTGCGCAGAAACAGGAATATCACCAGCACCACCAGTGCCACGGCCAAAATCAGCTCGAACTCGACGTCGGCCACGGAAGCGCGAATGGTCTGCGTGCGATCGCTCAATATGCTGATTTCCAGCGCCGGAGGCATGTCCGCCTGCACTTGCGGCAGGAGACGCTTCACCGCGTCGGCGACCTGGATGACGTTGGCCCCCGGCTGGCGCTGCACGTTGAGGATCAACGATGGCGTGGTGTTGGCCCACGCAGCGAGCTTGGTGTTCTCCGGCGCCATGACGACGTTGGCCACGTCCGACATGTGCACCGGCGCGCCGTTCGCGTAGGTGACTATGATGTCGCGATAGCCCTGCACATCGGTGAGCTGGTCGTTGGCGTTGATCGATGAGGATTGTAATCGTCCGTCGAAGCTTCCCTTGGGCGAGTTGCTGTTCGAGTTCGATATGGTCGTGCGCAGGTCGTCGATGTTGAGCCCATACTTGGCGAGCGCACGTGGATTGAATTGAATGCGCGCCGCCGGTCTCTGCCCTCCGGAAATGCTCACCACGCCGACGCCGGGCAATTGCGAAATTTTCTGGGCCAGGCGCGTGAAGCTCATGTCCTCCACATCGGTGAGGTTGAGCGTCTTCGACGTCACGGCCAAGGTCATGATGGGGGCATCCGCCGGATTGAATTTCGCGTACGTGGGCGGGGTCGGCAAATCGTTGGGCAGCAGATTGCCGGCGGCATTGATTGCGGCCTGCACTTCCTGTTCGGCGACGTCCAATCCGAGATCGAGATTGAACTGCAGGGTGATCACGGAGGCTCCCGCGGAACTGGCGGAGGTCATTTGCCCAAGACCAGGCATCTGGCCGAATTGCCGTTCGAGCGGACCCGTGACCGACGAGGCCATCACCTCCGGACTTGCTCCCGGATAGAACGTCTGAACCTGAATGGTGGGGTAGGCAACCTCCGGCAAGGACGACAGAGGCAGAAACCTGAACGCGAACAGACCGCTGAGCAGCACAGCCGCCATCAGCAACGACGTGGCGACCGGCAGACGGATGAATAGCCGAGACGGATTCATTGCGCGGGTGCGGCTGCCTGACCCGGCGCGGGCGGCCGGCCGGGCGAAGGTGGCTCGCCCGGGGCGGGTGGCTGTCCACGGCGCCGTCGAGTGCGACCGTTCGGTGGCTGGCCGTCAGCCGGGCGTGCGGCCTTGGCCTCGGGCACGACCACCTTGGCGCCGTCCCGCAGACGGTCCGCGCCGTCGGTCACGACGCGCTCGCCCGCTTCAAGGCCCGTTTGGACGGCCACCAAGTCGCCATCTTGCGCGCCGAGGGTCACGGGGTGCACGGAGACCGTATCGTCGTCCTTCAAGAGATAGACGTACGTGCCTGGCGCGCCGCGCTGCACGGCCGAAATCGGGATGGTGACGACGTCGTGCAAGGTATCGAGCAGCATTTGAACGTTGACGAATTGGCTGGGAAAGAGGCTCTCATCGGGGTTGTCGAAATTGGCGCGCAACTTCACGGTTCCGGTGGTCTGGTCGACTTCGGTATCGATGGAGGCGAACTGCCCCGTGCCCAACTGAGCGACATTGGCGCGATCCAGCGCAGTGACAGGCAAGACCGCTCCCGCATGTACGCGCGCCATGATCTGAGGCAGGCTGTCTTCCGGAACGTTGAATATCACGGAGATGGGGTGCAACAGCGTCAGCACGACTAGGCCGGTGCTCAAGCCGGCCTGGACGTAGTTGCCGGGATCAACCAACCTCAGGCCCACGCGACCGTCGGCCGGCGCCTCGATGTGGCAGTAAAGCAGGTTCAACTGCTGAGTCCTTATCTGTGCCTTGTCGAGGTCGACGGTTCCCTGATCTTGCTTGACGATCCATTCCTGGTCCTCGGCGGTCTGGCGGGCGATGGAGTTCTGCCGGGCCAGAGTTTGGTAGCGTTGCAGATCCATCTGCGCCTGTTTCAGGGCGGCATCGTCGCGCGCGAGTTGCGCCTGGTCTTGCTGTAGAGCAATTTCGTAGGGACGCGGATCGATTTCCGCGAGGAATTGGCCCTTACGAACCGTCTGGCCTTCTTTGAACCCGACTTTCATTAAGACGCCGCTGATCTGCGGGGTCACCGTTACCGTCGTGAGCGGCGTCACGGCGCCGAGCGCGCGAATGATCAGGCGAATGTCACCCTTGCGCACCCGCGCCACGCCGACCGGCTGATTGCCGCCATCCTGGAACCTGCCGCGGCGGGCGGGCGGAGCACTGATGAAGGTAAGCGATCGATAGATGACGCTGGCGACCAGCGCGAGCAGTACGATGCCGATGATCCAGGCGCGGGGACGGCGCCACCACGCGGTGGCTTCGGGCGATGCCGATGTTTCGGATTCCATCCGAGGATGATTTCATGCGCCCCGCCGGGAATTCCAGAGGCGCCGCGGGAAATAGGGGCGATGCAACGCAAAGAAATATCAACAACGACAAGAAAGGTCAGGCGGGCAAGGTTTATGCTGCCGGCGTGATATTCGAACAAGACCGGGAAATTTCGCAGTGACGTATGCTTTTTTGGCCCTCATGGGCGCTGCCGGCGCCTGGATGGCGTGGCGCCGCAATCCGGCCTACTCGGCGCGTTCGACCCTGCGGGTGGTCGGCGTGTCGGCCGTCGCAGCAGCGCTGATGTTCTGTCTCGTATTCGCCGCGGCGGATTTTTCGACCCGCCAGCCTACGCCGGTGGCCATTGGCGTGATGGCGCTGGTCGTGGTTGTTGCAACGCTGATGATGATACTCATCGTGCAGCATGCATCGACGCCCAAGATGGCCCGGCTCACGACCTCGCTGCCGCCGACGGCCGCGATCGTCAACCTGCATCGCCGACGGGCGTATCGCTGGTTCAAAGGTGCGGCGGCCGCCCTTCTTGCATCCGCGATCGCCGCGGCGATAGTCCCCGGGGATGCCAAGTTCGTGGCATTGATTTTTGGCGCCCTGGTGTTGGCGATGGGCGCAATCATGCTGCCCACCATGTACTTGAGCGCCCGGACCTTGGATTTATCCTTGAGCTCAGTACGGAGCGATCCGTGGGTCCATTGGCAATACACCGCTGGAGAATGGCTGGAATGGAGCGATACGCAAGTTGCCCGCTTGACGGCCGCTCCGCCCGAGACGACGTTCAAGGTGGCACTCCACCGGCTGATTTGGCCATTCGTGGTCGTTGCGGTCGGAGTGATCGGCTTTTCTCCGGGAACACTGTTGGAACGGGTGCTTTACGTGGCCGGCGTTTTTGGCGTCATTCTTCTGGCAGTCTGGCGCAGTGCCACGGAAAACCGCCGCGCGCCGGGGAAGCTGCGAATCAAACTTCGTCAGGCGCCGCGCGAGACATACTTCGGCCACGATGGGATGTACTGCGACGGGGAGTACGCGGTCTGGCTGACGATCGATGTGTACTTGCTGTCCGCCGTCGTCGATCCGCGTCCGCCGCGCAGCTTGAAGTTCGAATTCGAGAAAGTGATTTTCAATCCGTACAACGCCGCCCAGCGTTTCACGATCCGGCGCAGTGTTCTGATTCCGCAAGGCGCGGAGGAGGACCTCAAACGTCTGCAGCGCGAGCTGTCGGCACGGTGTGCGACTGCAAAAATCTCCTTGGTGTAAGCGCGCCGGCAATTCAAGTTGTGTATCGGCAGGTCTTCTGCTGTGATTCGCCGGATGATCGCTTCGCAAATCAATCTTCCCGAAGTCATGGCGCTGGCGGTAAGGCACCATGCGGAATCGCGGCTCGCGGAAGCCGAGGCGTGCTACCGGCAGATCCTCGCCGAACGCACGGATCATGCGGACGCCTGGAACGGTCTGGCCATTCTCAAGTGGCAACAGGGCAATCTGAACGAAGCCCTGGAACACGTGGCGGCCGCCACGCGCCATGATCCCAATGTCTGGCGCTATCATCAAACACACGGATTGATCGCCAGCGCCATGCAGCGCCACGGCGAGGCGGCCAACGCGTTCGAACAGGCAAGCGCGCACTGCCCGGAATCGCCGGAGGCGTGGTCGGGTTTGGCGCGCGCGCTGCATGCGCTGCAACGCATCGACGATGCGCTGGCAGCGTACCGACGGGCCCGGTCGCTTGCGCCGCTGGACGCGGAGACGGCGAACAATTTCGGCGTGGCGCTCGAGAACCGCGGGCTCTTCGAGGAGGCCGTGGCCGTATACCGTCAAGCGTTGACACAGCATCCCGGTTTGATCGCCTTGTACGGCAATCTTGGCAACGCGCTCTGCGCATTACGCCGCTACGCGGAGGCACAGGCGGTACTCCGCGATGGATTGCAGCGCGCGCCGAGCAGCGGCGAACTCTGGTTCAACTACGGCAACGCACTGGCGGCGCAGAGCGCCGGTGACGAAGCGATCGCCGCGTATGGCGAGTCCTTGAAGATCGCGCCGAACAATTGCAAGGCGTGGTTGAATCTCGGCAACGTATTGCGCGCCAGGCGCGAGTTCACGGCGGCGATCGAGTGCTACCAGAAGGGCCTGGCCATCGAGCCTCTCAGCCATGACGGATGCAACAATCTCGGCACGGCGCTCTGGGCGGCCGGCAGGGTCGATGAGGCGCTGCAGGCCTTGCATCGGGCCATCGAATTGCGGCCCGACTCATCCGCCGCCCACAACAATCTGGGCAATGTACTGAAGGATACCGGCCGCATGGATGCGGCGATTGCGGCTTTTCGCCGCGCGGTGGAATTGGCGCCGCACGACTCGCAGCCGCACAGCAACTTGCTGTATTCGATGTATTTCCATCCTGGATATGACGAAGCCGCGATTGTGCGCGAAGCCAAGGCGTGGGCGAGCGTACATGCACCGGCGCGGGCAGCGGCGCCGCGCCACCATGGCCATGCAGCGGGACCCCGGGAAAGACTGCACATCGGTTATGTGTCTCCGGATTTTCGCGAGCACTGTCAATCGCTGTTTACGCTGCCGCTGCTGTCCCACCATGACCGCAGCAAATTCAAGATTCACTGCTACGCGCAACTGCCGGCGCCCGATGCGACGAGCCGGCGTCTTGCAGGCTTCGCCGATGTGTGGCGCTCGATACACAGTGCGAGCGACGCCGAGGTGGAGTCGATGATTCGCGACGACGATATCGACGTCCTCGTGGATCTCACCATGCACATGTCGAACGGCAGACCATTGCTGTTCGCGCGCAAACCGGCTCCCGTGCAGGTGGCTTGGCTGGCATATCCCGGCACCACAGGACAGACGGCGATCGATGTCCGTTTGACCGATCCGTGGTTGGACCCCGTCGATTTCGACGACCGTCGCTATGTGGAACGATCCATACGCCTGCCCAGCACCTTTTGGTGCTACGACCCCGGTGACGGGACTCCCGCGGTCAATGCGCTGCCTGCGCTAAAATCGGGATGCACGACGTTTGGCTGCTTGAACAATTTTTGCAAGGTATCGGAGCTGTCATTGCGTACATGGGGGCGAATCCTGGCAGCGACCCAGGACTCCCGTCTAATCCTGCTCGCGGCGCCGGGCTCGCATCGTTCCCGCGTGGTGGAAATCCTGCGCGAGTTTGGCGTCGCGGCAGACCGCATCGAGTTCGTGCCGTATCAAGCCCGTCATGCCTATCTTGAGACCTATCACCGCATCGACCTGTGCTTGGATACCTTGCCATACAACGGTCACACGACCAGCTTGGATGCTTACTGGATGGGTGTACCGGTGGTTACCCGCGTCGGTGCGACAGTGGTGGGCAGGGCAGGGTGGAGCCAGCTCAACAATCTGAATTTGCCGCAGCTTGCGGCCTTCGACGAGGCTCAGTTCGTGCACAAGGCGGTGGCACTTGCCCGGGACTTGGCGGCTCTGAGCGAGCTTCGATCCGGTTTGCGCGAGCGCATGGCCGGCAGTCCGTTGATGGATGGTGCGGCTTTCGCCGCGGCAATGGAATCGATCTATCGACGAGTCTCAGGAATGACATGACGCAGAGGCCGGTGGCGGACCTACTGGAGCGAGCACGGCGTCTGGAGGGCGCCGGACAAGACGAGCCCGCGAAGGCCGCTTATATCGAACTGCTGAAGATCGATCCCTGTCATTTCGCCGCGCTGAACGAACTCGGCTCCCTGGCGTTGTCCACCGGCCATCGATCGGCGGCGCAGACCGCCTACACCCGAGCGGTGCACTGTCATCCGGATAATCCCATCGGACGCGTGAACCTCGGCAATGTGCTGTTCGAGGACGGCGACTTCGCCGGCGCGCTCGAACAGTACCAGGCTGCGGCGGCGAGCAAAGGCGACCTGGCGGAGGCGCACCAAGGCTTGGCGCGCACGCTCGAGCAGATGGGTGATGCGCGCGCGGCCGAACCGCATTGGCGTTTGGGCTTCGCGGGCCAGAGAGTCGTCAGACAGCGTTACCGCGGCCGCGGACGCGCCATTCCGGCACTGTTATTGGTATCCATCAAGCCCGGAAATATCCCGACGCGCCAGATTCTGGACAGCCGTACTTTCGAGACGGCGGCCATATACGCGGAATTCTACGACTCGGCTGAAGCGTTGCCGGCGCACGCAGTGGTATTCAACGGCATCGGGGATGCGGATCTGTGCCGGGCGGGGCTGGAACGCGCGCAGGCGTTGTTGTCGCGCACCGCGGCGCCGGTCATCAATGTTCCGCAGCGTGTGCGCGCGACCGGCCGCGCGGAGAATGCGCGGCGTCTCGGGCAGCTGCCGGACGTCGTTGCGCCATCGATCCGCCGCCTGACGCGCGCAGCGTTGGCGGGGGCCGCCGATCTGGCATTTCCCCTGTTGCTGCGGGCGCCTGGATTTCACACGGGCCAACATTTCGTGCGCGTCGAAACACGGGCGCAGCTCGCGGGAGCTGCAGATACGTTGCCGGGCGAGGAGGTTCTGGCGATCGAGTATCTGGACGCGCGCGGCGCCGATGGCATGGCGCGAAAATACCGGGTGATGATGATCGACGGCGCTCTATATCCGCTGCACCTCGCCATCTCGTCCGACTGGAAGGTTCATTACTTCACGGCCAATATGGCCGCGGACGCCAATCATCGCGTGGAGGAAGGCAGGTTTCTCGCCGACATGGAGGGCGTGCTGGGGCCCCGGGCCATGCGTGCGCTTTCGCGGATCGCAAAGACGCTGGGGTTGGACTATGCGGGCATAGACTTCGCACTGCGGAATGACGGTGCGGTGTTGCTATTCGAGTGCAACGCCAACATGGCCATCGTTCCGCCGGATGCCGATCCGATGTGGGACTATCGCCGCCAAGCAATCAGCCGCGTCATCGAGGCCGCCAAACTCATGATCGTCGCCAGGGCGCATGCGAACCGCGAAGGCGCGGATGCGAACGGCGGCCCAATTCTGTAGCGCAGCCCCACTACTGCCGAACCCAAGTCCAATCCTTTGCGGACGCTCGGCAGCCGCTGCCCGGTCCGGCGCCCGTCCAAGCGCGGCCCCTGACGATGCGTCCGCTATGAGCGCCGGTGGGCACGCCATCCTTGACGGCCATCATGCCGTTCACCACCACATAACTGACGCCGGTGCTCGGTTGATGCGGCTTCTCGTAGGTCGCGTGATCCTGAATGGTATTGGGATCGAACACCACGACGTCGGCGAAGGCGCCAGCCGCCAAGCGGCCGCGATCCGGCAGCGAAAGATTATCGGCGGGAAGCATGGCGAGCTTGTGCACGGCTTGCTCGACGCTCAGCACGTGATCACGGCGCACGTATTGCGCAAAAACCTTTGCAAAGTTTCCGTAAGCGCGCGGATGAGGTGCGGAGAGCAAGAAAACGCCTTCCGGCGCCTCGCCGTCTTCATCCGATCCGAAGCTGACCCAGGGCAGGGCAACCTGCCGCCGGATGTTGTTTTCATCCATCAGGAAGTAGGCTACGCCGACGCGCGACCCGTCCTCGATCACCAAGTCTATGGCGGCGTCCTCGGGTGTGATGCCGCGCATTCTCGCCACTTCAGCCAGCGTTTTGCCGGTGAGAGGTTTCAATTTCGGGTTCTTGAAGGCAAGCAGCAGCGTGCCGTCGGCTCCCGCGGCCGCGTATAGATTTTCCCAATTGCCGGGATGCAGGATGCGCATCTCCGCGATCACCTTGGCACGGGTGGCAGGATCCTTGAGGTGAGAAATCCACGCTTCGAGTCCGCCATCCTGCACCCAGAGCGGCATGGCGGCGTCCAAACCCGTGGCGCCCGCGGCATAGGTATACATGTTGGCCGTGATGCGAATGCCCGATGTGCGCGCTTTCTCGATTTGAGCGATGACGGCATCCAGCTTGCCCCAGTTCGATTGGCCCGCAACCTTGAGGTGATAAATCTCCGCCGGCGCACCGCTGGCCGCAGCGATATCGACGGTCTCCTGGACGGCAGATTCGATGCGATCTCCTTCGCTGCGCATATGCGCCGTATAGATGCCGCCGCAGCGTGCGGATTCCTGTGCCATGGCAATCAATTCCGGCGTTTTGGCGTAGTTGGCCGGCGCGTAGATCAGCATCGTCGTGACACCGAGCGCACCCTCTTCCATGGCTTGGTGCACCAGCTCGCGCATTTGATCGAGCTGTTGCGGAGTCGGCTGCACGTCGCCCTCCCCGAGAACATAGGTGCGCACGGTCGGAGCTCCCACGAAGGAGGCCACGTTCGGGCTGATGCCGTGGCGTTCAATCGTGTCCAGGTATTCTCCCAAAGTCCTCCACGTCACCGGAAACTTGATGTCGCCCTCGCGATCGAGCATCTTTTGCGTCATTTGTTGATTCAGCGGCCCCATCGAGAACTCACCCATGACCTCGAGGGTCACGCCCTGGGTCAGATCGCTCAAGGCACGCCCATCGGCGAACAGCGACTCTTCCGGGTGCGCGAGCATGTTGATGAAACCGGGCGCTATTGCCTGGCCCTTGACGTCGATTTCGCTGCGCGCCCTGACGGGTCGGTCAGGTCCGACGTAGCTAATTCGGTCGGCGTCGATGACGATGTCGCCGCGATATCCCGGCCGGCCCGAACCGTCCAGGATGTAGCCGTTGCGAAACACAAGATCGTGAACCTTTGAAGCGGCGGGGGCCGAACCAACGCGGCGCTTCGCTTTCAAGAGAACGTCCACCGCCTCCGGTCGATCGTCCCAGTAGTCGAGACGCACTCTGCCGTCCGGCAGGCGGGTCACTGTCGCGGGCGCCGCGCTGAACGTGCAATACCATCCCGAAGGCAGCACCACGGCGTTCCTCGGCCTTCCCAGGCTGCGATCGAAGATCAGTTCGTCGCCGTCCAGGCGATAACTGACCGGCGCCGTGTAGGTCTCGGCGATACGCAGCCGCAAGGTTTGACCCGCTTGCACCGGCGCGAACGGGATCACCACCACGCGTGCCGCGGCTGGAACGTCTTCGCCCGCATTGATCTTCGAGTCCATCATCTCGGCGCCGCTCATTTCTTTCGCCTGCAACTGCTCGCCGGTATCCAGGATGCTGGCGGATGGATGGCTCGCGACGCTGCCTTCGCGCACGACGTTCGCATAACCGTTCACGCCCGCACGCGATTCCGTGTAATCGTGATACAGGCTGAAGGCATGCGACTCCGGCTGTTGCAGGAAGTAAACGATCTCGCGGTCTTGGTGTGCACGTTCCGACAAGCGTTCCTGTTCGGTCTCGCCGGCGAACGGCGATTCCCAGCTGCGCTGCGCGCCGGGATCCCTGGGCCGCGCTGCCGCCCCGACCTGAGCATCCTTGATGCCGTGAACGATGAGCGGCGCTTCGCCCGCGCCTGCATTGAGGAAGCTGATTGCAATTCGCCCGTCTTTCTCGGTCAGGATCTGCGACGGGACCGTCAGGCCCGTCACCTCATATCCGAGCGGCAGCACCACCTTGTTGCGCTTCACTCCCAACGGCCGATCGAACACGATGCCATTGCCGTCCAGGTGGTAACTCTTGGCATCCTTGTAGGTTTTGACGATCACCAGCCGGCCCTGACCGTGTTCAGGCACGGGGCGCGCCAGCGTCACCTTGATGTAGTCCAGGCCTAAATCCGCATCGCGCATCAGCGGATCCTTGCGCGCCTGCGCGCCGCTCACGATCTCGAAATGCAGCGGCGTGCCGAGCATGGCGTCGATCACGCTCTCGTCGCTCGCGATGCTCCCTTTGCGGATGGGGTTGTAGAAGAATTTGGCTCCCGCGGTGGTCGCCGTGACTTCGTAGTAGATCTTGAAGCTTTGCGACTCAGGCGCCAACAGCTCATAGCGGGTGTATTCGTCGGCCTCTGTCTGCGCCGCGCTTTCTGGAAAGTAAGGTGCGTCCGCCTGGGCCCGTATTTCATCAACCTGCGCAGCCAGGAAAAGCAGGGCAAGGATATTGATCAAGAGCCTCATGTCAGGGTTTCGACTGACCGGCCTCGCGTTCCTTCGTCCTGCAGACCTCGGGTGAATCAGTGCTCTTGCACGTGGCACAAGCCGTCAACGACACGATAATGATCAGACAGATGAATTTCTTCATGCTCCCTCCTGCTTCGTCAATAATGCCACGATTCGCCGGCAAGTTGGCCGTTGCCCCCCTTTTCCGTCCCGCGTAAGCTCGATCCATGCCGCCATCCTGGACCGCCTCGAAACTGCCGCCGCTGCCGTGCTCATGAGCCTCGCAGCCGAAGTGCTCGCGATCTACGGTGAGCGCGGCGCGGAGGCTTATTTCGGCGAATCTGTCTCGGTTACCGAACATGCGCTGCAGGCGGCGCATTGCGCGCAGCTCGACGGCGCGCCGGCCGTGCTGATCATTGCCTCGCTGCTGCACGATATCGGCCATTTGATCGATCCGGCGCCCGAGCAAATCGCCGAGTGGACTTCCGATGCACGTCATGAAGTCTGCGGCGCGTCCTGGCTGGCGGTCCGCTTTGGTCCGTCGGTCAGCGAGCCGGTGCGTTTGCACGTCGCCGCGAAACGTTATCTGTGTGCCAGCGAACCGGGCTATCTTGAGCTGCTGAGCGCGGCGTCCATCAGGACCTTGCAACTGCAAGGCGGCGCCATGACGCGCGCTGAGACGGCGAAGTTCGAAGCGGAGCCGTACCATCGAGAGGCCGTGCAGCTGCGCCGATGGGATGACCGGGCAAAGGTAGCCGGGCTGTCGACGCCCGATCTTCATCACTACGTGGCGCTGATCGAGCGCTCGGCGATCGCACCTTGAGGCATCACGACTTCAGGCTCATTTGAGCTGTGCCATCCACGCATCGGTATCGGGCCATGCGGTCAGCGATCGGGCGCAGCGGAAGCCGCTGTCGTCATCGGCCTGATTGGGCGGTTGATATAGTCGAGCCGCGGCGCGTTTATTCGCCGGATTCGGATCGAGCCACGATCCGCCTTTGAGTATTCTGTACTTGTCGAACCGACTGTCGACCCACTGCCAGACATTTCCCGAAAGACCGCGATAGCGGCCGCCGATGCCCTGGGCGGGCCCATCGCCGACGCGCGGTTGGGTCTTCGAAATGGCCGTCGCCGGCGCCATGGACTCACCCCAGGGAAATGTATGACGCTCAGGTCCGCGCGCCACGTATTCCCATTCGTTCTCCGTGGGCAACCGCTGGTTCTTGTAATGGCAATAGGAGACCGCGTCCTGAAAAGTCACGCCCACCACGGCCGAATCATCGTTCACCGCGCGCTGCAGGATGCCGTTGCGCCAATTACCGCCGGGTATTTTTTGCGGGCTGGTGCTGCCGGCGTACGCGTAACCCAACGTCTCGGCTTCCGTCCGATAATGAGTGGCCTCGACGAAACGACGGAAAGCCTGGACGCTCACCGGCAAGGGGTCGACGTCGAAGGGCTCGAGCGTGGCGTCCCGCAAGATCTCATCGCTGAAGTCGCTGACGCGACACGCCGTGGCCGAGTACTTTTGGCACATGGCAAAGGCCGCCTGCATTTGCTGCGGTGCGTTTCCGAGGGTGACGTGACGGGGATTTCTCTCGATCGCGGCGCGGATCGAGGCTGAGGGGTAGCTGTTGCCGGCGTCGATGTCGTTGACCTGGACACCCAAGGTTTTAAAGACCGGCAATGCGCGAGCTCCGGAAATCGTCGCGCCGGCCAAAGCCAAAGAGACGGTGGGTTGGGGTGCCACCGCTTGAGCTGCCACGGGTTTGGGTTGTTGCGGGGGGGCGTTCGCTGCGGGTTTTGCCGGCGCATCGGCCGCCGGTTTATCGGAACTGAACAAGCCTGAAAACCACGCGCCGACCCCGCCGGACGACCGGGTGGGCTCACTTGCGGGCGCCGCTGCCGCCACGCGCGCGGCCGGGTCCGGCTCCGGGACGGCAGCGGCCTTTGTCGCCGCCGGTGGCGCCGCAAAATAAAAATCGCCGGTCAGCGAGGAATGCTCCCAAGGAACCTGATTGCCCGATGTGGCGTCCATCACCTGGACGCGCACATGCTTGAACACCTGTTCCACGGGCTCGTGCAATTCGCGCATTGCGTGGCTCAGAGCTTCGGCATAGGGGCTGTCGCGGCCGCTGCCGTCGGTGGCGACCGAACCTGGAGCCGTGGAGTACTCGATCAGGATGCCGGCGGGCGCGTCGATGCTCGCGAGACCGCTCCCGCCCAGCGCGCGATTATTGTGGAAGAAAGGATTGTTGCGGCAGGCGTCCAATATCACGATGTTGAGCCGGTTGCGCGCATAACGCATTTGTTCGATCACCCAATCGGCGCTTACAGCCTCGATCTCCACATCCCCTTCGCGCGCGATTTGCGCGGTCGTGGGAATCAGATAGTTCTTGCCGTTGAGCTGCACGCCGTGGCCGGCATAGTAAAAGAGACCCACCGCGGAAGGGCCCGCCTTCTCCAAGCGCGCGCCGAACTCCTGTATCGCGCGCTTCATCGTGGTCTGGTCGGCATCGGTGCGCGGGATGACTTCGAACCCCAAGCCTTTGAGCGTGTCGCCGATCATCCTGGCGTCATTGGCGGGGTTGGGGAGCGTGCCGCTGGTGTAGGCGCTGTTGCCGATGACCAGCGCGATCCGGGTCTCGACCGCCATTGCCGCCGCCGACCACAGAAAGGCGACAGCGAATAGGGCGAGACAAATGCGGCTCATGCGCAGCAGTATAAGTGTTGGCCGCCAGGATCAGCAGCATTAGCGCGGGCAAGCGGCTTCACATAATTGTGGCCGGCAGTATTTAGTGGCGAAACGCAGGGTCTTGGTGGCATTATCAGGGCCGATAAACGCCTCGATGATGTCCGACGATGTATCGGAAGGGGATCACTCATGAGACTTGAAGACATGCGGCAACGCAGATGCAGCCGCGCCGTCGGCGCCTGCTTGGCGCTGGGAATTGCGCTGAATGTCCTGCCGGATGCGGCAAGCGCCGGCATATTCCGCGACATGCTCTCCTCGGTGGGGCTGGCGAAACCGGATGCGGCGCCGACCAACGCGAACGGCGTCCCGTCATTTCCTCGCCAGGGCTACGCGTGCTGCAACCTGCACTACAACAAGGATTGGATCAACGACGGCAATTACGCCGAATTGCCGATGATTGCGGCAGGGACGCCGGTCGAAGTATTGAAGTACGCCCGACATCGCGCTTATGTGAACATCGCAGGCAAGGAATTGGGACTGGGCCACGACTACGGGCGCGAACAGGAATCACTGGATGTTTGGGTGAACAAGGTGATCGTCAATGACGATCCCCGGCCCCGCATTGCCTCCTATCCCTTCGCCGTTCAAGAGGCGATCCGCCAGGGAAAGGTGATGGTCGGCATGACCCGGGAACAATGCATCGTGTCGCTGGGCTATCCCTTGACCAGCGAGAACGCGAGTCTCGACGCGACCAGTTGGCGCATCTGGCGATCCACGCATGAAGAGTATCAGCTGAACTTCGGACCTGACGGGCATTTGGTTTCGGTCACCGGCGACGACGAGGTAACCACCCGGATGTTGTATCGCCCCGGCGGCTGAAGCGTTCAGATCGCGTGCCCGAGCAGCAGCACGTTCGCGAACGGCGTGCCTTGACTCATGGGCATCGCGCGCACTTCGAAGCCGCATTGGCACAGCAGGTCCTGCCACTGCATCACGCTGCGGCAGTGCGTCCTTACCCAGGCGTGGCCGCGCAGCAGCATGACCAACTTGTCGACCCACTGGCTGTAGCGAAAGCGCAGGCCGCCGCCCGCGTCACCAATCCGCAGCAGCAATAGCCCGCCCGGCGGCAACGCCGCCCGCACCCTTTTCAGAACATCGTGTTGCGCGGCACCGTCCATATAGTGCAGCACATCCAGGATCACCACGGCGTCGACACTGCCGAAGGGCGCGAAGCGGATGTCCCCTTGCGCTATGCCGCACGTGTTGCCCAGCGCGCGGTGGGCGCGCCGTACATCGGACTCCATGAGTTCCAGGCCTGCCGTGCTTTGGGGCCGCGGTGGTGCCGGCCAATCCGCAGTCCAGACTCCGGCATCATAGAGGCGCTGCGCGGCCCGCAGCCACGCACTCAGCAACCCCTGGCCACAGCCTAGATCGAGGATGCGGCGCCGTTCGGCCAGCAGACCGCGTTCGAGAATGCCGCGATAGGCAGGATCGCCGCCGAGCTTGCCGCGGGCAAAGTGATAGGCGAATCGTCCCGCGCTCGCGAAGGGTTCGCTCGCCGAGTCGAGCAGCGCGACCCAAGCAGCACGCGGGGACGAGGCCGTCCTGATCGTTGCGACTCGGTCCACCTCTAGGAGCCTGTCTGAGTATTCCACGTGAGCCGCGTTGGCCGGCCGAGGATGCGGATGCGAGGCGCGCGGCGCAGGCCGTGGCGGGCTCCACGGCCAAGACGCGCAACGACGCAGACGCGCCTCCGCCGGCCAACCCTGCGGGACCGGGCAGATTTCGCTTCATTCGTCGTTGTCGCCTCCTCATTGGGTGTTGACCCAACTGCGTCGGCTCCGCCTCGACTGAAGCGAAATCTGCCTCGGTCGCGGCCACGGGGAATACTCAGACAGGCTCCCACTTTACTGAGCGGCTGCGATCGCGCGTATTTCCACCCGCCGATTGCTGGGGTCTTCCGGATGGTCGGACAACAGGGGTTTCTCCGAGCCGTAGCCGATGGTGTCCAGCCGCTTCGGATCGATGCCTTTGTCAACCAGGAAGCGCTTCACGGTCTCGGCACGACGCAGCGACAGCTGCTTGTTGTATTCCGCGCTGCCCTTCGCGTCCGTGTGGCCGGCGACGATGAATCGATCATTGCCGAGCGATGGCGAGGCCAGCGCCAGCTCCAATTGCTTGAGCTGCTCGGATGCTTGCGGCTTCAGCGCGCTGGAATTGAGCTCGAATGGAATATTCAGGTTCACCGATTGCTCGGATGCCGATGCCTGCCGCCGCGTCAGGCTGCGCGAAAAATCGAGGCTGCGGGTGGGAGCCGCCTTCGGTTGAGCGAGCGTTTGCAGTATCTGCTCGCTCGACTGCACCTTTTGCGCCGGCTCCTGGTCCGCAGCGGGCGACTGCGCGCGCGCCTCCGGAGCGGACCATGTACAGGTCAGCGCGCACAACAGGGCGGCCGCGAAGCGCAGCCGGCGACTATCCATGTAAGTCATTTGATTTGCTCCAATCCGAGGGAAAGGCGGGCGACATTGTATTTGCTCTTTGCTTCCAAAAGAAATTTCTTCGCGTCCGGTGCGGATGCGCTGCCCCGGCTGGCATTCGCGGCGATCAAGGCATCGAAATACTGCGCTCGCGCACGTTCGTACTCGCCGCTGTCATCGTCGAGCTTGAGGTCGCCGTTGCTCACGGCCTTCGACAAAAGTCCGGTGGTCTGGGTGCCGACGTAGGATGCCACCACATCGCCGGTATTGCCGAGCATGTCGGCCAGGGCCACCTGCGCCGCCTTCTCCGACTCCGTTTCGGTCACCGCAACTTCGATCGTCGCCGGCATGAATTCCAAGGACCCGAGTTTCAGGTCGTGGTATTCCGCTTTGCGCGCATCGAGCTCGGCTTCCTGCGACTGATTTTGCACTGCGATGCGCGTACGCTCCTGTTTGAGGCCGTCGACCAAATCGGGGCTCGCGGCTGCAATGCGTTGATCCATTCCTGCCAGCATGCGCTGATTGCGCGTCAGCGCGCGCTGCAGCGCCTCGATCTCACCGGCGATCTCCTGCGGGATCTTGGTTTTCTCATCGAAGCTGCGCCGCGCCTCGGTGGATAGAGGCGGTACGCGCAGCCACGGCGCGTCATCGCCGCCTTTGCCCCGGGAGCGCGCCCCGGCGGTTACCGCGCCGATATTGACCCAGGCGCTGGACAGCACTTCCTGCTGATCCGTGGCGCTGGGATTGGAAATCTTCAAGGTGTAGAGCGTGGTGCGCGAAACCCCCTTGGCATCGGTGGTCAACAGCGAATCGACCCGGTAGCCCGCGTCCTTCAAGCGGTAGGCCGTGCCGTCTTTGGAGAATTCGAAACGAGCTTCGTACACCGCTTTGGCATCCCCTTCGATGCAGATGTTGGCGCGCCGCAGTTGATTTGCGATGGAGTCATCGGTCCGCGAGGTCTTCCACTGGTCCTCCGGCTTGCCCGCGCTGTCGGGCGACAGCGTCTTCGGCACATAGGCTGCCGTGCAATCAGTCGCCTCGGGTTTGAAGGTGCCGGCAACGATGGTCATGCAGCCCAGCGCCGCGTTGATGACCAGGGAGGGCGCGGGCTCGAAGTCCGCGCGATACAGGTTCATCTCCTGACTCGTGGCATATCGCGTGTCCTTGCGCGCGGCGCCCGCCTTGTAGTGATTGGCCGAGTTCTTGATTTTGTTGTTGATGTAAAGCTCTGCGAGCTTGCCGACCACGAGGCCCAACAGCGGCAGAAATTTCGCCCGCGCCTGCGAATCGCCGTCCTTCGGGGGCGCCACCGGCATGTAGAACGGCTCATCGGCGATGATGCAAGTGTCGTTCACGTAGGCGCGTACGGTCACGGTATCTTTGCTCTTCTCCTTCGCCGCATAGACAAACTGCGTTTGCAGCAGGCACAGGCAGACCACGAAGCAGATCACGCGCTTCATTAACGCAGCACCCCCGCCGGAAGCCCGAGAGTGGACTGCAGCGTCTTGAGTTGCTGCATGATGAGCTGCCACTGTTGCTTCTGCTGCTGCTGGGTCGGATCGGTGAGTTCGGCGATGTTCGCCTGCACGTGGCTGAGCGCCAAATCGCCGAATCGCTTCAACATGACTCCGGCCTCCAAAATGTCATCGCCCTTGCAATTCTGTGCATTGAACCGCCAGACGCTCGAATCCGAGCTCCTTTTAGGATTGGTCATGCCGCAGCGTTGGGGCGGCGGATCGCCGCGCCACAAAAGACGGAACATGTCGTAGAGCGCACCGGCATTTGCCGCAAAATAGCTATGGCCCAGCGAGTCGGCCGGAACGGCGGACATATCGATGGAATCGAGTCCCGCCAGCGCGACGATGTCGCCGGCGGTGCCGGCGCGCGGCGCACCATGAATGAATTGCGAGGTGCGTATGGCGTAATCGGTGTCGGATGCATACAACGTCGTGCGTTGCGCCGCGGCGTACAATTCGCCCACCGCATCCTTGAAATAATCACGATCGACATCCGGCGCGGTGAACACCACCTGCCCGAAAATATGCTGCCGATTCTCCGGGGCGCGTTTTGCCAGGTACGTCTGCATGGCCTCGATCAAGGCGCGATTACCCATGCTGTGCGCGATCAGATGAACGTGCTGCGCGCCGGACTGGGCGATCACCGTTTCGAGGAAATCCGCCATCCTGCGGCCGCTGATCTGCACCGAGGCTTCATCGAGGGTGTAAGCGGTGGTGCTGCCCTGCGACGGCCAGCTATAGAGCATCGGAGTACCGTCGAAGTCCAAATCGTAAGCGAGTTGCGCGACCCGGCGCGCCGCATCCTCGAAGGTGCAGTTGTATCCGTGCACGAAGATGAAGACATCCTTCGAGGGCGCGGCGCCGATCTGTGCGCGCAACTGCCGTACGAACTCATCCTTGGGCAGCGGTACGATCTTGTCGAGCAGCACGTAATGCGTGCGCATCTCCGCCTGGCTGGTCGCCAGTGTGTACTCGACCCAGCGCGGCTGGGTCTCCAAATCCGCTTCCACGTGGGTTTGCGGGATCGTCACATCCAAGTAGCCGTAGTTCAGATCGCCGCGCGCCCCACCGTAAAAATCCGCTGCCTTCGGCGCGCCGGTGCTGGCGCGATTCGTGCCGTAAAATACGCGCACCGTCGCGAAGCCTTGGTCTTGCTTATAACGGCGGTTTTTGAGAGTGCCGGGCGCAGGCAGGGCGCGATCGTTCGCCAAGGGGGGGCGCATCTCCGCTTCGACGCGCGCGACGGCATCGGCGTCGTGGGTGGCGATATACAGGTCGCGCAGGCGGCCCAAGGTCGCCAGCACGTTCGGGTGATGTTCGCCGTAGGCGGCGCGCTCGATTTGCAGGATGCGGTTCAGCAGCGGTTCGGCTTCGCCGTAGTGCTGACCCTTGAGCTGCACATTGGCCATGTCCGTGAGCAGCGGCACCAGCTCAGGATTGGCCGCACCGAGCTGATCCTGCTGCACGGCGAGCGCGCGGGCGTAAAACCCAAGGGCCTCCGAATCCCTGTTTTCCCCGGCTGCGTAGTCTCCCAGGCTGCGCAACAACTCGCCCAGCTGTTGCGTGTCGCCGGCCTGCTCGGTCAGACGCACGGCCTCGTTGCCATACCTCAGCGCGTCTGCGACCTTATGCTCCGCTTTGGCCGATTCGAAATCCCTGTAAGATCTGACCAAATCCGCCGACTGAGCCATGACGAACGGCGGCGCGGTGCAGAGCAGGGCGGCGAACAAAAAGTGGAGTGGGATTCGCATCATGCGTGCCGGAATTGATTCATTTTCCATCCCCGTTGATGACATAACCCCGAGACTCTACTACCACGAGCCTTCTGTTCTCGAAATCATAAAGCAGCCCCGGGTCTGTGGCCACAGCTGGTGGGGTGGGGTATAAATTCAAAATGATGGCCGTTCAGTCTCCTCGGCGCTACTGCGCGCTCGCGCTGCAAATCGCGGCGTTGCTCCTGTGCCTCTCGATCCACGGGGTCGCCTCAGCCAAGAATGTGGCGCTGCTCATCGGCGTCGGACAGCTGAAGGATCCGGAGTTGAAGGATCATGAGCTAGGAGGCCCGCCCATCGATGTCGAGTCGGTACGGCAGACCTTGACCGGGGAATGGGGATTCGCGCCGGCCGACGTACATATCCTGCTCAATCAACAGGCTACGCACGACGCCATACTTGCGGAGATCTCCGGGATGGAGCAGCGCAGCGCGCGCGGCGACACGCTGCTCATCTATTTCAGCGGCCATGGGACGAGCGCCAACCAGGAGGGCAACAGCTTTGCCCTGCCCTACGACACGGGTGCTTGGATTCCGTACGATCTGAACAGCGATTCGCTCGAGACGGCGCAGCGCTCGTTGGTCATCGGCCGCCGCGATCTGCTGCCGCGACTCAAACACCTGGATGAGGCCGGCCGTTTCATCGTCGTGGTCTCGGACAGCTGTTTTTCCGGACAGGTGGTACGCGCCCTGGGACTCAAGTCGCACGGCATGCGCACGCGCTATCTGCCGATTCGTACGCGCGATTTTGGCATCGCCCGGGTTGCCCCCGCCGCTCCCGTGGTGAGCGCGCGTCCGCCGCCGCCGCCGTATCCCTACCAGCATGTGGTCCTGCTGTCCGGAGCAAGCGACAGCGAGACCGGTTTGGACATTTCCACGTCCGACGCGATGGCGCAATTCCCGACCTACGACGGCCAGTTCCACGGTGCCTTCACCGACGCGTTTCTGCGGCTGCTGAAAGGCCAGCTCCAGCTCAGCGCCGGAACGTTCAATTATGCGCAAGGCCGCCAGGCCATGTACGACTTCCTCGAACAGCGCAATATTCAACAACATCCGCAGTTATTGCCGGGCATCGCCGATGACTCGCACGATATCGACACGCTCATCTTTCTCGCGGCGAGCACGAGCGTGCCGGGCTCGGTCGCGCCGGCTGCCGCTGCATCCGCGGCCGTGCCCATCTCCCCCAAGGCAGTGTTGCACGTCAGGCTGGAGGGAACCGCCGCTGCGCTGCGGAGCAAAATTGCGGCAATCCAGGGCGTCACCCTCGTGGACAAGGAAGCGGATCTCATCGTTCGCCAGAACGGCGAGAAGGTGCAGTTGCTGGGCCCGGCCGGGGATCCGGTCACGAGCACCAGTGCGAGCGATCCGAAACTCTTGAAGCGCATCGCCGCGCAGGCGTGGCTGGTGCGAACCGTGCCGGTAGTGACCAAGGATACCCTGGGTTTGCGGGCGGACACTGAACCTGCGAGCCGCGGCAATACCTACGTGCAATGCGAAGATTTCGTGTTCGAAGTGAAGCTGCAAAAGCCGGCCTTCGTCATGGTCCTAGACTTGGACAGCGAGGGCAATCTGACGGTGCTGTACCCGGCGTCGCCCTTGGAGAGGCGCATGCTGCCGAACGGCGTTGCCACCGCGATTCCCGGAGCCGACCCTAAGGATCACATTCTGGTCATACCGCCTTTCGGCACGGACTTGGTCACGGTGATGGCGTTCGAGAAGCAACCGGCGTTCTTCGGCGATCTGACGGGTGCGCAGCGGTTTGCCGCGGACAGCAGCCAGGCGGACTCGCTCTCCCGGGGCCTGGTAAACATTGCCGGCGCGATCAGCGTCCATCAGGTCGGCGTCAACACCTACCCCGCGACCGGCAACGTTACCTGCAAATAGCCAATGGGTATCACCGATTGGCTGCTGAAGCCACTGGGTTGGTTGTTCGTTCGACATCCGCTTTGGCGGGATGCGTTCGGACGGTCGCTCATGTGGTTGGGAAACAGCTACTACTGGGGCCTGGCCTTCATTTTTGCGTCAGCCGGCGCGTGGAACCTCCTGGGACGCCCACTCGATAATCAGCTGTCGCACCAAAGTTTCGACCTGCTGATGCAGCAGCGTCCCATTTCCTACCCGCCTGATCCCTCAGTCGTCATTTTGGATATCGATGAGCCGAGTTTGGCGTCGATGAACTCGGAGTATGGGCGCTGGCCGTGGCCGCGCGCAGTCCTGGCGCAGGTGGGCCAGAAACTGGAGGCGGCCGGCGCGCGCGCCGTGGTATTCGACATTCTGTTCGCCGACGAGGACATCAGCAATCGTGCCAGCGAAGCGGAGTTCGACAGCTACGTAGGTTCGAGCCGCGTCTCGTTTTATTCCGCCCTGCGGCTCAATCCGCTCAACGACAAGAACAGCCGGCTCAGCCTTTCGCTGTTGAAGTTCCCGACACGCGATCCGACCGCGCCGGCGCGCAAAGTCGACGGCCAGCGAACGGTTGCGATCATCATGCCGTACTTCAACAGCATTTATGAAGGAGCACGGATCGGTACCGTGGATCTTACTCCCGATGAAGACGATGTGGTGCGCTGGCACCGCAGTTACGAAGCGCTGGCGGGTTATCGGATTCCATCACTGCCGTATCGCATGGCCCAAGTGCTCGGTTGGCGGCTGCCCGAACATGCGCACAATCTGATCAATTGGCCGAAGGGCGTGACGCCGTACCGCACTTTTGGTTTCGCGCAAGCGCTCGATGCCGCCAAGCGCGACGATGAGGCTTATTTCAAGCAATTCTCCGACAAGATCGTACTCATCGGCTCCACCGCGCCGATACTGAACGACATGAAGGCGACGCCGATCGGTCCGCAGTACCCCGGCGTCTACTTGGTCGCCACGGCCATCGACAACACCAAGAACCATCGCTTCCTGCAGCCCCTGAGTCCGGTGCTCATCTGGTCGCTGGAATTGTTGATGTTGGCCGCCTCGGCGCAACTGTTCGCCCGTACCAATCAGGCGCTCACCGTGGCCAAATACTTCTTCATCATTCCCACGGTTTTGTTCGCCGCTTCGCTGCTGTCGGTGAGCGTCAGCGACACGTTGGTCGATCTATCCGTACCCGCCGCGCTGGTGCTCGGCTATTTCACCTTTGCCAAGTTATTCGATACCAACCTGCGTGATTTCATCTCCGGCATCGGTCCCTATGCTGCGACGCCCGAGGAAGCCGCCGGCCGGTTGCAGACGGCCTGCCTGCCGGCGAGCGTGCCGCGCGAGAAAGTCCTGAAGCTTTTGGGTTTGCGCGGTTCCCCGATAAAATTGTGGGAGCCGGACGCGCAGGGGCTCGGGCGTCAGTGGGCCGCGCAGGGATGGGTGCTCTGGCGCTGGTACCCGCAAGGCATTGATCCGCACGGCGCGGATCCGCAAGGCGCTGAATCGGAACGAGAAACCACGGCCGCGGGCGATGAGGGCCAACTTGAATTATGCTGGATCGACGTGTCGGCGGCGGCGGGTGCCGGCGGAACATTTCCGCTGGCCGAATCGATCGTCACTGCCGCGGAGCGCAATGTACGGGAGAAACAACTATGACCATGCTTCACTTCGGAATCCGTCCGATTCTCGCACTCGGTTGTCTCGTGGCCGGCGGCGCGCCAGCCTTGGCGCAGCAGACGCCGACGCCCGCACCGACCGTGCAAAAGTCGCCCCTCACCCAGCTGCCCGACGGCCGCCAGTCTGGCAACAACAATCAGATCATGGCCGCGGCCATTCGCGACGTGAAACCGGACATCAAATTTCCGCCGGCGCTGCCCTCGAACCACGCCCTCATCATCACCGTGTCGGAGTATCAGAGAAGTCCACTGCCCGGCGTTTTGAACGATCGCAAGCTCGGCATCGAGCTGGCGCGCCGCTTTGGGGTTCCGCCGGAAAACATCGTCGAACTTTCCGAGCAACAAGTGACGCGTGATGGATTGAAGGCGGCGTTTGCCGCGATGGATCAAGCGATGCTTCCCGGCGACAAGCTCTACGTTTATTTTTCGGGCCATGGCGCGCGCTATCTGAACAGAGCCACCGGCCAATGTACCGAGAGCATCGTCATGCAGGACATGAAGGTGGTGAGCAACACCGAATTCGCGAGCATGGTCAAGCCTTTGAGCGCAAAGGCCGATAAGACCATCGTGATGCTGGACTCGTGCCATTCCGGTGGGGTGGCGCAAGCGGCCGGAACGCGGGCGCTGGGCCTGCAGATGCGTGCGAAGTTCAGTCCCGAGGCCTCGAGCCCGCAATGCTCGGCGGCCGTGAACGAAGGAACCTTCGCCGCGGCGCGCGGCATCGATTTTCAGACGACGGATCATAATCTGGTGATCCTGGCCGCTGCCCGCAACAATGAGGTCGCTTGGGATACCTCGAAGGGCGGCGCCATGACCTACGCCTTCGAGCAGTGTCTCAACGGCGGCGCGGTCGATACCGATCACAGCGGTTCTCTCTCGATGCAAGAACTCACCAATTGCGTACAAGCGCGTTTGGACAAGACCCAGGACGACTCGGCGCGCCAGCACGCCACGCTGGCGGGAAATGCCGGCCTCGTACCCTCGATGGCCGATGCGGGCGGCGCTGCGAGTGCGCCGACGGCAGCCCCCGCCGCGCCGACACCTGCCGCGCCGACGCCTGCTGCGCCGACGTCCACTGCACCGACGTCCAGTGCGCCGGTGCCCGTGGCTGCACCTGCGCCCACCGACGTGGTGGCGGCTTTGACCGATATCTACAATCAGCGCGACGATCGCTGGATGGTGGATGCATCGACGGGCTCCGCAAGGCTCAAAATCGGCAGCAACCTGAACTTATCCATCCGCTCGCAGCGCGACGGCTACGTCTATGTGTTCTACCGGGGCACCACACCCGACAGCTTTTACTTGCTGTTTCCCAATCAACTCGACTCAGGCAACAGCATCGCCGCGAATCAGGAAATGAAGCTGCCGCGCAAGGATTGGACCGTCGCAGCGCTCGGTCCGAAGGGGACCGATCATTTGATGGTGATGGTGACGGAGACGCCGCGGGACTTCTCGAACCTGGCGCTGCCGGCGCAATACGTGAGCCAGGCGGGTCCGTTCGAAAAGATTCAGCCGAGCGCGGCCGCGGTTGCCAGCATCAGCCAGGCGGCGACATTGTCGTCTGCGCTGAAGCAAACGGAATGCTCCAACCCGGCGCTCAAGCGCGATCTCGGCGTGGCGCGGCGCTGTTCGAACGTCTTCGGTGCCAGCGTGCTCAGCGTCGAGGAAACCGATTGAGCTTCAGTTCTTGCCGACCTCGATGAACCAGTCGGGACCCGATTCTATTTTGTGCGCGGCTGCGTAGCTGGCCTGATTCAAGGCGACCGCAACATTGAGCAGACTGTTGATGTAGACGAGGGGTTTGCCTATGGGGACTTCGCCGAAGGTGCGTTCGTAGGGAATCCACGCATCATCGACCAGTTTATCCTGGTGAAAAATCCGCACGTGCACGTTGCCGCCCATGTCGATGTGCAACTCGTCGAACAGCGGCTTCGGGATGTTGGTCCAAACGTTGCCGAACTGCACATCCAGAACCGGAATGATGCCGGATACTTTGGCGCCATCCCGGGCCGGCTGGCGGAAAGGGATGCTGATCAAACTTTGCGGCGGCAGTGCGGGACCGACCTGTTCGAAGCTGATGACGCCGGCCGCCAACCGCGCCCCCGTGTAGACGAAAACATCCCGGCCGTGAAAGGTATGCGAATCGTCCGATCCCGGACGGCGATTCACTTTTTCATCGATTTGCCGCAGCCCTTCGATCCCGTCGCGTGCGGCGACCAGCGACAACAAGCCGTTGTCCGGACCGACGAAGTAATGCCCGGTGCGGGTCTTCATCACCACCGATAATCGCTTGGTGCCGACGCCGGGATCTACCACCGCCACGAATACCGTCCCCGCGGGCCAGAATTGCTCGGCCTGGTACAAGCGGTAGGCCCCGTCGAAGATGCTGGGGTTCTCATGGCTAAGGTCCGATATCAACAACTCCGGGGAGACCGTATAGGCGACCCCTTTCATGGCCGAGACTGCGCCGTCCTGGGTGCCGAAATCGGTCAACAGCACCAACGGCACATGCGCGTGCGCCAAGCCGCACACTGCCATCAGGCAAACGAGCCATCCCGAGCGGCCAAATTTCAAGGCGGCGGCTTCTTGGAGTCGTCCAACGGATAGGTGCGCGCGGGCTCGGCCGCGGGCGGCGCGTTGCCCGGCGCCGGCGGCGCACCCGCAGGCGGCGCGTCCGGCGATGTCGCGGCACGCACCGTGGTGCGTGTTGCCTCGGCGAGGCGCTCCAGGAAGCGCTGCGCGGTGGCGGGAAGAGGGGGCGTTTGCCCGGCGAATATGTCCGTAGCCGTAATGCCGCTCTTGTGATACAGCGAGGCATTGGCCGACCTGTCGATCGAAATCACGCTGCCGTCGAGTGCAATGCCGCCGAACAAGCCGCGGGTGCGCGCATAGGAATAGATCTCGGCGTTGAAGGTGATGTCGGTACCCGCGGATCCCTGGCGTCCCACAGGCCCCGTGGCGACGGAGGCATCGGCTCCCAGCGTGATCTTGCCGCCGGCAATTCCCTCGATGCCTCTCTTGGTGGTGAACACCAGGATGATATCCGACGACTGCGCGCCGGCCTGGAAGCCCCAACTTCCGCCCGTCAACGACACGAAGCACGGATTGCTCCAAGGACCCGTCAGATGGTCCCGCACGACCAACACACCGTTACCGTGACGGCCACCAAAGATGAATGCAACTTTGGTGACGTCAGGAATGACCGCGATGCCGTAAGCGTGGGCCAGCAGCGTGTCCGGCAGACGCACATCCGGCATGGCACGGACGTCCTCGAGCACCTCGGTGGCCGTCAGCAGCCGACCCTCCTCGCGCGCGCCGGCCCATGCGACATTGACGGCCACGGCCGCCGCGAGAATTGCGTAAAGCAGCATGGCGCCGGGAGTTTTTCTGTTTGACATCGAGTACTCCTCAAATAATGCGCGCAGTCTACCGCAAGCTGCAGGCAGAGAAAGCATCTAGTGTTTTTCGCTGAGCAAGAGAACTCGGGTGGCGTCGGCGTCGCGATGATGTTCCTGGTAGTACTGCACCAGGCGCGAAGTTGCCTGTTGAGTTTCCGGGTGCTGCGCGCCGACGGTGGCCAGCAGCCGCCTCTGGGCGGCGGCGAGCATCGGCTCTCCCTCCGCAGCTTTTCCCTCTTTGATCAGTATCCAGCCCAAACTAGCCTGGCTGCGCGCCGAGCGCCAATTGTCGGGGCCGGTCAGGGAAGTGTCGATATCGACCGCGGCACGAAGCTGCGTTTCCGCGTCGGACATCAGTTGGCGGCGCAGTAGGATCTCGCCGAGCAGGTAGCGCGCCGAGGCGACGAACAGGTGGCGCTCCGGCAGTTTCGCTGCGTAGATGCTCATTGCTTCGCGCGCATCGGTTTCCGCGCCGGCGACATCGCCCGCCTCGAGTTTCAAATGCGCCAAGGCAGCAAGATAGTATCCCCGCATGTAGTGCGTTGCACCGAGGCGCTCGGTGGCAATCTTGACCGCATCATCGGTGATGGCGATTCCGCGGCGCAAATCCCCCTCGCGCCCATACAGGGCGCCCAAATCCTTTTCGAGCGTGGCAACCCGCTGATTGTCCGTGCCGAATACATTGCGTTCGATTTCGAGGGCCTCGTTCAAAGCCTGTTCGGCTTGCGCGTATTTTCCACGCTGCGTCAAGATGTAGCCCAAGTTCGCCAGAGCCACCGCGTGATCCGGATGATTGCGGCTGACGGTGGCGCGAAAAATCGTCAGCGCGTCCTGCTGGAAATGTTCGCTCATTGCGAAGTCGCCGGTCCACATCGCGTCGGTGGCCAGGGCGCCCAACGTAGAGGCGATCGCCAGATTCTGGTCGCCCGGAAGGCTGCGATAGATGGCCAGCGCCTGGCTGAATAGAACCCGTGCCCGTTCCGGATCGCTCTTTGCGTTCAATTCGAAGTGGCCGAATTGCACCAATATTTCCGCCGTCTCCAGCGAGGGGGACGCGTCCTCCATTTGCGACAGTTGAATTGCTTGCTGCAAATAGCCTTCGGCGGAAACCAAATGCCCCGCGTCGGCGAGCGCCCGAGCCAGATTCGCGAGCGACTCGGCAACGCCGCGATTGTTCGCCGGCCGCTCGTCGCGGCGAATGCTCACCGCCTGCTCGAACAACTCGATGGCCCGCTCGTTGAGGCCCAGGTGGCGATACGCGAGTCCGATGCTTTCGAGAAGCTGCGCGCGCACCTCGGGCTGCAAGTTCGCATTTCCCGAGATCTTCTCCGCGCCGCTGTCGAGAAGCTCCCGGGCGGTGGCCTCCTTGCCTTGAGCGTTGAAGGGATCCGCCTGCGAGAATACATCGACGAGGAAGCTGGACACCTGTTGTGCGCGGTCGCGCTCCTCGGCGGTGGCATCGCGGGCAAGGCCGATGCGGTGGTTTTGCCACAGCGTTACGCCGGCGATCACTACCAGACCGACGAAGACGGCGGCGACCGCGACCGCGGCAAATAAATGCCGGCGCGCGAATTTGGCCGAGTTATAGCGCCAGTCCCCATGCCGGGCACGCACCGGCTGACCGAGCAAATGGCGACGCAGATCGTCCGCGAAGGCCTCGACGGACGGATAGCGCCGGTCGGGTTCCTTGCGCATGGCCATGGCCACGATGGCATCCAGGTCGCCGCTGAGACGTGCTCGCAGGCGTTGCGGCGATAGGCCACGCCTGTCGGAAATTCGGCTGCGATCGGCGTCCGACTCGCCCCGCATCTTGGAGATGACGATTTGACTGGGACGCACGGGGTCGTCCATGCAAATGGCGCGCTCCAACTGCAGCTGGCTATAGCTCAACAGGCGATAGGGCGAGCGGCCTGAGAGCAATTGGTACAGCAAGACGCCGAGCGCGTACACGTCGGTTGCCGTGGTGATGGGACGGCCGAGCACCTGCTCGGGCGCCGCGTTCTCCGGCGTCAATATGCGTTCCTGCAAGCGTGTCACCGGCAGGGTGTGCGACAGGCTTTCGGGCGCCAACAGTTTGGCAACCCCGAAGTCGAGCAGCTTCGGTGCTCCCTCGCCGGTTACATTGATGTTGGACGCCTTGATGTCGCGATGGATCACCAGATTGCGATGCGCGTAGTGCACGGCCGCGCACACCTCGATGAACAATTCGATGCGCTCGCGAACGAACAGCGTGCGGCTGTCGCAATACGCGTCGATCGATTCGCCGTCGACATACTCCATGATGAGGTACGGGGTCGTGTCCTCGAGTTCGCCGCTGTCGATCAGGCGGGCGATGGACGGATGGTCGAGCGTGGCAAGGATGTGCCGTTCACTGTGCAGCCTGCTGCGCATGCGCGGATGCAGCACCGCGTGCTGCAAGACCTTGATCGCCACGGTCTGCTGGTATTGCGCATCGTCGCGCTCGCCCCGGTAGACGATGCTCATGCCGCCATGACCGAGAATCGATACCACGCGGTACGATCCCACGCGCGTACCGATCAAGCGGTCGCGGTGGTCCTCGAGCAGCGATTCGGCCGCCGCGCCGACCGCGTCCAGCAAGGGATCCTCGCGCCGCTGATCGCGCTTGAGCAGCGATTCGAGCGAGGCACGTAATTCCGGATCATCCGCGCAGTGTTCGGCCAATTGCGCCGAGCGGGCCGGCTCCGGCAGGTCCGCGACCCGATCGAACAGGGATTGAATCCGTTGCCAGCGGGCGTTCAGCGTCATCTCGAGCGGTGGCCTTCGCCTTCAATCTCATCGAGCAGCCAGGCGCGCGCCAGCCGGATGTCGCGGTGCACCGTCGCGGCGGAGGTGCCCAAATTGGAGGCGATTTCATCGTAGGTCATGCCGCCGAAGTAGCGTAATTCGACGACCTGCGCCAGACGCGGTTCGAGTTTCAGAAGCCGTTCCAATGCCTCATCGAGTGCAATGACATCAATGTCCGCCGGCGCTGCAGCAACCTCACGTGGATGCACCTCGTGTCCGGAGTAGTTGCGTTTGACTCGCAACTTGGACTTCGCGTGGTCCACCAGTACGTGCCGCATCAGGCGCGAGGCCAGTGCAAAAAAATGACCGCGATCCTGCAACGTGACGTTAGCCTGCACCAGACGGAGAAACGCTTCATGCACCACGGCGGTCGCCTGCAGCGTATGGCTGCCGCGTTCGGCCCGCATATGGCCCCGGGCCAGCTTGCGCAGTTCGTCATAGACCAGCGGAGTCAGCCGCTCCAGCGCCTGCGGTTGACCGGAACTCCACTCCGTCAGCAGCTGCGTGAAATTGGCGGGGACTTGCATCGTCTTTTTCCACCTAGTCGCAAAACTCGGACCTCTCGTTCAGGTTTTCCCCTAAGCATACTTCGGTGTGCGTCATGAGGGGAATTGCACTCAAACGTCGCTTATAGCAAGGAAGGCGCATTTTTTGCGTTTTTGATTATCCGTGACCCTCAACACCTAACTTGGAGCATTCTTATATGAAGGTAAGTCTAATCGCTTTAGTCGCCGGCTGCGCAATCGCCAGTTCCGCGCTCGTGGCGCTCGACAGTCCGCCATCGACGCCGCCGGACCTCGCGGCGCTCGATAGCCCGCCATCGACCCCGCCGGACCTCGCGGCGCTCGATAGCCCGCCGTCCACCCCGCCGGATGTCGCGGCGCTCGACAGCCCGCCGTCCACCCCGCCGGATGTCGCGGCGCTCGACAGCCCGCCATCCACCCCGCCGGATGTCGCGGCGCTCGATAGCCCGCCATCGACCCCGCCGGATGTCGCGGCGCTCGACAGCCCGCCATCCACCCCGCCGGACCTCGCGAAGGTTTAGAAGGTACAGTGAGATGCATCATCGAAAAGTTACGATGGCGGCCGCGGCAGTGTTCGCGATCGGTGCCGCATTCGCAGCGGAACCCACCTCGCTGCGCGCGGATTGGGGCGAGGAGCTGGTTCAACAAAGTCAGCCGTGGAGTCCCGGCACGAATAGCTTGATGTCGGCTCACGACCCCGACGATTCGATCATGGCGCCGCCCCAGTAGGTTGCGAGGCCATCCGGCGAGGCGAGGCTCCGTTGCACCGGAGCCTCGCTTTCGCGCGGGTGCGCTAAAATGCAGGCACCTTCGTTACCGGTGCCCAATGCCCAATGTCATCGTGATTGCGCACCGTGGTGCGAGCGGCGAACGTCCTGAACATACGATCGAGTCATATCGGCTGGCAATCGAGCAGGGCGCCGATTATATCGAGCCCGACCTGGTCATGACCCGCGACGGAGTGCTCGTGGCGCGTCATGAGAATGAAATCGGCGGTACAACCGATGTCGCGGAGCATCCGGAATTCGCGGCTCGCCGCCGGGTCCAGGTGATCGACGGCGAGACCATGGATGGGTGGTTTACAGAAGATTTTACGCTGTCGGAATTGAAGACCTTGAGGGCCCGCGAACGCCTGCCGCAATTGCGGCCGGCCAATGTCGGCTTCGACGGCTGCTTCGCGGTGGCGACCTTCGATGAAATCATGAAATTGGTCATGGAAACGAATCTGCGGTTCGCGGGCGCCCGACGCGTTGGCGCCGGAGACGACGTCCGGCGCCTCGGGGTATATCCGGAGACCAAGCATCCGGCGCATTTCGCCGCCATCGGTCTGCCGTTGGAATTGGAACTGTTGAATGCACTGCGGCGCTACGATTATGCGACCGCGGGTTCGCCGGTGTTCATCCAATCGTTCGATCCCAACAACCTGCGGCAATTGCGGCACATGACGGATTTGCCATTGGTGCAGCTCAAGGAACACGAAGTTGGCGATTCAGCCGCGACGGCAACCTACGCCGATGCCATCGGCATCGCCAAGCCCCTGGCAACACAAGCGGCCGTCGATGCTGCGCACGCCGCCAATATCAAAGTACACGTGTGGACGTTCCGCGCGGAGAACGAGTTTCTTCCCGACGATTTGCGGTCGGGCGGCAGCCTCGCGGCGCACGGTGACTTGGACGCGGAGATCCGCCGCTTTTTGAGCCGCGGGATCGACGGTTTCTTCGTCGATTTTCCGGCAATCGGCGTTCGGGTCCGGGACTCCTATATCTCGGCCGCCCAAGCGCTGCACCAACCCGCGGCCGCAACCAGTTTGCCGGGGAACACGGTGCAGGGCCGGTAGGCGGCTCCGGCCGCGCCCTGCAGCTGCAGGCAGTTCTCGCAGTTCGAGCCCCGCACATAGTCGGGATACTTCTTCGGGTCTACCTGCGAGGCGTTCTCGACGTAGCCCACGGCCGCCGCCGCGGGATCCTTGACATCGAGATGCGATGGCTCCGCGGAGAATGCCTTCGAATGCGACAGCGACGCAAGGCCGGCGGCAGCGGCTATTGCACGCAGTGCTGCACGGCGTGACACAGGCGGGGGCAACATTTTTTGCATGGGCGCTCCGAAGGATAAAAGGTGCGCCAAATATGCGGCAAATGCCGGTGGGTTGTCATTTGCTATACTGACGCTCTTTGGAAGCCCCGTGCCCAACTCCCTGTTGCTGCTGCGTTTCGCGCAGTTGGCATTTTTCTCGGCTTTGATCTTTACCTTCTACAGTGCAATCATTCCGCCGAGCCTCGCTCTGCAGCTCGTGCCCTGGGACAAGGCGGAGCACTTCATCGCGTTCTGCACCCTGACGGGCCTTGCGGCATCGGCCTTCCCGCGCCGGAACCTATTTGCCATTGCGGCTTCCCTTTCGGCATTCGGCGCACTCATCGAGATCGTGCAGGGCACGCCGATCGTGCATCGAGATATGGACTTCTGGGACTGGGTCGCCGATACCCTGGCGATCGGCGCAGCGATGGCACCGATGCTGCTGGTCTGGTGGCGCGGCCAGTTCCGCTCGACTCAGAAGAACATGTTGAATCAGAAGAACATCGAAATGTAGACCTGATACACCGTGGCGCCGAAGCTATAGAGCGGCTCGGTGCCGGGAATAGGCAGCGTAGCACCCGCCGGCGCATTCACGTAGGGTCTGAGGTCGGTGAAATCATCGTATTTGAACTGAATGTGGCTCACATCGAGCGTTGCGGTGCCGCGCTTGAATATCTTCCAGCCGTCCGGAAGAAAGGCATAAGTAGCCTTGACTCCCACCGTGTTGTTGATTTGCGCTGCCAGATCTTGGTCGCGGGCCTCGAAGTTTTGCTGGTTGGGCGCCGTGAATAGATCGCTGTAGAAACTCGCGTGATTTTGGCTGTAGTGGCGCACGCGGCCCTCGAGAATCCAAAGATTCGAGATCGGCTGGGTATAACCCAATTCGATCGTATTGCCGTGTACCCCCCAGGTATCGGAATAGTACCGATAGGAAAGCGACGCCGCGGCACGATACGGCAGGAAATACTTGGCGCGCGCTTCGACGGCCGTGCTGGTGTGGGTGTTGGGATAAACCTGAGATGCGAAGCTGTAACCCAATGATACCGACGGATCCCGAAAGCGAATCT